>Ga0081539_10002315_pt1 | contig 27442 bp, 22 predicted proteins | sample TabmetS4T2R2_FD_71023 | JGI IMG/M metagenome (GOLD analysis project Ga0081539, IMG submission 71023) | Tabebuia heterophylla rhizosphere microbial communities from the University of Puerto Rico - S4T2R2 | ecosystem: Host-associated > Plants > Roots > Rhizosphere ...
CTCCGCCTGCTGCAGCGCAAACACGATCTGCGACTCGGTGAACTTGGACTTTTTCATGGCAATCGTCATGTAAGTATCCCGAGAATGCGGGCCATTGAAAAGTAGAGGTTTCCGGGCGACTATGACGCCGGGGAGGCCTGCATGAAGCGGAGCAAATTCAGCGAGCATCAGATCATCGCGATCTTGAAAGCGGTGGAAGCAGGGCGGACGGTGAAAGACGTCTGTCGTGAACACGAGATCAGCGAAGCAACTTACTACCAGTGGAAGTCAAAGTACGGCGGCATGCAAGCTTCAGATATCAAGCGCTTGCGTGAACTGGAAGAAGAAAATCGACGATTGAAGCAGATCTCTGCTGACTTGTTACTGGAGAATCGTGCGCTGAAAGATGTGATCGCAAAAAAGCTGTAACGCCGGCAGTCAAGCGCGAACTGGTTTTTCAATAGCCGTGTTTTAAGGGTGGCCTACAGTGCGGCTTGATGTCCCGTCCTGACCTACGTCGCAAGACTATCAAATAAATCTGTGGACATCCTTCGAGCGAAGACACTATATGGATAATCGTTTTGGTTCAGGTTAACACCTATAACTACTACGCCCCGCGCGTTCGTTGCGTGCTCACTTTCAATGATTTGCCCCATTATGCTATTTCTAAGTTCTCGATCGTTAGTAGTGTAAGGATAGAAACCGATGGCATACTTTCTTCTATCGGGTCCAGTTGAGAAAATAACCCAATTATGAGGATGTTCAACTCGGCCCTGTTTTATCCTTCCCATTAATTCTCGGATAGCGTTTTGGAATTTCTTCTGATCCTTTTTGGTTGAATTAAGTAGTATGAATGAAGTCTCGATCCACCCCTCTATCTTTCTTTGTGCAATTGTCGTTAGAATATCGCGCCACCAATTAGTCATCTGAAGCTCAGGCTTTCTCACAGTTCGACCTTCAGATTTACCAATTATGTAGGGATCGAGTTCCTTTGACTTCGGGCTAAAGTTGAATACGGTGTCTTTGGCATATTCCGTGTCGCCGATGTTAAAACCCTGCTCGAGGTAGAACACCAATAAGTCGAGCTCATCACCTTCGTAGTCTAAATGAGCTTCAAATTCTCGCCGTCGGGAAAGGTAATGGATCTTTTCTGCTTCAAGAGGCAGTAGTTCAAAAACAGTCTCTATATCAGTGAAACTCATCGAAGGAGCGAGTTGGTCTATAGACTTTTTAACAACTCCCGCTTCTATCAACTTTTTCAAATTGCTACTTATCATTCCGAGGTGCGAAAACGTCACGCCCAGAGGAATGTAGTATTTAATATTCGTACTATCTATTACATTCATCACTCCTCTCTTCGTCTGAAAATTGTGAGTCTTTTGGTTGCTCTTTAAATACGCAATCAACCTTAATGCTTGTTCAGAAGGCTCCTCGATCAAGTCCCGCAGGGTCTCGAACAAACGATCCGGCGCTCCTCTCTTCGCCGGGTCACTTACACTGCCTGATTTTGCTTCAACAATGATGGCGAAACTATCGATGATTACTGTGAGATCATTCTCGTACCTTTTTCGATTGATTGGATCGGTCCAAAGACTGCCGCGATATAGCTTCGCCGACGGAAAACCTTGTTTGAATATCTCTTCGATTTGGTCTTCTAAATACTTTGATTTGATGTGCGTATATTCGCTTCTCAATCCGTCGTCACTCCAAATCAAGTTTTCTAGCATGTCTATTGTTAAGTGAGGCATGATCCCCCAGATTGCAGAGAAGAACGTAGAATCATCTAGCCTGATAAATGGTTTATGATGTGTTGGATTCGATAGAATAATGTGCTCGGGGTTAAAATCCTTGAGATCTCCAAAATTCAGTGTCAGTTTTTCTATAAAGGATGTGAGAGTCTCTACGCTTATATCTACCCCCATTAACGATTTTGCCTCATCAATCGTGAAAGAATATATATGCTCAAGTTTCAAGTCTGAATGACAAAGCAGCAGTCCTCTAAGATTCTTGATGTTTTTCCCGGCTGTCTCCCACATCGCCCTTACTTCTTCACCTTCCATCGCTATATTCTCAGGAAAAGTTCGATTGTAAGAATCAATCACTTCGAGGTAGGTATTTTTTCGTAAGCAATTTCTGACTTTGGTCCTATGTTCATTGAGCAACTCTGTTCTTTCATCGGTAAGCGCAAATAACATCTGCATAAAGTCAAAAGGGTCGACCCCATATGTCTTTTTAAACCTATTCGCAATTAACCTCGATAGGTCTAGAGTTACCCTTCTCATTTGATGACCATACGCCCAGTTTCTAATAGCAGTCGTATTCATCATCATTTCTGTTCTCAGCCTGAATGCTTTCACCTCCTCATCAGAACTGAGATTTTCAGGAATGTTGAACAATCTCATACTCATTAGATGTCCAATGGCTTCCATATCGCTTTGGATTGTTTCAGCCTCTTTCATTAACGGCTTTGGAATAAAATTTCTTTCTTGGTACAACGCAAAAGCCTGCATGATTTCGAGGTAATGATGATAAAAAGGTACTTTCTTTCCGATCACTTCGGGATCAAGACCTTCTTCCTGGGCAACGAGATAATATGAAAAGAAGGACAATAGGTAGACCGGATCATACTCTTGAAACCAGTTCTGAATCGTTGGGTACTTTTGATCGAACTGTTGTTTTGCTTGAGAACCGATCGATCTGAGGAGCTCGAGTCTTTCTTCATGAGTCATCGAGTCGGGCAAAAGCTTAGGCATTAGCATCATGGGCTTTTTTACCGCAACCCAGGGCTGAGGTTTTTGACGGTTCTTTAACGCATGATGTTTTCGCGTTGCAGCGTGTTTTCTTTTCCTCCTTGCTCGTCTCTGCTGTTTATTTAATTTAGACATGCAACCGGCTATGTTGTTTAAGAACCAACAGGACTGATAGCCTCTAAGTGAGATTTTTGGCAATCACGTGCAGGCGAGAGACACCGAAATCTAGATCGTTTATCCTGTTGTGGAGTCGAATATGAAGCCTCAACCCATAACACAACAGGCTACCGCGAGGGCTCGCAGGTTGGTAGCCTGTTGACATTGCCAAAAAAAGCGACGCATGAGGTGTTGGCGGAACTGGCATGCAGGAAGATGATCGTCTGCAATTAGCTAAGCGCTTTGCAACAATTCACACCCTATCTCAAGCGATTCGACGACGCTCTGGAGATCAACTTAGACCAAGTAGCTGTGGATAAATTTTCGCCTGCTGTGGACTCGTGCTAAGTCCATTATGGGAAGTAGCTATCATAGTTTCCTCCAGTGTGTTGGTTAAAAGTATTAGAAGTCTTCTCGCGAATTCTTCCAGCTCCGCCTCGACGCCATATTCAAGGTCCGCAAAAATCGACTGAATTTCTTCACCCGATTCAATGCGACGCCTTAAATCAGAAACCAAATCGCCGCAATCCATAATTACCAAAGAACCGGACTCACCTGAGAGCCCACAACAGAACAGGCGACCCGAATTGAAAGGTAACCTGGACTGAGCAAACGAATACTAGCATCGGAAAACCTTGAATGGAATCGACGGGTTAACAGAACTCCCATCAGGTGGACTACAGTCGCACATAAGTGTGCGGTCCAAAGAGTTGGTGACTCATCTTTGGCTCATCGACGCATGCATCGCGATTTTGATGACTTAGCTAAGAGAGGAAAGGCTTGGTGAATTCGGGTAAGGACAACATGCCGGGATGGCGGAATGGCAAGACGCTTGCGGGACTTAAAATCCTCCATCCGGCTTCTTACCTAGTGCTACGAAACGATACTAAGCAGTATTTATCGACGTTTCAGCCGTCAAAGCAAGCTGAGGTCGTGCCTGGTATCACTAGGTGAGTCCCTCATCTTTCCCTCATCTTCATCTTCGAGAGTTTGCTTGGTAACTTGTAACGCATTTGTGGTGACCAAACTCAACGCGAGGCAAAGAACAAATATCCTGCTCATCTGGAGGTCTCATGGTCCAATTTCCCCTACTTTAGCCTGGATGTGAATTGGGAGGAGCTCAGTTCGATGTTGCTATTGATTTCCGTATTTCCTGAACTTGATCTGCCAAGGCTGGTTTATGTAGCGCTTACTTTCTAGGCTGGCGGAGGATACTGCCGAACCGCTGTCTTTGAAATCAATTGTTATCAGTTTACCACTTTCGCGGAGCCTACCTGAGAATGTCTCTGACGCAAACCGGTTCAGCAAGGAATCCTCTGTTATAAGGGCTGCCGATGAGCCGATCGCCGTACCTAAAATCAGCATGTCATTCCAACTATTTCTAAAGTTGCTTTTGAGCGTGTGGTCTTTTGTGAACTCTTCCAGCAGCCGCAACCCGATTTTGACGAATTCTCTTTTCAAAGGGATACATATGATTTGGCTTTCCAGAATAAAATTAAAGCGTTTACGGACAGTTTTTTTCTTTTCCTTATCTAGAAACTTAATAGCTTCCACAAACAGAGGCGAGATGCGGTTATTGATCACTAATGACGCAGCTAAGGTTCCATACTCAATGACAGTTGGATATTGATTTCCGAAATCAATAATCACTTGATCTGTAGTTGATTTATTGAATGGGTGATCGACATTCAAGCTCTTCCCGAATCCACTGTGGTAACTGAAATGTTTGTTGGAGGGTAAAGGCAGATAATAATTTGCTTGGACAGGATTCGAACTCTGCACAAGCAAGAACTCATTTGCCGTAATAGAGGAAATGGTTTTCCCCCGGACTTGTAAGTCTTTTCTCCCTTTCAAAGCGTGAGACACGATCTGTGTATCAAGAATCTCCATTCTCCTTGCCCTTCGTGCTGGAGTCTCCGGTAATTCGTGGCCCACTCGTTATCCTTACGGTTTGATCAACCCGGCAATGGACTCTCCCATCAAACATATTCCTGGTCATTCCGCAATGATCGGGCTAATGCTTTTGAATAAATCGATGGCGTTGAGCCGGTAATGAATACTACCTGGCCTGCGTGCCCCTGAATTCTCGTGCGTCTAATCTTCCCTTAATTGATGTAATTGTCGCTGGAGCCATGGTAAAAAGATGTAACAACATAGACTCCTTCTTGATGTTTCTTGGACACTCTATATGTCTGGACGTGACTCAACACAACTCGCATTCGATTTCCTTGGGCAACTGGGACTTCTTAAGAGAAACGGACAACTCGTAACCCCAAAAGCATTCTGGGGGAGACTTGGTAACCTCAGATGTCGTGAGCTTGTGAACATTGCCGACGAAATCACAGAATTCTTTCGACTGCCGAACACAAACACAATATTGAACGCCGAGAGATCATTCTCTACACACCGCGCTTCATTGTTGCTTGGAGGTAGTCCAATTCATAGCATTGAGTCGGGTTGCCGTTTGTTTGAGATTGAACATTTATCGCGTTTCGCCTTGCTATATAGCGATCGAGTTTATATCAACAACTTCTTTGGGCGTTATTTCATGTACTTGATGCAGAAGATACTCCTGAAACCGGTCAACGCTCAGAAAATGGTTGCTCGAAGACATTTTCCTCTTCGGAAAGCTAAAGGCATTGTTGCTGGACGGGAAAAATTGTAATGATCTCTCCTCCACGTGCTGTTTGTCCCGCGTGCTGGTCACTTAAGGGGCTCGGTAAAGAAATCAGCCGAAAGATGGACAAACTTCAAAACCGTCTTCATTCTGATTTTCTTCAACAGAGCGTTGTAACGTTGCGTCGGACAGAGTCGGGCTATTCCATTGAACTCAAGCTGCCGGAGTTTCTCTCCCCCATTCGCAGATATGGACTCAGAGTTTGGACAAGCTCCCAGAACCCTTGACATGGCGTCTCTCGATTTTGCAGAAGCTACAACAGGGGCAACCCGTGATCGCGAGTAAGTCACTTAAACGAGACCTCGGGACTCACAAAGAGTTTGTGGAGAGTGCGGTTCACAATCTGTCATTTGATATCTTTGCGTCGCGTTTCACGAATAGCTCTTTTGTTACAAACAGTCAGATGGATGTGGAATTGTTGTCGGCCTTTACGATGGATCCCGCGATCGAAAGGCGCAACACGTTAGCGCGCAAGTTCTTGACTTCGGAGGTACCTTTCCTTCTAGATTGGGATATCGAGAGTGTGATCAAGCTTCGCCACAGAGAAGGAGAGGCCTTCGCCCGCTTCAGGAAAGCATTGAACAACGCGATGAAAGAAGTCCTTGAAGCGCAGTCTGAGTTTAATGAGCGCACAGCACAGCAGCTTTACGGCGACGTGATTAGGCCGCGCCTGAGAGAACTTGATCAGCGAGTGCGTGTAGCGAAGCGAACTTTACTCAAAGGTGTCTATCGTCCCACAGTCGCAGTCGTCGGCGTCATCTCAATAGGGTTATTTTTAAACTTGATTCCTACCAATTGGGCCGATTTTATAAAACTAATAGGAGTTGGCAAAGTGTCCTGCGACATTTTGGAAAATGCTCTCGCACTTAGAGATGCGTCCGAAACAATTGAAGAAGAAGATTTTTATTTTCTTTGGAAGGTACGGCAGCTGAAGCGCGGTAATTTAGAAGATTTTCGCTAATTCAGGCCAGTCGCCCACACAGTATTTATCGATCTTCTCTTTGAACGAAAACCCACAGGCGAGATGTGATTTCCAAGCAAGTTTAGCGGGCTGCACCGTCCTAACATTATAAGCAAGCCTTCTATGAAGACCCATCTCGAACAGCTTATCGACCTGAGGTCACAGTTGGTCGAAGAGGTAATGGTATATCTCACCGACCTGGCACATGAGATGGCCCGACTACCCGCTTACTTCCCCTCCCACCTCAGCGATGACGAAACCAGTGCCAACAGCTTCGATAACATAATTCAGCGTGTGTATGCGGTCGGAGATAGAAGATCTTTCGAACTTGTGCGAGCCGAAAATGCGGAAAAGGCCAGTGATGCCAGCAGACGGGCCTACGCGCCCAATCGTGCCCTACCCGAAGACTATCTAGGTCCGAACACGTTGAAGCTCATCGAGTGGGACGAGAAGGCTGGCGAGCGATTCCGGCGTGCAGTAATACTGGGCGATCCGGGGTTCGGCAAGACGTGGCTCTTGCGGAGTGAGGCGCGTCGCCTGGCGCTGGAGGGTGCCAAAGAACTGATTGAGCGCAGGTCCGGACTTGAGATCGTCGTAATACCGGTATTCATACGCCTGTCTGATCTGAATAGAACCGACGGCCCGATCGAATCGGCCATTGTGGATTTAGCTGGCCGTGGCCGGTCTGAGTACTTCCGAAAGTTTCTGACGCGGAAACTCGACAGCGACAGGTGCTTAATCCTACTAGACGGCTGGGATGAAATCCCCGAGGAAAGACCCTCGGAGGGCGAGAACATTTCATTCCAGCCGCACCACCGCCAGCGACTCAAACAACGTCTTGAGAGCTTTGCCTCGAATTTTAAAGACCTGCGGCTGCTGGTCACGTCCAGAATCGTTGGCTACCTCGACTCCCCGATCGGTAAGGTGCCGGAACTGGAGTTAGTAGCGTTTGACCAATCCCAAATAGAGTCATTCACGCGCGTCTGGTTCGGCCCTCGGAACGCAACGTCGGGCGAGTTCCTCCACCTACTGGCGGAAAAACCTCAGGTGAGGGGGCTGGGGCGGATACCTTTGATGCTGGCGCTGATGTGCCGAGCCTACGAAGACGGGCGGAATGCTTTCCCGATCCGCAGGACCAGTCTTTACGAGAGGTGCCTGCGCGGCTTGTTGAAGGATTGGAAGGAGGAAAAACAGCAAAGGGAGATCAGCGGCGCTTACGTAGAGGCGGTCATCGAGCTGCTCGAGTACTTAGCCCACAGGCTGTTCGTGGAGAAGTACGAGCAATTCGGTGAGCCGTTGCTGCGCATGATTATGAGCGAGTGGCTCAACTCCTTGCCCCACAACCACGAACTCTGGGGAAGGACGGCCTCATCCATCATAGAAGAGCTTAAGAGAGGCGGGATATTCGTAAGGAGCGGAGCCCACAGCGACACCCCATTACTGTTTCTTCACCTCACATTTCAGGAGCACTTGACCGCCCGCCATTTAGCTAAGATGAAGAGAGACGAGTGGTTGGGCGTAATAAGGAAGCACTGCTGGTTCGAACTGGATTGGGAAGAAGTAATACTTCAACTGGCGGGGGTGCTGGAGGATCCCACGCCTCTGATAGAGGCGATGTTATATGAAGACGATGACATCTTTAACAGAACTCGTTTACTTGCAGGGCGCTGCCTGCTTGAGGCGATAGGTACGCGCATACCGAAGGAGCTGAAAGGGCGCGTATTAGACGCTTTATCTCAAGCTGTATCTTCCGGCACCGGCAACACCGCGCGAGAGATTGTGGTACTGCTAAGCCAGATGGACGAACCGCTAGCAGCTGCGGCACTCGTAGGCGCGTTAGATAATGAGGATCACGATGTACTAAGTGCCGCTATCTCGGAGATGACCAAGTTGATCGAGTCGAAGAAGGAGATCTTCGTTGAGCCTTTGATCAAACTTTTGGCGAAGGCAACCAGCTCTCATGGCTCCAATATGGCCGCGATTTTCTTAGGGGCTATTAGAGACTCAAAAGCGATACCCGAATTGAGAACCCGATTTATTTTAGGCTCTCGTAAATTGGGTGGCCATTCGCCTGTAATGGACGCGCTCATATTCCTAAAAGACCCCTGGTTGGCCAAGTACCTCGAGGGAAAACTCCACGACACAGACGAGAAGACTCGTGAAATCGTTGTCAGTGAACTGGGACGTTTCGACTGTGATGCCGCAGTTCCGCCTCTGGTGTCGGCCCTTAAAGATAAATCCGTGTTAGTAAGAATTGCAGCTGGCAAGGCGCTGGCGAGAATTAACACTAAGACAGCCGTAAAAGCTTTTTTCACCGTACTTCATGATGTGGACTGGAAGACGCGCTACGAGATGAGACTTGGATTGAGCGAAGCTTTAAGTTTTCACGAGACATCTCGGGAGGTCGAATCACTGATAACTAAACACATCACCGCAGACGGTAACATGTCGATCCTTAATCTTGGCAGATCCCTGGAAGAGTGTAAGGCCTCGGAGGCCGTCGAAGCGCTGATAGATGAAAAACTTAATCATACGGGCATTGACACAAGCGGCGCGAAAGGTGATGAAGATGCAGAAGTGGGCGAGGAAGCAGGCAGCGAACGGGGAGACATCTTTTCAGAGTTGTTTTTGAGTGGAAGATCTAAAGAGAGAATATTCGCTGAGGAGGAACTAGCCCCGGCAGCCAACAGGCATGCTACGGCACACCTGCATGCAGCACTCCGCGATAAGGATGAAATCATACGGATGGCGGCTGCAACAGTGTTAACGAAGTTGCGAGATGTTTCCTGGATACCAGCACTCCTCCCCGTAGCACTAGAAGATGAATCCGCACGCGTACGGGAGGCAGCCCAGAGCGCTTTAGTAAAGATAGGGGGAGCGGAAGTCGTTAAGCCTCTGGAAGACTACCTCGCAAGTAAAAACTTTAGGCCTCCTGCGAATGCCAAGTTCAACGACCCTGACTTTCGCGAGAGGTCTAGTATTGTCGCCGGCGCCACCGCGGCCTTGCTGGGGGAGATAAAAGATTCGTCATCCGTCGGGCATTTAGTTAACGCTTTGGACCATCAGGATCGAAAAGTTAGGGCGACGGCGGCTAGGGCACTTGGCAACCTTGCATCTGCCGCTGCGGTGGAACCTTTAATTAGCCGCCTGGACGATAACGACTACCACGTTAGCAAAGAAGTAAGTAACGCTCTATCTCAGATAGGAGGCCCGTCAACAGTCAGAGCTCTCAAGACAAGATTCGCCGGCGCTAAAAGCGACTTGCAAAAGCGAATCGTAGAATGCATATCCCTTATTCAAGATGAATCGGCCGTCGCAGTTTTAATCGAAATAATGTGCGAAGACGATCCCTGGATACAGAGAGCGGCCAAAAAGAGACTGGTAGGGATGGGCGGTGACCCGGTTATTCAAAGGCTGATCGAGTTACTGTCTAACGCGGACAGAAAGGTGCGTGAAATAGCGGCAGAAGCGCTCGGAGAGTTGGGTGCCCGCGAGGCCATCAGGGGTCTTAGGGAGGCGCTTAAGGACGAGGACTATTGGAAGGATCACCCCAAAGGAAACATCAGCAACACACCAACCTTTCAAGAGCAATGGAGAATACTTATTCAGTCCGGGGTACGCAGCAAGGCCGCTGAGGCACTGGGTAAAGTCGGCGGCATGGAAAACCTGCCAATCTTGTTGGACGCGCTCGAAGACCCAAGCTATCTCGTCCGGATTCAGGGAGCAATTGCCTTGGGCACCCTTGGCAATGAAGAAGGAATAGACCACCTTGTCCGCGCCTTTAGAGATGAGCACCCGACTGTGCGCCGAGCCGCCGCAGAATCTGCCAGCAAAATAGATTTCTCCAAGGCTAAAGAGGCTTTGAAGGAGTTGCTGGCGGACGAAAGCCTGGAAGTCCGTCTAACCGCTGCCGAGCAACTCGTAAGGGCGTCGGACCGGGCGGGGATCCCTCCGTTGATAGAACTGCTCGGCTCAGAGGAAGCAGAAATCCGAGCAAGGGCCGCCGAGCACCTGGGCCTACTCCGCGACCAATCTGCTGCTGCCGCACTCATCACTGCGCTCGAGGACGACGAGCGCACGGTCCGAGAAGAGGCGGCCAATGCGCTTAGTAAAGTAGGCGACAAATCCGCGATTGAGGCCCTGCGGCAGAAGCTGGACGATTATGACAAATCCGTAGCAGTCGCTGCGGCACGAGCCTTGGTTCAAATCGGCGGGGCTGGGGTGGCGCACGGACTCGTGTGGGGGCTGAAGCAGGAAGATGACGAAGTCCGTCAAATTGCGGAAGAACAGTTGCGCAAAACTTACGACGACGAGGCTGTGAGGGTGCTCGTGTGGGCGCTGGTTGATCAGAATAGTGAGACGCGTGAATCGATAAAGGATATTCTCGAAGAGTTTAAAGACGACAGATTGCTGCCGGCTTTGATTGAGTTTTTTGACACCACATTTGATAGGTCTCACTTCCTGGGGCGAGAAGAGGCCGGAGACTTATTGAAAGCCTCCGCGCGCGGCCTATATGCGATACATACTTACGACATGATCCTTAAACGTCTTTCGGGAAAGGGATCCGTTTCATCGTGGGAGTTACCGACAATGATCAACCTGCTGGATTCACTTGCCCCACACGTGCACGCAGCGGTCGGGGATGAATGGGACAATTACCGCAAGCGCATAGCGAATGCAATCAGGAAAAAGAGTGGGAAGCCGCGTTCGCATGTTATCACCGAATATGTGGGAAGACTTTTAGAGCCATGGATAGAAAGAATTCTGGAGAGACGTGTCCGACGCGAGTTAGATAGAACATCGACAGCATTTACGAAGAAAATTATTCAATGACCTCCGCCTGAAGAATTGCACCTTTTGGCATTTCCTGCCGCTCCTCGCGCGTAATCTCTAGCTCCAGGTACAACCACTCACTATCTATCGTATCCTTCTCGAGTGAAACTACCCTCTCCCAAGTACCAGGACTTGCAAACAGACGGATCTTCCTGCCAGCCAACTCCTCTTCCTTCGAATCGAGCCGCACTGTGATGACATTATTGCTATCTTCCTCTATGAAGAGCCCGAAGTCGCCGTCACTGGATTCAATATCCATCGGCTGCTTTGTATCGAAAGCGCTTGCAGGCAGGGGTAACTGGTAGAAGAACCCCTCGCGCAGAAAGTTCTTGAATCGATCGAGCGTAGAAGGACCAAAAATTTTCTCGCGCAAGTTGGCTACGAACGACCCACGTTCCGTTTCAAACGCGAAGCCTTCTTCCCATAAAGAGTCCTCTGCTGGAATATAGGGCTCAGGCAGATTTCCTGGGCTTAAAGCATACGATTTCTGATACTTCAAGTCTTTATCGATCTCTACAACGAATAACAATTCGTTTTTCGGGTTTAATACTAAGTCACGTAACGGCTTCTTCTTATTTAGGTAAGATCTCAGATCGCCAGAGTCAACTGGGAAAGCAATCCAACGGTTAACTTCGTCATTTGTGTCACACCAATAGTAAAGATAGTAATCACCTTCAGGATGTTGAAACACAGAGAGGAGGGGGCCCTCAAAGTAGATTAGATCAGCTACTTTTCTAAGTTCCCTGAGAGGGAAGTCCTTCAATATCTTACCTTCAAGCTCTTCCATCGTTATGCCGTGCCCGCTATGTTGAACCTCAGCTTCAGGTAGTTATTTTCAAATTCATGTAGATCGAAATGGCCGCTCTCACCGACCCAACTCGTGACCCCGTCGTCGACCGTAATCTTACCTTTAGCTATATGTGTACCAGCGATCCTATCGAATTTAGGAATTGATTTTTTGTAAGCTTGATAACTCTTCTTAGCGTTCTCTAGAGAATCAAAAAAGGACAATGCGTAGCCTGAACATTTGCCATAACAGTCATTCTTGTACTTCGGTGAATTATCGCGAGTCGGATTTCGCACAGAATTGGGGATGAAATTCCTGTGGTCATTAAGATCCTCAAAGACAAATCTGAAGGCGTCGATATTTTTAGCCTCCCAATCACTTGGGGGACAATTTTGGAAATCCTGTATGAAGTACTGGTATTTATAGCGCATAACTCACTCGACACCAGTTTCCAATTGCCGAAATTTAGGATAATTAAAATGGCGCAAGAATCATCCGCTGAGAAATAGGCTGCTGCACCTGGGGTTTAATCGACTTCCATCTTCCATCTTCATAGGGCAGTTAAGCTCTGCTTGTTCCGCGAGCACAGTTTCAACAGAGTATTACATCTCTTTTTCTTCAAGGTTCACTATACGAATTTGATTTGAGCTTCCCAATGCTTCACGCACTTTTTCCTTATTGGATCGGCTGGCGACAACAATCGTGTCAAATCCTCCATCTTGAATAATTGTTTTTGTTTTTTCGAGCACGCTATCATCATGAACACCTATCAGACATTCGGGCTTTCTGCTATCCACTTGCGCTATTACTATGACCCTGTTATCTGGTACTTTCCCGGATAAGGCAAACCACCAACCCCAAGCTGCTGCGCCGCTAGCCGATCGATTGTTCGCTTCGTTAGCAGGCTTCAAGGTATCCAATAAACGGGAATCTTGACTCCAGCCTTTCAGCAAACTCCATCGGCCATCATACTGCACATCACCTTCCCTTCCCGCGAGTGTTTTGGCCCCTTCCCAAGCATCTTTCATTGAAAGAGCGAAATCTTTGTTAGGGTGCGTCGCAAAAACATCTTTGGGATGGTGAAATACTTTTTGCGTGCCGCGCTCGAGCACCTCTAATTTAAGACTGCACAGGAACCCTGTCTTGTCCTTCTCATTCCATCCGGAAACAGGAACATAAACGGCTTTCCCTCGCAGTGGCGTATCAGGTAACAATGAACGTATGCATCCGACTCCCCAATCTCTATTGGTAGAGAAATATTTTGGCAACTGCGTCTCTTCCGCGCGCGTGTCATTTATGATCCCGTCGAACTCATTCTTAATAATTTTTGCTGCACACCAAACCATCGCTTCAACCTTCTCCCAATCTGGTCGAAGGTCGCGCTTACTGGCGTATGATTCCCACTTTCTCACCCACTCCATCGGATTCACAAAGGAGTGGGTTCCCACCGCCTCGCGCAAAGCCTCAAACAGGTTGTCACCTGTGGTTATTTTCTTCCACAGCGCGTCACGCAAGCGAGGACTTGGATATCGAAGCAGTGCATCTAAAGTTTCCATCCACCTGGCATGCCCCCCTGAGAAAGGATCGAAACACCGATCAATCTGCGAAGCCTATCACAACCTCTTCTTCCAGAAGGGTCGCGTCTTTAGGTAGCCTCTTGCGCTCCTCACGTGTAATCTCCACCTTTAGGTACACCCACTCACTATCTTCGTTGTCCTTCTCAATGTGACGACTCGCTCCCAATCCCAATGCTTGAATACTCGGAATATAGGTGATTTCGAGAGGTGAACAGAATATGATTGCTATAGAAAATCACTACAGCGGTTACTTCGAGACCTACGAGCGAATGACCAGCGATAGTCACATAACCAACGAGCGACCTTCCACTTAGGAGTCCGATTCACGAGCCTTTTGTTTTCAACAGTTACGAAAAAGCCCACAAAAGATGCATGTGCATGCGGTTGCATATTGTGCTTGAAGTGCCTAGTTTGTAAAGAACTGCGGGACAACTGCGAGACAAACTTGGACCAAGCATTCGCCTACTGAACGTTAACAAGAATCTCTCATTGTCACATCCCTCTCTACTATCTGAGTTTTTCGATATCAGGACCATTCGGCATCCGCTTCCCTGCGATACAGTAGCCGTGGTGGTCCCTCGACCTGTAAGACTTCGGTTTTTTTAAACAGTGTTCCCCGCAGAGACATTGGGCCACGAGTGGGTGCCCGAACGCACACCCGGACGGGCTCTCGTGGCACAATCGTGTCTGCAGGGAAACTAATTAAATGTCTTCGGCCGGATGGAACGAAGTGGAATGGAGGTCGCAGGACTATTTTGGTTTCCTATAAGACTGTCAGACCACCCAAAGGTTCAAACGGCGACATTTCAACTGGTATTAGGGCATTTTGGACAACTCGGCATTACCATGAAGAACACTCCTTTATGAAGTAAGTAACTGCCAAAGAGTGACGAGGTATGGAGTAACCTTAGTTAACAGCTGACCACCTTTTTCTGCCGTTTCGATACCGCTCTTCACCATACCAATTCGTTTATCAATTCGCTGTAGTGTATCTGGTGTTGGTTCTTTGGCTACCAACTCTTTAAGCCGCTCAACGTCTTTTAAAACATCTTCTTTGTCTAACTCGTTAAGGTCAGATTGTTGTATTAATCGTGCTACTGCACTAATTGTTTCATCGATCTTCGGATTATTTGAAAACGTGTTGTGCTGAGTATGGCCTTGACCGCCTTGAATCCAAGCACCTTGAACTGGCGCATGGAAGACATTGTGAATTGTCGTGCCACCGCCTCTTGTATCACCACCAGGATTTTCTTTTTTCCGAACGCCCGCAGGTGTAAGTTGAACAGCTTCGTCTGGTCCCTCAACCCAACCTTTCTTACGCTCGAAATCCAACAGAATCGCGTTTAGTTCGCGAAACGGCATACCAAGTTCTTTCACTAATCTATCAATCGGCACTAGGTCCAAATGAGTTGGACCGCCGAGGTCGTAAATCTTTTTAAGCACAAGCTGTTCTTTCTCTGCCATCTCCATCTTTAGTAACTCCTCAGCTTTTATAATTCCTTCTGACTTAATTACAGTGTTTAAGTTACGATGTTCCAGCCATCTACGACCATTTTTACCGACCTCTCGCAGTATCGAGTAAAAATCAGGATCTACGTCAGCTAAGCTTCTTAGTTGCTCGGTCTTTACCACAGGTGATCCTGTGGTTCTATACAGCTCGTAAAGGGCAAGAATAAGTTTGTTTCTCTTCTCTTCAAGCGGTAAATGGCTCATGATGCAATTATAAAGCAAAGAGCCCTGGAGCCCGCCGGCGCTTTCGGTTTATACGGGAATTTTGCGGCTGACCCACATGATTGAGTAAGCACCGTGTTTATGTGCCGCCTCGCGATTCATTCTGGCTGGTCCTTTTATTAAGCCACGTTTCTTTAGCGAGTCAAAAACATCGGCCATTGCCAGTTCCGGTGGGTTGATGCCTTTAGCTACTAGCTTGTCGTAGATCTCCTCGCTATCGATGTTTTGATGACCTACTCCGTAGTCGTCGTAAATGATATTTCGAATTTCGATTTCGAGGTTTGTGTCATAGTCTGCCATACGTTCTCCAAGCTGGGGTCGTAGGCCTTTGCAGATTCTTTAGGCTTGGTTGGGTAGAATTAAGAAGTCCGAGGTTCTCGGCCCACAATTCGACCAGAAAGTTCGTGGAAGCAGTGTCGAATCCTCCAATTGTGGGTATTTTCTGTAACCGTCCCGCAATTAGAGCCACGAGTTTTTAGAAATTTCCGCGTTTTGGGTTAACAAATATTCCCTGGGCGTCAGGTGGCCCAGAGACTCATGTGGTCGCTCCTCGTTGTACTCTTTGAGCCACCGTTCCGTTTGCTCTCGCACTTCCGACAAACTCTGAAACACAAACATATCGAGCACTGCTTCGCGGTAGCTGCGATTGAATCTTTCAATGAAGCCGTTCTGCATTGGCCGGCCCGGTTTAATGAACTCGAGCTGCACGTTGTGTTGCTCTGCCCAATCAGCGAGCGTCACAGAGATCATTTCCGGACCGTTATCTAATCTCAGCTTGCGCGGATAGCCGCGGGCAGCGGCTATCCGATCGAGCGTTCGCACGATTCGAGGTGCCGGCAGGTTGAAGTCCACTTCGATCGCCAGTCCCTCGCGATTGAAATCATCCACTACGTTGAAGGTGCGAAAGCGACGATCACCCCACAACGCATCACTCATAAAGTCTGCAGACCAACACTCGTTCATTGTTTCAGGCACCACCAAAGGAGCGGGACATCTTGTTGGCAAACGTCTTTTGCCTTTTCGTCTTTTGTTCAGCTTTAGGCTGCAATAAATGCGATGCACCCGTTTGTGGTTCCAACCGTGGCCCCTCCGTCGCAAGCGCCTGAACAACTTGCTGAAGCCTTGCTCCGGTCGTTGCCAGGCCAGCTCCAGGAGCAATTTCACGATTGGTCCATCAGCGTTAGGTCGTGGCTCGTAGTGATAGACCGAACGTTGCAGACCGACGGCGCCACAAGCGCGCCGCTCACTCAATCCATGCTCCGTTCGCAACATAACCACCAGCGCCCGCTTGGCCGCCAGCTTCAGAGCTTTTTTGCGATCACATCTTTCAGCGCCCGGTTCTCCAATAACAGGTCGGCTGACATCTGCTTCAAGCGCCGGTTTTCGTCTTCCAACTCACGCAGGCGCTTGATATCTGAGGCCTGCATGCCACCGTACTTTGACTTCCACTGGTAATAGGTGGCGTCACTGATCTCATGTTCGCGACAAACGTCCCTTACTGTCCGTCCGGCTTCCACCGCTTTCAGGATCGCGATGATCTGATGTTCGCTGAATTTGCTCTTCCGCATCGAGGCCTCCTCGCGCCATAGTCGCTCGGAAATCTCTAGTTTTCAATGGCCGTGTTTTGAGGGATGGTTACAGTTTTATTGGGGTTTTTTGATGATCCTTTAGGCAGCTATATCCCGTGCCAGTGCTCTTATCTAAATTCCCGTCACAACACCTCACACAAGTTGGACCAACTGCACACCCCAAGCCGACGTTCTAGATGCTATCCAACTCGCCCGCCGATGATGCGCATCCCGCCATCCAAAACTGTTTCCGCTAGAATTTCGAGTTTCCAATAGCAGTAATTTTAAGGGAGGCCTAAAATAAGACTCATGACCAACGGCGCCGCATGCTGATTCAAAATACCTGTCAATTCTTCACACGCAGCTCAGTAAGTAACTTGTCTGCTTCGCGGCGAAGCTCGGTAGAATCACTCGATTCAACAACTTTTTGAAAGTCGGCAACAGCATCGCCAATGCGGCCACTATTCTTGTAGGCACGTCCCCGGCTGAGATAGAGGGACGTATCGTTAGGCCTAAGTTTTATGGCCTGACCAAAATCAGCAATAGCTTGGTCCAGTTTCCCCATTGACATATAGACGGTACCGCGATTAGCGAAAGTTCCTGAGCTACCAGGATCGAGTTTTATTGCAACACCGTAATCTGCAATAGCACGAATCTTGTTGCCTTTGGAGCTATAAACATTGCCGCGGGTATTATAGAAAGAAGCCTCATTCGGATTCAGCTTGATGGCTCGATTCGCATCAGTGAGAGCTTTGGATAACATCTTATTAAAAAGGTAAGTACCCGCACGCATAACGTAATTCTGTGCTTCACTAGGATCCAGTTTTATGGCTTGACTTAGATCCGCGATGGCATTGTCATATTCCCTTAACACGTAATAGATCGCGGCACGTTTACTATAAGCATCGGCGTCCTTGGGCGATAATTTAATGACTTGGCTGTAATCGTCGACAGCGTCATTGAGATTCATTTTTGTAAAACTAATCCATGCGCGTTTTGCGTATGCGTCTATGAAGCTGGCATTGATTTTGATAGCCTGACTGTACTCAGCTAGCGCACCGTCCCAATTATTCATCTCTTCAAAAGCTCTTCCTCGATGATAGTACGCTTCACAAGCATTCGGTTTTAAGCTGATAAAATGAGTAAGATCTTCGACGGCTTGTCCATAATTTCCATTAGCAAAATAAGCGTTGGCACGTTTGAAGTAAGCCTTATCATCGTTTGGATTCAGCTCAATAGCTTTGGTGAAGTCGACGGCAGCAAGATCAAACTGCCGCTTTTTAATATATGAATCACCACGATAATGGTATGCCTTCGCATAGTTTGGCTGAAGGCGAATGGCTTGGCTAAAATCGACAATAGCCGCGTCTAAGTCTTCTTTCCAGAGGTAGACTTGACCACGATCGCTGTAGGTATGGGCATTATTGGGACTTAACTTAACGGCGTTATTGGAATCGGCTAAAGCAAGATCGAACTTTCGTTTCATTCCATACACAACCCCTCGACTGCTATAGGCTGCTACATCATTGGGTTCAAGTTTCATCGCATATGTGTAATCATCTATTGCCTTGTCTAATTCCCCGCTCCAAGTGTAGGCATTCCCACGTCCTATGTATGCTGCGGCAATAGTAGAGTTGTGTTTTATAGCTTCTTCAAAGTCACTTAGGGCATGCTCAAAATCATCCTTATCGAAATATACGTTACCCCGATTTATGTAAGCCTCCGTAAGATGCGGATTGAGGTTAATAGCTTGACTATAATCGGCCAGGGCCGAATCCAACTTCCCTTGGTCTACATAGCTGCCTGCCCTGTTATAGTAGGCTTTATCGTCGTCGGGCTTTAGCTGGACAGCTTTAGTGAAATCCAAAACAGCAAGGTCGAGCCTTCCTTTTCGTGCCAAGGCTCGTCCTCTGTTGATATAAGCAGAACCAGAGGCTGGTTTTAGGAGTATGGCTTGGTTGAGGTCCGCAATAGCAAGCTCAAAATTTCCCCGATCGTCGTAAGCAGTTCCGCGAGCGTTATATGCCTCTGCAAAACCGGGTTGAAGCCTGATCGCTTGATCATAGTTACTTATTGCTGAGTCAATGTCACCTTTGATGTGATAAGCGAGTCCCCGATTCATGTAGGGTTCATAAGCATCGGGATCTAGTTTGATGGATTGATTGTAGTCAGAGAGGGCAAGGTCATACTCCTCTTTAGCTTTATGCACCGTCCCACGGTTGTTGTAGATTGTAGCTAACGCTTCGGTATCGTTAGTTCCAACGCTTATAGCCTTATTTAGGTCTGCGAGTGCAAGGTCTGTCTCTCCTTTATCGTCGTAGGCTAGCCCACGATTATTATAAAAGTAAGCGACGTTCGGATTAAGTCTAATGCACTCAGTGAAGTCAGCGATGGCGCTGTCATAATCACTCTTGTACGAGTATGCAGTTCCGCGAAAGAAATAGATCTGCGCAGGATCTACCATGTGTTCAGGTAAAGTTAGCGAGGTTTTTAGGGCCTGCGTAAATCGACTAATCGCTCCATCATAGTCTTGTAATTCGTAGCGGATTACGCCAATAGTTAATAGCACCAAGTAGGCCATCTCTCCAGATAAACGCTCCTGAATGGTAATTCCGTCTGGCATTCTTAATGGCACGTTTAGCGTTTGTTGGTCGTCACGTAATGCCAGGTAAGATGGCTTATTTAGAAATTCGAAGTGGACAGTTACGATTACATTTTCATCAATCTTTCTATACCAGCCCCATAGAACCACCGTCGCCTTGTTTTCTTCACCCTTCTTACGAGCCATCTCGCTACCTTGCTCGGCAGTAATAGCCTGGCCGAGCGCCGTAATCTTTACATCATCAAAATTCTTTGTTGCTTTATGCAACTGCTCGAAGATACTGTCAGTAACGCCATAATTCTGATCGGGACCGTCAAATCTCGCCACAAGAACGATTACCTTATCGGGCGGAAGAGCCTGGTAGCGAGCCCATACAATAAGACTAATAACAACAATGAGAGGAATAATTATGATACCGGTGCGGGCAACGTGTCGTATGTAGGGAGATCGCTGCTTGTTCTCCGACTTCGATTCTGTAAAAAAGCCTGCTCTTCTGGGAACATCATTTCTCTTGAAGTAGAGGTAAAAAGAACTCAGCCATAACGTGCCAACACCTATGACTAGACAGGCAATTCCAGCTATTCCAGGTTTCCCTCGAAGGATTTCAATAGCCCCCACCGTAGTCGTAACAAATGAAAGGACCCCAATAAGCCAAACGCCTACACGTTTGAGAAAGCCAGTCAGCCCTTGTATTAGAGTATTGTCGTTCATGCAGAACCTCACAATCGCGCATCTAGTCTATTTACCTGTCGACTTTCCGAACTAAAACTGCATTTGAAAATAGGCTCTGTCTATGACAAGTGAACAACATACGTGGCAACCAAAGAGGTATATATGGAAAGTTTGTTTCGCTTGACAGATCATAAGCCTTTTGTTGACAACTGCGATGATCTCTTGATCAATGTCGTAAGTAATAGCCCATGTCAAAGATTATATTGATTGTAAGTATCCCCAATGCGGACCATTGAAAAGTAGAGGTTTCCGGGGCAACGCTTATCTCTTTCCTCTTTCGGGAGGCTTTGCGTTGCCAGTCCAAATCACGGAGCGCGGCGCAGCGAACCCTTGACACTACGGCTAGAATGGCAAGCCGAACGGAGGAGTCTTTTTGTTCTTCCTCCTCCGGTCGGCGCAGGCATTCATAGCCGTGGTGTCAAGGGCGCGCGGGCGTGGAGCTTTCATGCTCCATTAAACACGAAGTAAGCTCTCGCCGTAAATGAGCAAGAATCCAGCTTTGAGCAGGTAAGCATTCGCAGCGATACTACAAATAGTCTCCCACTATTTTCATAGCCAAGTCCGTCTCACTCAGCAGCAACGTCGCTGAGTCAGAGGTACTCCAGCCCAGATCAGATGGATAACGTGCTCGTGCCATATCTGACCGCGCGGGATGACCGAGCGCGGCAACAGTTCCTTGATGAGCTCGTCACAATCTATGCGGCTCCATTAATTAGACAAGTGCTGCGACGAAGACTGGCCTTTTACGTGAGCGCACAAGGTGTCAACGGAAACAATCAAGACGCTGAAGATCTGTACCAGGAATCAATGACGCGAGTTGTGCAGGTATTGCACCAACTTCACTCAACCTCTGGTATTGAGATAGACAACTTCGACCTCTATGTTTCACGCATTGCTTCAAACACTTGTACAGATTTCCTCCGGGCCAAGTCCCCGGCACGTACCCGCCTAAAAGACAGTCTTCGACATCTATTGAAACGGCATAAAGACCTCGTCTCGTGGGAACACGATGGTGAAATACTGTGCGGCTTTGCATCCTGGCGCAACACTGGGAAAAGTGCGTTCTCAGACCAGCCTTGGCAAGACGTTGAGACAAAACTGGAGTCTTTCCATTCGCTCCACTTTTCGGATGAAGACGTACGATTCGCACCAGTGTCGCAGATCGCCGCCGAGCTGTTTTACTGGATGGGAGGACCGGTTGAAATTGATGTACTGGTTCGCATGATCGCTTACCTACTCGACATCCAAGAAGAGCAGATGGAATCGTTAGACGATCCATCGCCAGCAAGGTGGGACGCTCACTTCGTTTCCAGCACTCGATCGGCCGAATCCCACGTCGAAGCGAATGAGTTGCTGGTGCGACTGTGGCGGGCAGTTATTCAGCTACCAGCCGAGCAGCGTGACGCATTCGCATTGAGCTTTGAAGACGAGGCAGGAGAGGACCTGTTCACGATGTTGCGAGCAGCGGAAATTGTGAACTGGGATGAAATCGCCCAGGGCATGTGCCGCTCCGTTCCGGAAGTGGTGCGACTTCGAGCGCGAATGCCTATGAATGGCGCCAGTGTGGCAGAGGAACTGAAAGCTTCGCGCGAAAATGTATACAAATGGCGGTTTCGGGCCATCCGCCGCTTAAAAACTGAGTTGCTAGGGTGAAATAATTTTTCGCTAAGCTGGAAGATGCGTCTATTGCTCCCGTCTTAGATAATGTGAGGAGTGTAAATTCTCTAATGACCCATCACTTATCTGAGTTAGAAATCAAACAGCTCTGCGCGAGTGCCTTACCGGAAGATGAGCTGACTGCAGCTGCTGTCCACACTACGGAGTGCCAGTTGTGCGATCAGCGATTTATCGAGGAATTGAAACGGCAGCGAGGCTCCGCACCATTTAGATTCACTCTCGAACCAGAGTTCTGGTTTCGTAATGACCACCTGGAGTTTGATGATCTCGTTGGGCTGGCAGACAACACGTTCGATGAAGAGACAATCGAAATAATCGATATTCACTTGAGTACCTGCGAAAGCTGCCGGGAAGACGTGCGCAGTTTTCTTGCTTTTCGTGAGGCTACTGCTGGCGAAATGAAGGTCTCCTATGGCCCTACCCATTACGAGTCCAATGACGACATGCGAGGGGCTCCGCGGGTGTGGCAGCGCTTACAAAGACATCCAGTATATGCAGTGGCGGCGATCGTGCTCGTAGCTGTAGCGGTACTTATCGGAGTTATTGCTCTCTCCAGAAGATCTGGCCCTCTCCAAGCCAATAAGCAGGAGCAGACAAACCGTGACAGTGAACCTAGCCCAAGTCTTTCTCCAACCCCGGCAGCAAGCGTGGAAGACTCCGCGAGAGTCACCAAGCTGAAGGATGCCGGCGGCGAAGTGACTATCGACAAAGATGGTCGTATTACAGGTCTCGATGAAGTTTCTGAGAACAGTCGCCAGTATGTAGCGCGAGCGGCCTTGTCTGAGCAGATAGTACCTGCTGAGGTATTGAGACGTCTTTCGGGTGAACCAGGCGACCTGCGCGGCAATGATGATGGTCCACAGGGATTTAGACTGCTATATCCCGTGCGGAGAGTTGTAACTGAAGCTAGACCAGTTTTCCGGTGGGAGAGTTTATCGGGCGTTTCCAGTTATCGAGTTTACGTGCTGGACCGAGATGGCAACCAAGTCAGTCAAAGCGAAGACTTGCCTGCCACTCAAACACAATGGGAAGTACCAGCATCACTGCGCCGTGATCACATCTTCTCCTGGGTGGTAACCGCAGTGGTGGATGGAAAGAAAGTCGTTTCACCTTCGGCTTCAGCTCCTGAGGTGAAGTTTGCGGTTCTTTCCACGGCTGATTTCCAGGAACTAAGTCGTCTGAAAAAATCGAATTCTCATCTTGCGCTCGGTGTTTTTTATGCAAGAGTCGGGTTATTGAATGAGGCTGAGCGTGAGTTCCAAGGCCTTGTCGAACTTAATCCTGAATCAAAACTACCGCGAAAACTGCTCCAAAGTGTGCGCACCCTCAGGAAAGCAGCGTAAGCGGAGACTTCGAGTGTGATTTCTACTCCAGCTGTCACAAAGTTCAGTGTTTGTTTCTCAAAACGCCTTGGCTCGCCGCAGCAAGCGCTGGCGAACGCGTTTAATTCGTTGATAAAGCGCAACCCTGTCCATGTTCAGTAACTTAGCAACTTGGGAGTGACTACCAGTCTTAACAACCAGATGATCGTAAAGATTAAGCAGGGTTCGATCGAGAAAAGCGTCCAGCGAATCGTTTTCATCAAAGATTGGGGGCGCGAAAAGAGCATCGCCGAAAGTCGCTGCAGGTAAAGCTCTGTAAATATCCTTGGCCGTGATAGTCACTCCATCCGCCAAGGTGGCCACAAGGCGTTCCACGACATGCCTTAATTGGCGAACGTTGCCGGGCCATGTGTAAGATGTCAATGCGGTGATCGCGTCGGGCTCAATCAGATGTTCGCCTGAACGAGCCAAGCTTCTTTGCGCTTGCTGCAGGAAGTAATCAACCAGGTGTGGAATATCAGATAGATGCTCCCTTAAGGGTGGCGTGGCGATCGGTAGAACGGCGATGCGGTAATAAAGATCCCTGCGAAAGCGACCACATTCCATGTCGTGCGCCAAATTGCGATTAGTAGCCGCAATCACACGCACATCCACTGGAATTTCACCATTTCCCCCAACCGGTCTAACAGTGCTCTCCTGCAGCACGCGAAGAAGCTTGACCTGGCAACTCGCAGACAATTCGGCAATTTCATCGAGAAAAATTGTTCCTCTGTGAGCAGCTTCGAACAAGCCTTTCTTTTTCTTAACCGCGCCGGTGAACGCTCCTGGTTCATAGCCGAAGAGCTCCGATTCCAATAGCGTTTCGGTAAGCGTGCCGCAATTTAGCGAGACGAAAGGTTTCTGGGCGCGTGAGCTTTGCAAATGGATCGCGCGTGCTACGAGTTCTTTACCCGTACCAGATTCGCCGCAAATCAGCACCGTCAAATTGCAGTCTGCCGCCGTGCGGATATGACGGTTCAGCGACTTCATTTGGGCCGATTCGCCAATGAGCTTGTGGTCTAATCGAGCGGCTCGGGATTTCATGATTTGTACCAATTAGTCTTGCACAGGTTGGTTAAGCAATTCTGGGGTTTAGTTCTAAAGACGGGAGAAATGGGCCGAACTTCCAGTTTGAAGAATAAATTTTTTGCTCAGAGTGGGCCAAAACATTTTTTCAAGCTGGCTGGAAGATCAGTCAAGTCCTCCCGTCTTTATATAACATGATGCAATGTGAAGAGAGCCTCGTCGCGCTTTGTAAAACGAACCGTGGATCCGAACTCTCCGTGCTTAAGCAACGCCGCACGGACGGCCCGATTAGGACGTCGATCGTGCTGAAATGCATCGTGCTCGTCCTGGCCTTCTTTCCCTGTATCGTGACTGCACAATCGCCCCAGACTATTCACTCCGAAGCACAGCTCGCATCCGTGCTGTGTCGGAACGAGAAAGAAAAGACGACAAACGAGCTGCTGCTAGACAAGCACGCGCAACTTGTCAACGTTATTCTGTGGAAGGCGCTGCTTGACTGCGCCCCGTCGGGGCCACGCCAAGGATCAGCCACCAAGTCGATTGAGATTTACAAGCTAGCTCTGCGTGTCGCAGACCGAATTGAAAAACCCGAGTTGGTAGCCACCACTTACTATTACCTTGGTCGAGCCTACTCACGAACAAATGAGTTTGCCAGTTCTATTCAGGCATACGAGACGAGTAGAAAATTATTTGAACAGGCTGGACTTGAAAGCAGCCGGAGTTATGTCCTGGCGGATCTCGGCGCGTTGTATTTCATGATGGAAGAATACGTAAAAGCCCAGAGTTACTCGGAACAGAGTCTGACGGTCATTGGACAGTTGAAATCAAAGCCCACGCAAGAGTCTCCAGGTCCAATTGAGTATGCACGAGCGCGAGCGCTACACACATTAGCGCAGCTCGATCTCAGTAATGGCAAGCATGTTGAGGCTCTCGAAAAGCTGAATGAGGGACGTGCTTTGTTAGAACGGCTGAATGGAAACGGATCTTCCTACAGCATAGCGATCGCCGATGTGCTGATTACGGTAGCAAAGGTCTATGGTGAGATGGGCGAATATGCTCACGCTTTGTGGTCTTTGAGTAAAGCTCACCAAGTCTCAAGGAGCTCAGAAGATCAAAACACCGGAGCAAATATCATGAGCAGTCAGGCCGCTGTTCTTCTTGAACAGGAGGACTATGCAGCGGCCCAGCAGTACTTCGACGCAAGTCTTGCGATCTACAGATCGGAAGGAAATGCAAGAGAAGAAGCTCGAGTGCTGTTGAACCTAGCAGTTCTCGAGCAGCGACAGGGCCGTGATGATCAAGCTCTCAAGCTCTTTGATCGCACTCTGGAACGCGCTAAGGCTGCAAAACTGGTGGAAGTCCAAATTGCCGCGGGCGTGGGACTGGGTGGTGTTCTAACCGCTAAGCGGGAATTTCCAAGTGCGTTGAAAGCGATAAACGAGAGCCTCGAACTTGCGCGACGAGTAAACGCGAAAAGTCGTGAAGCTGAACTACTTTGGAGCACGGCGCAAACGTATTTTGCGATGCACGACTATGGCGAATCTGCTGCATCAGCCGAAAGAGCATTGATGCTCGCTCGTTCACTGCGATTACCGAAGCTCATATATCTGGCAAGCACCACATTAGGTGAGGCATATGCTGCCGAGGATAAAGTCGAGTTAGCGATTACTACCCTCAAAGAGGCGATTGATCAAATTGAAGAATTGCGTGAACAGGTGGTGGGACCCCAGGAAAGCCGGCAGCTCTTTTTTGAGAACAAGGTTGGACCATACCGCACGATGGTTAAGCTGCTGACGCAACGCGGCGACAACTTCGAAGCACTGCTTTACGCGGAACGAGCAAAGGCGAGGGTGTTAATGGAGGCAGTTCGAAGTAATAGGCGTGATTTACGAAGCATACCCACCGAGGATGAAAAAGCCCAAGCGGAAGTTTTGATGAACAAGTACCTTGCCATCAAAAAACAAATCAAATCACAACCGGCCGGTGAACCATCCAGTGAACTTGAGAATGAGCTGAACACCGTGAGCAAGGAGCTAGTTGTGTTTCAGGACCGGTTTGCTGCGAAGCATCCGGACTTGCTGCTCCGTGTAGGCCCTGCTCGTCCCTTGACGCATGCGAACCTCAACAGTCTGGTACGTGCAAATGACGTCGCGTATCTGGAATATGTTGTCACGGGAGACAAGGTCGGGGTTTTCATTCTCAAACGGAACAGTGTTAGCCCAGATTACGAGCTAAAGTATGTGAATCTCCCGGTCAACGCGGATAGGCTTCGACGAAAAGTCAATGACTTCCACTCGGCATTGGCAGAACGGCAGCCCGACTACGCTTCGTTGGGACATGAGCTATATGGATTATTAATTGAACCGGCGGCAAACGAACTTGAGAACATCAACACGATATGCATTATTCCCGATGAGTTTCTTTGGAGCTTGCCGTATCAAGCCTTAATCAGCAGGCGCGGTAGTTACCTTATACAAGATTACTCTTTGTTCTATGCGCCTTCATTCACCGTTTTGAACGAGATGGCGCTGCGGAGGCAACAACAAAACAGCAAGGAATCACTGATAGCCTTCGGAAATCCAGTCATCGGTAATAATGGAAAACTCAAACAAAATTTACATCCATTACCGGAGACAGAAGTCGAAGTGGCTGCTATAGCAGCAACTAATCGGACGCCAATGAAGAAGGTACTCGTTAGACGTGAGGCAGATGAAAAGACCTTTAAAACGCTGGCGCCACAATACGCGACAATTCACCTTGCTACACATGGAGTCCTCGATGATAAAGAACCTTTAAATTCTTACGTGTTACTGACGAAGACGGAAGACGAAACGGAAAACGATGGCTTATTACATGCGCGTGAAATTATAGACTTGGATCTTGATGCAGATTTGGCTGTGCTTTCCGCGTGCGAAACCGGTAACGGCAGGATTAGTCCAGGCGAAGGTGTGATTGGTATGCCTCGGTGGTCACCTGAAAACCGGCCATAGATGGTCACTTCAAAACCGGCCAATGGAGAGTGGCC
>Ga0081539_10002316_pt1 | contig 27441 bp, 25 predicted proteins | sample TabmetS4T2R2_FD_71023 | JGI IMG/M metagenome (GOLD analysis project Ga0081539, IMG submission 71023) | Tabebuia heterophylla rhizosphere microbial communities from the University of Puerto Rico - S4T2R2 | ecosystem: Host-associated > Plants > Roots > Rhizosphere ...
GGCGGTGCTCGGCTTCGAGTACGGCTTCGCCACCGCGGAGCCCAATGCGCTGGTGATCTGGGAAGCGCAGTTCGGCGATTTCGCCAACGGCGCGCAGGTGGTGATCGACCAGTTCATCGCCGCCGGCGAGACCAAGTGGGGACGCGTCTGCGGCCTCACCCTTTTCCTGCCGCATGGCTACGAGGGGCAGGGGCCGGAGCACTCCTCCGCCAGGCTCGAGCGCTATCTTCAGCTCTGCGCCGAACACAACATGCAGGTCTGCGTACCGAGCACGGCGGCGCAGGTTTTCCACCTGCTGCGCCGGCAGATGCTGCGGCCCTTCCGCAAGCCGCTCATTGTCATGACGCCGAAGTCGCTCCTGCGCAAGAAAGAGGCGTCTTCATCGATCAACGATTTCGCGAACGGCGCCTTTCAGACTGTCATCCCCGACACCACGACGGTCGACGAGAAAGGCGTGAAGCGCATCGTCGCCTGCTGCGGCAAGGTCTACTACGACCTCGCGACCAAGCGCATCGAGCTGCAGCGGAGCGACGTCGCGATAATCCGCGTCGAGCAGCTCTATCCTTTCCCGCACAAGCAGTTCCAGGCGGAGATCAAGCGCTACCCGAACGCAGCCGAAGTGGTGTGGTGCCAGGAGGAGCCGCAGAACCAGGGCGCGTGGTACCAGAGCGCGCACTATTTCCGCGAGAACATGCGCGAAGACCAGAAGCTGTACTATGCCGGCCGGCCGCCCTCGGCCGCCCCCGCGGGCGGTTACGTCGCGCGGCACAACGAGCGCCAGAAGGCGCTGGTGGAGCAGGCGTTCGGCAAATACAAGTAGTTTTTAGCTGGGGAGACCCAGTAGCCCGGCGAGTTACTCGCTGGTTTTTCGATACCCGGTGGATGCTTAGCGGAAGCCGGGGAAAAACTGAACGGGAGCGGTAGATGGCGATCATCGAAGTCAAAGTGCCGCAGCTTTCCGAGTCCGTTGCCGAAGCGACGCTGCTCGACTGGCACAAGAAGGAAGGCGAGCCGGTCGCGCGCGACGAGAACCTCATCGACATCGAGACCGACAAGGTGGTGCTCGAGCTGCCGGCGCCGGCCGACGGCGTGCTGGTGAGAATCATGAAGAAGGCGCGCGAGGCGGTCGGCTCGGGCGACGTCATCGCGCAGATCGACACCGAAGCAAAGGCCGGCACCGCGCCGCAGCCGGCGCCAGGGGCCGCGCCGGCCGCGCCGCCGGCGCCGAAGGCCGCGCCTGCGGTGATGCCCTCCGCGCAGAAGCTTGCCGCCGAGCGCGGCATCGACACCTCGAAGATGCAGGGCAGCGGCCGCGACGGCCGCGTCACGAAGGGCGATGTCCTGGAAGCGGGCGCCCGGCCGCCGGCATCGGCGCCGCAGCCGCAGCGACCGTCGCTTCAGCAGCCGGCGCCGCCGATCGATCTCGAGGAGCTGCTTGCCGGCAGGCCAGAGCAGCGCGTGCCGATGTCGCGGCTGCGCCAGCGGGTCGCCGAGCGCCTGGTGCAGTCGCAGTCGACCGCCGCGATCCTCACCACCTTCAACGAAGTGAACATGCAGCCGGTGGTCGAGATGCGCAAGAAGTACCAGGAACGTTTCGAGAAGGAGCACGGCACGCGTCTTGGCTTCATGTCGTTCTTCGTAAAGGCTGCGGTGCACGCGCTGAAGCGCTTCCCGGTCGTGAACGCCTCGATCGACGGCACCGACATCGTCTACCACGGCTACTTCGACATCGGCGTCGCCGTCGGCAGCCCGCGCGGCTTGGTCGTGCCTATCCTGCGCGATGTCGACAGAATGAGCTTTGCCGAGATCGAGAAAAAGATCGCCGATTACGGCAAGCGTGCCCAGGACGGAAAACTGGCGCTGGAAGAGCTCGCCGGCGGTACGTTCTCGATCTCGAACGGCGGCGTCTTCGGCTCGATGCTCTCCACCCCGATCATCAACCCGCCGCAGTCGGCGATCCTCGGCGTGCACGCCACCAAGGACCGCCCGGTCGCCGAGAACGGGCAGGTGGTGATCCGGCCGATGAACTACCTTGCGCTCTCCTACGACCATCGCATCATCGACGGGCGCGAGGCGGTGCTGTTTCTCGTCGCCATCAAGGAAGCGCTCGAGGACCCGGCACGCCTGATCCTGGAGATCTGACGTGGACGCTTTCGACGTCTTCGTCATCGGCGGCGGACCCGGCGGCTACATCGCTGCCATTCGCGCGGCGCAGCTCGGGCTGAAGACGGCGTGCGCCGACGACTGGCGCGGTGCCGACGGCAAGCCGGCGCTCGGCGGCACCTGCACCAATGTGGGCTGCATTCCATCGAAGGCGCTTTTGCAATCGTCCGAATACTACGAGCAGGCCGGGCATGATTTCGCCGACCATGGCGTGAAAGTGAAGGGCCTCGACCTCGACCTCGCGCAGATGCTGAAGCGCAAGGACAAGGTGGTGAAGGCGAGCAACGATGGGGTTGCTTACCTCTTCCGCAAGAACAGGATCCAGTTCTTCCCCGGCCGCGCGAGCTTCGCTAAAGCGGCGGCCGAGGGCTACGAGCTGCGCATCGCCGATCAGACCGTGCGCGCAAAGCACGTGATCGTCGCGACCGGCTCCAATCCGCGCTCGCTGCCCGGCGTCGAGTTCGATGAGAAGCTCGTGTTGAGCAACACCGGCGCGCTCGCCATTGCGGAGGTGCCCAAGCGCCTTGGCGTGATCGGTGCGGGGGTGATCGGCCTCGAGATGGGCAGCGTCTGGCGGCGCCTCGGCGCGCAGGTGACGATCCTCGAGGCGCTGCCCGCATTCCTCGGCGCCGCCGATGAGCAGATCGCCAAGGAGGCGGCGAAAATCTTCGCGAAGCAGGGCCTCGCGATCGAGCTCGGCGTCAACATCACCAAGGTGACGCCGGGCAAGAAAGGCGTATCGGTGCAGTACGCGGCCGCGGATAAAAGCACGAAGACGCTCGAATGCGAGCGGCTGATCGTTTCCATCGGCCGGGTGCCCAATACCGAGGGGCTGAACGCCGCGGCCCTCGGCCTCAAGCTCGATGAGCGCGGCTTCGTCGCCGTCGACGCAGACTGCAAGACCAACCTGCCGAACGTCTGGGCGATCGGCGACGTGGTGCGCGGGCCGATGCTCGCGCACAAGGCGGAAGAAGAGGGCGTCGCGGTCGCCGAGCGCATCGCCGGGCAAAAGCCGCACGTCGACTTCAACACGGTGCCATGGGTCATCTACACCTGGCCGGAAATCGCCTGGGTGGGGGAGACCGAGCAGCAGCTGAAAGCGCGCGGCGCGGATTACCGCGCCGGCACCTTCCCGTTCATGGCCAACGCGCGCGCGCGGGCGCTCGGTGATCCGGTCGGGCTGGTGAAGTTCGTCGCCGATGCGAAGAGCGACCGCATCCTCGGCGTACACATCGTCGGGCCTTACGCGGGCGAGCTGATCGCCGAAGCGGTCGCGGCGATGGAGTTCGGCGCCGCGGCGGAGGACATCGGCATGATCTGCCACGCGCATCCGTCGCTCTCGGAGGCGATGAAGGACGCCGCGCTGGCAGTGGACAAGCGCGCGCTCAATATATGAAGGCGCTAATCGCCCTCGCAGCGCTGGCGCTTGGCGCCTGCAGCCTATCGCCCGTTCACTACCCGACGCTGCATGAGCACCCCCTCACGCTCGGCAAGGGGCAGCTCGAGGCGGCGGGCATCGCCTTCGTCACGCCATCCACGGTCACGGGCCAGGAGCAGGAGCGGCAGGCAGTGGCGCTGACATTCACCGACGCCATGACGAAAGCGCGGCCCGGCGTCAAGGTCGTCACGCTCGCCGATACGCTCAGCGCGGTCAACCGCGCGGGCATGGTCGACGCCTACCAGCACATGTACGAGCATTACCGCAGCACGGGCCTCTTGCCGAACGATGTGCTGCGGCGGCTGGGCGGCGCCACGGGCGCCCGCTATATCGCACAGCTCAACCTTCAGGGGTTCGTGCAGAACTCGAAAAACCGGCTCGGCGTCTTCGGGCTGCGCATCATCGAGACGCAAATCGGCGACTTGCGGCTATTCGTGCAGATCTGGGACAGCCAGGACGGCAGCATCGCCTGGGAGGCGATGGAGGAACTGCGCATCGCCATGGACACGACCAAGGAGCAGCCGATCATGCTTCGTTCGCTGCTCGAGCGCGCGGCGCGGGACCTCATCTCCAAGGTTCCGTGACCCAGGATGTCGTCGCGCTCTACGAAGGCAGCCTCGCCAAGCGCGGCTTCGTCTCCGATCCGGCGCAGTGGCGCGCGGTCGAGCGGCTGCAACGCCTCTATGAGGAGTGGAGCGCCTACAAGGCGAAACGCTCGAACGCGCTGAAGCGGCTGCTCGTTCACCCCGAGCTGCCGAAGGGTGTTTACCTCTGGGGTCCCGTCGGGCGCGGCAAGAGCTTCCTGATGGACGCGTTCTTCCGCTGCGTGCCGCTCGTGCGCAAGCGCCGCGTGCACTTCCATCACTTCATGCGCGAAATCCATCGCGAGCTCGACGAGCTCCGCGGCAGCGAGGACCCGCTCGCCGCGGTGGCCGCGCGCACGGCGCGGCGCTATCGTCTGATCTGCTTCGACGAGTTCCACGTCTCCGACATCGCCGACGCCATGATCCTCGGGCGGTTTCTCGAGCAGGTGATGGATCGCGGCGTCGAGTTCATCATGACGTCGAACTACCACCCGGATCACCTCTATCCGAACGGGCTGCAGCGTGAGCGCTTCCTGCCTACCATCGAGCTCCTCAAGCAGCGCCTCGACGTGGTGTCGGTCGACAATGGCACCGATTACCGGCGCCTGAAAATGGAACGCATGAAGGTCTATCACGTCGGCTCCGATGTGCCATTGCGCCAGATCTTCGAAGAGCTGCGCGATGTCGAGGAGGAAAGGCAGCCGCTCGACGTCGAGGGCCGCACCATTCCCTACCGCAAGCGCGCCGGGGGCCTCGTCTGGTTCGACTTCGAGGTCCTGTGCGGCGGGCCGCGCTCGTACGCTGACTATGTCGATCTCGCGAGGCGTTTCCATACCGTGATGCTCTCCGGCGTGCCGCGCCTCTCGGCGAAACAATCCGATGCCGCGCGACGCTTCACCTGGCTGGTCGACGTGTTCTACGATGACCGCGTGAATCTGATCATTTCCGCGGCCGCCGAGCCTGAGCAACTCTTCACCGCGGGCGAACAGGCCGCGGAATTCCAGCGCACGGTGAGCCGGCTCTACGAGATGCAGTCGGTCGAGTACCTGCGCGCCGAGCGAAGGAAGGCGGCGTGATGCGCGCGCTCTTGCTCGCCATGGCGATCTGCGGCGCGGCGCACGCGCAGAGCTACCCGGCGAAGCCGATCCGGGTCATCGTCCCGGTCGCCGCCGGTGGCAACCAGGAGATCACCATCCGCGCGATAACCGAGGAGATGGCGAAGTCGCTCGGCCAGCCGCTTCTCGTCGAGGCGCGGCCGAGCGCCAGCGCCATCGTCGGCACGCAATTCGTCGCGCGCTCGGCGCCCGATGGCTACACGCTGCTCTCGGTTTCAACGACCTTCGCGCGCGCCGCGACGCTGGTTTCCTCGGCGGGCTACGACCCGGTGCGCGACTTCGCCGCCGTGAGCCTCGTATCGCGCATTCCGCAGGTGCTGGTGGTCAATCCCGGCGTCTCCGTCAATAACGTCGCCGAGCTCATCGCGCTCGCGAAGTCCAGGGAGCTGGCGTACGCGTCGGCGGGCCTCGGCTCGACCGGCCACATCGCCGCCGAGCTCTTCAGCCGGCAGGCGGGTATCCGCATGCTGCACATCCCGTACAAAGGCAACGCGCAGTCGATCGCCGACGTGCTCGGCGGGCAGGTGCCGCTGATGTTCGACCAGATGAGCACGTCCATCGCGCATGTCAAGGCCGGGAAGCTGCGCGCGCTCGGCGTCACCAGCCGCACGCGCTCGCCTTTACTACCGGAGGTGCCGACGATCGCCGAGCAGGGACTCGCCGGCTACGAAGACGTGACGTGGAACGGGCTCGTGGCGCCCGCGGGCACGCCGCGCGAAGTGCTCGAACGCGTGCGCGCGGCCGTGGCGACAGCGGTGGCCGCGCCGGAGCTGCGTCAGCGGTTTGTCGAGCGCGCGATCGAGCTCCAGGCGAGCCGCTCGCCGGCGGAGTTCGCGGCGTTCGTGCACGATGAGGTCGCGGCCTTCGTGCGCCTCGCGCGCGAGGCGAACCTCGGCGAAAAATAGGGACTGTCCCTATTTAGCTCGCGTACGCCGGGAAGGCCGAGTTCTTCTGCTCGGCGTCCAGCAGCCGCAGCATCGCCGGCCATTCGAGGATGCCGTACGGGCGGCGGGTGCCAGGCTGGTAGAGATGCGCGGTTTTCGCCAGCGTTTGTCTGCTCGGCATCACCAGATCGGTGCGCGCCGCCATGGCATCGACCTGCGTGCGGCAGGCAAGCTCGAGCTGATACATGAGGTTGAACGCCTCTGGAATGCTCGGCCCGCAAGTGAGCAGGCCGTGCGAGCGCAGGATCAGCGCGTTGTGGCTTCCGAGATCGCGCACCAGGCGCTCCTGCTCTTCGCGCTCCACCGCCGGTCCTTCATAGTCGTGGTAGCCGATGTGGCCGTCGAAGCGGATGGAGGTCTGGCTGATCGGCAGGAGCCCGCACTGCATCGCGGCGACCGCCATGCCGGCGCGCGTATGCGTGTGGATCACGCAGCGCACGTCGGGCCGCGCGCGATGGATCGCCCCGTGAATGATGTAGCCCGCCTTGTTGACGTAGTAATCGGTGTCGGGCTTCCAGATGATGTTGCCGTCGAGGTCGATTTTGGCAAGGCTCGAGGCGGTGATCTCTTTGTACAGCAGGCCGTACAGATTGATCAGGATGTGATGTTGCGGGCCCGGCACGCGCACTGTTATGTGGTTGTACGTGAGGTCCGTCATGCCGTAGTAATCGATCAAGCGATAGCAGGCGGCAAGTTCGACACGCGCCTGCCATTCCTCGGCGCTCACTTCGTCACGGATGCTGCGAAAGTTGGTTAGGTAGTTCGGTAATTTGTCCATGGCCGGTGCAAGAATATAGCGATGCGCTTCCTTGCCGCCATTTTGCTCGCGTTCGCCGCTGCAGTGGCGAACGCGCAGGCTTATCCGGCGAAGCCGGTGCGTCTCATCATTCCTTTCCCGCCGGGCGGGTCGAACGATGTGGTCGGGCGCCTCGTCGCCGCGCAGCTGGGCGAGCGCCTCGGCCAGAGCGTGATCGTCGACAACCGCGGCGGCGGGGGCGGCACGATCGGCATCAATGCGGCGGCCAAGTCGCCGGCCGACGGCTACACGCTGCTCTTCGTCTCGGTCGGCTGGCCGGTCAGCATCGCGCTCAACGCCATGCCGCTCGAGTCGCTGCAGTGGTTCACGCCGGTGGCGCCGGTCGGCACGGGGCCGAGCCTGCTCGTCGTGCCGACCTCGCTGCCGGCTAACTCGGTGCGCGAACTCGTTGCGCTCGCCAAGGCGAGGCCCGGCCAGCTGAACGCCGGCTCGGCCGGCGTCGGCAGCTTCCAGCATCTTGCGACCGAGCTCTTTCGGCTGACGACGGGCATCGACATCGTCATCATCCAATACAAGGGCGGCGGGCCCGCGCTCAGCGACACCATCGGTGGCCAGGTGCACATGAATATCGGCAGTGCGGTGCAGAACGTGCCGCATGTGCGCTCAGGCAAGCTGCGCGCGCTCGGCGTCGGCGGGCCGCACCGGCTTGCCGCGCTTGCGGACGTGCCGACCTTCGCGGAGGCCGGCGTGCCCGGCGCCGAGGCGACCAACTGGTGGGGCATCGTCGCGCCGGCCGGCACGCCGGCCCCCGTGCTGAACAAGCTGCAAAGCGAGATCGCCGCGATCGTTGAATCCCCCGAGACGCAGAAGCGCTTTCAGCTCGAAGGCGCCGACGTGCTGCGCATGACGCCGGCCGAGTTCGGCCGGCATCTCGCCGCGGAGACCGACAAATGGACCCGCGTGGTCAAGCAGGCGGGCATCAAGCCGGAATAGCGAGGAGACCATGGAACGCTTCAAGGCCTACAAGCTCACCGAGACGCCGGACAAGAAGATTCGCGCGGAATTCGTCGATTACACGCTCGCGGATCTGGATCCGGGCGACGTCGTCATACGCGTGGCCTATTCGGATGTGAACTACAAGGACGCACTCGCCGTCACCGGCAAGGGCAAGATCCTGCGCCGGCCGTCGACCATCGGCGGCATCGATTTCGCCGGCACGGTGATCGAATCCACCAATCCACGCTGGAAGAAGGGCGACCCGGTGCTCACCACCGGCGGCGAGTACGTCGGCGTATCGCATGACGGCGGCTACTCGCCCTACGCGCGCGTGAAAGGCGAGTGGATCACCCGCGTGCCGCAGGGGCTGACGCTCTGGGAGGCGATGGCCTTCGGCACCGCGGGCTACACCGCCGGCATCGCGCTGCATCGCATGGAGCACAACGGCCTCAAGCCCGAGAGCGGGCCGGTGCTGGTCAACGGCGCGACCGGCGGCGTCGGCTCCATGGCGATCGCGATGCTTGCCAAGCGCGGCTACGAGGTGGTCGCCCTCACCGGAAAGTCGAGCGAAGCCGACTGGCTGAAGAAGCTCGGCGCGAAGGACGTGATGCTGCGCCAGAGCGTCAACCTGGAAAAGATCCGGCCGCTCGACAAGGCAACCTGGGCCGGCGCGGTCGACAACCTCGGCGGCGACATGCTCGCCTGGATCGCGAGCACGATGAAGGAGAACGGCGTCATCGCCGCCGTCGGCCTCGCGGCGAGCTTCAATCTCAATACGACGGTGATGCCCTTCATCCTGCGAGGCGTGAGCCTCCTTGGCATCAACTCGGGCGAGAGCTCGCGCGACATCCGCGACAAGGTATGGCAGCGCCTTGCCACGGATCTCAAGCCGCCGCTCCTGAAAGAGATGTGCCGCACGATCCCGTTCCGCGAGCTGCCGGGCGTGTTCGACGACTTCATCAACGCCAAGGTGAACCGCCGGATCGTGGTCGACCTTTCGGAGTAGGCATGCCGGCCCCGGCGACCGAGCAGGCGAAAAGGCGCGTGCTGGTCGTCGACGATTCAAGGTTCGTGCGCACGACGTTTTCCACCATCCTGCGCGGCTCGTTCGACGTGCGCGAGGCTGCCGACGGCGAGGCGGCGTGGAGCGCGATCGAAAGCGATCCCTCGATCGTCATGGTGTTCACCGATCTCGACATGCCGAAGCTGAACGGCTTCGGCCTGCTCGCTCGGATGCGCGAGGCAAAAAACGAGCGAATTCGCGAGCTGCCGGTGGTGGTCATTTCCGGCGTCGACGAGCCGGGCTGGAAGGAGCGCGCGCAGCAAGCGGGCGCGCACGACTTCATCAGCAAGTCCGCGGACGCGACCGAGGTGCTCGCGCGGCTTGACAATGTCCTGCGCAAAGTCGCCACCAAGAAGGAGCTGCAGGCAGCGCGGCAGGCGAGCGACCCGACGCGCGATCCGCTGACCGGCGCGTTGACGGGCGAATATCTGCTTACCGAGACGCGCAAGCGCTTCTCCTTCGCCCGCCGCCACAACGCCGATCTATCGGTGATGGCTCTTCGCCTCGACGGCCAGCGCGAGCTCGCGCGCACCGCCGGCCAGGACTCCGCCGATCAGCTGCTCGCGCGCATCGTCAAGCTCGTCACCAAGCAAATCCGCGCCGAAGACTCCATAGCCCGTGTCGCTGAGGCCAGCTTTCTGGTGGTCGCGCCTGGCACTTCTGCCGAGCAGATGGCAAAGCTCGCCGAGCGGCTGCGCGCGCAGTTCGAACAGGCGAAGCTCACGTTCGCCGGCAAGCCGGTGCACATCGCTGCCCGCCTCGGCATCGCTTCGCTCACTCAAGAGCGGGCCGAGCGCGTAGAGGAGCTGCTGCGCGCCGCGCTGCAGCGCCTGGACAAACCCGAGGCCGCGCCAGCGCCGGCGTCCGCCAGTGCACCCCTGCCGGCGGACGTCGAGCAGGCGCTGCGGGTCCTCGAGCGCGTCGATGCGGCGCGGCTGGGCGGCGCAGCAAAGGACGTTCTCAAGCGCCTCGCGCGCATCGCGAAGGCCGTGCAGGCAAAGGCGCGCTAGCTAAACTAGCGGGATGACCACGTACCGCGAATTCCATCGTCGCTCGCTCGACGACCGGGAAGGCTTCTGGCGCGAGCAGGCGGCGCTCATCGACTGGCATCGGCCGTACGAGAAAGTGCTGGACTATTCGCGCCCGCCGTTCGCGCGCTGGTTTGTCGGCGGCGAGACCAATCTTTGCCACAACGCGATCGACCGGCACTTGGCGGCGAGGGCGGAGCAGCAGGCACTGGTGTGGATATCTACCGAAGTGGACGAGACGCGCAGCTTCAGCTATCGCGAGCTGCACGCCGAGGTGAACCGCACCGCCGCAATGATGCGCTCGCTCGGCGTCAAGCGCGGCGAGCGCGTGATCATCTACATGCCGATGATTCCGGAAGCCGCGTTCGCCATGCTCGCCTGCGCGCGGTTAGGCGCGATCCACTCGGTGGTCTTCGGCGGCTTCGCCGCGGCGAGCCTCGCCGCGCGCATCGACGACGCCAAGCCTGCACTCATGATCACCGCGGACGGCGGCAGCCGCATGGGCAAGAGCGTCCTCTACAAATCCCTCGTCGACGAATCGCTCAAGGTGGCCAAACATCCGCCGCGCAAAGTGCTGATCTTCCGCCGCGGCCTCGACCCCAACATGCCGGTCGTCGCCGATCGCGACGTCGACTGGGCGACGCTCGCCAAGGATTTCTCCGGCGCGAGCGTCGCGTGCGCGTGGCTCGAGTCGAACGAGCCGTCGTACATCCTCTATACGTCAGGCACCACGGGCCGGCCGAAGGGCGTGCAGCGCGATGTGGGCGGCTATGCCGTGGCCTTGGCCTCGTCCATGAAGACCATCTTCTGCGGCGAAGCCGGGGAGACGATGTTCACCACGTCGGACATCGGCTGGGTGGTCGGGCACTCCTACATCATCTACGCTCCGCTGCTCGCCGGCATGACCACCATCATGTACGAAGGCGTGCCGATCCGACCGGACGCCGGCATCTGGTGGAAGATCGTGCAGGATCACAAGGTATCAGTGATGTTCTCGGCGCCGACCGCGATCCGGGTGCTGAAAAAGCACGACGTGTCCTACCTGCGCAACCATGACCTCTCGTCGCTCAAGCATCTCTTCCTCGCCGGCGAGCCGCTGGACGAGCCGACCCATCAGTGGATCGCCGAGTCGCTCGGCCGTCCGGTGATCGATCACTACTGGCAGACCGAGACCGGCTGGCCGCTCCTTTCGGCGCACCCCGGCGTCGAGCAGACACGGATCAAAATGGGCTCGCCAAGCTTCCCGGTGTACGGCTACGACGTGCGCCTCCTGCATGAGCAGACGGGCAAGCCTGTCGCCGACGGCGAGAAAGGCGTGGTCGCCATCGCGCCGCCGCTGCCCCCCGGGTGCATGACGACCGTGTGGGGCTACGACCAGCGCTTCGTCAACACCTACTTCCGCGACTTCAAGGATCAGCTTATCTATTCGACCTTCGACTGGGGCATCCGGGACAAGGAGGGGTACTACTTCATCCTCGGGCGCACCGACGACGTGATCAACGTTGCCGGTCACCGCCTCGGGACGCGCGAGATCGAGGAAGCGGTCAACATGCACGCGAACGTCGCCGAATGCGCGGTGGTCGGCGTCGCCGATCAGCTGAAAGGCCAGATGCCACTCGCCTTCGCCGTGCTGAAGGACGGCGGCAAGGGCACGAGCGCCGAAGAGGTGATGCAGACCGTGGATCGGCAGCTGGGCGCCATTGCCCGTCCGAAGGCGGTGCATTTCGTGTCGCTCCTGCCTAAGACCCGCTCGGGCAAGACGCTGCGGCGTGCGATCCAGGCTCTTGCCGAAGGCCGCGATCCGGGCGACCTTACGACCATCGAAGATCCCAGCGCGCTTTCCCAGATCAAAGAGGCCCTGCGCTCATGAAGCAACGCCCAATGCTGACGCTCGAGGACTGCAAGAAGATTTCCGCCGCCGGCGAGGCGGAAGCGAAAAGGAACAACTGGAACGTGTGCATCGCCATCCTCGACGATGGCGGGCATCTGCTGCACCTCGCGCGCATGGACGGCGCGACGCCGGCGAATGCGCGCATCGCGATCGAGAAGGGCCGCACCGCCGCCGAGACGCGCCGCTCGACCGCCAACTGGCAGGAGCGCGTGGCCAAGCGCACCGAGCTCCTGCGCATGCCCGGTGTGACGCCGGTGCAGGGCGGCGTGCCGATTGTGGTCGACGGCACCTGCGTCGGCGCGGTCGGCGTCTCGGGCGTGCAGTCGCACGAAGATGAGCAAATCGCCGCCGCGGGAATTAAAGCGCTCGGCTGACTGTTACCGCAAGCTTAGTCAACCCACCACGGGAGGAGAGCCATGTCGTGGATTCGTGCCGTCTTGAGTGTTTTCGCCGTCTCGTTCGCTAGTGCCGCACTGGCGCAACAGCCGCTATATGGTCCGCCGATCTCGGCCGAGGATGCGAAGAAGGTTGCCGCGGCAGGCCTCGCCGAGGCCAAAAAGAACAACTTCAATATGGCCGTCGCCGTGGTCGATTCCACCGGCCATCTCGTCTACTTCGAGCGCATGGACACGGTGCAGCTCGGCAGCATTGCCATTGCGCAAGACAAGGCGATGGCCGCGGTGAATACGCGCCGCTCGACGAAAAGCGTCTACGACGAGATGGAGAAGGGTGGCGCCGGCCTGCGCTACCTGAACCTGCGCGGCTTCGTCACCTCGGAAGGCGGCGAGCTCCTGATGCACGACGGCAAGGTGATCGGCGCGATCGGCATGTCAGGCGGCAGCGGTGCGCAGGACGGGCAGTGCGCGCGCGCTGGCGTGGCCGCACTAGGCAAATAGTCATTCCTCACCGGTAGCGCTGAGGTAGGCGCCGAGCGCCGGATCCACATTCGGGGCGAAGAGCTCCGCGACGTCCATGCGGCGTCGCGTGAGCTCCTGCTCATCCAGGTACTGCACCAGCGCTTCCAGCGTTGGCCGGCTGCCGTCGATCGAGTAATCCCACGGTATCTCGCGGGCACGCTCGGTCTCGTCGATCACCCACGGCAAGCTGACCGTCAACGCATCCGTGTCGTACATGTGCCTTAGCGCCATGTCGCGCGAGCGCACGAACGCGCGATAGAGATTGACCGCCAGCCAGGGATGATCGTCGTACATGCGTCGGCGCAGCACCAGCGTATGCATGATCGGAAAGATCTTCGTCTTGCGGTAATAGGCGAGCTCGACGTTGCGGAAGTTAGGCACCAGCCGGCGAACGGTCCTGCCGAGCGCCTTGGGAATCATCACCGACATCAACGCGTCGATCTCGCCTCGCTCGAGCAGCTCTTCCAGTATGGCGGCGCCGCCGAGCGCTTCGATGCGCACCTCCTGCGGCTGGCGGATCGCGCGGATCGGCCGGCCCACGATCCACGTCATCTCCTGCGGCCGTACGCCGTACTCGTGCTGCAGGAAGCCGCGCGTCCAGACCGCCGCCGTCATCTGGTAGTCACCGACGCCGATGCGCTTTCCTTTCAGCTCGCGCGGATCGCGCAGCGGTGAATCCTGCCGCACGTAGAGCGCGTTCTGCCGGAAGACGCGCGAGGGAAAGACGGGGATGGCGATGAAGCGCTCGTCGCCTTCGGAGCGCAGGATGGTGTAGGAGGAGAGCGACATCTCGGAGACGTCGAACTCCTCGTGGTTCAGCATGCGCCAGAATGTCTCGCCCGGCCGCAGCGCCAGGTAGTTAAGCTCGCTTATGCCCTCGATACGCACTCGTCCATCGATCAGCGCCTGCGTACGGTCGTATCGCCCGCAGGCCAACGTCAATCGCATGCGCTGAAGTATAGTTGCCGGCCATGCGCGTTTTGATCGCCGGCGGCGGCATCGGCGGGCTCACCGCGGCGCTCTCGCTGCTCAAGCACGGCATCGACGTTGATGTCTATGAGCAGGCGGGCGAGCTGAAGGAGGTCGGCGCGGGCGTGCAGCTCGCCGCCAACGGCACGCGCGTGCTCTACGCGCTCGGGGTGGGCGAGGAGCTCAAAGCGCTCTCCTGCGAGGCGCAAGGCAAGGAGATCCGGCACTGGCAGACGGGCGAAACGTGGAAGCTCTTCGATCTCGGCCCCGTGTCTATCGAGCGCTACGGTGCCCCATACTTCACCGTCTACCGCCCCGATCTCCTCGCGGTGCTGGCACAGGCCGTTGTGCGCGAGAAGCCCGACGCCCTGCATCTCGGCGAGCGCTGCCGCGGTTTCACGCAGGACGAGGACAGCGTCACGCTGCAGCTCGAGAACGGCGCCACCGTGCGTGGCAATGCGCTCGTCGGCGCGGACGGCGTGCATTCGCGCATCCGCCAGGCGCTTTTCGGCGCCGACCGGCCGGAGTTCACCGGGGTCATCGCCTGGCGCGGGGTCGTGCCGATGGAGCGATTGCCCTCGCATATGGCACGCATGGTCGGGTCGAACTGGGTCGGACCGGGCGGTCACATCGTGCATTACCCGCTGCGCGCTGGGCGCTTGATGAACTTCGTCGGCGCGCTCGAGCGCGCCGACTGGCGGGTCGAGTCCTGGAGCGCGCGCGGCACGCAGGAGGAACTGGCCGCCGACTTTCGCGGCTGGCACGCCGACATCCAGGCCTTCGTGCGCGCCATCGACATGCCCTACAAATGGGCGCTCATGGTGCGCGCGCCGCTTGAGCGCTGGACGGTCGGCCGGGTGACGCTGTTGGGCGACGCGGCACATTCCATGCTGCCCTTTCTCGCGCAAGGCGCGGTGATGGCGATCGAGGATGGCTACGTGCTCGCGCGCTGCCTCGGTCAGTACGACGTGGACACGGCGCTGCAGCGCTACGAGGAAGCGCGGCGCGAGCGCACCCGGCGCACCGTCGAAGGCTCGGCGGCGAACATCTATCGCTTTCACAACCGCGCGCTCGCCGATCCCGAGGAAGGCCGCAAGTTCATCGATCGCGAATGGGCGAGCCAGCGCATCGCCGATCGCTACGAGTGGCTGTTCCGCTACGACGCCACCACCGTGGAGGTTTGATGCTGCGCGCAGTGCTGCCCATCGCTCTCGCCCTGGTCGCCACGCTGGCCGAGGGCCAGGCGTATCCGTCGAAGCCAATCCACCTCATCGTGCCGTTCCCACCGGGCGGCCCGACTGACATCGTCGGCCGCCTCGTCGGCCAGAAGCTCTCCGAAGGGCTTGGCCAGCCGGTCGTGGTCGACAACCGCCCGGGCGCGGGCGGCACGGTCGGCTCGACCGCCGCCGCGAAAGCGGCGCCCGACGGCTACACGCTCCTTTACGGCAGCACGAGCACGCTCGCCATCGCGCCGGCGCTGTACCGCGATCTCGCGTATGACCCGAAGAGGGCCTTTGCGCCGATCAGCCTCGTGTCGCGCGGCGCGATCATCGCCGCGGTGAATGCGAAGGTGCCCGGGCGCACGCTGCAGGAGTTCATCGCCCTCGCGAAAAAGACGCCTGGCAAGCTCTCTTACTCGTCTGCCGGCAGCGGCACGCCGCCCCATCTCGCCGCCGAGCTCTTTAAGACGGTCGCCGGTGTCGACCTGCTGCACGTGCCTTACAAGGGCGGCGCGCCGGCGATCAACGACCTCGTCGGCGGGCAAGTGCAGGCAATCTTCGAAGGGCAGGTCGTGCTGCTGCCCCACATCAAGTCGGGCAAGGTGCGCGCGCTTGCCATCACAGGGGCGAAGCGCGATCCGGCGCTGCCCGATGTGCCGACCTTCGCCGAAGCGGGATTGCCGAAATACGACGCCTATTTCTGGAGCGGACTCGTGGCGCCGGCCGGCACATCGGGCGAAGTCGTGGCGAAGCTGAACGGCGTGCTGATGCAAGCGCTGAACGCAGCGGATGCGCGGGAGGCGCTGACGCGGCAAGGACTCGATCCTGCGCCGACCACGCCGCAGCAGTTCGCGAGCTTTATCGCCTCCGAGGTGGAGCGCTGGGGGCGCGTCGCCAAGGATTCCGGCGCGAAGCTCGATTGATGGACTTCGAGCGTTTTCGCCTGCGGCACTTTCTCGAATCGCTGCCGGCGCACGAGCTCGAGCGCCGGCCGGAGCCGATGGAGCTCGGCAATGTGGCGGCGGCGCACGAGGGCAATGCCAGGGCGGTCTGGTTCGCACGCGCTGGCGGTGCCGAGCTCGCCGCGAATGTCACGGCAAGCCGCTCGCGCCTCGCGCTTGCTTTCGGCACTACGCCCGAGCGCTTGCTCAACGAAGTGCTGGCGCGGTTGGCCAAGCCGCAGCCGGTGCTCGAGGTGAAGGAAGCGCCGGTACAGGCGGTGGTGGAACGCGAGCCCGACCTTACCCAGCTGCCAGTTCATCTGCAGCATGCCTTCGATGGCGCGCCGTACATCTCGGCGTCGATCGATTTCACGCGCGACGCCGAGCGTGGCGTCACGAATGTTGGCATCCGGCGGCTCATGCTGCGCGGGCGGCGCGAAGCCGGCGTCGATCTGAATGCGCCCTCCGACCTGCGGGCGATCTACCAGGCGGCGGTGGCGCGCGGCGAGCGGCTGCCGATCGCCTTTGTCGTCGGCTCTCATCCGATCGATCACGTCGCAGCGACGATGCGACTGCCGGGCGATGAGCTCGCGCTGATGGCGGCGCTGCGCAGCGCGCCGCTGCCGGTCGTGAAGTGCACATCCAGCGAGCTGCGCGTGCCGGCGGACGCCGAGTATGTGCTCGAGGGCTACCTCGACGAGCGCGGTTATGCAGAGGCCGAGGGGCCGTACGGCGAATTCCTCGGCTACTACGGCGGCGTCAAGACCAACCCGGTGTTCCACTTGACGGCGATCACGCGTCGGCGCGACGCGATTTTCCAAGCCGCCACCATCAGCGGGCGAACGCTCAGTCGCACGGACACGGCCCAGCTCAACGCGCTGCGCGCCGAGGTCACCGTGTGGCGCGCGCTCGAGACGGCGGTGCGCGAAGTGCACGCCGTGTATGCCACGGCTTCGAGCGGCGGCGCCTTCAACGTGCGCGTAGCGCTGCGGCAGCGCGTGCCCGGCGAAGCGCGCAATGCCATCGCTGCGGTGTTCGGCTGCCTTGTCAACGTGAAGCACGTATTCGTGGTCGATCCGGATGTGGACGTCTTCTCGGACGAGGAGATCGACTGGGCGCTTGCCACGCGCTTCCAGGCGGCGCGCGACCTCGTCATGGCCGACGGTTTTCGCGGCATGCCGCTCGACCCGTCGCTCGCGGGCACGCGCACCGGCTCCAAGGCCGGCTTCGATCTCACGCTGCCTTTTGGCGAGCGCAAAGGCATCGAAGCCCGCTTGCCCGAGCCCCCGCGCTACGAAGGCAAGCGCTATGGCAGCCTGCAGGCGGCGCTCGCCGACGGCCCGAAGTTTTTCGTCGAGCTGATGAGCGCGCTCGGCACGCGCGACGGACGCGAGATCGTGCGCGAGCTGGAGGAGTTGCGCGCGAGCGGCCGCCTCGAGCGCGATGCAGAAGGACGCTATGTCTATCGCCAAGGCTGAATTCGCGATCGCGGCACTGCTGGCGATCGCGGCGTGCAGCGCAAGCGCCCAGGACTGGCCGACGAAGCCCGTCCGCTGGCTCGTTCCGTTCGCGCCGGGTGGGCCGGCCGATGTCGTAACCCGCATCGTCGCCGCGAGCCTCGGCGAGCGCCTCGGGCAGCCGAACATCGTCGAGAACCAGCCCGGCGCCGGCGGCAACATCGCGCACGCCAATGCCGCCAAGGCGGGCGCGGACGGGCACACGCTCGTCTTCGTCGTGCCGAGCGTCATCACCAACCCGTTCTACATGAAGGCGGCAATCGATCCGTTCCGCGATCTCACGCCGGTCATCCATCTCGACAACGCCTCCATGGTGCTGATCGCGCACCCGTCCTACGCCCCGAGCACGGTCGCGGACGTGCTGACGGACATCAAGGCGCGTCCCGGGCAAGTGAGCTGTGGTGCTTCCGGCGCGCTGCCGTCGGTCGCCTGCGAACTGCTGCGCGCCCAGGCCGGCGCGGAGATGCTGATGGTCATGTACAAGGGCAACGGGCCGGCGCTCAACGCATTGATCGGGGGCGAAATCAATCTGCTCTTCGACGTCGTGAACATCGCCGTCGGTCATGTGAAGTCTGGCCGGGTGCGCGCGATCGCCACCACCGCGCCACGGCGCGGTATCGGGCCGCTCGGCGATCTTCCGGTCGTCGCCGATACGGTCCCGGGTTTCGACCTCGTTACGTGGCACGGCGTGATGATGCCGCCGGCGACGCCGCGGGCGCTCGTCGAGCGCGTGAACCGCGAGCTCAATGCGGTGCTCGAACGGCCGGACGTGCGCGAGCGCTTCGCGACCTCCGGCCTGCAGATCACCGGCGGCACGCCCGACGAGTTTGCCGCCATCCTGCGGCGCGACTACGACAAGTACGGCCGCGCGCTCCGTGCTGCCGGCGTCAAGCCCGAATGAAGCCGGTACGCCGCGTCGTCACGGGGCACCGCGACGGCAAAGGCGTCGTGCTCTACGACGGCGCCGCGCCGAACCAGAAATTGCGCCAGGCATCGGGGCTCGTCTCGACGCTGATCTGGGTCACCGACGAGGCGCCGGCGGACACGAGCGGCAGCGCCGACCGCGCCGCGCGCGAGATCGGCGTGCCGCCGCCGCTGAACGGCAGCATCTTCCGCGTCGTCGATTTTCCGCCGCAGCAGGCACCGCGCTCGCGCGAGGCGATCCTCGCCGAGATGGGCATTCACGATCACGGCGGCGCCCGCCACCCCGGCATGCATCGCACGCGCAGCGTCGATTACGCGATCGTGCTGGAAGGCGAGATCGACATGCTGCTTGAGGCGGACGAAGTACATCTCGCGGCCGGCGATGTGCTCGTGCAGCAAGGCACCAATCACGCCTGGGTGAACCGCGGCCCGGCGTCCTGCCGCATCGCCTTCGTACTGATTGATGCCAAAGATATTCCGGCATAATCGGCGCCACAAGGAGGAGATGAGATGAGCTCAATCGTAGGCACGCGTTCAGTCGTCCCGGCCACCGCCGGCTATCACCCCGCGTTACTTTTACTCGGGCGCATCCTGCTCGCCGCCGTCTTCCTGGTAGCAGGCCTTCGTAAGGTCATGGCGATCGCTGGCACCGTCGGTTACTTCACCAAGCTCGGTCTGCCGATGCCCGAAGTGATGGTTTACGTGGCGATCGTCATCGAAGTCGGCGGCGCGCTATTGCTGATCACCGGCTGGAAATCGCGCATTGCCGCGTGGGTGCTGATGATCTTCGTCCTGATCGCCACCTTCTACGCGCATCGCTTCTGGCAGATTACCGATGCCGCGCAATACGGCAACCAGCTGAATCACTTCCTGAAGAACTTCGCCATCATCGGCGGGTTGCTGTTCGTCGCCGCCTGCGGCCCCGGCAGCATGTCGGTCGACAAGACTTGACCGCGACGTGAATGAGCGCGCGGATGCCCGGCTGATCTCGGACCTCGAGCGGGCGAACCTCCACCCGCTCTGGGACCGCTACAAGCGCATCACGCCGGTCGCGCCGCAGCCGAAGGACGCGCCGATGCACTGGCGGTGGCGCGAAATCGAGCCGTTCGCGGCTCGTGCCGCCAAGGAGGTCGGCATCGATGACGTCGAGCGGCGCGCGCTCATCCTTGCCAACCCGGCCTTCGCCGGCGAGACCGTCACCACGCAGAACCTGATCGGCGCCTTCACCGTGCTCGAGCCCGGCGACAAGGCCGTGCCGCACCGGCATACCGCGGCGGCGATTCGCTTCGCCACGCGGGCGGCGGGCGCGGTCACCATCGTCAACGGCCGACGCTGCGAGATGCACGAAGCAGATCTGGTGCTCACGCCGCCCATGTGCTGGCACGGGCACATCAACCAGGGCAAAGAGCGAACCGTGTGGTTCGACGCCGCCAACATGCCGGCGATCTGCATGCTGGATGCGAGCTTCTTCGAGCCCGGCACGCGGCAGGACGAGCGCTTTTGGGAAGTCGGCGTCGAAGGCTCGGGCGAGTACCGATTCCCTGGCGTCGACACGCGCCGCGAAGTAGCGCGCGCGGAGCGCGGCAAAGATGGCGCGCGCACCTACAGGTACACGAAAGATGGCGGCTCGGTGATGCCGACGCTCGACCTGTATTACAAACGTATCGACGAGCCGACGCGCCGCGTACGCGCGACCTGGAACACGGTGTGCCTCGTAGTTTCCGGAGAAGGCCGCTCCACCGTGGGCGACGAAGTGTTCGATTGGTCGGGCCACGACGTCTTCACCATTCCGCATTGGACCTGGGCGGCGCATGAGCCGCGCGGTGCGCCGGCCGAGATCTTCCTCGTCACCGACCGCGCCATCTACGAGCGCCTCGACCTCCTGCGCGAAGAAATCGGGTGATTGGCAAATCGGTCCTGCGGGTCGAGGACCAGCGATTTCTGACCGGCACCGGGCAGTACATCGAAGATCTGGCGCTGCCCGCCGAGCTCTATTGCGCCATCGTGCGCTCGCCGCATGCGCATGCGCGAATCCGCGGCGTGCGTATTCCGAGCGGCGTACTTGCGCTGACCGGCGAAGACATGGCACGCGACGGCGTTCGCCCGATGCGCTGCGGCTGGGTGTTGGCCGGCATGGTCGAGCCGCCGCGCTATGCGCTTGCGCGCGACACGGTGCGTCACGTCGGCGAGCCGGTCGCGGCGGTATTCGCAGAATCACGCGCCACGGCCGAAGATGCCGCCGAGCAGGTCGAAGTGGATTACGAGTCGCTCCCGCTCATCGACCGCGAGAAAGCCTTTACCTGGCAGCGGGGCGACCGGGCGGCGGTAGACGCCGCCTTCACGCGCGCAGCCCGGCGCGTCGAGCTGGAACTGGTGAACAATCGCCTGTGTGGCGCCGCGATCGAGACGCGCGGCGCCCTCGCCACCGGCGACACGCTCTACTGCGGCACGCAGGCGCCGCACCACATCCGCCGCTATGTCTGCGAAGAGCTCGGCTTGAGCGAAGGCGAGCTCCGCGTCGTGTCGCGCGACATGGGCGGCGGCTTCGGCTACAAGGGCAAGCACTATCCGGAGGAGACGCTGCTCGTCTGGGCGGCGCGGCGGCTGAAGCGGCCGGTGAAATGGATCGCGCGCCGCAGCGAGTCGTTTCTCTCCGACACGCAGGGCCGCGACCATGTGACCCACGCCGAGCTCGCCCTCGACGACGAGGGTCGTTTTCTCGCGCTGCGCGTGCAGACGCGAGCCGATCTCGGCGCCTATGTCTCGAGCTTCGGCGCCGCCATACCCGGCCCCATCTATTCGGCGCTGCTCGCCGGCGTGTACAGGACACCCGCGGTCTTCGTTGAAGTAACCGGCGTTTTCAGCAACACGGTGCCGACCGATGCCTATCGCGGCGCGGGGCGGCCAGAAGCCTGCTATGTGCTCGAGCGGCTCGCGGACAAGGCGGCGCGCGAGCTCGGCATCGATCGCGCGGAGATTCGGCGGCGCAACCTCATTCCGGCGAGCGCGATGCCCTACAAGACGCCGGTCGGCCCGACCTACGACTGCGGCGATTTTCCGAAGCTGCTCAAGCGTGCGCTCGAGCTCGCCAATTATGAGAAGAAGCGCTCGCCGGGCCGCGGCATCGGCATCGCCTGCTATGTCGAATCGTCGGGTGTCGCCCCGTCGCGCCTCGCCGGCGCCATGGGCGCGCGCGTCGGGTTCTACGAATCGGCGCAGATCCGCGTGGCCCCTGACGGCGGCATCACCGCCTATCTGGGAACGCATAACCACGGGCAGGGCCACGCCACCACTTACGCGCAAATACTCTCGACACAGCTTGGCGTGCCGCTCGAGCGGATCAGCATCGTTGAGGGCGACACCGCAACCGTGCCGGTGGGCACCGGCACGTTCGGCTCGCGGTCGATTGCCGTCGGCGGCTCGGCGCTCCAGGTCGCGGGCGGCAAGATCATCGCCAAGGGAAAGCGCATCGCCGCGCACCTGCTCGAGGCAGCGGAGGGCGACATCGAATTCCGCGACGGCGCCTTTACGGTCGGCGGTACCGACCGACATGTGACTTTCGAGGTGGTGGCGCGCGCGGCCTATGTGCCGCACAACTATCCGCTCGGCGAGCTGGAACCGGGCCTTGACGAGAACGCGTTCTACGACCCGCCGAACTTCGCCTTCTCGAATGGCGTGCACGTGTGCGAGGTCGAGGTCGATCGCGACACCGGCACGGTGCAGCTCCTCGGCTACTGGGCGGTCGATGACATCGGCACAGTTATCAATCCGATGGTCGTGCACGGGCAATTGCACGGCGGGGTGGCGCAGGGCCTGGGGCAGGCGCTCCGCGAGCGCACGGTGTACGAGGACGGTCAGCTCCTTAGCGCGACGTTCATGGACTATGCGCTGCCGCGCGCGAGCGACGTGCCGTTTTTCGTCTCGGAGCTCGACGAGAGCCAGCCCTGCACTCACAACCCGCTCGGCGCGAAGGGCTGCGGCGAGTCGGGCACCATCGCCGCGCCGGCGGCGGTCATCGGCGCGATTCTCGACGCGCTCGCACCCTATGGCGTCACCGACATCGAGATGCCGGCTACACCGCAACGAATCTGGCAGGCCATAATGCGCGCATGATCCAGAGTGCCTTCCGTGCACAGGAATTCAATCCAGCGAAGCTCGCGCAGCTCTATCGCCGCGAATTCCAGCTCTGCGAGGTGAAGAAGGGCGAGACGATCGCCGTCGTCAGCGACCTCGCGACGCGACGCGAATACATCCAGTCGGCCTTTGCCGCCGCCGACGACGTTGGCGCGGATATTTACGAGCTGTGCGTAAACTCGCTTCCGTCATGGACGAAGGTGGGCGTGCCCACGATTGGGCAGTGCAAAGGCACGCTCGAGGCCGTCTCGGCGGCGGATATGGTCGTCGTCTTCCACGTGCCGCTCTTCACCAAATGGCTGAAGCAGGTGATGGACGGTGGCACGCGCGTGCTGATGATCATCGATTCCCCCGACGATCTCGAGCAGCTCATGTCGCCGGCCGGGCTCAAGGAAGCCTGCAAGTACGCCGAGTCCATTTACAAGCGCACGAAGCGCGTGCGTGTGACGAGCGAGGCGGGCACCGATCTCACCTACGAGTGCGGCGAATACCCGGTGATGACGCAGTGGGGCTATGCCGACGAGCGCGGGCACTTCGACCACTGGGGCGGCGGGCACATCCATACGTTCCCGAACGAAGGCAGCGCGCACGGCACGGTGGTCTTCCAGCCGGGCGATATCGTGATTCTTCCGTATTGCCGCTACGTCGCCGATCCAGTGAAGCTGACCATCAGGGAGGGGCACATCGTCGAGGTGCAAGGCGGCATGGACGCGAAGCTGATGCGCGACTGGCTGGATGACGGCAAGTCATCGCCGAATGATCGCGATCCGTACGCCGTGTCGCACCTCGGATGGGGTATGAATCCGCAGGCGCTCTGGTACGGCATCGCGCTGCATGGCGATACGCCGGAGCGCCATCGCGCCGCGGCGCGCACCTTCCCCGGCAATTTCCTGTTCTCGACGGGCCCGAACACGCAGGGCGGCGGCAAGCGCAATACGCGCGGGCATTACGACGTGCCGATGCGCGACTGCACCCTCGCGCTCGACGGCAAAGTGGTCATCGAGCGCGGCAAGATCGTCGACGAGAAAATGCGCGTCAAGCGCGAACCACGCTAGAGGCGAACATGCGAAGCATCCTAGTGGCGGCGGCCCTCGCGGCCGCGTTCACCGCGCAGGCCGCGGACAAGGTGAAGGTCGGCTTCATCAGCACGCTGTCTGGGCCCAATGCCTCGATCGGCACCGATATCCGCGATGCGTTCAATCTGGCGGTGAAGCTCAATGGCGGAAAGCTGGGCGGCTTGCCGGCGGAAGTGCTGGTGAGCGACGACCAGCTGAAGCCCGAGAACGCCAAGCAGATCGGCGAGCGCTACTTGCGCCTGGAGAAGGTGGACTTCATCACCGGCATCGTCTTCTCGAACATCGTGCTGGCGGTGGCGCCGGATGCGATCGCCAGCAAGGTGTTCTTCATCTCGCCCAATGCGGGTCCGGCGCAATACACCGGGGCGCAATGCAACCCCTTCTTCTTCGCCGCGTCGTGGCCGAGCGAGGCCTACAGCGAGGCGGGCGGGGAGTACATGAACTCCAAGGGAATAAAGAATGCCATCTTCCTCGCGCCGAACTATGTCGGCGGCCAGGACGCGGCGAGCGGCTTCAAGCGCATGTACAAGGGAAGACTGGTGGACGAGATGTACACCAAGCTCGGCCAGCTCGATTATTCGGCGGAGCTCTCCCAGATCCGGGCGAAGCAGCCGCAGGCGCTCTATGTCTTTCTGCCGGGCGGCATGGGCGTGAACTTCATCAAGCAGTTCGTCGCCGCAGGCTTGTCGAAGGACATTCAGCTCGTCGTGCCGCTTTGGGGCTCGGACCAGGACATCATCCGCGCGGTGGGCGAGCCGATGCTCGGCCTCTTCAGCGTCGGCCACTGGTCGATCGACTTCGATAATCCCGCGAACAAGAAATTCGTCGCCGAGTTCGAAAAGGAATACAAGCGCCTGCCCACGGGCTACGCGGCGTCGGGCTACGACACGGCGATGCTCGTCGACTCGGCCGTGCGCAAGGTAAAGGGCAAGCTGGAGGACAAGGATGCCGTGCGGGACGCGCTGCGGGCCGCCGAATTCCAGAGCGTGCGCGGCTCATTCAAGTTCAACCGCAACCAGTTCCCGATCCAGAACTACTACCTGCAGGTCGTCAGCAAAGGCCCGGACGGTCGCATCACGCACAAGACACTCGGCACGGTGCTCACCAACCGCGGCGATGCGTACGTCGATCAGTGCAAGATGAAATAACTAGGGACAGTCCCTATTTTCCGGGCAGCGCGACGATGTGCTGCTCGCGCAGCCGCTGAATCTCGGCGGCCGAGCAACCAAGTTCCCTCAGTAATTCGGTGCCGTGCTCGCCTATTTGCGGCGGGTCGGCGCGTTTAGGCAGCCGCGCGCCGTCGAACTCGAGCGGCAGCGCCGGCACATGGATGGTTCCGCCGCGCACCGAGGTCGGGATGAGACCACCGCCGACGTTGAGATGCGGATCTTCGAGCAGGTCCCAGGGCTTGGCGATCGGCGCGAACGGCAGACCGATCGCTTCCAGCTTTTGCGCGAGCTCGGCCTTCGTATACACGCGCAGCAACTCGCCAAGGCGTGGGATCAGCCAGGAACGCTCTTTCACGCGCAGGCTGTTGGTCTTGAGCCGCGGATCGGCCGCGAGCTCGGGCTCGCCGAACTCGCGACAGAAAATTTCCCATTGCGTATCGGTGACGACGCCGACGAAGAGCTGGCCATCCTTGGTGTTGAAGATGTCGTAGACGCCCCAGGCGGGGCGCTTTACCGACATCGGCGGCGGCGCTTCGCCGGTGAGCTCGTACTGCGCCATATGCTGCGCGACGAGGAGCGCGGTCGTCTCGAAGAGCGACGATGTAATGCGTTTGCCGCGGCCGGTCTTGTCGCGCTCGCGTAGCGCAGCGACGATGCCGAGCGCGGCGAACGTGCCGCCGAGGATGTCGATCACGGACGAGCCGGCGCGCAATGGCCGGTCGGGAAGGCCGGTCATGTAGGCGAGGCCGCCCATCATCTGCGTCACCTCGTCGAGCGCCGCGCGGTGCTCGTAGGGGCCGGTGAGGAAGCCTTTGAGCGAGCAGTAGACGAGCCGCGGGTTGCGCTCTTTCAGCGCGGCGTAGGAAAAGCCGAGCTTGTCGAGCGCCCCGGGCCGGAAGTTTTCGGTCAGCACGTCGCTGCGCTCGATCAGCCGCAGCACGAGCGAGCGGCCTTCGGCGTGCTTCAGGTCGACCGCTAGGCTCTTCTTGTTGCGGTTGAAGACCGGGAAAAAGCCGGCGCCGGCGTGCTCGAGGCGCCGCGTGTTGTCGCCTTCGAGCGGCTCGACCTTGATCACTTCCGCGCCGAGGTCGGCGAGCATCAGGCCGCAGGAGGGGCCCATCACCATGTGCGCGAACTCGACGACGCGCACCCCCTCAAGCAGCGGCACGGAATCCTTTGGGAACGCCGGCGAGGGCGAAATGCCCGTACGTTTGCTCTTGCGGCAGCGCTTCGACCATGAGCTTGCGCGCCGCCATGAGCTTGTCGAGATCGATGCCGGTCGCGACGCCCATCGACTCGAACATGAAGACGAGATCCTCGGTGATGACATTGCCGCTCGCGCCGGGCGCGAACGGGCAGCCGCCCAAGCCGCCGAGCGAGCTATCGAAGTGACGCACACCTTCTTCGTACGCCGCGAGCGCGTTGGCGAGCCCAAGGCCGCGCGTGTTGTGGAAGTGCGCGCCTTGCAGCTTGTCACCGATTTCGTTCTTTACCCGTCGGAAAATGCGCTTCACCTGCGCCGGGTTGGCATAGCCGACGGTGTCGGCGAGCGCGACACCGTCGCAGAACTGGGCGAGAGCACTGGCGAGGCGGACGACGTCGTCGTCCGGCACCACGCCCTGCATCGTGCAGCCGAAGGCGGTCGATACCGCGCCTTCGATCTCCACGTCCGGATGTGGGTACTGCGCGCACTTGCGCACCTCCTCGACCATCTGGTCGGGCGTCATGCGTACGTTCGATTCGCTGTGTTGCCGGCTCGCGGAAACGGGGAAGGTCACCTTGTGCGCGCCGGCTTCGAGCGCCCGCTGAAAGCCTTTCAGATTCGGCGCGAGCGCGACCACCTTAAGGCCGGGGATCCCGATCGCGTGCTTCACGATCTCCGCCGTGTCCGCCATCGCCGGGATCAGCTTCGGCGGCACGAATGAGCCGACCTCGATCTCCTTCAGCCCCGCGGCGGCGAGGGCGCTGATCCACGCCTTCTTCGCCGGCGTCGACATCATCTGGTGGGCATTCTGCAGGCCGTCGCGCGGGCCCACTTCGCAGATATGGACGCTAGGCATGCGAGCGATTCTAGCGCCGGCGCTTCTCGATTCGGCCAAGGGCGACGCCGCAAGCGGCGCCGCCGAGCGCGAAGGCGAGCATTGCCCACAGGGTCGCCTCCCAGCCACCGTAGCGCGACACGATCCAGGCAATCACCAGCGGGCCGAAGAACTGCCCGAGGTTGGAGAACTGCAGCACCATGCCGTTGCCGGTGGCGATGTGCTGTGGCGAGCGCGCGTGCACCGGCAGGCCGGCGAAGATCGACGCCGGAATGACGCCGGCGCAGGCGGAAAAGGCGAGCACCAGCGCGTAGCGCGCCACGCCAGGCAGCATCGGCGAAAGCATGCCGAGCTCGCAAAGCGCAGCGATCGCCGACGCGCCGATCACCAGCGCGCCGCGCGGCACACCGCGCGCGAGCAGCCAGCCGCCGGCGAGATTGCCTGGCGCATTCACCAGCACCATGAGCGCCGTCGCGGCCGATGCCGCGGCGGTGGAAGCGCCGTGCTCGGCAAGGAAAGTCGGCAGCCATACCATGATCGAGGTCCACTGCGCCAC
>Ga0081539_10002317_pt1 | contig 27425 bp, 26 predicted proteins | sample TabmetS4T2R2_FD_71023 | JGI IMG/M metagenome (GOLD analysis project Ga0081539, IMG submission 71023) | Tabebuia heterophylla rhizosphere microbial communities from the University of Puerto Rico - S4T2R2 | ecosystem: Host-associated > Plants > Roots > Rhizosphere ...
GCGGTGCTCAGGGCCAGGGTCAGCGGACTGCCCATGCCCGCGCATATCCCGCCGCAGCACGCGATACTGTCGGGCCAGCGCGGGCACCCAGTGATACCAAAACTTCGTGCTCCGCCCGACTCCGTGTTGTAACCACACCGTCTGCTTGTCCTTGACCCACGGATCGGTAAAGTCATCGATCTCATAGAACATCTCACACTGATTGGCTGTGATCATTGGCATACACGACTCCCTCCTTTGTCAGTAGCGACCGAGTATGTGTTGATAACGCAGCAGGACGCACGAGACAATCGCGCCTGTGACAGCCTCTTTTTTGCGGTACTCACATCCATGTACACGAATTTTATCACTTTGAGTGATATGTCTAGGCGCATTGCGCGAATTGGCGAACAGTCCTCTTTCAGAACACTGGGAGCTGCGGTTCGCCACCCAGGAAGACCCGTCCCGCGGCCTCGGAGAACGGGCGCACGGACTGTAAGCCGAACACAATCGCATGGATATTGCGGAGCGCTCGCTCGACTGAATTACCCTGAAGACAGGCATCCCGCGTGCCCTCGGCATACAGGCGACTAATGGTCCCGCGCACAAGGTCCAACGCATAAAAGGACGAGGCATCGACCTCCGCCTTTCATTTCAGTGACACTGCTGCTCCCGTGCAAGCAACCTCCCAGACCGCCTCCATCACCGTTACGAAGCCGAGGTGCGCCGCACGTAATGCAGCCCTGCTCCGGGCAATGAGTTCCTGAGTCGGCGCTTGCTCCCGCAGGATTTTCCCACTGAACATTGACACCTTGGTGCTGAGGGCCTCTACGGCACTCTCTAACGCCGTGTGCAAGACGCCACAGGCCACCACCCCCATCGGCGCAAACATCAACACATACGAGAGACGACTCTGGTGCAGAAAGTCACTTTTAACACTATCTCCGAAAATTGAGCCTTGTAAAATTAACCCCTTCCAATACTCAAAAAAGCAATTTGTGATATTTTGCACCAAAGCCGTCGATCGCACCTGTACCATCTATTTTGCCTCGTCCTCATCACGATTCCCCTGGGATTGATCGTGAGATTGTCGCACCTTGCTATCCACAACTGTAGTACTAGAGCTCTAGGCTGAGTCTCGGGGAGCGTACAGACTCCCTGGCGTGCAACAGTGCGTGGCGCGAGAGCGCCCGCCCGACGCCACTGGTTGCATAGCGGTAGGGCTCCTGTATGCTGAAGAGAGGCATGCACAGGAGGGCAGACATATGCAGTTGTACCATCCCCGTTGGCCGGTGATCCTCGCCCTGGGAGCATGGTTGCTCACGACCCCGGCGCTGGGGCAGGGACAGAGCCCGCGCCCGGAAACGCCCGCCTCCCCGGGAGGTGTCGCAGCAGACCGGGCAGAGACGGACGCAGACCGTGGTGTACTCGCACGGATCGAGCAGAGCTTCCGAGAGAACGCGGAGCTCTCCGATGCGTTGGAGCATATCCAGATCAGCGTCACCAACGGCGCGGTAGTGCTCCGCGGGGAAGTCAAGAATGCCGAGGACAAAGAGGCGATCGAGCGGCAAGTCCGCCGGATCGAGGGGGTCCAGGGAATCACCAACCGTCTCCAGGTCGCAGGTCAGTGAGGGAGACGAGCGCGCACGCAGAGGGCACGGCAGGGAAGCGCCGAGTCCCCTTCGCGCGGGTGGTCGAGGCCTTCACCGCGTTCCGTGCGACGCTCTTGGAGTACCTGCGTATCCGTTATGCCGGAGCGCGTGATCGCGGTGCGCGGAGCGTCAGCAGGGCGATTTCGGGTGGAATGCCCAGCCGCATCGGGTACCCATAGAAGCCCACACAGCGCGTGACAAATAACGTCATCTCTCTTCGGTGAAAGACGCCTTGATCGGGAATCCCCCACAGCCCGACCACCGTCAGCGCAGACGCTTTTCCCCATTGCACCCCGACCTGCCCGCCATGCGTGTGCCCGGACAACACGAGCTGCGCGCAGGCCGCGGGGAGGAGGGCGAAGGCGCGTGGGTCATGATTCAAGAGTATGCGCGGGGTGGCGGTGCGGGACGGCCAGCCGCGCAGCAGCTGGGTGTACCCCGCCCGTCGGTCTCGGTCGCCAAACACATAATCCAGGCCAGCGATTTCCAGCGGCTGGTCCCAGACGGATACGGTCACTATCGTATCCCGGAGCACGGTGACACCGGCCTGCTCGAGGCGATGCACCAACCGTTCGGGCGCGTCGAAGTCATGATTCCCCAGACACGCCCATTGTCCGTATGGAGCGCGGATCTGCGCCAGCGCCTCATAGAGCGGCGCGTCAAACTCTCCACTGCGATGGGTCAGGAAGTCGCCGGTATGCACGACCAGATCGGGCTTGGCATCGTTCGTGAGCCGCGCCATGTGGAAGAGGCGCTCCCGATTCATCGCGCCGCCCACATGGATATCAGAGAGGTGGGCAAGACGCAGACCGTCAAGGGCCTGTGGCCAGCGGGGGAGCGTGAGCTCGTGTTCTTCCACGCGAAAGTTATATGAGAGCTTGACATTCGCCAGTGAGACGAAGAAGGGCGCGCTCGCGCCCAGCAGGCCCAAGTGCTGGAGGAAGTGCCGACGGCCCGCAGAGACTCCGAGGGCTGGAGTGCCGGCGGAACGAAGCTGAAGGGGCTGAAGCAGGAGGCAGACAAGCCAGTGGACCAGCCGCGCGATCGTCTCGCCGAGGAAGAACAAGGCGTGCGCGCTAAACCAGAGAGCGCCAATCCACGCGATGCCGGGACCGTGAAGAAGGGGATGCCGTTGCTCGGTTCTGGCGGTGAACAGTTGGGCAATCATGATGGCGTCACACAGAATGCCGAGACTGGTCAGAGCGATAGATACAAAGGCGGTCGGCTCCCGGCTGCTCAGCAGCTGGACGAGCAACGCCTCTAACCGCACCCGCGCATAGGAGAACGGGAGGAAGGCGAGCGGCAGCAGCGCCAGAAGAAACAGCGCCCGCCGTGACCTCAACAGGCCCATCACGATGGCAGCGAGAAACAAGCTGAGATGGAGGAGCACCTGCCAGGTCTGTACCCACGACAACTTGGGAAAAAAGGCAAGCAGGGTGACGATAGGTTTCATGATGCGCGTGAACCTCAGGATAACCGACTGAGCGCACCGTGTCTGTACACCCTCTTCGCCGCGACGGGCCAGCCTGTTTTACCTGGTTAGGACAGTCGCACTCGCCCGGTTATCCCAAGAGCGGGACGGGAGAGGTTTCCAGAGACACTGAGGAGAGCGTACGTTATTATGCACTAAGATGAAGCAGCGGAAAGAGGTCAAAATAAAGGGGGACTTGATGCCGGTGACTGGGAAGATCGGAGGTGTTTTGGGTGAGCGCCCTGCCCCGCGATGGGCATCAGTGGTGGTTTCGGTTTGATGAGAAGGGTGGCAAGGCGCGCATGATTCCCGCGCGGCATGATGTGGAAGGATATCTAGAAGAGTACATGAGAGCAGCGCGAATAGAGCAGGATGCAGAAGACGCTCCCTTCTTCCGTTCGACGGTACGCAAAACCAAGGTGCTCACGCCGCGGGCACTCACCACAAATGATATCTACCGTATGGTGAAGCGGCGGTTGCAGGATGCGGGGTTAGCTTCGCGGTATCTGTCGTGTCATTCGTTTCGGGCAACAGCGATCACGGATCTCTTAACGCAAGGAGTGCCGTTGGAGGATGTGCAGTATTTGGCTGGGCAGAGTGATCCACGGACAACGCGTCTCTACGATCGGCTGCAGAAGCAGGTCACGCGTAATATCGTAGAGAGAATTCGGTGTGAGAGAAGAATAGCTTTTGCAACCGAATGAGGCAGAGCGTTGCAGTTCATAGTCTATCTTCTCATCTTCGGCTATAGTTAACGCATGAGTCCGCTATTGGAGCATGTCCGCTCAACCCGTGACAGTCTCGCCTTAACAGCGAAGGCTATGGTGCATATCAGCGCCGTGAACGAGATCATGGCGCGTTCCTATGGGCAGATCGCGCGCTCACAGCTTCAGCTTCAAGCTTCAAAGACCCACTTGGATGCATCCCGACAGCTGACCTTCATAAAGCCCCTGCAACACAATGGCTAATTCTGTTGCAATTTTGCACTTTCACCGATGGTAATTTCTTCAATATCAGGCCTTTTTCATGTCTCTGACTATTGGTTTTTGAAACAGTTCTCCTAAAATTCTGTTTCAAATTCGATGAGAACTTTTTGTTTGGGTTGTATTAGACAAAGGGGAACATTTTGTGTGTCAGGTCATTGTCAGGACGCGACAGCAATTCGCGGACACTAACCCTCAAAGACTGCCTCCCGATCGCTCTCCTGTTCCTCCTCTCTTCGTCCCGTTTTTTCCTGCAAATTGAGCCTCGAAAGGACGCGTTTGGGGGTAATGCTACTGGGAAGCAACAGCATATGATGTCTCCCTGACATCATATGCTGCATAGACTCAGCACCGGTCATAGACACGCGGCATATTTGCCGATCGCATCCTGGGCGAGGTCATAATAGGCTTCTGCCCAAGTGGTGGCCTGTTGGGCCTCGTCAGTGTAGCCGAGGCTGAGCAGGGTCTGCGCATACGACGTATACGCCTTGGCTAAGTTGACATCCGCCTTATATTGGTTCAGGTGCCCACTGCAGTCCTTCCGCTGGGTGCTGGCCGGTTTAGCGCTGGCCCACGGGGCATGGAGCGTGACGGTGGGGACCGCGAGGACAGCGGCGAGTGCAATAATGCGTAGGCACTTCATCAATTGGGATGTGGTCATATTCAATTCCTTTCCGTATGGGTTTTTCTTGTGAAGGTCGCCCTAGGTTCTCCCTTCTCCGTCATAAAGATGCAGAATTGTCCGATTATACTGCATCAGGGGAACCGCACGGGCCGCAGCGCACACAGGCTCTCTGACGGTCTGAGAAAATTCTTTCATTTCCGGGTGGGAAGCTAATAAAGGTGCATGAGTAAACGTCCCTCTCAGTGTTAACTACTCCCTCTTTATAGCGACTTACCGCTGCTATTCACGAGGGCAGTTTCTTTGGTGTTATGTAGCACCAAACTTGAGGACGCAGGCGGGTTACTCCGCAAAATAGGGTGGTGTCTCTTTCTTGGCGCGGAAACCCGCGTCAATCATGACTTCTATTAATCATAGACAACCTGCAAAGTAGGGTGTACCCTAATGAGCACGGACGGAAAGGCCGATGATTGCGTGTTATTGCCGGGTGTCGTCGCGCGACCAGAAACATGACAGCCAGAAGGCGGAGATTACCCGCTGGCTACGGAACCACCGTATCTCACTACGACAGGTGCAATGGTTCATTGATAAAGAGAGTGGCTCAACGCTCAAACGGCCCGCCTTTGACCAACTGCAGAAAGCTATCTTCGACGGGACGGCGAAAACCGTCGTGGTCTGGAAACTCGACCGCTTGTCCCGACGCCAGCATGAAGGTATCAATCTGCTCGCTGAATGGTGTGAGCACGGCGTGCGGGTTATCTCTGTCACCCAGCAGATTGACCTGAATGGCGCGGTGGGACGCATGCTGGCAAGTGTCATGTTTGGCTTGGCCGAGATTGAACAAGAATATCGCCGCGAACGCCAAGCAGCTGGGATTGCGGCGGCGAAGCGCAAGGGTGTGTACCGCGGCCGCGCAAAAGGGACGACGAAAGTCCAACCCGCCCGTGCGCAGCGACTGCGCGCCCGTGGCCTGACTGCTCCGGAAATTGCCACCGCGTTGAGCATACATCCTCGTACCGTCTTCCGGTATCTGGCAGAGGAGTGCCCGTAGGCTGCGTGGCTCCTCCTGAGCCACTCGCGTGAATGCGTCCAATAAGGAGAGCATATGGAACGCAAGCTCGCCGCTATCTTTAGCACCGATGTCAAAGGCTACAGTCGTCTCATGGGCGATGATGAAGAGGCGACCATTCAGATGCTCAAGACCTATCGCGAAGTCATATCCGGCCTCATTGAGCAGCACCACGGCCGTGTGGTCGATTCGCCCGGCGATAATCTGCTGGCCGAGTTTGCCAGTGCCGTAGACGCGGTCAAGTCTGCCGTGGCGATTCAACAGGACCTCAAGACCCGTAATGCCGAGTTGGCAGAGCATCGCAAAATGGAATTTCGCATTGGGCTCAACGTCGGCGATGTCATCACCGATGAGGGACGCTTGTATGGCGACGGAGTGAATATTGCCGCCCGGTTGGAGGGCTTGGCCGACCCGGGCGGCATCTGTCTCTCTGGGACAGTGCATGAATACGTGGAGAACAAGCTCGATTTAGCATTCTCCTATCAAGGCGAACAGACCGTCAAAAACATCGCCAAGCCGGTCCGCGTCTATAAAGTCGAATGGGAAGTGGAGGCGTCAGCTCCGAGGATAAGCGCTGCATCGCCCGCAGAGCTCCCTGTACCAGAAAAGCTGTCAATTGCCGTCCTGCCCTTCACAAACATGAGCAACGACCCCGAGCAAGAGTATTTCAGCGACGGGATAACGGAAGACATTATCACCGACCTGTCCAAAATTTCAGGGCTGTTCGTCATCGCCCGGAACTCGACTTTTACCTATAAAGGCCAAGTGCGCAACGTCACCGACGTTGGACGAGAACTGGGCGTGCGGCATATCTTAGAGGGCAGTGTTCGCAAAGCGGGTCGCCGCGTCCGCCTCAATGCCCAGTTAATTGAAGCGGCCACAGGTGGGCATGTCTGGGCCGAGCGCTATGACCGGGAGCTAGCAGATATCTTTGACCTCCAAGATGAGCTCACACAGAAGATCGTTTTCGCGCTGAAAGTGACGCTCTCGCCCCAAGAACAAGGCCGGTTTCGGCAAGCCCCGACCGCCAACCTGGACGCGTATGACGCTTTCCTTCAGGGGATGGAAGCCTTCTGGCATCTGACCAAAGAGGGCAATCTCCAGGCACGCCATCACTATGAACGAGCCGTCACGCTCGACCCGAGCTATGCGGCCGCCTATGCCTTGCTCGGCTACACCTACATCATAGAGTGGATTTTACAGTGGAATCGGGACCCTCACTGCTTGCAGCAGGCCTTTGAGTTCACCCAACACGCCCTCGCGATGGATGAGGCCCAGCCGACCGGCCATCTGACCTTGGGCCATTTCTATCTGTGGGCGAAAAATGAGCATGAACAGGCGATTGCAGAGGCCGAGCAGGCCTTGACTCTTAATCCCAATTTTGCTCAGGCATATGCCGACCTGGGGAATCTGTTGATCTATGCGGGGCAACCGGAGGCAGCGATTGAGCGGATAGAACAGGCCATGCGCCTTGACCCGCACTATCCGCCCCTCTGCTCTTCCTGGCTCGGCCATGCCTACCGGTTGACCGGGCAGCCAGAGGCGGCCCTTGCCATCCTGCAAAGGGGTCTTCAGCGCCATCCCACTTATCTATATTTCCATCTCCATTTAGTAGTGACGTATCGTGACCTTGCGCAAGACGCGGCAGCGCGGGCAGCAGCGGCTGAGGTCATGAGGCTCCATCCTCATTTTTCCGTCGCAGGGTTGGAGCAGATTCTCCCCTTTAAAGACCCTACAGTCTTGGAACACTATCTGGATGCCCTGCGCCAAGCCGGGCTGGAGTAAAGTGCGAGCATGTGACACGTTTCGTGCTCGACAGCCAACACGCGCCTTTGAGTCGGCATGGCCACCCTTCCAACGTTTACGCCGGAGAACGCTTGGCAACGTTTCTCCACGGTTAAACTTGCGTAATCCTTATTGCCCCTGGTGTCACGTTCGTTGGGTTTACCCCTATCTCTACGTGCCCTGCAGTAATGTATACTCGGGCATCTGGCTGCTTCCAATCATCTAGCGCATTAAGGAAATTTGCTGCTACTTCCGGTGCCATGGGGATCGATGAAATTCGAAGCTGTCGGTCCAGCGCGATCGCACCTATGTTTGGAATGGTGTGATTACTAGAACTCGGGGGTGGGAAGGCCTGTCTCCAGCTTTCTGTTGGTAGAGTTCCTCCAATGTTGACACCTGGCTGGGGTCTACGTCTTTCAGTTAAATCGAGGGAATAGTTGCTAGATATTAATTGGTAGAGCATGAATGAATGGGCAGTTGTGGGAAAAACCATAGTCAAGTCTCTTGTATCAGCTGGCGGAGCTTGAAAAACTGGTTTTTCAACCAAATCAAGAATGTCTGTACTCTTTGCAAATTCAAATCGCCCTCGCTCCTGAAACCGAATCGCTCGCGTGTGAGAATCATACCCTGAGGAGGGTAACTTCAGGTTAAAGAATAATTTAATCGGAGCTTTAGACACTGCTATGTTGAGATGCTGCTTCATGACAGGGGCTAACTCGTGAGCTATAGTCTCAGGAGGTTTCCCCTCTATTTCCTCACGGGCAAAAAGAAATACGTCGACGATAGCATTATATTGATCGTCCCACTCACGCTCTCTGGTGACAAACGACCAGTCTGCATCTGGTCTAAGAAAGATATCCATGAGCGCACTCTGGGCAAGCTGTGGGCGCTCGTGAATAAGCCGCCGCCATTCAAATAAAAAGGCTTGTCGTTTTGGATTCAGTGTATACATGTCTTTCTCTTGCGCCGATTTGAGAACACGATCAACAAAACCCCATCGGGCCTGTTCCGCAGCTATTTGAGCTTTGGTCAGCCCCAAAATAACATCCTCATTAGATATTCCTGGTATCCGTAGCATCAGAAGAGCTAAGCGATGCGAAGTAAGTGGAAGACTACCGGTCGTCGTTATAGCAGAAGCTGACTGCTGCAATCGGAGTCTTTGATGGACGACTCCTTCCTCACTCGGTTGAGGGAAAGCAGAGAACACCTTGATCAACGGGAACACGAGCCCCAGTATTAGAAGCATGCATTTGCGATAAAGTCCCTTCGCTCGGGATAAATCAAGTAAACAAGCCTTGATGAAAAGTTTTTCCCAAGTCTTAGAGAGAAGTAAAGCTAAACACACTCGAGAATCGGCTGCCATGATTTACCTCACGCGAAGTGTGTCTCTACTAGCCATTGATCGATTAGCCATTGATCGATTCGTCAACGATCATGGGGCTGCTTTCCTGATTTTATCAAGGTAACGTGACAGGGCATTGTCAACTTATTTGTCCAGATACAATACCAGGGCGAGGGAGGGTCGTTTCGCCGCTTCCTTCCTTCAGGCGGCCAGGGATAGAGTCGTGATCTTCTGCCAGTTGGGGTTGCGATAGCAAACGGACAAAAAACGTCGAACTTACCGTCCCCGTTGGCGCAAGGGTCGCAGGCCTTTGTGGGGTAAGTGGGTCAGGTCGAATAAATATTTCCCATAGGGGTTTAGATGTTCAAATCGAGCGGGTAAGAGATGGGCAATATCTTCACCCCGCACGGGATACCCTTCCGCTCGTAGCTGCTCAATCGCCGCCGCCATGTAGACCGTGTTCCAGGCGATGACGGCATTGGTGAGCAGATTCAGACACCCGGCCTGATTGGTCTGTTCCTCTTCTTGTTTGCGCCGAATCGTGCCCTTGTTGGCAAAGAAGAGAAACTCCCGCAACGCATGCAGGGCTTCGCCTTTGTTGAGCTGCGCGTTAATACGCCGGCGGTAGGCTTCGTCTTCCACGTACCGCAGGATAAAGATCGTTTTAATCAGCCGGCCATATTCTTGTAAGGCGAGGGCCAAGGCATTGCGGCGCGGATACGCTTGCAGCTTCGCGATCAACAGCGAGGCGGTGACCCAGCCCAGCTTGAGCGATCCGGCCACCCGCACCATATCATCCCAGCGAGAGAGGATGAGCGGGCGTTTCAGTCGGCCCTTCAGCAAGGGTTTCAGGTTGGGGTAGACTGAGGCCTGGTCCAGCCAATACAGCTGCCGACTGCCAATATCACTGAGCCGTGGCGAGAACTGCAGGCCGAGCAGATCGAACAGCGCAAAAACGATGTCCGTATAGCCAGCGGTGTCCGTTGTGTGTTCAAGCAATGAGAGTTCGGTCTCGTTGTCGAGAATCTCATCCAGAACATAGGTGGCATCGCGCACGGTCGCGGGGATGACCTTCGTCCCATATTGCGAGAACTGGTCCGAGGTCCAGGTATAAAAAGTGACCCCACGACCGTAGCCAAAGTACCGGGGCAAGGCCGCCGCCTTGCGCACCTTGCCAGAGACGGGAAAGCGCTGTCCATCTGAGGATGACAACGTGCCTCCACCCCAATACTGACTGAGCGGCTGATGGTAGTGAAAGTTGACAAGCGTCGTGGTGGCCGCTTTCAACGTCTCTTCCCGCAGATACCAGGTATTGGTCCAGGCCAACTGCCGATAGGTCAGGTCGGCAATCTGGGCCATCCGGGTTAGTCCCAGATTACAGCCTTGGGCCATGAGGGCCGCATAGAAGTGCAGTTGCAACTCGGGCCGGCGGGCTTCCCGTCCATTCATATGCGCGAAGCTGGCGGTGAAGTGGGTCCAACTATCCACTTCGACCAGTAGCTCACTAAGGTCCACCAAAGGTAACCGGTCATCTATCTGTTGTTCGAGTTCTACTGCGCTCTCAGCTCGCTCCTCTGCCTCCAGGGGAGACACGACCGACTTTCCCTCTTCCATGCGCGCCTTGCCCGGCTGCGCAAGCAACGGGTCTAATCGTGCCAGGAGTGTCGCAAGCTCGTGCTCGCGGTCCGTCATGCGCGCCGTACTGTCGGCGGGCAGCTGCAGCTGCTGACAGACTTCTGGCCGCACTGCGGGCCAGCGGTCGGTCGGAATCAGGTATGTCTCAGGATTCGCATACCGCCGACTGGACTCTAGCCACACATTGCCCGCCCGTAGCGCGTTACGCAGTTCCCATAGGACACACAACTCATAATAGTGGCGGTCGATATGGCCATCTTGGCCGATGACATATGGCTGCCACTTGTCTGGTACAAACCGCACGGAAACTCCAGCCGGAATTGCCCGGCGCTGTGTCGCATTAAGTTCTCGCAGGACCGCCATGGCCGCCAGGAGCGGGTCCTGTGTGATATTGGACTGGAAGGCAAAGGCATCCAGAAAGGCTGGCGCAAACTGCCGCAAATAGCTATAGCGAGTGGCCAAGAAATCAAAGTAACTATCGTCTAGCGGCCGCACTATCTTGGCATTCTCCTCGACTGCGTGGCGAAGGGCTTCTGGCGGAATCGTCTGGTAGATAGCCGTGCGCAGCCTCGCATCACTAATCGTCGGGTCAAGAACAAGCTGCCCCAGTGTCCCGAAGAGATGTAACTGTTCATTGGTCGTCCGTGCAACGGTGGCACGAAAGGTCGCCAGGTCGTGTCCGGCACGGGCGTAGGTGTCCGCGAGGCAGTGGTCAAACATGTCTATCGCCTCGTCGGTGAGCTCACTCAGTGCTTGTGAGACAAAGGCCAAGAGGATGGGATAGCGGCGGTCGGCGGGCATGCGTTGCAAGGCTTGGTTGGTTGATTTGCGGGCGAGGTGGGCCAGCAACTTCTGGCGATTCGGCGTCAGGACCGAGATATCCCAGCGGTCTACCTCCCAGGCTTTGAGCGTGGCCACCTTCTCCAGCACTCCCAAGATAGCTTTGGGGGAATTAGACAGCGCGGCGCGCTGCAACCACGCCAAGCGGGACGGCCGGTGACGCTCTTCTGAGACGAGTAATTCATCGAGAAGCTTTTTCCGCTTGGGGGTGAGGACTGAGGCAAGACGGCGAAAGGTCTCTTGGCGAGCGCTCGTGCGGGCGATCACAACGAGGCGTTCCAGGCTGGTCATACCTGGCCGAACCAGCTGCTCTTGTCGGAGGCGGTCACAAGCGAGTTGGAGGAGCAGCGTCGGCCGGTCATGTTCCAGCGCGCGTTCGACGAGCCAGGCTTCCAGACGGCGCAGGTCTTCTGGCCCAGCTTTGCGAAATCCCAGGTAGGCCAGGATGCGTTGAAAGTGGTCTGTGCGTGTATGGGCACGCAGGCCATAGCGCGCCAACAAGTCAGGGTCGAGGTCGAGTTGGTCAGCGATATAGGTAACTGCTCCAGCCGGTGCGGTAGTCAGGTCTAGCGGACTGAAGCCCAGGTATCGGAGAGCGCAGAGCTGAAGGGCGAACCCTAGACGGTGCTGTGGAGCGCTGTGGATGGGTAGCGCAGCGATATCGGCAGCCGAGAGGGTAAAGAAAGCGTTCAAGCCGCGCGCGTTCGGCAGCGCTCAAGAATTGACCAGGCATAGAGGTTGGTGCTTCTCAGGGGTGTCTCACAAACGGACGTTTCTGCGACCCGGCAACGCCGGCTTGTAAATCGGTGAAAACGGCCTACAAAGAGCTCTCACAAGCCGTCTCAGAATCAGCGTGACAAAACTGTAGCGGAGGGGCGAGTTGTGAGACAGATGGTCAGGAAGCCGCGGAGGAAAAGCAGTCCGATGTTAATTGGCTATGCACGGGTCTCGACCCCGGACCAAAAGCTGCGTCTCCAAACGGACGCGTTACGCAAAGCGGGCTGCGACCGCATCTTCACGGATGTGGCCAGCGGCGCGCAGGCGGCGTGTGAGGGCTTAGCCGCCGTGCTCACGTTTCTCCGTGCGCGTGACACCTTGGTGGTGTGGAAGCTGGACCGCTTGGGGCGGTCCCTCAAACACCTCATTGAAATCGTGAGTGAACTGCACGCGCGCCAGGTCGGGTTGCGGAGTCTCCAGGAGCATATCGATACGACCACGAGCGGGGGCAAGTTGGTCTTCCATGTCTTTGGGGCGTTGGCGGAGTTTGAGCGGGACGTGGTGCAGGACCGAACGCGCGCCGGCTTGGCGGCGGCGCGAGCTAGAGGGAGAAAAGGGGGTCGGCGCCGCGTGATGGATGCCAAGAAAGTCGCCATGGCCGTCTCCCTGTTGCAGAATCCCGAGACCCTGGTCGCTGACGTGTGTCAGACGCTCAAAGTGTCACGCGCCACGCTCTATCGGTATTTGCCGCTGGCCGGGAAGTCAGCAACTGACGGGTCAGCCTAAGGACAACGGCCGACTCGCCGGCAGAAAGGCGCGGGCATGGAACGCAAGCTGGCTGCTATCTTTAGCACTGACGTCGCGGGCTACAGCCGCCTCATGGGCGACGATGAAGAAGCCACCATTCGCACCCTCACCGCGTACCGCACCCTGATCTCGTCCCTCATTCAGCGCCACCGTGGCCGGGTGGTAGACTCTCCCGGTGACAACCTGCTAGCCGAGTTTACCAGTGTGGTCGATGCCGTGCGCTGCGCGGTGGAAATTCAGCACGCCCTCAAGGCGAAAAATACTGAACTGCAAGAGCAGCGGCAGATGCAGTTTCGCATTGGCATCAACTTAGGCGATGTGATCGTCGAGGGCGAACGACTCTATGGTGATGGGGTCAACATCGCTGCGCGATTGGAAAGCCTCGCAGTTCCCGGTGGTATCTGCATCTCTGGCACGGTCTACGATCATGTCGAGAACAAACTGGCGCTGCACTACGACTATCAGGGTGAGCAGACGGTCAAGAACATCGCCAAACCAGTACGCACGTATCGGGTAGTGATGGATGAAGCGGCAGCGGCCCTGGCTGAGCAAGCCGTGCGTCGACACGCTGAGCACGACGGGGCACCGACGCCGGTCATCCTGAGCCTGGCGAAAGGTGCTCAACTCAAACGCAGGGGAGGACTGGTGCTGGCGGGGCTGATGCTCATCGCGGCCACGGTCGTCACTATCCGGTATTTCTCCTTTCCTACCCACACCCAGCCCTTAGCACCCAGCACCCAGGCCGTGCCGGCGGTGCTGCCGCTGCCCGACAAACCCTCCCTCGTGGTCCTGCCCTTCGACAACATGAGTAAAGATCCCGAGCAGGACTACTTCAGCAACGGCATCACCGAAGTGCTTACCTCTGACCTCTCCCGCATCTCCAGCCTCTTCGTCATCGCCCGCAACACGGCCTTCACGTACCAGGGGAAAGCGGTGAATATTCAAGCCGTGGGCAAAGAACTGGGGGTACGGTACGTCCTGGAAGGCAGCGTGCAGAAGGCGGGGGAGCAAGTCCGGATCGTGGCCCAGTTACTTGATACCACGACCGGCGGGCACCTGTGGTCGCAGCGCTACGACCGGCCGCTGCACGACCTCTTCGCGCTGCAAGATGAGATCGTGCAGAAGATCGTGACGACGCTGAAGCTGCAGCTCACGCTGGAGGAGCAAGGGTACGTCGTGCGCAAACGCACGGACAACTTGGAAGCTTACGACTCATTCTTACGTGGGATGGAGTATTTTCTCCGCGCCACGAAAGAGGCTAATAGCCAGGCGCGGCAAATGTGGGAGAAAGCTATTGCCCTGGACCCGCAGTATGCCGAGGCCTACGCGCGGCTGGGTTACACTTATTGGGCGGAGTGGAGCTTTCGCTGGAGCGCGGATCCCAAGACTATGGAGCGCGCGTTGGCGCTGGCGCAACAGGCCCTTGCTCTGGACGACTCCCTGCCTATGGCCCATTCGGTCTTGAGCCATGTCTATATGCAGAAACAGCAGTATGACCAAGCCCTAGCCGAGGGCGAACGGGCCATCGCTCTCGATCCCAACTATGCGGACAGCTATGTAAGACAGGCGCGGGTGCTGACCTTCGCGGGCCGGCCAGAGGAGGCTCTGCAGTCAATGGAGCAGGCGATGCGGCTCAACCCCCGCTGTCCACACTGGTGCTTATTCCAATTGGGCTGGGCCTACCGCATGACCGGGCGGTATGCCGAGGCGATCGCCACGCTGAAGGAAGTCATCCGCCGGGACCCCAATTATATCTATGCCCACCTTCAGCTGGCTAGCAGCTACCTAGGGCAGTGGATAGCTCAACAGAGCCCGACTGCCCAGACGTTGGAGCCGGCAGTGGCGGCGGGGCAACGGGCCCTGGCCCTCCATGACTCCCTGCACTGGAACCACATATACTTGGGCTATATCTCTCTCTACCAACAGCAGTATGACCAGGCCTTGGCGGAGATGAAGCGGGCCGTGGCCCTTGCTCCTACCGAGGCTGACAGCCACGCAGCTCTGGCTATGGTGCTGAGCCATATAGGTCGGACGGAGGACGCGCTTGCGGCTGCCGCACAAGCGCTGCGCCTGAAGCCCAATATGGTGGACGCCCACTTAGACAGCGTCGGCGCCGCCTATGCCACGGCGGGACGGCCCGAAGAGGCGATTGCTCCTTTGCAGCGTTATCTCAGCCGCTATCCCGACCTTCTCGGTGCTCACCTTACCTTAGCTGCGGTCTACAGCGAGTTAGGCAAAGAGGCGGAGGCCCACGCCGAAGCGACAGAAGTGCTGCGAATCAATCCCAAGTTCTCACTCGAAGTTCACAAGCAGCGCATGCCCATCAAAGACCCAGCAGTGTTGGAGCGGCATATCGCCGCCCTGCGCAAAGCGGGACTGAAGTGAAGTGTGAGGATTTTACAGCTGAGTCTCAACACCTCTGCTTTGAACGGAAGTTCGACGTTTTTTGTCCGTTTGCTATCGCAACCCCCAGTTCTGAAATCTGTTCCGCTTAGACGAACCGTGACAGATCCACGGTTCTATCAATGTGTTACTTGCTGCGTCTGTGCTTACACAAATATCATATATGACTATAGTCAATATATCCACTTCCAGTGTATTTACTAATATTAAACATACATAAGGAAGAAATCAAAATCAAATCTTCTAGCCAATTATTGTTGAATCTTTCTTTCTGAATATAGTCACTAAGAGCTTGAAAACTCGTGGTTGCATATATTAACCTCGCATCAACCGAAGCACTTCATCTCTCACCAAGGCATTGTCAACTTGCTGGACATCTACACTGTATGGCAAAGTTGCCGCATGGACACCCCACCCGCTCCCACGAAATATAAGAATTACCGGTTTCCAGTCGAAATCGTGAGCCACGCCGTGCGACTATACTTTCGGTTCTGCCTCAGCTTCCATGATGTGGAAGAAATACTACTGGAGCGAGGGATAGTGGTGACCTATGAGGCCATCCGCAAATGGTGCCGTAAATTTGGTCAGCAGTATGCCAATCAACTACGGCGGCGACGTCCCCGACCGGACGACAAATGGCACCTCGATGAGGTGCCTCATCATGGAGACATTATCTTTTACACCTCGATTGGTACCGGACTGAGTCACCACTGGTTTGAATACCGCGCACAGTTTACGAAGGGCAGAGTGCAGTGGATCAAGCGCGAACCGAAGGAATCTCGATGAGGGACAGGAGTTGACATTGACGAGGAGACGTCAGATGAACTTTGTCGTAAGTAATGTCTTGCGAGCTCATCTTCGACACGCGGAACTTGCCAACCCTACGAATGCTTTCAGTGTCGATTAGCTTCTCGCTCAGCATAATTTTCACACTCATAACCCTGTGTCTTCCGATTCAGTCTCCCACATTTCACGGTAGGCGTTGATGTAGCTGACCGTGGCTGTGGGATCGATATCAAAGTAGTAGCGACAGAGCTTCTTGTAGAGATCCAGCGCGGGCTGGTACCCGCAGAAGCCGAGCAGGCCGTCCAGTGCGTGCTCGATATGTTGGGTGTTTCGGCTACGTGAACGCAAACTAGTATTTGCGACAGGAGTGTATTCCCGCACAGCTTGCCGATTCAGATCATCAAGGGTTTTGGCTAGTCCACTGACGGATGCAAGCGCAGTCTCTGCCAAGCCGCCTGGGCAGCCCCGCACACCAAGGACACCTTCCTGGCGGCGCGGTTCCGTCGCCTCGCTGCTCGTAAGGGGAAGAAGCGCGCGAGTGTCGCCGTGGCCCACACGAGCTTGGTGATAGTGTCTCATATGCGGTCGTGGTCTCAAAGTGTTGATAGCGTGAGTTAGAGGGGAGTGCCAAACGCAGAGCGATTCACAAACCGTCCAAGCACGCTATCAGGCATGAACCCAGATTTGGAGAAACAAAGGGTTCTGCGTGCTAAACGCTTGATCCGTGTCCGTAGCGTCAGATGGTTGCGTTCGATCTGCTGCGGGTTGAGCTTGCCGACAGTATGAGCGGAAGCAAGCAGGTGTCGCTCGTCGCCTCCAGCGGCATCGGGGTAAACGTGCACGAAGCCAAAGGGCTGGAGCAACTTCTGTAACTGCACAAAGACCGTATCCGCCCGGCTGCCAAACGCATACGCTAGGACCACTCCAGTCAAATGATCAATGGCATGCCACAACCAGCGCGGGTGGGCTTTGTTCTGCCCGAAACTCCACCTTTCCTCGACCTCCGCCGCTTCTACGCATCGCACTTCGACCGTCACTGCGTCGGGACACCACCGCGCGCCGACGTTTGTGTTCGCCGGTGAGAGGCCGGACGCTTTTTTTTCATTCCTGCAGCCCTGTGTTTGGCCCAACCTGCAGGACGCGCGCAATGGCCCGCACCCCACTTCCATTGAGGGTCAGCTCGACTCTTTGCCGCTTCACCGTGGGCAAACATCCAGGATACGCAGAGGTCTGCAAGAATGTTCGCCCGCAGCGCTCGCGCTGCTGACAGCGAAACCGCTCCTGACCCTTGCGCGCCTTGCCAGATTTCACGACTGCTTCACTTTGACAGTGCGGCCATCGCCTGACTGCTTGCGCCATCCTCTGTCCTCCTCTCTCGTATCATCATAGCGCCGGTTCCCCCCAACAAATTGGAGACACTACCCTACATATGCGCAAAGCCAAACAGCCTTACCGAGAGTTAGGACCTGGTTACATGGACCGCCGCAACGCTGAGCATATGAAGCGGTCGCTCCTTAAACGACTGGAACGCCTTGGGCTCTAAGTGACTGTCCAAAGCATGGAAGATCGTCCCCACGCGTTGCCTGGTTAAGCCGCTATTTTCGAGAGAGGGCTCGTCTGGTTAGGCCAGTCCTAGTTTCCCCGGATTCATGATCCCGTCCGGATCGAAGGCTTTCTTCAGGGCCTGCAGCGCCTTCATTCCACTGCCGATTTCTCTCTCCATTAAATGTCCTAGCCGCAGGCCGACTCCGTGGACATATTCGATCGACCCGCCAGCCTCGTGCGCGAGTCGATAAATCTCTTCAGTCGTTGCGCGCATGGTGAGGGCGGCATCGTTACTTTGCGTCTGACGACAGTACACCACGACCGCGTAACACTCTGGCCAAATCCAGACGCCTTCTTCGCAGAGAAAGACGCCATGTCTTTGCATACAGTCCATCGCTTGTTCACGAAAGTCGAGCAAACGCTTTACAGGCACGGCCATGTGGAGAAAATCGAACTGCGATTTCCCGAAGGGGGTTTCCAACCACGTCCCCTCGCGCACATCAGGATCTTGCGCCCAGCGATCGGCAATCGCGTGGCGATTGTTCCAATACTCTTCCAGCTCGTCTTGCGCTATTGCCGACCCACCAAAGCTGTCGGCGATCCGTGTGGCTTCAACGCACTGCGCGGTCACTGCTCCTGAGAGACCCTCAAATACGAGGCGCAAATGCGGCGGTTCTGGGGGTGGGAAGCCACGCCGTGCTTGCAAGTCCACAGGCCAGCTATCGGCGGTGAGGTCCAGCGAGGTTGGCTGGACGCCGTGCTGTTGCATGACGACCACCGCGCGAAAACCGATGGGAAAATCACGAAAAGTGAAGCCGAGCAAAGCACGGTGTTGTGGTTGTGGGAAGATCTGAAGTGTGGCTTCCGTGACAATGCCGAGCGTGCCTTCAGCGCCGATAAACAACCGGGTCAGGTCCGGCCCGGTCGAGCGCTTTCGTACAGGAGGCGTGCGGATCACCTCGCCCGTGCCAAGGACGGCTTCTAACCCGAGCACTTGTGCACCCACTGCGCCGTATTGCCCGCCCAGGTAGCCCAGGCCATGTGTTCCAATCACCCCACCAATGGTGGCAATTGAGATAGACCATGGATCATGTCCAAGCAACAATCCCCGTTCCGCGAGTTGCTCGCCCAAGGCGCGCAAACGGATGCCGCTTTGTACGCGGACGGTCATGCTTTGCCGATCTACTTCTACGATGCGATCCATCCCCTTCATGTCTACGACCAGACTTGGTCGAATCGAAAGTGCGCCACCCATGAGCCCACTGCCACCGCCATAGGGAACCAGCGGCACGCCGTGCTTCCTCGCGAAAGCCACCAGTCGAACAATCTCCTCGGTGGAGCGGGGCTGCACGATCGCTAGTGGCGGCTGCACCACTTGGAGCATCTCCGCGAAGCCGCGGTGCGGGCGTAAGGCATCCCGACTAAATGCCGTTAGTTGTTCTGGTTGAGTGAATACGTGTTCCAATCCGAACTGCTCGTGTAAGGCAGCAATGAGCGTTTCCATCCATAAACTGTAGGCACATGACCCGCAGAAAGCAATCGAATCGTTTCAGGCGCCTCCTTCTCCTGCAGCGTTTCGCCGGGAACAGAAATCCGGTGTGGTCAGCTTCAGGAGGGATGCGAGATGACGAAGACCTGCATCAGCGCACAGCCCGAACAAGCACACGAATTTGGCGCATTCGTACGTATGGTAACGCCCTATGTCCGCAGGATATCTGTGGCTTGGTACTCGTGGATGTTCATCTACTCCCGTTTCCGCTGCCATGTCTCTCCCTGTTACTTTTGACCAGTCATTTGCTCTGGTCGGACCCATTGTTCGAACTGCTCGTCCGTCACAAAGCCTAACGCCAGGGCCGCTTCTTTCAGGGTCGTGCCGTCTTTGTGGGCTTTCTTCGCAATTTGCGCGGAGCGATCGTAGCCAATGTGCGGGTTGAGCGCAGTGACCGTCATCAGCGATTCGTGGAGATGTTTGTCGATCACTGGGAGATTCGGCTCGATCCCCACCGCACAGTGATCGTTGAAGGCACCACATGCATCGGCAATCAACTGGATCGACTCTAACACATTGTGCACCATAACTGGCTTGAAAACGTTCAGTTGAAAGTTCCCTTGCGAACCACCAAACGCCACCGCCGCATCATTGCCAAAGACCTGGACCGCGACCATCGTCAGCGCTTCGGATTGCGTCGGGTTCACTTTTCCCGGCATGATCGATGAGCCGGGTTCGTTTTCCGGGATGGTGATTTCTCCAATTCCTGCGCGTGGACCGCAGGCTAGCCAACGCACGTCATTGGCGATTTTCATCAACACACCAGCCAGGGTACGCAGCGAGGCACTCGTAGTAACGAGCGCGTCATGCGCTGACAACGCGGCAAACTTATTCGGCGCCGAAAGAAACGGACGTCCAGTCTCTTGGGCCATCTTGGCCGCGGCCAGGTCACCAAACTTGGGGTGGGCATTGAGACCGGTTCCCACCGCCGTCCCACCAATCGCTAGTTCACACAGGCCAGGAATCGTTAGTCGGACCGTGGCAAGAGCCGCATCAAGCTGCGCTACCCAGCCGCCAATTTCTTGACCCAGGGTGATCGGCGTTGCATCTTGCAGATGAGTCCGGCCAACTTTCACAACGTCCTTAAACTTTTCCGATTTCGTATGCAGCGTCTGCCGTAAGCGCGTCACCGACGGAATGAGCACATCCTCAAGCTGCTCAACCACAGCAATATGCATCGCCGTAGGGAAGGTATCATTGGAACTTTGCCCACGATTCACGTCATCGTTGGGATGCACGGGCTTCTTCGATCCCATCTCACCACCAACGAGCTCAATCGCACGGTTGGCAATGACCTCGTTGGCATTCATGTTGGTCTGGGTGCCCGACCCGGTCTGAAACACGACCAAAGGAAAGTGATCATCGAGTTTTCCTGCGATCACTTCCTCAGCGGCGCGCACGATGAGGTCCACTTTCTCCTGTGGCAGTTCCCCAAGTTCCCCATTCGCCAGCGCCGCACCTTTCTTAAGGATGCCAAGCGCACGAATAAGCGCTCGAGGGAAACGAAAGCGTTCCACTCCGATAGGAAAATTGTTACAGGACCGTTCGGTTTGTGCGCCCCAGTAACGATCTGCAGCGACCTCGATCGCGCCCATACTGTCGGTTTCGGTTCGTCCCTTCTTTTGATTCATGGCAATTCTCCATTTCCAAGGGGGTAACACGAGGGAGCGGCGAACGGCTCCTGACTTCCTCTTTACTATATCCTATGTCAATCGGGGAGAAGGGACACCAGGATGTGGGAGCACTGCACCGGCCGCTACGGAGCTCCCCATTACGCACGGTCAGCACGATAAGTAGGCAGGCTCATAATCCCCGAATATCCCGCGTTTCCCGAGAGCGTATCGGTGAGTGGTAGTATACAAGGAATGCTGATGGACCAGCGGAGCTCGATAACAGACGAGTAAGCGTAGCACTTTTTAGCATGCTCCCGTAGCAGAGCATTACATAGGTAACACTCCCCGCGCAGGCATTGTCAACTTATTTGTCCGGATAGGGGTGTCAGCACTATTTTTGAAAAAGAATATGGTAACAGCGATTGCGGATTCTGAACACAAGCAAATTCAATAGCTTATGGTTTATCACTCATTGTTGAATATTTCCTTGGATGCCAAAAATGCTACCAGCCGAACCCCAATGAAATCAGGCTGTGAGCATTGCGCGTCCAGAGCATTTTAGTCTTAGCGTATGATCCTGAAGAAATAGTGCTGACACCCCGCATCCCGCGTTAAAGGAGATTGACTCATCACATACCACTGAAAGTCCTGTTAAATGACATCAGGCGAACGCTGCGACAAGTAGACACTCCACTTCTTGAACGACCCCAGTCCACACGATCTTTGCCCCAAATGCGTTTCCCATTGACAATCCAGATTGGCCCCCGGTGCCTCATCTTGGTCAAAGGCGGCCAGTGCAGCATAAGCTGTTCGTCTTGTCTCTTCCTCTTGGTTACGAATTGGTAATTTTAGCGACAATGGTCCACGAGGAGATGTAAGTCAGGCTGCCCCATTTGGATCACCACAGACGTGTGACGGGATAGGCATCAAATTCAGTATCGACACTGATAATAGTCGCATCTTCAACCCTCGCTTGCGCAATAATGAGGCGGTCAAAAGGGTCGCGATGGTGGAACGGCAGCGTCGTAAGCACTGCCGTATGCTTCACTGCGATGGGTACAACCACAAAGCCATTTTTCGTAATGCCCTTTTCCATGAACTCTTCGTAGGGCGCCGACAGCGTATATTTCCCAAGACTGATCTTGATCGCGATCTCCCAGTAGCTCGCAGGACTTACCAATTTCTCGTTAAGTGAGTCTTCAATAATCGCCCGTGCTCTGGCACTGAGCTGCCCATCGCCGAGCACGAACCACAGAAAGGTATGCGTATCCAGTAACACTCTCATGACATGTAGTCTTTGAAGTCAGCCAAGTGATCATCGTCTTCCGCCATAATCGTGAGCATGCCTCGGCAGTTGCCAAACTGTGGGCTGGGCTGCGCTTTAGTAAGGAGATGCAATTCCGCCACTGGTTCTGCGTTGCGGGTAATGACCACTTCCTCACCAGGGGCTAACGACGCGATCAGCTCGGGCAACTGGGCTTGCGCCTCTTCTAGCGTAAGTGTGATAGACATTACCATATACTCCCTTCAGTCGTTCTTCTTATTCGTTGTAGCGTGCAGTAGGCTCGGTTTCCAGCCATATGTTGCATCGTCCCGTACTCTCATATCGCGCGTCTTTGCGCGAGAGAATCCACCCTGCAAGTTCCAGTGCCATAACTTTATCATGCTGCCTGAGGAACTGCCCTTTCAGTCTTCCCATACACATGGCGCTTGAGGCGACGCACTGCAGTATCCTCCTCTTCTTGCGTAATAACCTGGAATCGCTTGCGGGTGAGTAACTGTCGGAACAGACCACCAGGATTGACAGGACCGTAGACGATCACATATTGTGCTAAGGCAAAGAAGGCCAGCTGCTCCGCTTCAGACTCCCCTATTAGCTTAGCCTCCATCGCTTGGTGATAGAGTGCAAACAGCCGATCGGTATCGCGTAAGTCTTCAAGCACGACATTCGTCAGTGAGGGCGTGGCGAAGACCGGTGCAGGCCGGGGCGCAACGCTTCGTTTTCGTGTATGAGAAGCAGAGCCGCTACACATTACGATGGGACCGATTATCTCGCTAGAAGCTGTGCCGTTGCGAATGCGTTCCCACTCGGCGGTAAACAAAGCGGATAAAAACCCAGGAGGAACACTGCCGACAGGGGTCTGGTATTTTTCTTCTTCGATCCGAAGTTCCTTGTTAGAATCAGGGGGTGCAATTTCGGGAGCAGATTCTGTGACCGGCTCACCTGGCGCTGGCATATCTCAGTGAAGATTGATGATCCTGCTCCACGAGGTTATTCAGAAATTTAGAGTGGCGAATGACAATTGTAGTCTTGTACACCGTGTTGTAGTGGGTTATCGCCGTGGTGTTGCTCTCACTCTTAACTTAACGGAAAATCCCACAAGTGAAAACTCGCGACAAAACCCAATGAAATATCATGAATCAGACACATAGCTGTCATATCTCTTAGTTACATTTCCACGTTCGACAATTTTCTGAGGAGGTGTATCTATGCAGCCAGTGTGTCGTTACGCGCAAAGGCAATGGTGGCAGTTTTGTGTCGTCTCCATGGCTATGGCAGTCATACTGTCTCTTTCGAGTGTTGCTGTGCAGGGGCAGTCGAGATTGGTAGAGGAACTATCTTTGCTCAAAGGGGAGGACATACCCACAGGGCAACAGATTACGCCCACTGCAGCTGCCGGTGCGGTCTTTCAGCCGTTGCGGCCTGATCTTCCTCCTCCGAATGCTGACGATGCGGTTGGGCAAGCGGTTGCGACGGCTGTCAGTCCAGACGGCAAAACGCTTCTCATCCTAACAAGTGGATATAATTTCAGTTCCGCAAACTCTAACGAGTTCGTGTTCGTGTATGACATTACCACTGCAACGCCAGTGAAGCGCCAAGCACTCCCTTTGCCGTTTACTTTTAACGGTCTTGCCTGGAACCCCAACGGCCAAGAGTTCTACGTCTCTGGTGGCGCGAGCGACAATGTTCACGTCTTTACCTTCCAGAACGGGGTGTGGGCTGAAGCGGGAGCACCGATTGCGCTTGGACATAGAGACGCTCCTGGTTTGTTCGTGGGACCTGTTGCAGCTGGACTGGCACCAAATGCGCGCGGTGATCGCCTGGTGGTGGCTAACTTTTATAATGATTCCATCAGCCTCATCAATCTCACCAGCCGCACCAAGACTGCCGAGGTCGACCTTCGTCCAGGGAAGATTAACCCCCAACAAGCTGGCGTGTCGGGGGGGCAATATCCATTTTGGCTCGTTGTCCAGGGCAACGACAAAGCTTTCATATCCAGTCAGCGAGATCGCGAAATTGTCGTTGTCAACCTTACGACGACTCCACCCACTGTGGTTAAACGAATCGCTGTGAAAGGCCAGCCTAACAAGCTGATCCTCAACAAGGCCGGGACTCGGCTATTCGCGGCTGTCGATAACAGCGACACTGTGGTAGTGATTGACACAGGCTCACACCAAGTGATCGAAACATTTGCGACGGTCCCGCAAAAGTATCTGCATGGCAGCCGTATGAAGAACCTTAAGGGACATAACCCCAATAGTCTCGCCTTATCTCCTGATGAACAAACACTGTATGTGACAAACGGTGGCACCAACAATGTCGCAGTGATCACCCTCGCTGACGGACCAAGCCGCACGCTCGGTTTGATCCCAACGGGGTGGTACCCTCATTCAGTGAGTCTCAACCGCGATGGCTCAATGTTGTATATCGTCAATGGCAAAAGCAATCCTGGCCCAAATCTTGGGCTTTATGAGAATGGGGATTACAATAAGTACAACGGAGATCAGTATATCCTCCAGCTTACCAAAGCAGGTTTCTTGACCCTACCAGTCCCAACGGCGAGTGGATTAGCTCAGCTCACCAAGCAAGTCGCCAAGAACAACCAGTTCTCCACTCCCTCTGATCAGAGCCAACACACTGTAGTGATGGAAGAACTGCGTGGCAAGATCAAACATATCGTTTACGTTGTTAAAGAGAATCGCACCTACGACCAAGTATTGGGAGATTTAGAGAAAGGTAACGGCGATCCTGCAATCACCATGTTTCATGAGCCAATTACCCCCAATCATCATCAACTTGCGCGTCAGTTTGTTACGCTCGATAATTTTTATCAAAGCGGTGCGGTCAGCGCAGATGGCTGGAACTGGGCGGTTGCTGCGCGCACCACCGACTTCACCGAAAAGACGGTTCCCGTGAACTACGGTGGGCGTGGCTTCAGCTATGACTGGCAGGGACACAACCGCAATCTCAACACTGCGTATGGCACCGTCGCTGCACGGATCGCGGCAAATCCACAGGCGCCGACTGACCCAGATATTCTCCCCGGAACGGCAGACGTCGCTGCGCCGGACAGCACTGAAGGAGAAAGCGGAGCAGGCTATCTGTGGGATACAGCTCTGCGCGCGAAATTGACCATTCGCCACTACGGGCAGTTCACCGACTTCAACCTCTACTGTTCGGCAGGCCCTGGCTGTATTCCATTGTCGCGGACCCCATTTGCTGACAAGATCATCCAGGCCTACGCAACCAAGGCCAGCCTGCAACCGCACACTGATGTGTACTATCGTGGCTTTGATATGAGGCTACCAGACTATTGGCTGTTCAAAGAATGGGAGCGCGAATTTGATGGCTATGTCAAGAACCAGAATCTTCCCCAATTGTCGTTCGTGGCATTACCGCATGATCATTTCGGTAGTTTTGGTGATGCTATCGATGGCCTGAATACTCCTCAGACCCAGATAGCTGATAATGACTACGCTCTTGGCTTGCTCGTCGAAAAAGTTGCGAACAGCCCATATAAAGACAACACACTGATCTTTGTGACTGAAGATGACGCGCAGGACGGTCCAGACCATGTCGACGCCCACCGCACGCTCGGTTACGTCATCGGCCCCTATGTCAAACAAAACGCGGTGGTATCAACCCGATACACCACCGTCAACATGGTACGCACCATGGGTGACATTCTTGGTATTGGACCGCTGGGGGTATTTGACGGGCTAGCTGAGCCGATGACCGATGTCTTTGATCTCAAGCAGAAAGCATGGACCTATACCCCTCGTGTTCCAGAGATCTTACGTACGACCCAGCTGCCGCTGCCACAACGTACTGCGAGTAACAGCCTATCACCCCCAGAAGAGAGGATGGCGCAAACCCAGCCGCGTCATTCGGCAGCGTATTGGATAGAACAGACCAATGGGTTAGACTTCGGCAACCGTGATCATCTTGATAGCCAACGGTTCAATCGTATCCTGTGGATCGGACTCAAAGGAGAAGAGGTTCCTTATCCGAATGAGCGGCATGGGCGCGATCTGTCGCACAATCGCGCCGGGTTATTGAAGGGGTTCTAATACAGATCAGTACCGTTGCTAACCTGTCGGGACACAGTGTTCGTGTCCCGACAATCCGAGAATATTAAACCTGCCCCTGCTTCTGCACGGCGTTGTCAACTTGTTGAACACCCACACAGTGTGTCAAAGTGGTGGTATGATTACCATGTCCGCTACCATCAAATATTAAGAACCACCGCTTCCCTGCGGAAATTATTAGCCACGCAATATGGCTGTACTTTCGCTTTTACCTGAGCTTCCGGGATGTCGAAGAGCTATTATTTGAGCGTGGCATAAGCGTGACCTATGAGGCTATTCGCAAGTGGTGCCGCAAGTTTAGCCAAGTATGCCAATCAGCTGGATCAGATGTTTGATCGTGCGGTGGACTGGTGCTGGACCCACGTTCGGGTGGAACCTGTTCGGCTGGGGATGCAGCAGCGGACCGTGCATGCCATCGATTCTTCGACCATTGTGCGCCTGCGGGCGACGCCGAGGAAGTGTGCGTTGCTGGGCAAAGGGTACTGTCATCGCGCGCAGCGGGCAGTGCGGGCCAATATTGTGGCGGTGCTCACGACGGTGGTTGGCGTAGCCCGGGTGCGCGTGGGGATCGTGTGGCGCACTCGCTTTGGCACTACATGTGAAAAAGCGGTGGCGAATCTCTTTGCGGACCTGCCCCCGAGCGCTGAGAAACGGCTGTTCAGCGTGGATGCGGGAATTGCCACGCCAGAGCAGTTTCGGGCGGGCATGCCATCGCTCTGACTGAGGCGAGAAAAAAGAGGAAACTGCAGAGTACAGCCAAGAGTACAGTCACTACTTGTCTTCACATCTCTAACCACACTTCTCCGGCGTGTCTGCTGGCTCTTAGCAGAAAGACATGCCTCTCGGTAGACGCATCGAAACCCAAGGAGACAAGTAACTTACTGTGATCAGCCTCAGGTCGTGGATCGAGTAAACCTTCGGTGTTGGGGAGCAAACGAACAGCAAACCAGCTCAAGGAGGCCCCAAAGAGAGAGGGCGAAACCTCGCGCAGAGGGAGGTTCGCTCCCCTGCGCTCCGAGGTCTGGCACTACGCGTACGGGTTACGAATGTGCGCAGGGCCCAGTGTTTCGGGAAGTTTGGGCGGGCAAACGTGCGGGGCAAGCGCCTCGGGTGTTGCGCGCGCTCTTGCCCCTCGCGGTTCGGCTGGCGTATTGCGGTGCACCCTTTTCTCTCCCCCGTAATCTCTCACGCCGGTTTCGTGCTCCACTGCTCCCCAATACCGCACTTTGGCCCGCTCATTCACGTGTTGATTGAGTT
>Ga0081539_10002318_pt1 | contig 27421 bp, 25 predicted proteins | sample TabmetS4T2R2_FD_71023 | JGI IMG/M metagenome (GOLD analysis project Ga0081539, IMG submission 71023) | Tabebuia heterophylla rhizosphere microbial communities from the University of Puerto Rico - S4T2R2 | ecosystem: Host-associated > Plants > Roots > Rhizosphere ...
AGCTGGATGGTGACGTCGAGCGCGGTGGTCGGCTCGTCGGCGATCAGCACCTCGGGCTCGCCGCTGATGGCGATGGCGCCGACCACGCGCTGCTTCATGCCGCCGCTCATCTGGTGCGGGTACTGGCCGATGCGCTGCTCCGGCGCGGCGATCTCCACGCGACGCAGGGCGGCCACCGCCTCCTTCATTATCTCGCTGAACGGCGCACCCTTGCGGCGGCGCTCGATCGCCTCGCGCAGCTGGTCGCCGACGGAAAAGACGGGATTGAGGGAGGTCTGCGGGTCCTGCAGCACCATGGAGATGCGCCGACCGCGGATCTCGCGCATCTCGGACGGCGTGCGCTCCAGGATGTTCTCGCCGCCCAGTAGCACCTCGCCCTTGATGGTGCGGGCGCCGCCCTTGGGCAGGAGCCGCATCAGCGACAGCGCGGTCAGGCTCTTGCCGCAGCCCGATTCACCAACCAGCCCTAAAACCTCGCCGCGCTTCAGGGAGAAGCTCACGCCGTCGACCGCCTTCACCACGCCGCGGCGCAGGAAGAAATGGGTGTGCAGGTCGCGGACCTCGAGGACGGCATCGCCGGGGGGAGTATCGCTCATAGCTGGCGCAGCCGGGGATCGAGGCGATCGCGCAGCCAGTCGCCGAACAGGTTGACCGACAGCACCAGGAGCGTGATGGCGATGCCCGGGATCAGGGCGACCCACCAGGCCTCGGCGATGCGGCCACGGCCCTCGGAGATCATCAGGCCCCAGGTCGGGGTCGGCGGCGGGATGCCGGCGCCGAGGAAGGAGAGCGTCGCCTCGGCGATGATGACGACGCCGATGTTGAGGGTCACCAGCACCATGAAGGTGTTGAGCACGTTGGGCAGGATGTGGGTCGCCATGATGCGCAGCGACGAGCAGCCGCGCACCTTGGCCAGCGCCACGAAATCACGCTGGCGCAAGGCCAGCACCTCGCCGCGGAGCACGCGCGCGAAGGTCGCCCACAGGAGCAGGCTTATGGCAATCACCAAGGTGCCCAGGCCCTGCCCCATTGTGACGGCAAGCAGCAGCGCAAAGAGAATCGCCGGGAAGGTGAAGGCGGCGTCGACCAGGCGCATCAGGACGCTGTCGACCGCGCCACCGACATAGCCCGCGACGATGCCGATGGTGAGGCCGACGCCGCCGCCCACGGTCAACGCCAGCAGCGCCACGATCAGGCTGACGCGCGCGCCGTAGATCAGGCGGCTCAGGATGTCGCGGCCGAAGGCGTCGGTGCCTAAAAGGTACTTGTCCTTGCCGCCCAGCATCCAGGCCGGCGGCAGGAGCTTGTCGCGCAGGGTCTGGTCGATCGGCGAGTGCGGCGCCAGCAGGGGCGCGAAGACCGCCATGATGACGATCGCCGAGATGATGACGATCGGTATCCACGGCACGCGCGCGGTGCGCCGCGGCGCTGCTTCGCGGCGCGGCCACAGCATGGCGCGCCACAGGGACCAGCGTTGCCGCGCCGCGGGCGATGGACGGTCAGCGATGGCCATTGTGCACTTTCCCGTCATCCCGAGCGGCGCCGCCCGAAGGGCGGCGCCGTCGAGGGACCTGTTCTGGTCGATGCAGCGACAAAACAGGTCCCTCCGCTACGCCTCGCTGCGTTCGGCTCCGGTCGGGATGACGGGGCTTTTTTGTCATCACGCCAGCCTTATGCGTGGATCGACGTAGGCATAGAGAATGTCGACGCCGAGGTTGATGCCGAGGATCAGGATCGATTTCAGGATGACCACCGCCTGCAACAGCGGGAAGTCGCGGTAGATCACCGCCTCGTAGGTCAGCCGGCCGATGCCGGGCCAAGCGAACACCGTCTCGGTGACGATGGCGCCGGTTATGAGGTTGCCGACGAAGACGCCCCACAGGGTCAGCACCGGGATCAACGCGTTGCGCAGGCAATGCTTCCAGATCACCGTGGTCTCGCTCAGCCCCTTGATGCGCGCGAGCTTGACGAACTCGCTTTCCATCACTTCCAGCATGGCCGAGCGCGTGATGCGCATGAAGCCCGCCACCAGGAAGGTGCCGAGGGTGATCACCGGCAGGACATAGTGCTCGGGCCCGCCCATGCGGCTCGACGGCAGCCAGCCCAGCTCGACGCTGAACACGAAGATCAGCAGCACGCCGAGCCAGAAGCTCGGCATGGCGACGCCCAAGACCGCCACCGTGCCCGCGGCGCGGTCCAGCCAGCCTCCGCGATTGAGGGCCGCAACGACGCCGAGCGGAATGCCGAGCGCCATGCCGAGCAGCAGCGCCCACGGGATCAGCAGCAGGGTGTTGGGCAGGCGGTCGAAGAAGGCCTGCGCCGCCGGCTGCTTCATGCGGATCGAGGTGCCGAGATCGCCATGCAGCGCCTTGCCGACGAAAATCAGGAACTGGTCTGAAAGCGGGCCGTCGAGGCCCAGGGTCTGCGTCAGCTGGGCGCGGTCCTCGGCCGTGGCGTCCTCGGGCAGCATCAGGTCGACCGGATTGCCGGTCAGCCGTCCGAGGAAGAACACGATCGTCGCCACCATGAACAGCAGGACGACACCCTGCATCAGGCGGCGAGCGATGAAACGCTTCATGCGCGGTTTACTTCTTCCAGGGCTTCTGCTCCGGGCGCGGGATGCGCTCGAAGACGTCGCCCAGTTCGTGGCGGCCGGGAATTGGATCGAACTGGCCGACCTTCTTGGTGTTGACGGCGTAGTAGCCCATGCCCTCGATGATCGGCACGACCATCCAGGTGTTGGCCACGATCTCGACCATGCGGTCGATCAGCGCCGTGCGCTTGGCCTTGTCGAGCTCGGAGCCGAGCGCGCGGGCGGTCTTCACATAGTCCTGGCAGACCTCGTCGCAGTTGTCCTTGTCGCCGAACAGGCGCTGGATGCTTTCGGGCGAGAAGGCGCCGTCGTAGCGCCACGGCACGTCGGGCCGTCCGGCGGTGCGATACATCGAGGCCCAGCCGACGAGGCCCGCCTGGTCGCCGCGCTCCATCGGGTTGAAGGCGCCCCATTCATAGTGCTTCAGCGTCACCTTCACGCCGACCTTGGTCCACATGTCGGCGATGGCGGTGCCGATATCGACCATGAACTGCGTGCCGGGGAGCGCCGTGTTGGCGAACTTGAGCTCGAAGCCGTTGGGATAGCCCTCCTCGGCCAGCATCTTCTTGGCGAGCGTGGGATCGTAGCGATAGGCCTCGTTGGCCCACTTCTCCCAGCGGTCGTTGCTGAGATACTCGGTGTAGCCGAAGGTCGAGAACGGATAGGGCATGCGCGCCTTGCCGTTCATCACGTGCTCGATCACCTGCTTGCGGTCGATGGCGAGCGACAGCGCCTGGCGCACGCGCGGCTTGGCGATGGGATTGTCCTTCTGATCGGGCTTCCACGCCCCCCAGAACTGGAAGATCGCCTGCATCGTGCCGGGCACCGACACCACTTCCAGGCCGGCGCGCGCCGCGCCCATCATGGTCTCCGGCCCGATCGAGGCGATGGCGGCCTCGCCGGTGCGCACCATGGCGACGCGCGTGCTCTCCTCCGGCACCAAGAGGACATGCAGGTCCTTGAAGCTCGGCGTGCCGCGCCAGTGGTTGGCGACGGCAGTGAACTCGATGCGATCGCCCGGCACGTTGCGCACGAACTTCCATGGGCCGCTGCCGATCGGTTTCTTGCGGAACTCCTCCTCGCCCACCTTCTCGATATAGTTCTTGGGCATGATGGCGCCCTCGGGCGCCACGGCGCGCGACAGGCTGGGCGGCAGGCCGATCTGCGGGCTCGACGTGTTCACCTTGACCGTGAGGTCGTCGACCACCTCGATACTCTTGATGGCGCGCTTCATGCTCGCGGCGGCGGAGGCGAGCGAGCCCGGGCCCATCTGGCGCTCGAGGCTGAACTTCACGTCATGAGCGGTGAGCTTGTCGCCGTTATGGAAGGTCTGGCCGGGACGCAGGAAGAAGGTCCAGCTGAGGCCATCGGGCGCCAGCTCCCACCGCTCGGCGACGCCGGGACCGACACCGCCTTTCTTGAGATCGAAGCCGACCAGCGAGTCGTACATGATCGCCTGGTAGACGGCGTTGCCCGGACGGCCTTCGAGGATGGGATCGAGCGTCTGGGCGCCGAGCGATTCGACGGCGAAGACGAGCGTGCCTTTCTGGTCCTGGGCGTGGGTCGGCGCGATCGCGGCGATAACCGAGGCGACGGCAAGAGCCATTGCTCCCGCAAGCTGCCGAATCATGAGCTCCTCCCTAAACACGGCGACTTTGTCTTATCGTTCTTGGGACTCGACGGACGGCGAAGCGACTATCGGGCGTGCTTCGGGGACGGTCAATAGCACACGCTCTGAAGTGCCGCGTATCGGACTCGCTCTCGTCAAGAAGCGAGCGGAGCGCTCACATCCTGTCCGAAGTAGGCGTGCTCGAGGCGATTGGGCAGATCGTCCTCGTTCGTGCGCGCTTCGAGCACAATGGAACCTCGTGCGAGAGCGTACACGCGGTCGGCGAGCTTCAGCGCCTTCTCGATCAGCTGCTCGACGAGCAGGATGGCCGTGCCGGCATCGCGCAGTTGCGCGGCGGCGGCAAGCACGCGATCGACCAGCACCGGCGATAGACCGGCCGACGGCTCGTCGAGCATCAGGAGACGCGGCCGGCGCACCAGGCCCTGCGCCACCGCCAGCATCTGCTGCTGGCCGCCCGACAAGGTCACGGCGCGGTCATTGCGCTTCTCGGCAATCTCGGGGAAGAACCTCAGCGCCTCCTCGACGCGCGTCTCCAGCTCCGACCCCTTCATGCCGTAGCCCGCCAGCATGACGTTGTCGTGCACGCTGAGCTGGGTGAAGACGCGATGGCCCTCCACGACATGCACCAGCCCGGCATTCACCGCCTCGCGCGGCCCCGCCTTGCTCATGTCCTGGCCGCCGAAGGTGATGGTGCCGGTGCGCGGCAGCAGGCCGGAGATCGCTTTAAGGAGCGTGCTCTTGCCGGCGCCGTTGGGACCGAGCAAAGCCACGATCTCGCCGGCGCCGACCGTGAGGTCGATGCCGTTCAGCACGCCGATCTTGCCGTAGCCGGCCGACAGGCCGCTGATCTCGAGCAAAAGCTCAGGCGCCGAGGTAGGCACTGACCACCTCCCTGTGGGCGCGGATCTCGGCCGGCGTGCCGGCGGCGAGCTCCTTGCCGAGATTGAGCACGGTCACGCGATCGCAGATGTCGAAGATCAGGTCGGCATGATGCTCGACCAGCAGCACGCCGGTGCCCTCGCGGCTAATCGCCTTGATCAGCGCGCCGAGCCGCTTGATCTCCTCGGTCGACAGGCCGGCCGCCGGCTCGTCGAGCATCAGGAAGGTTGGCCGCAGCATCAGGGCGCGGGCGATCTCCATGAAGCGCAATTCGCTGTGCTGCAGGCGGTCGGCGCGCACGTCGGCGAGATTTTCCAGGCCGACCGTGGCCAGCGCCTGCAGCGCGGCCTGGCGCAGGAGCCTCTCGTCGCGGCGATTGCGCGGCAGCGACAGCATCGCCTCGGTGAAGGTCGCCTGGCCATGCACGGTGCCGCCGATCATGACGTTCTCCAGCACCGAGGCCGCGCCGACCAGGCGCGGCGTCTGGAAGGTGCGGGCGATGCGGTAGCTGGCGCGGACATGCGGCTGGTCGAACGGCAGGTCGGCGCCGTCGAGCTGCAAGGTGCCGGTCTTGGGCTTGTAGTAGCCCGAGATGACGTTGAGCGTCGTCGTCTTGCCGCTGCCGTTGGGGCCGATCAGGCCATGCACCTCGCCCGAGCGGATTTCGAGGTCGAGCCCGTCGATCGCCCGGACGCCGCCGAAGTGCAGCGCGATGTCCTTCAGCACGATGCTGTGCCGGCCGTCGGCCCTGTCGAGCACGCGCTTCAGGAGCTCGGCGCGCGGCACGATCTCGCGATGCTGGGTGAGCGGACGCCGGTTCTTGAAATCGAGCAGGTCGGCGATGCCGCCCGGCACCAGCAGCACGATCGCGAGCAGGAGCACGGCGTAGAGGAAGGTCGACCACTGCACCAATGGCGCCGCGAACTCGGGCAGCGCCGTCAGGATGATGGTGCCCAGCACCGGCCCCAGGATCGAGCCGCGGCCGCCGATCAGGATGGCGATGAAGAACAATACCGACATCTCGAAGGTGAAAGCGTCGGGCGTGATGTAGGACTGCAGCGAAGCGAACAGCCCGCCCGCGACGCCGCCCAGCGCGCCGGCCAGCAGGAAGACCATCATCAGGAGTTTTGGCTTGGCGATGCCTGACGCTTCGGCCGCGACCTCGGCATCGCGGATCGCCACCAGCGCACGGCCATAGCGGCTCGAGCCGATATTGGCCGTCATCCAGGTCGCCACGGCGGCCAGGATGAAGCAGAAGTAGTAGAAGCCCCAACCCGGGTCGAACGGCCACGAGAAGGCCGGGCCCGGCGTGCCGACGCCGCCGCCGGTGACGTCCTTCCAGGCCAGCGCCACCTGGGTGACGATCGTGGCGAAGCCGAGCGTGGTCATGGCGAAGTAAAAGGTGCGGAGTCGGAGCGCCGGCAGGCCGACGATGACGCCGAAGATCGCGCCCATGACGCCGCCTGCCGCCAGCGCAAGGTAGGGATTCCACTCCGGCCCGACCCGGCCCGCCGCCAACGCCGCCGTGGTGTAGGCGCCGAGCGTCAGCATCGACACCCAGCCGATGGCGATCTGGCCGGCATAGCCGACCACGAGGTTCAGACCGGCCGAGAGGACCCAGTAGATGCAGGCGCGCTGGGCGATGACCCCGATGTAGGAATCGTCGAGCAGCGGCAGGGCCAAGCCGGCAAGGCCCAGCAGGATCCAGGAGATCTTGCCTTCGAGCCTGCCGAGCCACGACACGGCGCCGGCGCGCGCCGGCGTGGAAGCGGTGGCGTCCGTCACGGCACCACCCTCACACGCGCCGCGCCGCCGACGCGCCGGCCAGGCCCTCGGGCCTGAGCAGCAGCACGACGATGAACACCGCGAACACGGCTACCGCGGCGAAGATGCCGCCGACCAGGAAGTTCGCCGCCTGCTGGAACAGGCCGAGCGCCAGGCCGCCGATCACCGCGCCGCGGTTGGAGCCCATGCCGCCCAGGGCTACGGGTACGAAGCCGTAGAAGTTCAGGATCGCCTGGTTGCCGATGAAGGCGAGCAGCATCTGTGCGCCGGTGAAGCCGGCCAGGGCGCCGATCATGCCGGCAAGGGCGTAGCTCGCCATCCTGAGCCGCGTCTCCGGCAGGCCGAGCGCGCGGGCGGCGTAGCTGTCCTCGGCGATGGCGAGGAAGGCGCGACCGATCAGCGTCCGGCGATAGAGGAATTCCAGGCCGACGATGGTGACGATGCAGGCCAACACCGGCAGCCAGAACTTCTGGTCGATGATGGCCAGGATCGAGTTGGCGTCGATCGGGATCAGCACCGGAAAGGGATAGGCCTCGGTGCCGTATTCGATGGCCGTCACCTGCTGGATCATCAGGGCGAAGGCCAGCGTCGACAGCACGTAGAGATGCTGCTCGATGCTTTTGAGCACCGGCCGCACCGTCAGGATCTCGGTGACCAGGCCGAGCACAGCGCCGCAGGCCAGCACGGCCACGAAGCCCAGCACGGCGTTCATGCCCCAGTCCTTGATGAACAGCGCGCCCAGCACGCCGCCCAGCATCCCCAGCATGCCGGCGGTGAAGCTGAACACGCGCGACGCCGAGAACATCACGTTGTAGGTGATGCCGATCAGCGCATAGACCGCTCCTACCGCGAGGCCGTAGGAGATGATGGACTGGAGCACTACCTAGACTCTCCTCCTCCCCAAGCAACGCTTGGGGAGGTGTCGGCGTCTTACGCCGACGGAGGGGTCATGGGCATCCGTGCGGGTGCTCATGACCCCTCCGGCCCTGCGGGCCACCTCCCCACGCTGGCGCGTGGGGAGGAATGTGTTTGACGACACTACGAGCCGTAGCCCGGCGCGATGTTGAACGCGCCGTCCTTGAGCGAGTTCACCTCGCACATGACGACCTCCTGGTCGGGGAAGCCGTTGTGCTGCTCGGGCGTCCAGGTGACCGTGCCGTAGATGCCCGGCCAGTCCTTGATCTTGTTCATGTAGGCGACGATGTCCTCGGCCTTCGGACCGGCGGCCTTCAGCGTATCGGCCATCATCATCGCGCCGTCCCAGCCCAGCGCCACCCACCACAGCAGCGTGTCGGCGAACTCGATCTTCTCCTTCTTCAGGCGCTCGACGTAGTCCGCGGCCTTCGGCGGCAGCTTGCCGTTGACGTAGCAGCAGTTGCGGAAGTTGTTGGAGTAGACCTTGTTCCAGTTCTCCGGCTTCTCGAGCAGGGCCTTGGTCTGGCCCGAGCCCAGGGTCGTCTGGCCCACCACCGGCACGTCCCAGCCCATGGCGCCGCGTGTGTTGAGGATGCGCGACAGGAAGCCCGCATTGACGCTCCACGGCATGATCGCCTGGGCGCCGGCGCTCTGCATGCGCAGCAGCTCGGGCTTGAGGTCGGGATTGGCCGCGTCGACGTGGTTGGTGTAGACCACCTCCGCGCCCATCGCCTTCAGCATCGGCACGTAGGTGTTGGCCGAGGCCGTGCCGTAGCCGGTGGTGTCGCTCACCACGGCGACTTTCTTGAGCTTGAGCACGTTCACCACGTAGTGGTTGGCGCCCTTGCCGACCTGCGTGTTGGTCGGCGCGATGCGGAACGACATCGGGTACTTCTTGACATCGATCAGCTCGTCGACCCAGCAGGGATGCAGCATCGGCACCTTGTCGCGGGCGATCAGCGGCGTCGCCGCCAGCGCCTCGCCGGAATTCACCGGCCCCCAGATCATGGCGGCCTTGGCGCGCTGCGTGAGCTCGGCCACGGCATTCACCGCCTTGGTCGGGTCGCTCTGCGTGTCGCGGGTGATCAGCTCGATCTTGCGGCCCTTGATGCCGCCCGCCTTGTTGATCTCCTCGACCGCGAGCTGGGTGCCGCGGTTGATGCCGACGCCGGTCGACGACGACGGGCCGGTCAGCGCCGGCAGGTAGCCGATCTTGATCGGATCGCTCTGGGCGATGGCCGGGGCCGCGAGGCCCGATGTTAGCGATACCACGCCGGCGGCTGAGCCGGCGAGGACAGTGCGACGCTTGATCGACATGTCGTTCCCTCCAGACGTTTTCTTGTGCTTTGCGGCGAGCCTATCGCCCCCGAAGGACCATGGTCAATGCGCGCTGCCGTTAGGTCGCAGGCCGAGCCGCTACGCGGGCTCCAGTTTCAATTTCCGCGGCAAGCGCCGCAGGATTTCGTCGACGATCTCCGCCGGCGCCCCGCCGACATCGACAACGATCGCCCGCTCGTCCGGCGACGGCTCCTGCAGGGTGGCGAACTGGTTGTCGAGCAGGGCGGTCGGCATGAAGTGGCCCTTGCGTGCCGCCATGCGGCGGCCGATCAGTTCGCGCGAGCCCGTGAGATGGACCAGGCCGACGTCGGGCCGCGCGCCGATGATGATGTCACGATAGGCATGCTTCAGCGCCGAGCAGGTGACGACGCCCGCTTCACCGCTGCTGCGCCAGGCGTCGATGCGTCGGGCGATCGACTGCAGCCAGGGGATGCGATCGGCATCGGTCAACGGCGTGCCGCTGCTCATCTTGGCGACGTTCTCGGGCGGATGGAGCGCGTCGCCCTCCTGGTAGTGCCAGCCCAACCGCTCGGCCAGCAGCCTGCCGACCGTGGTCTTGCCGGACCCCGAAACGCCCATGATGACCAGAACCATAGGGCGGTTGTGAGCCGCATGCCGGTCCATTATGACTTCGCCTGACCTCCCCGTTTCCATAAGGAAGCATTACCGTGCTCAAGCTCGGATACAAGGCGTCGGCCGAACAATTCGCGCCCGGCAAGCTGCTCGACTTCTCGGTCCATGCCGAGAAGGCCGGGTTCGAATCGGTGTTCGTCAGCGACCACTTCCAGCCGTGGAAGCACATCGACGGCCATGCGCCCAACTCGGTGGCCTGGCTGGGGGCGCTGGGCGCCCGGACCGACAAGGTCGCGATCGGCACCAGCGTGCTGACGCCCACCTTCCGCTATCACCCCTCGATCGTGGCACAGGCCTTCGGCACCCTGGGCTCGATGTTCCCGGGTCGCGTCATCCTGGGCATCGGCACCGGCGAATCGCTGAACGAGGTGCCGTCGACCGGCCAGCCCTGGCCCGAATTCAAGGAACGCTTCGCCCGCCTGCGCGAGGCGGTGAACCTGATCCGCACCCTGTGGCGCGGCGAGCGCGTCAGCTTCGTGGGCGAGTACTACAGGACGGAGAAGGCCACGATCTACGACCGCCCGGACGTCGAGGTGCCGATCTACGTCGCCGCTGCCGGCGCCCTGGTCGCGAAATATGCCGGCCGCACGGGCGATGGCTTCATCTGCACCAGCGGCAAGAAGCGCGAGCTCTATACCGAGACGTTGCTGCCCAAGGTCGCCGAGGGCATCGCCGCAGGCGGCCCCAAGGCGCAACCCTACGACCACATGATCGAGGTCAAGGTGTCGTTCGACACCGACAAGGAGCGTGCGCTGCAGGACACGCGCCATTGGGCGGCGCTGGCGCTGACGCCGGAGGAGAAGATGTCGGTCGAGGATCCCGTCGAGATGCAGCGCCTGGCCGACGCCCTCCCGCTCGAGCGCGCCGCCAGCCGCTGGATCGTGTCCAGCGATCCCGACGAGCAGGTCGAGAAGATCGGCTACTACGTCGGGCTGGGCTTCAACCACCTCGTCTTTCACGCACCCGGTCCGGACCAGGCGCGCTTCCTCGACCTCTACGGCAAAGAGGTCCTGCCGCGGCTGCGCAAGCGTTTCGGATGAGTGTCGCCAAGCTGGAACTGCTGGCGATCCCCGGCCTGCCGATGATCAAGGCAGGCGACGATCTGGCGGCCCTCATAGCCGAAGGATTTTCGCGCGCGGGGCTCAGGCCTCGGAAGGGCGACGTGCTGGCGCTCGCCCAGAAGATCGTCTCCAAAGCCGAGGGCCGCAGCATCGAACTCGCCAAGGTGAAGCCGTCGGAGCGCGCGATCGCCCTGGCCGCCGAAGTGCAGAAGGATCCGCGGCTGGTCGAGCTGATCCTGTCGGAATCGGTGCGCGTCGTGCGCTCGCGGCCCAACGTTCTGATCGTCGAGCATCGTCTCGGCTTCGTCATGGCCAATGCCGGCATCGACCAGTCCAATGTCGGACCGACCGACGGCGTCGAACGCGCCCTGCTTTTGCCGGTCGATCCCGACGGCAGCGCCAGCAGGATTCGCGCGAAGCTCGGCGAGCTCTTGGGCGCCGCGCCCGCCGTCATCATCACCGACAGCTTCGGCCGCGCCTGGCGCCGCGGCACGCAGGGCATCGCCATCGGCGCCGCCGGCCTGCCTGCCCTGCTCGACCTGCGCGGCAATCCCGACCTGTTCGGCCGCACCCTGCAGGTCAGCATCTCGGGCTTCGCCGACGAGATCGCGGCCGCGGCTTCGCTCGTCCAGGGTCAGGGCAACGAGGCGCAGCCTGCCATTCTCGTGCGCGGCCTCACGTGGAGTGCGCCGGACAACCCGGCTTCCGAGCTGGTGCGGCCGGCGGCCGAGGACATGTTCCGGTGAGCAATGGACTGGTCGTCGCCCTGTCCGGCGGTGTTGGCGGGGCCAAGCTGGCCTTGGGGCTCGCCCGCGTGCTGCCCGCCGACGAGCTTCTGATCATCGCCAACACCGGCGACGACTTCGAGCATCTCGGCCTGAAGATCTGCCCCGACATCGACACGCTGACCTATGTGCTGGCCGGTCTCGACAACACCGAGCAGGGCTGGGGCCGGCGCGACGAAACCTGGTCGTTCATGGCGACCATCGCTTCGGTGGGCGGCGCCGACTGGTTCCGGCTGGGCGACCGCGACCTTGCGATGCATGTCGAGCGCACGCGCCGGCTGCGCGCCGGCGAAACGCTGTCGCAGATCACGACCGACATCACCCGCCGCCTCGGCATCAGCCATCGCATCCTGCCGATGAGCGACGATCCCGTGCCGACGCGCGTTCTCTGCGACGACGGCTGGATCGACTTCCAGGACTATTTCGTGCGCCAGCAATGCAGACCGGTTGTGCGCAAGCTCGTCTTCGACGGCGCCGACAAGGCGCGGCCGCAGCCCGACGTCATCAAGGCGTTGGGCGGCAAGGTGCGCGCGGTCGTGATCTGCCCGTCCAATCCCTTCATCAGCATCGAGCCGATCCTTGCCGTACCGGGTCTGCGCGCCGCGATCGAAGGCTGCGGCGCGCCTGTCGTGGCGATCTCGCCCATCGTCGGCGGCAAGGCAATCAAGGGGCCGACGGCCAAGATGCTGCAGGAGCTCGGCCTCGCCGTGACCTCCGCATCCGTTGCAAAGCGCTACGGCAACCTTTTGGACGGCTACGTCGTCGATCAGGGCGATGCCGAGGGCGTGCCCGGCAAGGTCCATGTCGCCCCCACCCTGATGACGAGCGTCGCTACCAAGGAAGCCCTGGCGCGCACCGTCCTCTCTTTTGCGGATTCCCTTTCGTGAACACCAACGACATCTGGGCCGTCGTGCCCATCAAGGAACTCGATGGCGCCAAGCAGCGGCTGGCGCCCCTGCTCAGCCCGGCGCAGCGTCGCGCGTTGATCGAGGTGATGATGAACGAGGTGCTGGAGGCCGTGATCACCACGCCGAGCCTCGCCGGCGTCATGGTCGTCACCGTCGATGCCCATGCGACGGCATTGGCCAAGCGGCTCGGCGCCCGCGTGACCACCGACGGCGCGCGTGATGGCCATACCGGCAGCGTGACAGCAGGACTGAAGCTGCTGGCCAAGGAAGGGCGCGGCGCCATGCTCACCCTGCCGGCCGACATCCCGGCCGTGACCTCGCAAGAGATCAGCCTGGTCGTGGGTGCGCACCTGCCGGGGCCGTCCTTCACCATCTCGCCGGCGCACGATCACATGGGCTCCAACACCGTGATCTGCTCGCCGCCCGACGCCGTGCCGCTGCGCTTCGGCGACAACAGCTACTACCCGCACCTCGACGCGGCGCGCCGCTGCAACATCGAGCCGACGGTGATTCACCAGCCGGGCATCGCCATGGACATCGACCATCCGGCCGACCTCGCGATGTTCCTCAGCCTGCCGCAGTCCATCGGCACGCGCACCAGAGCGCTGCTCGAGGAAATGGGTGTTCCGAAGCTTTTAGCCAAAGACTAGGGCGTGCAATCGCAAGTCACGGCTTCGTCGCCGTGACGATCAGCGCCTTCGTCTCGCCTTCGATCGGCCCTTCGCCAAAGCGGGCGGACAAGACCGTCTCGACGGCCTCGGTCGCCTCGCCGAGGCGCGAAGGGTCCGCCGCTTCGATGGCTGTGCGCAGCAACGAGCCCTGCACCGTGATCTCTGCGGCATCCCGAGCCGAAGCCGCTCTCGCCGGCCGCGCAATCCGATCGACCTTGGCGTCGCGAAACCGCGCCGTCGCCAGGTCCGCACGAATGGTCGCCTCGTCGAAATAGCCTTGGCTCAGCAGCGTGCGCGGGTCGCGTCCCAGCAGATCACCGATTTTTTCGGCCGAGATCCATAGCGGAGAATTGGGCATGTTGCCGTAGTCGTCCCATACCACGAAGAGGTACGTGCCGCCGGGGCCGAGAACGCGGAAGCCTTCGTTGAACGACGCGCGCTTGTCGGCAAAGAACATGACGCCGAACTGGCACACCACCACGTCGAACGCGCCGTCGGGCAAGGGCAGCTTCGTAGCGTCGGCCTGCTGCCAGCGCACCCGTTCCATTCCCGGCTTGGCCTTGCCGAGGTCGATCATTGCCTGGTTGAGGTCGGTGGCCGTGATCGTCACCTCGGACGGCAGTAGCCGCGCCAAGGCCTCGGTAAGTATCCCTGTACCAGCCGCCGTCTCGAGAATTCGCCGTGGATGCAACTCCCTCACGCGATCCGCCACGACCTCCGCATAGGGGGCAAAGATCAGAGGCACGAGAAAGCGGTCGTAGAACTCCGCCAGTGTCCCGGCGAACGCGGCTGCCTTGCCGCTGGACACGCCCTACGCCGCGACCCGCTTGCGCGGCGGGGTGAGCACGATCGGCGCCAGGTCGGCGGCGACGAACGAGGCGGCACGGCGTTCCTCGTCGACCGGACCATAGAGCGTGGTGCGCTGCTGCGGCGTGCGGCCGATCGAGCGGATCAGCGCTTCCATGGCGTCGGGCGGGAATTCCTGGCCGTGCTGGGTGCCGGCGGCGCGCGAGATGCTCTCGTTCATCAAGGTGCCGCCGAGATCGTTGGCGCCGGCGTTGAGGCAGATCGCGGCGCCGGCCGGGCCCATCTTCACCCACGAGGTCTGGATGTTGGTGATCGCCGGATGCAGCACCAGGCGAGCGATCGAATGCATGATCACGGCCTCTCGGAAGGTCGGACCACGGCGGGCCAGGCCCTGGCGGTACATCGGCGCTTCCATGTGCACGAAGGGCAGCGGCACGAACTCGGTGAAGCCTCCCGTCTCGACCTGCAGGTCGCGCAGCGCCAGCAGATGGCGCGCCCAGGCGAGCGAGGTTTCTACGTGGCCGTACATGATGGTCGAGGTCGTGCGCAGCCCCTGCTTGTGGGCGGCGCGCTGCACGTCGAGCCATTCCTGGGTGTTGATCTTGTCCGGGCAGATGATGGCGCGGGTCTCGTCGTCGAGGATCTCGGCTGCGGTGCCCGGCAGCGTGCCCAGCCCGGCTTCCTTGAGGCCGGCGAGGAACGCATCGATCGGACGGTCGAGCGTCGCCGCACCCTGCGTCACTTCCAGCGGCGAGAAGGCATGGATGTGCATGCCCGGCACCGCCTGCTTGATGGCGCGGCAGATCGCTTCGTAGGTCTCGCCCGTGTAGTCGGGATGGATGCCGCCCTGCAGGCAGACTTCGGTGGCGCCGCGCTCCCACGCCTCGACGGCGCGGCGCGACACTTCTTCCAGCGCGAGATCATAGGGCTTGCCGCGCAGGTCGTCGTGCGTGCGGCCCTTGGAGAAGGCGCAGAAGCGGCAGCGGAAGTAGCAGATGTTGGTGTAGTTGATGTTGCGGTTGACGACGTAACGGATGACGTCGCCGCTCACGGCCTGGCGCAGCGCATCGGCCGCCTGGGTGACATGGCGATAGTCGGCATCGCGTGCCGTGAACAGGCGCTGGATCTCGGGATGATCGAGGCGCGTGCCGCCCGTGGCGCGATCGACGATGCGCACGATCTCGGGATCGACTTCGCGCAACAGGACCTGCGGCGCGGGCGGTGGCTCGGTGTTGCCGGGGGCCCAGTCGTTGTCGCGGGCGAGGCCCTCGGCATCGGCCATGCGCCGCACCTGCGTCGCCACCTCGGGCGCAAGCCATAGCTCGGGCTTGCGCACATAGGACGGATAGACGGCGAGCCGGTTGACCAGAACCTTGCCGATCTCGGCGCTCTTGCGCGCCAGCTCCTCAACAGCGGGCCACGGCGCTTCGGGATTGACGTGATCGGGTGTGACCGGCGAGACGCCGCCCCAGTCGTTGAGGCCGGCCGCGACCAGGCGCTGATAGACGCCGGGCGACAGGTTGGGCGGCGCCTGGATGTTCATGTCCGGTCCCAGGATCAGGCGCGCCTGGGCGATGGTCCATAAGAGGTCGTCGAGATCGGGCTCGTCGGCGTTGGCGAGCTTGGTGTCCGATTTGGCGCGGAAGTTCTGGACGATCACTTCCTGGATGTGGCCGTACTTTGCATGCAGCTCGCCGATCGCGCGCAAGGCGTCGAGCCGCTCCTCGCGCGTCTCGCCGATGCCGATCAGGATGCCGGTGGTGAACGGCACCTTCAGCTCGCCGGCGAGCCGGATGGTCTCCAGCCGGACGGCGGGGTGCTTGTCGGGCGAACCGAAATGTACGCCGCCCTTCTCGCACAGCCGCTCGCTGGTCGATTCCAGCATGATGCCCTGGCTGGCCGTGACTTCGCGCAGACCCGCGATCTCCTCGCGCGTCATGATGCCGGGATTGGCGTGCGGCAGCAGGCCGGTCTCACGCAGCACCAGGGCACACATCGCGGTCAGGTAGGCGATCGTCGATTCGTAGCCGAGCTCGGCCAGCGCCTCGCGCGCCGCGCGATAGCGCAGCTCGGGCTTGTCGCCCAAGGTGAACAACGCCTCGGTGCAGCCGGCTTCCTTGCCGGCGCGGGCGATGGCCAGGACTTCGTCGGGCGAGAGATAAGCCGGCTGCGTCGCGTGCGGAGTCTCGGCGAAGGTGCAGTAGTGGCAGACGTCGCGGCAAAGCTTGGTCAGCGGGATGAAGACCTTGCGCGAGTACGTGATCAGCCGGCCATGGCCACGGTCGCGCGACTGCGCGGCCTCCGCCATCAGCTTGGAAAGTTCGGACATGGCCAACCTCTAACTGTACGCCCGTTGCCCCAGACGATAGCGACAATCCAGGCCGCCCGCATCGTGTAGTATGCCGGCAACAACACCGGGTTTGGAGGAGACCAGACATGCAATTCGGCTTCAACGCGCCGACCGCCGGGCCGATGTCGGCGACCGATCAACTGGTGAAGCTGGTGGTCGAGGGCGAGGCCATGGGCTTCGACTACGCCACTTTCAGCGACCATGTCGTGATCCCGACCGACATCGAGGCCAAATACCCCTACAGCAACACCGGTGAATTCCCGGCGGGCTCGCGCGTCGAGCGGCACGAGCAGCTGATCGAGATGGCGTTCGTCGCGGCCAAGACCAGGAAGCTGCGCCTGGTCTCCTCGGTCATGGTGGTGCCGCATCGCCCCGCGGTACTGACCGCCAAGATGCTTGCGACCATCGACGTGCTGTCGGGCGGCCGCCTGGTGCTGGGCATCGGCGCCGGCTGGATGAAGGAGGAGTTTCAGGCGATCCAGGCGCCCGATTTCGCGGAGCGCGGCAAGGTTACCGACGAGTACCTGAAGGCCTTCATCGAGCTCTGGACCAAGCCCAACCCCAAATTTGCGGGCAAGTACGTGCAGTTCGACAACATCCTGCTCGACCCCAAGCCGGTGCAGAAGCCGCATCCGCCGATCTGGGTCGGCGGCGAGAGCGGACCTGCGCTGCGACGTACGGCGCAACTGGGCGATGCCTGGTATCCGATCGGCACCAACCCTGCCAATCCGCTCGACAGCCTGAAGCGCTTCAAGACGCAGGTCGACCGGCTGCGCAAGATGACCACGGAAGCAGGCCGCAAGGCCGATGCCGTCGGCCTCACCTTGCGCGTCACGCAGTTCGGCGAGAACGCACCGGCCAAGGCCGGCGACGGCGAGCGGCGTCTGTTCTCGGGCAAGCCGGCCGAGCTCGCCGCCGACATCAAGGCGATGAAGGAGATCGGCGTCGGCTGCCTCGACTTCGGCTTCAGCGGCAGCACCGTCGATGCGATGCTGGCCGAGATGCAGAAGTTCAAGCGCGACGCGCTGGCGCTGCTGTAGGCACCGCGACGACACGCGCACACTGTCATCCCGAGCGCAGCGAGGGACCTTTAAGGCAGCAGGAAAGGTCCCTTGCTACGCTCGGGATGACAGCTTTGCTGGGCGTTCAACCGAGAATCACTTCACCTTCGCCGCGAGCTTCGCCCAGCGGTCGAGGATCGGCAGGATCTTGTCGGCCTTCTCCGACTCGAGGCTGACGATGACGCGCACCACGCCCGCGTCCTGGTCGCGCTTCAGCTCGCCTTCGTCCTCCTTCGAATCCCAGATCGAGACCGGCAGTGAGGCGAGGTCGCGGTTGGCCTCCTTGGCCATCGCCTGGAACTTCGGGATCAGCTCGCGCACTTCGGCGTACTGCTTGCGCCGGCGCAGCGGCATCCAGCCATCGCCGTAGCGCACGGCGCGGCGCGCGCCGTAGGGGAAGGCGCCGCCGACCAGCACCGGCGGGTGCGGCTTCTGCGCCGGCTTGGGCCAGGCCATCATGGAATCGAACTTCACCATGTCGCCGTGGTACTCGGCCTTGGACTTGGTCCAGATCACCTTCATGGCCTCGATGCGCTCGCGCACCAGCTTGTGGCGGCTCTCGAAGTCGGTGCCGTGGTTCTCCATCTCGTCCTGGTTCCAGCCGTTGCCGACACCGAACAGGAAGCGGCCTTCGGAGACCTGGTCGATCGAGGCAACGGCCTTGGCCGTCTGGATGGGATCGCGCTGGTTCACCAGGCAGACGCCGGTGCCGACTTTCAACTTCTTGGTGACCGCGGCCGCCGCCGTCAGGCTCACGAACGGGTCCATGGCGTCGTAGTACTTCTTGGGCAGATCGCCGCCGCCGGGAAAGGGCGACTTGCGCGTCAGGGGGATGTGCGAGTGCTCGGGCGCCCACACCGATTCGAAACCGCGCTCCTCGAGCGCCATGGCGAGCTCTGCCGGCGACATGGAGTAGTCGGTGAAGAACATCGCCGCGCCGATATGCATGGTTTCCTCCTTTGATGGTTCGATGCGGGAGAGGCTCCGTTCCACCAATATATGCAACTGATGGTCGATAGCTAAAGACTTCTATTCCCCGTACTGATCGGACTCACCACTGCGCACAGCGTCAGCAGCACGCGACATCAGGGCGCTGACAATGTTAGCAAAATTCGATCCGGTCGCCGAGCGCGAGGGATGGCTGGACTTCAGTCTAAAGGTCGAGACCGACTTCGATCCCGAGCGTATCTCGCGCGACGGGCACCCGCACTACGTCGCACTCTTAGCAAATAGCTTTGTCGAGGCTTACTGGGTCGGCTTGGAAGACCAAGTCCGGCCAACGCTGGAGAAGATCGTCACTTGGATGGAGGCCCAAACTGAACCAGACATGAGCTTGTTCTCGGATAATAGAAGGCACTGGCGTGACGGTTGGTATGCCTTGTACTCTTGGCGAAGAACGCTTGGGCTGTGCAAGTGGCTGAGCCGCGGCCACAACGGGGAGGGCCACCTTGGCTCGGCACTCGACGCAGAGTGGCAAAGTTGGCAGCGCGCCAGTCCTGAGCAGGCCGCACAGGACAGCGGTGGCCGCCAGGAAGCTTTGAGCCAACATCTCGCAATGGCACTTGCCGCGAATGTGCCAGCGCTCGGCCTGAAGCTCTACGAAGCAGCAAGGGTGAACCGGCCTTCGCAAGATCAGACACCGCTGTTCCAATTCGGCAGGTGGGCTTGCGATCACTTGGCCGGAGGCGGCGCCAGAGATGCAACCTTCGTTGCGCGAGGCGCGGAAATGCTCCGTGCGAGTTTGCTGCCTAATTTCTTCTGGGGCGGCAACCGGACCGAGCCCGCACTCTGGCTAAAGGCGATATACTGGGACAGTGGAGTAGCGCAATCGCCGGAAGAGGCGATCGCTCGGGCATACGATTCGATGCCTGGCGTAAAGCGACCCGACTTCGTGCCGCGCTGAAGTTCGCCGATTAAGCCGCCTTCGCTTTCTTGGGCCACCGCGCTTCGACCAGCGGCAGGACCTTATCTATGAGCTTCCTGGTCTGGGCGATGAACTCATCACCGCCCGGCCCGATCGGGCGCAGGATGAATTTCTCGGCGCCGACGGCGACATACTGGGTGATGCGGTCGAGGATCACCTTCTCGTCACCGATGGCGAAGTAGTTCGAGGGATCGCGGCCGGTCCGCTTTTCGTAGGCGGCCATGGCGCCGGCAACGACACTGTCGTTGCGGCTGCCGAAGTAGAAGGCGAAGGCCGCACCGTAGTGATCCTCGTCGATCGGGCGGCCCTCTTCGGCCGCCGCCTTCTTGATCGCCGTGATGACCCTGCCGACGGCGTCGGGCAGCTCAGGGCCGGCCTGCCAGCCCGTGCCGTAGCGCGCCGTGCGGCGGATTGCGGCGTCGGACGAGCCGCCGATCCACATCGGCAGGTCGGGCTGGACGGGCTTGGGCGAGATCGACGCGCCCCTCAGGCGATAGTGCTTGCCCTCGAAGTCGACGCTCTCCTCGCGCCACAGCCGGGCGATGATCTGCAGCGATTCATCGGTGCGCCGGCCGCGCGTCTTGGTGTCGATATCGAGCGCCTCCCACTCCGGGCCCAGAGGGCTGCCGATGCCGAAGCCCGGCAGCAGCCGGCCTTCGGAGAGCACATCGATGGTGGCGCACTGCTTGGCGAGAAGCACCGGATCGCGCAGCGCCAGCGATACGACGTTCATGCCGAAGCGCAGCCGACGCGTGCGGCCGGCCAGGGCGGCCATCGCCGCCATGCACTCCAGGATCGGCTGCCGGCTCACCAGCCGATCGGTCTGCCATAGCGAATCGACGCCGCCCGCCTCGCAGAGATCGACCCAGCGCCAGTAGTCCCCCGCCCCGGCGAAGGGGAACTCCATCAGGCCGAGGCCGACGGCAACGGTCATGCGGCCAGCGGCAGCTTGGCGAGCGGCGCGATCGTGTCGAGATAGCGCAGGATCTCGTCGCGACTTTCGTCGGGGATCGCCAGCAGCGCGCTCTGGATGCCGGCCTTGTCGTAGCTCTCGAGCGCCGTGGCGTCGTTGGCGGCGCCGAACACGATGGTGGTGATGGTCTTGGGATCGCGTCCCGCCTTCTCCGCCATCTGATTCAGGTGCGCCACGCCCTTGACGACGTCGAAGCCGCCACGCGGCCGCGGGAACCAGCCGTCGCAGTATTCGATGACGCGGCGCAGCGTATGGTCGGTCTCGCCGCCCAGGATGACCGGCGGATGCGGCTTCTGCGCCGGCTTGGGCCACGACCAGACGCGGTCGAACGTCACGAACTCGCCGTTGTAGGAAGCCTCGTCCCTGGTCCACAGCTCCTTCATGGCGAGCACGTGCTCGCGCATCTGCTTGAAACGCGTCTGGTACTTGGCGCCGTGGTTCTCCATCTCGTCGACGTTCCAGCCGCCGCCGATGCCGAAGATGAAGCGGCCGCCCGACAGCTGGTCGAGCGAGGCGATGGCCTTGGCCGTCACGATCGGCTCGTGCTGCGGCACCAGCAGGATGCCGGTGCCGAGCTTCAGCTTCTTCGTCGCCGCCGCAGCGAAGCTCAGGCACACGAACGGATCGTGGGTGTGCGAGTAGCGCTTGGGCAGTTCGCCGCCGCCCGGGAAAGGCGACTTGCGGCTGGCCGGGATGTGGGTGTGCTCAGGGACAAACAGCGAATCGAAGCCGCGGTCCTCGAGGGCCCGCGCCAGCTCCGCCATGTTGATTCCGTAGTCGGTCGGGAAATAGAAGGCGCCAACACGCATCGCATCCTCCTTCGTTATTTCTTCGCGGCCTCGACGTGGCCGCCAAAACCCAATCGCATGGCCGACAGCACCTTCTCGGCGAAGGTATGCTGCTGGCGTGAGCGGAACCGCACGAACAGCGACGCCGCAAGAACATCGGCCGGCACAGCTTCCTCGATGGCGGCCTCGATCGTCCAGCGTCCTTCGCCGCTGTCCTCGACGTTGCCCGAGAAGGCTTCCAGGTGTCCGTCCTTGGCCAGCGCACTGGCGGTGAGATCGAGCAGCCAGGAGGTCACCACGCTGCCGCGCCGCCATACCTCGGCGACATCGGCCAGGTTCAGGTCGTAGCGCTCGTCGGCCGGCAGCTTCTCCGAGGCGCGATGGCGCATGATGTCGAAGCCTTCGGCGAAGGCTTGCATCATGCCGTACTCGATGCCGTTATGGATCATCTTCACGAAGTGGCCGGCGCCGACCGGCCCGGCATGCAGGTAGCCCTGTTCCGCGCGCGCATCGAGCGCCTTCTCGCCTTCACGCTCCTTGGTACGTTCGATGGAGCCGATCCCCGGCGCCAACGCCGAAAAGATCGGATCGAGCCGCTTCACCACGTCGGTGTCGCCGCCGATCATCAGGCAGTAGCCGCGCTGCAGGCCCCATACGCCGCCCGACGTGCCGACATCGAGATATTTTATGCCCTTGGGCGCAAGCTCGCGGGCGCGGCGGACATCGTCTTTGAACATCGTGTTGCCGCCGTCGATGATGACGTCGCCCGACGTCATCAGGCCGGCGAGCTGCTTGATAGTCTCTTCGGTGATCTTGCCCGCGGGCAGCATCACCCAGACGGTCTTCGGCGCCGGCAGGGTCTCGACCAGGGCCGCCACGGATTCGGCCGCCGTGGCGCCTTCCTTGGCCAGCGCCGCACCAGGGGCGGGATTGGCGTCGTAGACCACACAGGAATGCCCGGCGCGCGTCAGCCGACGCACGATATTGCCGCCCATCCGTCCGAGACCAATGACACCGATCTGCATACGCGTCCGTCCCCCCGGTGTCCGGGGGACGGACTTTTAGCCGGACCCCGGGTTATTTCACCTCAACGATGTCGGCCACGCCGACTTTCTTGTCCAGCACCGTTTGCAGGACCACGAAGCGTCCCGCGGAATTGTGGTCGTCGAAGGTTACGGTTTTGCCCATGACGTTGGTGAAGGTCATCTTCTTGATGGCGTTCTTGATGCCCTCGCCGTCGGTGCACTTACAGTCGGTGATCGCCTGGGCGATGATGCGGATGGCGTCGTAGCCGCCCCAGGTCTGCAGGTAGGGCTCGGACTTGTACTTGGCCTTGATCTTCTCGACGAACGCCTTGTTCTGCGGCGAGTCGATCGTCGCATTGTAGGTCCAGGCGCTGATCGACTTGTCCATGCCGCCGGCCTCGATGATCGGCGTGTTGCGCCCGCCGAGCTCGATGCGCCCCGTATAGGGGATCTTCACCCCGAGCTGCATGGCCTGGCGCAGGAAGTTGATCGAATCGCCGCCGACCTGGAAGGTGGCGATGGCGTCCGGCCGGCGCTGCTGCAGGCGCGTCAGGATGCTGGTGAAGTCGGGTGCGTTCTGCGGATGGAAGTCGGTCGACACCACGGTAACGCCCGCCTTCTCGGCCACCGCCTTGAAGGCGTCGGCGCCGCCGCGGCCGAAGTCGGTGTCCTCGGCGACGATCGCCACGGTCTTCCACTGCTTCTTGTTGCCGAGATAGATGCCGAGCGCGTCCATCATGGCCGAATCCGACGGGCTGATGCGGAACGAGTATTCGTTGCGGCCCGGCCCGGCCAGCGCCGTGATCTGCGGGTTCGAGGCGATGCCCGTCACCATCGGAATCTTGGCGTCGGCCACGATCTTCATGCTGGCGAGATGGGCCGAGCTGCAATGCGCGCCCTCGATTGCCACCACCTTGGCCTCGACGAGCTTGTTGGCGACGTTGACCGCCTCCGAGGGATTGCACTTGTTGTCGAGCACCATCAGCTCGAGCTTGCGGCCGCCCAGAAGCCCGCCGGCGGCGTTGATCTCCTCGACCGCGAGATTGACGCCCCACATTTCCCACTCCGACGCCACCGCGGCGACGCCGGTCTGCGGCGTCGATACGCCGATCACGATCGGCTGCGCCGCCGCCGAGCCGATGCCCCAAAGTCCGGCGATCGCCGCCGCCGCTAGAATCCTCACCCTCATCGCTTCCCTCCGTAACGCTCCCCGATTGCAGTCAAACGCATTGCCGACGCCGTGCCAAGTTCTCCCCCTCCCAGCGCGCGCGAGATGCGCAGCGCCGCCGCCGTCACCAGGGGAATGCTGCCCTGCAGGGTCAGTCCGCTTTCCAGATACTTGGGAAAGGCGACGCTCAGCGCCGCCACGACATTGCCGCTGCGATCGGTGATCGGCGCGCCGACCGACAGCACGCCCGGGATATTCTCCTCGACGACGGTGGCGTAGCCCTGCCGCCGCACCTTTGCCAGCGAGGCGATGAGCGCGGCGGGGTCGGTGATGGTATGCGGCGTGATGGCAGCAAGCTTGCGATGGCCTAAAAGCTTGCGCGCATCGCCGTCGCCGAGCGAGGCCAGCAGCACCTTGCCGGCGGCCGTGCTGTGCAGCGGCATTTCGCTGCCGAGGCTCACCCGGATGGCGACCGGACTCTCGGCCTGCACCGCCAGCAGGTAGATGGCGCGACCGCCGCGCAGCACCGCGACGAAGCCGTTCAGGTGATGCTCGTGGGCCAGGCGATCGAGCTCGCGACGGGCGGTCGACGCATAGTCGACCCCGCGCTCGCCGCTTGCGCCCAGGATCATCGAGCGATGGCCGAGCCGATAGCGCGAGGTTTCCAGGTTCTTCTCGATGTAGCCGCGCACCGCCAGCGAGCTCACCAGGCGCTGCACGATGGTCGGGCTGAGCTCGAGCCGGCGCGCCAGTTCGCGCACGCCGATGTCGCCGCTCTCCGCCTCGATCATCTCCAGGATGTCGAGCCCACGCTCGAGCGATTGCGAGCCCGAACGCGGCGGGCGCGGACCTGAGATCGTTCGGCGAGTGGTCACCGCTTGTTCCGGATATCGGTACATCGTTGCGATAGTTGCACGTTCGCAGGATTCTTGATTATCTGTCAACGCACATCGGCCACGGTCGCTTCCGCGTTTTGGCTGGTCCGGGATTTGCAACGCCTCAGAGCCTCATGACCGTCGACGCCGTCTATCTCCTGCAGCTCACCTTGAACGGCATCACGCTCGGACTGATCTACGCCCTGATCGCCGTCGGCCTGTCGCTGATCTTCGGCGTCATGGAGATCATCAACTTCGCCCACGGCGAGCTCCTGATGCTGGGCGCCTTCGCCATGACCTTCGCGCTGCCGGTGATGGGCCTGCTGTACTGGCCCTCGCTCGCCGTCGCCATCCTGGCGATCATGCTGGTCGGCCTGGTGATCTACGAGGTGCTGCTGGCGCGTCTGCGGCCAGACGAGTTCGAGCGCTCGATCCTGATCACGCTCGGTCTGTCGATCATCATCATCCACGTGATGCAGTACTTCTTCACCGCGACGCCGCGCCTGGTCGACACCCAGTACGGCTTCGAGGGCGTGTCGATCGGCTCGATCCGCATCACTTTTACGCGCATCATCGGCGCCGTCGCCGCCGCTGCTGCCTTCGGCGGTCTCTACGTCGTGCTGCGCCACACCCAGTTCGGCCGCGCCATGCGCGCCATCGCCCAGAACCGCGAGGCCGCACTGATGGTCGGCATCCGGCCGCGCGTCGTGGCGCGCAATGCCGTCGTGCTGGCGGCAGGCCTGTGCGGCCTCGCGGGCGCCGCCATCTCGCCCATCCAGCTGGTCACGCCCTACATGGGCCAGTTCCTGATCTTCAAGGCCTTCGCGCTGGTGATCATCGGCGGGCTGGGCAACATCCCGGGCGCCATCGTGGCAGCGATCGCGCTTGGCCTGATCGAAAGCTGGATCGGCGGCTTCTACGAGATCATCTGGCAGGAGGCCGCGGTCTTCGTGATCATGATCGCGGTCCTGTTCGTGCGGCCGGACGGCCTGTTCAAGCGCGGGGGCATGCGGGTCGGATGAAGCTCGCCATCGCCCTCCTGGCCGCGCTCGCCTTCGCCGCCCTGCCGCTGCTGACGTCGTCGAACTACGTCATCGGCGTCGGCATCTCGGCCCTGATCTTCACCGTCGCGGCGGCGGCGCTGAACCTGATCTACGGCTTCACCGGCCTGCTGTCGTTCGCCCAGCTCGGCTTCTGGGGCATCGGCGGCTACGTCACGGCCCTCACCGTCGTCACCTTCGGCGGCAATTTCTGGTGGGGCGTCGTGTGGGCAGCGCTGCTCAACGCCGTCGTGGCGCTCGCGATCGGCTATCCGACCCTGCGCACCAACCGCCACGCCTTCGTGATCATGACCTTGACCTTCGCGCTGCTGGTCACCTTGATCGCGCGCGACTGGGTCGATCTCACACGCGGCCCGCTCGGCATTCCGAATCTGCCAAAGCCCTCGGCCTTCGGCCACCACTTCGCCACCACGGGACAGTTCTATTGGGTCGCCTGGGCCTTCTCGGTGGCGATGCTCGCCTTCCTCTATGCGCTCTGCAGCTCGCGCATCGGCCGCACCCTGGTCGCCATCAAGCAGAACGAGCCCTTGGTGCGCGCCCAGGGCATCGCGCCCATGCCCTACAAGCTCTCGGCGTTCGCCATCAGCGCCGCGGTCACCGGCGCGGCGGGCGGCGTCTACACCTTCCATCTCGGCATCATCGACCCGCTGTTCCTCGACTTCTATTACATGCAGACCTTCCTGATCATCGTGATCATCGGCGGCGCCGGCAGCTTCTGGGGCGTGATCGCGGCCGGCGTCGCGCTCTCGGCCCTGCCGGAGGTCCTGCGCTTCTCCGCCGACTTCCGTATGATCATCTACGGCGTGATCCTGGTGATTGCCATGTTCGTCATGCCGACCGGCGTGGCGGGGTGGCTGCGCGAGCGCCAGCTCAACCGCATGCGCGAGCAGCTGCGATGACCGCCATCCTGCACGTCACCGAGCTGCGCAAGTCGTATGCCGGGGTGCATGCCCTGGACGGTGTGTCGCTCGCCGTCGAGGCTGGCAGCATCACTGGCCTGATCGGCCCCAACGGCTCGGGCAAGAGCACCGCCATCGACTGTATCTCGGGCTTCCAGAAGCTCGACAGCGGCAAGGTCGTGCTGGCGGGCAACGCCATCACCGGCCAGCCCGCCCATCACATCGCCCGCGCCGGCCTGATGCGCACCTTCCAGACCGTGCGCATCTACGAGCGCCTCAGCCTGCGCGACAATCTCGCTATCGCGGCCCAGCAGTTCGACCCCGCCACCTGGGTCGACGAATTCCTGCGCACCCGACGCTATCGCGAGGCCGTCGACAAGGCGGAGGGGCGGGCACGCGAGCTGGTCGAGCTGATCGGCCTGAAACGCTATTGGGAGATCGAGACCGGCATTCTCTCCTACGGCCAGAAGAAGCTGGTGGCGCTGGCCGCCGCGCTGATGCCGCATCCCAGGATCGTCGTGCTCGACGAGCCGGTGGCCGGCGTCAACCCGACCCGCATCCGCGAGATCGAGGTGGCGCTGGCCGAGCTCAACCGCGCCGGCGAGACCTTTTTGATCGTCGAGCACAATGTCGAGTTCATCACCAACCTCTGCCATCGCGTGATCGTGCTCGACCAGGGCAAGAAGCTGGCCGAGGGCACGGCCAAGGAGATCCACAGCGATCCACGCGTGCTCGAAGCCTATCTCGGCATGACGCCGGAGATGGCCGAGGCCGAGATGCGGGGTGCGGCATGAATCCCGCCCTCGACCTGGTCTCGGTGACGGCGGGCTACGGCGACGTGCCGATCGTGCGCGACTTCTCGGCCCGCCTGCAGGCCGGCTCCATCACAACGCTGATCGGCGGCAATGGCGCCGGCAAGTCGACGCTCTTGCGCGCCATCTACGGCACCAACCGCCTGTTTTCCGGCCAGATCGTTTTCAAGGGCGAGACCATCGAGCGCCTGCCGCCCTGGGAACGCCTGAAACGTGGCGTCGGCTTCGTGCCGCAGGGTCGTTGCAATTTCCCGGCGATGTCGGTGGCCGAGAACCTGAAGATGGGCTGCTACACCCTGCCCAAGGCCGTGCACGATGCCGCCATCGACCGCGTCGCGGGCTCGTTCCCCATGCTGCGCCAGAAATGGCGCACCGATGCCGGCAACCTGTCGGGCGGCGAGCAGCAGATCCTGGAGATGGCCATGGTGCTGCTGGTCGAGCCGACGCTGCTGTTGCTCGACGAGCCCTCGCTCGGCCTCT
>Ga0081539_10002319_pt1 | contig 27419 bp, 24 predicted proteins | sample TabmetS4T2R2_FD_71023 | JGI IMG/M metagenome (GOLD analysis project Ga0081539, IMG submission 71023) | Tabebuia heterophylla rhizosphere microbial communities from the University of Puerto Rico - S4T2R2 | ecosystem: Host-associated > Plants > Roots > Rhizosphere ...
GCGCCGGAATTCCGAGCGCCCGCAATTCGCGAGCGGCGGCCGCAGCGGCAGCGGGAGTGTCGAAGAGGCCCAGAACCAGCGGGTGAGACATGCTTTGGCGTCAACTCCCAACTCCCAACTTCCAATTCCCAAGTCCGACGCGTTGGGAGTTGGCTCGGACGAAGTGAGTTGGGAGTTGGAAGTTTACTCCGTCGTGTAGCCATCCCGCGCGCGAACGCGAACACCCGGCGGCGGATTCTTCAGCGTCACGCGAATCGACCGCCAGTGATGAACGCCCGGGTCGCTCGGGTCCGCGGGGCTGTACCCGAGCAGATATTGGTAACGCAGCTCGCGCGCGATCGTCGCCAACGTCGGCCGCAGCTCGCGTGCATCTCGCAGCTGAAACGAGCGTCCGCCGGTGAGTGCCGCGAGCTCCGCCAGGAGCGGCGCGCGGGCCTTCCCCAGCGCAATCGGATAGATCAGCGCATGGCTGCGGCGCGCCCGGTCCATGACCTGGCCGGCAGTCGCGTGACTGTATCGGTCCACGCCATCGGAGAACATCACGATCGCCTGCCTGCCGCGTTCCGGCTCCAGTCGATCGAGCGTGCCGATGATCGCATCGTGCAGCGCCGTGGTGCTCCAGGCATCGAGCCCGGCAATCGCACGGGCCTGCGACGTGCGATCGGCTGACAACGGCGCAATCACGTCCGCCTCGTTGCTGATGGCGACCACCATCGACCGATCGTCCGGTTTCAGTTCCTGCAGAAACGCTTGCGACGCATCCTTCGCCAATCGCAGCGGCTCGCCTGCCATGCTGAAGCTGCGATCAACTCCGAGCGCGACCGTCAGCGGAAACTCCCCCGCGGCAAACGTACTCAACTCTTGAGGCCGGCCGTCTTCAAAGACCTCGAAGTCAGCACGTCGGAGGCCCATGACCGGTTCGCCGTTGGCAGCGATGACGCTGGCGTAGACCTCGACCAACTGGACGCGGGATGAGAACCGCGCCACGGACTCCTGCTCCTGCGCGGCGACACGGTCCGCCTTCGCCAAGATCACCGCAGACAAAGCACAGGTGGAGAGGGCGAGCGGCACGAGGAACTTCATCTGCAGGACAGTGGTTCAAAAGGCGTTCCGTGCGAGTCCTCTGGAACCGTGATGACTTGCACAAGTCCTGGAGCGCGGCGCCCGGATGGCAAGGCGCGAAGAGCGAGCATATTCGGCATCTGTGAACGATGAGCAACGCAGCCAGCTGGGATGCCCGCCCGGGAATTGTGTGAGTCATCACGGTTCCAGGGGACTAGGGCGTAGTAGAATCAGGACATGGGAAGAATAGGCCTGCCGGAGTTGGCGATCATCCTCGTGATCGTGGTCCTGATCTTCGGGGCGAATCGCCTGCCGGAGCTGGGCCGCGGCATTGGAAAAGGCATCAAGAACTTCAAGGAAGGGATGAAGCAGGGAGAAGGCGCAGAGGACAAGACCTAGCGAGGTTGTCGAGACCGCTACCGTCCCCTGCTTTTCTGCCTGCGCGCCATTCGCTCCTTCCGACCCGGGCGCTGCGTGCGCCGCTGCTCGCGCTTTGGTTTGACCTTGCTGCGAATCGGTCCTCGTGGTCGCTCCTCGCGACGGACCGACTCGAGAATATCGACCAGCCCCAGATCGACCTGACGTCGCTCGAGGTCCACGCGCACCACCTGCACCAGAACTTTGTCGCCAAGCCTGTACGCCTTCTTGGTGTTCTCGCCATGCAGGATGTGCTGCTGTTCCACGAAGCGGTAGTAGTCGTCGGCCATGCTCGAAATGTGCACCAGGCCTTCGACGTAGTGTTCGATGAGCTCGATGAAGAGACCGAACGGCGCGACACCGGTGACGTAGCCTTCGTACTCGTCGCCGACCTTGTCCGCCATGAAGCGGACCTTCTTCCATTGCAGTAACTCGCGTTCGGCCTCGTCTGCGCGCCGCTCCATCTCTGATGTGTGACGCGCGACCTCCGGGAGCTCCTCTTCGAGCTCCTCTCGGCGCGCCTCGGGGATCGCTCCGCGTCGCGACTCGCGCAGCATGCGGTGGACGACCAGGTCCGGGTAGCGACGGATGGGCGACGTGAAGTGCGTGTACTCGTCCGCAGCCAGCCCGAAATGTCCGAGGCTCACGGCGTCGTAACGCGCCTTCTGCATCGTCCGCAGCATCAATGCCGCGATCGGGCGCTCTTCGGGCGTGCCCTTCATGCGGTCGATCAGTTTCTGGAAGTGCTTGGGCTTGACGGTGTGCCCGCTCGCCGCGAGGCTGTAGCCGAGCGTCGTGATGAACACCTCGAAATCCTCGACCTTCTTGAGATCCGGCGCCTCGTGCACGCGATGCAGCGCTGGCACGTCGTTGGCGACGAGGTGGGCCGCGACCGTCTCGTTCGCCAGGAGCATGAACTCCTCGATGATCCGGTGCGCGACATTGCGCTCCATCGCGACGATGTTCTCGATCTGGCCGTACTCCGAGAGGATGACTTCCGCTTCCGGCAGATCGAAGTCGATCGATCCACGGCGACGTCGGCGCTGATGGAGGATCGCGAAGAGCTCGTGCATCACCTCGAACATCGGCACGAGCGATTCGTATTGGGCGATCGTCTCGGAATCGCGCTCCGTGAGGATCGCGTTCACCGCCGTGTACGTCATGCGCGCGTCGCTGTTGATCACGCCGTCGTGCATTTCGTAGCGGATGACCGTGCCGCGCGCGTCGATCTCCATCAGACACGACTGCACGAGACGATCGACGTGCGGGTTGAGGCTGCATAACCCCGTCGCCAGCTCCGCCGGGAACATGTGCACTGCGCGCTCGGTGAAGTACACGGACGTCCCGCGCTCGTAGGCCTCTTCGTCGAGCGCGCTTCCCTCCTTCACATAGTGCGACACGTCCGCGATGTGCACACCAAGCCAGTAGTGGCCGTTCGCCAGCCGCTCGATCGTGATCGCGTCGTCGAAGTCGCGCGCGTGCTCGCCGTCGATGGTGACGGTCGTGATCGGCCGAAAATCGGTGCGGCTGCGAATGTCGCGCTCTTTGACGGCCGTTCCGAGGCGACGGGCTTCGTTGACCGCGTCTTCCGAATGCGTGTCCGGAATGCCGTATTTGCGGATGATGATGCGGGTATCGACACCCGGCTCGTCGATCCGACCAAGCACCTCCGTGATACGGCCGACGGGCCCGCGTGTGGCAGTGGGCCATCGCGTGATTTCCACGAGCACCATCTCGCCCGGTTCCGCAGACGATGACTGGCCCGTCGGGACGTGCACATCCGTCAGCAGCCGGCGATCGAACGGCACGACGTAGCCAAGACCAGCGTCATCCAGCTCGTAGCGGCCGACCACGGCGTCGTGGCTGCGTTCGAGGATGCGGATGATGCGACCCTCGGGTCCTTTCTCGGTCTGTCGTTCGATGCGTGCGACCACGCGATCGCCGTGCATCGCTTCGGTGAGATTGGCGGCGGCGATGTAGATAACGCGCCGTTCTCCGTCAACGACGTGTTCCGGCACGACAAAGCCGAAGCCGGCAGGGTTCGTATTCACCCGACCGACAACGAGATCCATCTTGTCGGGAACGCCGAAGCGATTGCCGCGGATCTGCAACAGATCGCCGCTGGAGGCCAGTGCCTTGAGCTGCCGTTTGAAGCTGACGCGCTCCTCGCGCGGCACGCGCAGAATCTGCGCGAGCTCACGAGCGGTGGCTGGATGGTGAACCTTGGTACGAATGAGGTTGAGGACTTCGTCCCTGCCGAGCAATGTCAAATCCCAAAGCCCAAATCCCAAACCCCAAATCCCAATGCAGCCCGGTTCCCTGTGGTTTGGGATTTTGAGTTCGGGATTTGGGATTTATCCACGTGCCACCAACACGATCTGAATATCACCGACGTTGGTGTTCGTCGGTCCTGTCCTGACGAGATCGCCGAGGCGATCGAAGAATGCATAGGTATCGTTGTTCTCGAGATATTGCTGGGGATTGGGCATCCCAGCTGCGTGTGCACGCGTGAATGTTGTGGCGTCGACGATCGCGCCCGCGGCATCGGTGGGACCATCGATCCCGTCGGTGCCGACGCTTGCGGCGACGGCCGCGCCGAGAGTGGGGAGCTCCCCTGCCATCGCGAACGCGAACTCCTGGTTGCGCCCGCCCTTGCCACGGCCGCGCACCGTGACGGTCGTCTCACCGGACGAAATGACGCAGACAGGTCGCGCCGCCGACTCAATCAGCCGTGCGATCCGGCGGACGTGATCGACAGCAGCGATGCGCGCTTCTCCGGTGACCGGGTCGGGAATCACCTGCACGTGGTAGCCGAGCGATTCGGCCGCCGATCGTGCGCCGTCGATCGCGCCGCGCTGACGACCGATCACGTGCGCCGTTGCGCGCGACAGGCGCGAGTCGCCAGGCTTTGGCGTTTCCGGCACGTCACCGCGGGCGCCGCGCTCCAGATGCTCGACGACAGCCGCGGGATAGATCGTTCGACCTCCACGTATGTCGAGAGCGTCGAGCGCTGCGGCGAAGGTACTCACGTCCGCAACCGTCGGTCCCGACGCAATCACCGACAGATCGTCCCCCACGACATCGGAAATCGCCAGCGTCAGCATCGTTGCGGGGGCCGCGGCCGCGAGCTGTCCGCCCTTGATCGCGGAGAGGTGCTTGCGAACCGTGTTCAGTTCGTGAATGTCGCCGCCGTGTTCCATCACCAGCTGCGCGGTCCGCTGTTTTTGTTGCAGTGTGATGCCATGCGCCGGCATCGCCATCAACGCGGAGCCTCCGCCGGACAGGAGAACGACCACGAGGTCGTCGCCTGATGCCTGCTGCGCCACGTCCAGCGCTCGTCGCGCCGCGCGTACGCTCTCCGAGGTCGGCAACGGGTGACCACCGGTAAACCACTCCGCTCGATCGGGCAACGACGAGGGTCGTGACGGACCAACGGCCACGATCGATTGCAGGCGGCCTTCGCCGGCCACGCGGCTGACCGCAGGCGACGCCGCGCAGGCGTTGACCATCGCCCCTGCCGCCTTCCCTGCCGCGATGACGTGGAGGCCCTGCGCCCGCCGCAGCGCGTCGTGTATCGAGGAGTCCCGTAGTACGTGTTCGACTAGACGACCGCCATGGACGGCGTCAATGGCCGCATGCAGGACAGTGGTCAGATGGTGACGCAGCGTGTCGAGACGAGATGTGGATTCGGGAGGGGTCAGTTCACTTGTCGAGGATCGGTCCAGGCGGAGACGCCGGCGACCACATCGAACTGTCGAAGAAGCTGGCTGACGACCTGGGCGGCGTCAGGCTTGGCGCAGAGATGATCCAGCTCCGACATCACTTTCATCAGCGCCCGCTCCGCGTCCGTGATCGCGCGTTCGGAGTAGTACTCACGCTGCTGTTCCAGACAGCGTTGGCACTTCACGATTTCCTCGCGATAGAAGTTGGACACGGAATAGAAAATGGGATCGCCTTGCGGACGCGAGTCGGTCAGGAAGCGTGACAAACGGTTCCGTGACGCAGGCATGCTGATTTCTCCCAGTCTAGCGACCGCCCGAAGGCTCTGTCAATGCACCCCGACCCGCATGGCGCGCGGCGGCCAGTCCTCCGACCGCCCCCACCGCCATACCACCCCCGACCAGAACTGCACACAACCGGAGCGGAAGAAAGGCCATCGACAGGCCATTCAGCATCGCTCCCAGGTCGGTGCCCCACCACCCGCGCGCCAGCGCAAAGCCAATCCACAGGACGATCAGCGCGAGCACCGCTCCGGCGCCGCCCTGGAGGACGCCTTCGGCCACGAACGGTCCACGGATGAAGGCAAGGGGCGCCCCCACCAGCTCCATGATTTCGATTTCGTCGCGCCGGGCATACAGCCCGATCCGGACGACAGCCGCGACGGTAACGGCCGCGGCGAGCGCCATGACCGCCGCCAATATCAGACCTGCGCCGCGAACCGTCCGCAAGCCCTCGCCGAACGTCGACAACCATTCGCTGTCGTAGCGAACGTCGGCGACACCGGGCAGCGAGACGACGCGACGGACGAGTGCGTCGGCGCGGCCGTCGCGTTCTGCCTCCGGCCGCAGACGCACTTCGACGGACGCCGGAAACGGATTGTCGTCGAAGCCCGACGCCAATGAGGCCAACTCGGCGAACTCGCGGCGAAAACGGGCCAGCGCCTGCGACTTCGACACGTAGTCGCGCCCGGCGACCACTCCGCTCTGATCGAGCGCGGCTTCGATCGCACCGCGCTGCTCGGAGCTGGCATCGTCGCGCAGGAACACCGAGAACTCCGCCGCCGAGGCCCACTGCGCGATCACACGCTCGGCATTCCACGTCAGCAGGAGCAGGACACCGAGCACGATGACGGCGAGCGCGATCGCCACAGTCGACAGTGCGCTGGCTCCTACGCTTCGTTTGAGACTGGCCCAGGCCTGACGCAGCGCGTAGTCAACCGCCCTCACGCGACCTCCACGATGCGGCCTTGATCGAGGGTGATCGTGCGACGGCCCACGAGACGAATCAGCTCACGATCGTGCGTGGCGACGAGGACCGTCGTCCCGCCGGCGTTGACTTCGCGAAGCAGATTCATGATCTCGAGCGAGAGATCCGGATCGAGATTCCCCGTCGGCTCGTCGGCAAGCACCAGCACCGGATCGTTGACGAGCGCACGCGCGATCGAGATGCGCTGCTGTTCGCCACCCGAGAGGTCCTTCGGGTACGCGCTCATGCGATGCTGCAGCCCAACCCACTTCAGCACCTGGAACGCGCGCCGCTGCTGCTGCGCACGAGGCACGCCGACCACTTCCGGAACGAACGTGATGTTCTCGAGCACCGTGCGTGTGGGAATCAGCTTGAAGTCCTGAAAGACGAACCCAATCCCGCGGCGATATTCCTGGACGTCGCGGCGCGACAGCGATGTCAAATCGTGACCGTTGACGACGAGGCTTCCTTCAGTCGCGCGTTCCTGAACGAGCAACAACCGCAGGAACGTCGACTTGCCCGCGCCGCTTGGACCGGTGAGGAAGACGAACTCCCCCTTGTTCACCGACAGCGACAGATCTCTGAGCGCAAACAGACCTCGACTGTATGCCTTCGAGAGATGCTGCGCTTCGATCACGCTGCCTGTGCACCCAGGGCCAACGGCCTATTCACTTGGTCGGAATGAATTCAGTATAGCAAGCCTCGAGGCCCGATGTTCAAGATCCTCCCAGCTCGCGCTTCAAAATGTCATTGACGAGCTTCGGATTCGCCTTACCCTTGCTCGCCTTCATGACCTGACCAACCAGGAACCCGAACGTCTGCATCTTGCCCCCTCGATACTGCGCCACGGTATCCGCATGCGTCGCGATCACGTCGTGCACGATGACGAGCAGTGCCGACTCGTCGCCAATCTGCGCCAGACCTTCGGCGGCGACGATGTCCTCGGCCGACCGGCCGGACTCGTACATCTTCGCGAACACGTCCTTGGCGATCGAGCTGCTGATCATCCCCTTCTCGACGAGCGCGATCAGGCCGGCAAGCCCCTGAGGCGAGAGCGAGACATCCGCAATCGTCGCCCCTCGCTCCTTCATCGTCCGCAGCATCTCGCCCATCACCCAGTTGCTCGCCGCCTTCGGATTGCCGGCCGCGGCGGCAACCGCCTCGAAGTAGTCGGCCAGGGCCACCGACTGCGTGAGCACGCCAGCATCGTATTCGGGGATGCGGTACTGCGCGACGAAACGCTGTCGCCGTGCCTCGGGCAGTTCCGGCATCGTCCCCCGTACAGCGGCGATGCGTGCGTCGTCGACGATCAGCGGCGGGAGATCCGGTTCAGGGAAGTAGCGATAGTCGTGCGCTTCTTCCTTGCTGCGCATCGAATGCGTTCGGCCGGAGGCGGAGTCGAAGAGGCGCGTTTCCTGAACGACGCGGCCGCCGTTCGAGAGCACGTCGATCTGACGCTCGATTTCGTACTCGAGCGCCTTCTCCACGTAGCGGAATGAATTGATATTCTTCACTTCCGCCTTCGTGCCGAATTTCTCCTGACCGACCGGGCGCACCGAGACGTTGGCATCGCAGCGGAGGCTGCCCTCTTCCATGTTCCCGTCGTTGACCCCGATCCACACGAGGATGTCGCGCAATCGTTCGAAGAATTCCGCGGCCTCGGCCGCCGATCGCAAATCCGGTTCGCTGACGATCTCGATGAGCGGCACGCCGCTGCGGTTGTAGTCGACGTAGGTGCGTCGATCTGAATCGAAGAAACCCTCGTGCAGCGACTTGCCGGCGTCCTCCTCCATGTGGATGCGCGTCAGACGGACGAATTTCTTGACGCCCTCTACCACGATCTCGAGCCCGCCGCCGAGCGCCAGCGGGCGCTCGTACTGCGAGATCTGATAGCCCTTGGGCAGGTCCGGGTAGAAGTAGTTCTTGCGCGCGAAAATCGACTGCGTCTGGATCTCGCAGCCCAGCGCCACCGCCGCCGTGATGGCGTAGTCCACGGCCCGACGGTTCAGCACTGGGAGCGCACCAGGCATCCCCATACAGACCGGGCAGACATGCGTATTCGGAGGTGCGCCAAATGCCGTGCTGCACCCGCAAAAAATCTTCGTTCGGGTGTGGAGCTGAGCATGGATTTCCAGGCCGATGACCGGTTCATATCCGGTTGCCGGCACGGTCGGTCGGGCGCTGGTCGTCGTCATCGGTCTTGGTTAGGATCGGTCTATCGCTCCTGGCAGGTCAACAGCCGGATTTTCGCGGTATATTGGTGACACTCGGTGCGGCTGACATCGCACGCCCGCCGACGACGCAGTCCGGTTTTCTCCGGACCGGTAGACAGAGTGTCCGGCTTTTAGCCGGACCCGGTAAACGCCGCGACATCGCCGCCGTAATCACTTATGCGGACGCCTCCTCAACGCGCGCTTTCCCCGACTGGTGGCCGACCGGCGTCGGCGCCCGCGTTGTCGAAGGATTCGGAGCTGGCGGGCGCGATCAAGGCGTTGGTCGTGGCCGGCGAACGCGATGCCGCCCGCGAGAGGTTTGCTGATCTGGTCGCCAGTCAGCAGCGGCGCGCCGTCCGGATCGCCTATCACTATCTCCGGGACGCGCACGACGCAGACGAGGCCGTCCAGGATGCGTTCGTGAAGGTGTTCACGCACATCACGAGTTATCGCGAGGACCTTCCTTTCGAGGTGTGGTTCACGCGCATCCTCGTGAACGGCTGTCTGGATATGCGCAAGGCGCGCGCGCGGCGGCTGCGATGGGCGCTGCCGCTGGCGCCGGCCACGGAGGCACCGGCCACCGAGCCCGTGGCGACGCATCCCTCGGCGGAAGATCGGCTCGTGTCGAGCGAACGGGCCCGTGAGATCGCGGCGGCGGTGGACCAGCTCCCGGATCGCCAGCGAACCGTGTTCACGCTCTGCCATCTCGCGGAGCAGACCACGGCGGAAGTGAGTCAGGCGCTCGGGCTCAGCGAAGCGACGGTGCGGGTCCACCTGTTCCGCGCGGTTCGGAAGTTGCGCACGTTGCTCTCGCGCGAAAGGTCACTCGTATGAACCGGAGACATCTGACCGACGACCGTCTCATCGACATCTGTCTGAGCGGCCCCGTGTCTCCGGCTGACCAGCATCACCTGGCCGGCTGTCCCGACTGCGAGGTCCGGCGCACCGAGTTCGCGTCGCTGCTCACGGAGGTCGACACCGCCGCGACGCTCGAGGCCGACGCCGCGTTTTCCGACGATCGCCTGACACGCCAGCAATCGCGCATTCTCGCCCGGATCGATCAGAACGGACGCCCGGGACGCATCATCGCGTTCCCCGCCGGTCATGGACACGACACGTTGTCGACCCGCACCCGACCGATGAGTCGATGGGTGGCGGGCGCTGCGGCGGCCGGCCTGATCGTCGGGCTCGTAGCCGGTCACATGTCGCACGACTTCAGCGGCATCCGTCGACCGCCCGCTGCTCGCGCCGTCGTCAGCCAGCAGATTGCCGCGACGACCATGCGCGACGTGGCCCCCGCGATCACCGACGACGAGTTCCTCGGTCAGATCGAGGCGGCCGTCGACCGCAGCGGTCCCGCTGCATTGCGACCACTCGATGCCTTGACGCCGCGCGCGTGGGAAGTCCGCTAGTCTTTCGCAAGGGGCTCGACCTCAAACACGAGGTCGCCCACGTCCTCGCCGACAGCTATCACAGCGATCTCGTCGACAGCATCAAAGAGGGCGGGTATCGATACACGTCAGGCCGTCTGACGCTGCATCTCGCCCGCGAGTTCGGATTCTGCTATGGCGTCGATCGTGCCGTCGACTATGCGTATCAGGCGCGGAAACGGTTTCCAAACCGTCCGGTGTACCTGACGGGTGAAATCATCCACAACCCACACGTCAACGAACAGCTGCGCGCGCAGGGGCTCCGCTTCCTCAGCGACCCGGGCGAGTCCCTTCAGGCACTCACCCCCGACGACGTCGTGATTCTTCCCGCGTTCGGGATCACCATCGAGCTCCTGCTGGATCTCGAGGCGCGCGGCTGCACCCTGGTCGACACGACCTGTGGCTCCGTGTTGAACGTCTGGAAGAACGTGAAGCGGTACGCGGACGAGGGGTTCACGTCGGTCATTCACGGCAAGTACTGGCACGAGGAAACGCAGGCCACGGCGTCGCAGGCGCGACGCTCCGGGCGCGGACACTACCTCGTGGTGCTCGATCATCGCGAAGCGATGGCGGCCTGCACCTACATTCGCGAGGGCGGCAGCCGCGACGCATTCGTCGAGATGTTCGAGCATGCGGTATCGCCCGGATTCGATCCGGACGTGCACCTGCAGCGCGTCGGCTGCGCGAATCAGACGACGATGCTCAGTTCGGAGTCGCTCGAGATCGGCGAGATGTTCCGCTCGGCGATGCGGGACCGCTATGGCGAGGCAGAGCTGCCATCGAGATTCCGGGCGTTCGACACGATCTGCAGCGCGACACAGGATCGGCAGGATGCGGTCATCGCGTTGCTAGCCGAGCAACCGCTCGACCTGATGCTCGTGATTGGCGGCTACAACAGCAGCAACACCTACAACCTCGCCCGCATCTGCGCCGAGAAGCTGCCCACCTATCACATCGCCGAGCCAGCCGCTTTGCTGTCGGCGACAGAGCTCCGGCATCGGCCAGTGGGGAGCAAGCAGGAAACCACCGCGACCGGCTGGTTGCCGGCTGGTCAGATCGTGGTGGGCCTCACGTCTGGGGCGTCGACGCCCGATAACCTCGTCGACCAGGTAATTCGCAGGCTCGAGTCATTCGCCAACGATCGTTCGTGAAACGTCATTCGAGGCCGAGTCTCGAAAATTTCGGGTCGAACGCGTCCCACTCGCCATTCGCGGCTATTCGGACTCCGACGCCGGCTCCACGGTGATCCGGACTCGCTGGCCGACCTTGCCTTTCAGGTACGTGTGAAGCTCGCTGCCCGGCTTGACGACGATCATCGTCTGCTGATCGATGGCGAAATACCCCTCTTGCGCCTCCTGATCGGTGGCGCCGAGGCGGCCGCTGACGGTGAAGCCCTCCTGCGCCGCAGCCACGAGGCTCATCACCAGGAATCCGACCATCGCTACGAGCACGACGAACCGTCTCATGGAAACCTTCCTTCACGGCAACGTGTCCGCCGACGTCTACGGCGAAGGCGGGTGTGGGCTCAACTGCCCATTGCTGGCGCTGTTCCAAGGCAAGGCACGTGCCAGCAGCCGCGCGGGCACGTTTTGCCCGCAAGATCGGCGGGCCGCATGTTACCGTATGTGTTTGCACCCAGAGAAGTAAACGTCGCTGAGGGGGGTGTCGTATCCTCGGCAGTTGTCATGAAATCCATAGCTCGAGTGTGGCGGTTTACCGCCGTCCTTATCGTCGTGTTATTGGCCGCCGGTTCGGCATCCGCGCAAGCCTTCAAGTGGTGGCAGTCGGACCGGTACAAGCGCGAACTGGGTTTGACGGGCGATCAGGTCAAGCGCCTCGAAGAGATCTTCCAGGCGGCGCTCCCCACGTTGCGCATGCACAAGAAGGCGCTCGACGACGCCGAAACCGAATTCGATCGCATCATCGAACGCGGCGGTGATACCGCCGTCATGGAACAGGTCGATCGCGTCGAAGCGGCTCGCGCGCAGTTGAACAAGTCGCGCACGATGATGCTGCTCAAGATGCGTCGGCTGCTCACGACCGATCAATGGGTCAAGCTCGGAGCGCTGCATCAGCAGGACGAGCGCGATCAGCACGAACACGAAAAAAACAAGGATCACGACTCGGGCAAGATCCCCGGCTCCACGAAGTAAGTCGATTCACACGGTTTGGCAGCATGAAGATGTTCTTTCGAATCGTCCCCGCGGCCGTTGCGCTGTCGCTCGGCGTGATGGTGTCTCCCTCGCTCGCGCAGAATGCGGACGAGCGCGCTCGTCTCGATGAAATCGCGCGGAATGCCGCGCAGCAGTTCTCCGCGGCGCGCGCGGAAGTCGATCAGACCCGTCCCAATCCAGCACTCGATAGCACCGGCACGCGGGTGGAGCTGACGCTGGACGATGCGGTGATGCGCGCGCTCGATCGCAACCTCGATATCGCGGTCGAGCGGCTCAATCCGCAGGTTCAGGATTTCAACATCGCTCGACTGCGCAACGTCTACAAGCCGACGCTGAATTCCACGATCTTCCAACAGTCGCGCGTCCAGCCGCCCACCAACCAGTTGAACGGCGGCAACATCGTGACCAACGACACGTCGACGTACAACGCGGGCATCGGTCAGGCGCTCCCGTGGGGTGGTGGCAACTTCAACGTCGCGTGGAACAACCAGAAGCTGGTCACCAACAACACGTTCGCCAACTTCAACCCTACGTACAACTCGAACCTGATTGCCAACTACACGCAGCCGCTGCTGCGCGGTCTGGTCATCGACACGAACCGGCAGCAGTTGAAGATCACGGCGATCAGCCGCGATATCTCCGAATCGCAGCTGAAGGGCACGATCGCCACCACGCTGGCCAACGTACGCAACGCGTACTGGGAGCTGCTCTACGCGACGCAGGCGCTCGAGGTCGCGAAGGGGTCGTTGGATCTGGCGCAGAAGCTGGTCGAGGACAACAAGGCCCGTGTCGAAGTCGGCACAATGGCGCCGCTCGATGTCGTGCAGGCGGAAGCCGAAGCCGCATCACGCCGGCAGGCGGTCGCGCAGGCGGAAGCGACGCTGCGGACGTCGGAACTGTCGCTCAAGCGAATGATCGTCAACGGCACGGAAGATCCGCTGTGGCGCTCGACCCTGGAGCCAGTGGACCGGCCGACGTTCCGTCCCGAACCGCTGGACGTCGAAGGAGCCGTGCGCAGCGCGCTGCAGAACCGCACCGATCTCGATGCCGCGCGCAAGACGGTCGAGAGCAACGACATCACATTGAGGCTCTTGCACAACCAGACGCTGCCCGCGCTCGATCTGATCGCGAACTATCAGGCGCAGGGTCTGGGCGGCACGCAGTTCATCCGCCAGGGATCCGGCCTTGGCAGCACCATCATCGACACGATTCCGTTTGGCTACAGCCGAGCGTTGAGCACGCTGTTCGGGCGTGACTATCCTGTCTGGCAGGTCCAGTTGAACGTCAGCTATCCGATCGGCGGCAGCCAGGCTGATGCCACTTACGCCCGCGGTCGCATCCAGCGCAATCAGGCCGCCGCCCAACTGCGTTCGTTGGAACTGACGGTCGCCACCGACGTGACCAACGCGGCGCTGCAGGTGGAAAGCAGCCTCAAGCGCTACGAGGCGTCCACCGTGGCGCGCGAACTCTCGGAGACGCGCCTGCAGGCGGAACAGAGCCGCTTCGAAGTCGGCCTTTCCACCAACTTCTTCGTCGTGCAGGCGCAGCGGGACCTCGCGACGGCGCAGAACACCGAATTGCGCGCGCTGCTCGACTATCGGCGCGCCTTGGTCGACTACGAGCGCGTCCAGCAGGCGCCGGCCGCTCGCGGTGGCAACACGGTGCAGGCGATCGCGGCGGGTGCAGGCGGCGGTGGCAACGCGGCCACGGGCAACTAACAGCTCAGAGGGGCGTTCGTTCCGGATCTCATGAAGAAACTCGTCATCATCGCAGTCGTCGTCATCGCCGCGCTGGGCGGCATCGCGTTCTACTCCGGCATGTTCCGCGGCTCTGCACAGGCGGCAGGACAGAACCAGGTCGGACAGGGCCAGGACGCGGGCCAGCAGCAGGCAGGTGGTGGAGGCGGTCGCGGCCGGCGCGGCGGCGGTGGTGGTGGCGGCTTCGGGGGCGGCGGCTTCGGGGGCGGTGGCTTCGGGGGCGGTGGTGGATTCGGCCGGCCGCCGATGACCGTTGAAACAACCGTCGCGCGGAAGCAGTCGATCGCCGAAGAGATCACGGTCGTCGGCAACCTGATTGGCGATGCCACCGTTCTGGTCGCGCCGCGCGCTGCGGGTCGGCTCCAGGACGTGTTCGTGCGTCTGGGCGATCGTGTCGGCATGGGGCAGCGGCTCGCCAAGATCGAGGACTTCGAGATCGTCGAACAGGTCAAGCAGGCCGAAGCCGCACAAGAAGTGTCGATGGCCACCATTCGTCAGCGCGAAGCGGATTTGAAGCTGGCTGAAACGAGCGCCGAACGCTCGCGCAGCCTGTATCAGCGACAGTTGCTGCCGAAGCAGACGCTCGACGACAACGAAGCCAGATATCAGGCGGCCCTTGCGCAGCTGGATCTCGCGCGTGCGCAGAACGCGCAATCGAAGGCACGCCTCGACGAGCTGAAGATCAATCTCGCCAACACCGTTATTCCATCGCCTGTCAACGGGTTCGTCTCGAAGCGGCTCGTCGACCCTGGCGCGTTCGTCAACCAGCAGGCGCCGATCGTGGAAGTGGTCGACATCACACGCGTACGGCTCGTCGTCAACGTCGTCGAGAAGGACCTGAAGCAGCTGCAGAAGGGCGACGCGGCGATCACTCAGGTCGATGCGTTCCCAGGCGAGACGTTCAAGGGGCGCATCGCGCGCGTCTCGCCCGTGCTCGATCCGTCGACCAGAACGGCCCCAATCGAGATCGAGATTCCGAATCCCGACTACCGTCTGAAGCCTGGAATGTACGCGCGGGTCGGAATCACGACTGCTACCAAGAAGGATGCGCTCGTGCTCCCCGCCAACGCGGTCATCGACCTTGGCGGACGCCGTGGTGTGTTCCTGCCGCAGCCGGACAACACCGCCGTGTTCCGTCAGGTGCAACCTGGATCGGAGCAGCTGGACGTCGTCGAGATCGTCGACGGCATCAAGGAAGGCGATCGCGTGATCACCACTGGCGCCGGTGGACTGCGTGACGGCGATCGCATCGTGCTCGCCGGTGGTGGTGGCCGCGGCGGTCGGCGCGGGCAGGCCGGAGGCGCCGCGCAAGGCACACAAGGCACCGGTCAGGGTCGCAGCGGCGACGCGGCGGCGAGCAGCCAGTTCGGGGGCCGTACCGGCCGAGCCGGCGGAGATGCTCAGACTCGCCGTGGAGGCGATGGTCAACAGTTCCGAGGGCGCGGCGACGGCCAGTTCCGTCGTGGGGGCGGCGCGCAATAGTCGTCAGACGGCGCGCCTCGTCAGGCCGCCGATTTTCATTCGCGAGTCGACGTATGAGCATTCCTCGTTTAGCCATTCACCGCCCGGTCACGATGTTCATGATCAGCGCGGTCGTCACGCTGCTCGGGCTCCTCTCGCTGACGAAGCTTCCGGTCGACCTGATGCCGGAATTCGAGCAGCCGACGCTCACCGTGCGGACGACGTACACCGGCGTGGGTCCGCTCGAAATGGAGGAGCTGATCACGCGGCCGGTCGAGCAGGCGGTCAGCGCCGTGCCCGGTCTGGTGCGGGTCAACTCGCAATCATCGGAAGGCAACAGCCAGGTCCAGTTGAACTTCGAGTTCGGTCAGGACCTCGGCGAAGCGGCTGACGAAGTCCGCACGCGCATCGATCGCATCCGCAACCGCCTGCCCGAAGACGCCGATCCACCGACGATCTTCAAGTTCGACTCGAACTCGCTCCCGGTCCTGGAGATCGGCATCGAGGGCGACTTCGACCCCGTCACGCTGCGCGAAATCGCCGAAAACGAAATCTCGCCGCGGTTCGAGCGCCTCGACGGCGTTGCCGCTGTCACGGTCAACGGCGGTCTGCGCCGACAGATCCACATCGATCTGTCGAAGGAGAAGATTCAGGGCCTCAACCTGTCGGTGAATCAGGTCGTGTCGTCGCTGCGCAACGAGAACCAGAACACGCCGCTCGGAGAGATCTACCAGGGCGACTCGACGTTCCTCGTCCGCAGCCAGGGGCAGTTCCAGAACCTCGAGGACATCCGCAATATCGTCGTCATGACGCGGCAGAGTGTCCCGGTTTACCTGCGCGACATCGCCGACGTGCAGGACTCCACCGAAGAGCGCCGCTCGTTCATGCGCATCAACGGCAAGCCGGCGGTGCAGCTGCAGGTGCAGAAGCAGTCGGGCAAGAACACCGTCGAAATCGCCGAGCTCGTTCGTAAGGAAGTCGCCAAAGTCAACGGCGGCGAGATCTCCGGCATCCGCATGATCGTGACGCAGGACAACGCCGTGTTCATCGAGCGCGCGATCGGCAACGTCGAGGAGCACGCCATGGTCGGCGGTATCCTGGTCGTGCTGATCATCTTCGCCTTCCTGCGCGATTTCCGCTCGACGCTCATCGTCAGCACGTCGATTCCCGTGTCGGTGATCGGCACGTTCGCGCTGCTCTACTTCGGCGGCTTCACGTTGAACACGATGACGTTCGGCGGCCTCGCGCTTGGCATCGGCATGATCGTCGACGCCGCGATCGTCGTCCTCGAGAACACGCATCGGCACCTGCATATGGGCAAGGACAAGCTGACGGCGGCGATCGACGGCAGCGAGGAGGTGTGGTCGGCCATTCTCGCGTCGACGCTGACGCACATCGCCGTCTTCGTCCCGCTGCTCTTCCTGGCCGGCACGGCCAGCATCCTGTTCACCCAGTTGTCCGTGGTCGTGATGTTCTCCCTGGCCATGTCGCTCTTCGTCGCGGTCACCATCGTTCCGGTGCTCTGCTCCCGGTGGCTGAAGACGCCCGATGAGGAAGCGCGCGCTACGGGCATCATGGCGCGCTTCTTCCGCGTCAGCGAAGCGTTCCTCGATGGGATGGACGAGCGCTACCGCAAGCTCATTCACCTGGCGCTGAATCACCGGCCAACGGTCATCGGTGCGGCCGCGGCGCTCGTGGCGGTGACCTTCTTCATCTATCCGCTCGTCTCCGTCGAGTTGCTGCCGGCAACCGACGAGGGCGAGGTCAACGTCAACGTCGAGCTGCCGGTCGGCACGCGTGTCGAGCGAACCGAAGAAGCCATCCTGCGGCTCGAGGAGATGATTCGCGCGCAGGTGCCGGAGACGATCAACGTGATCTCTCGAGCCGGCGGCGGCGGCGGCAACAACTTCAACGGCGGCGGCGGAAACAGCAATACATACCGCGGTCAGATCCGTGTCCAGCTGGTCCCGCGCGGCCAGCGTCTGCGAACCAACGATCAGATTGCACAGGAACTGCGTCGCGGGCTCACCGGCTTACCCGGTGTCATCGTTCGTGCCCAGCCTGCGGGCGGCAACTGGCAATTGACGCGTTTGCTTGGCGGCGGCGGCAACAACAACAACAGCCGGCTGGCACTCGAAATCCGCGGTCACGACCTGGACGATGCGCGCCGGATCGCGATTGATGCTCGCCAGATGATGGAAAACACGCCTGGCATCGCGGATGTGCAGATCGGTCGCGATGAAGGTCGCCCGGAGATTGCCGTGCGCGTCGATCGGCCCAAGGCGGCGATGCTCGGGCTGAGCGTGGCCGGCGTCGCGACGACGATCCAGACCAACGTCCAGGGCACGATCGCGGCGCAGTTCCGCGACCGCGGCAACGAATACCCGATCGTGGTGCGCCTGCGCTCGTCGGATCGCCAGGAGATTTCCGACGTCGGCGATGTGCTCCTGAATACACCGAATGGTCAGGTGGTCCCGGCGCGCAACGTCATGGCGCTGAACCGCGAGGCGGGCCCCGTGCAGATCCAGCGCAAGAACATGGAGCGGATCACGACGGTCAACGCGGAGATCGAAGTGCCGCTCAACGAGGCCGTCGACAACGTGCAGGCGCGTTTGGGTCAGGTCCGCCTGCCGCCCGACTTCCAGCTTGGTTTCGGCTCCGAGGTCGAGGAGCAGGCGCGATCGTTCCGGCAGCTGCAGCTCGTGCTGATTCTGGCGGTGCTGCTCGTCTACGCCGTCATGGCGTCACAGTACGAGTCGCTGCGCGACCCGTTCATCATCATGTTCTCGGTGCCGACGGCGTCGATCGGTGTCGTGCTGAGCCTGTATCTCACGAACACGCCATTCAGCCTGCAGGCCTACATCGGCATCATCATGCTCGCCGGGATCGTCGTCAGCAACGCGATCCTGCTGGTCGATTACGTGAACACGCTGCGGCGTCGCGACAATCTGCCGCTGCGTGAGGCCGTCGAGCTCGGTGGCCGCACCCGTCTGCGTCCGATTCTCATGACCTCGATCGCCACCATGCTCGGCCTGGTGCCCATGGCCCTCGGCCTCGGTGAGGGTGGCGAGCTCCAGGCCCCGCTCGCACGCGTCGTCATCGGCGGGCTCCTGGCGTCGACGCTGGTGACGCTGGTGCTCGTGCCGGCGGTCTACACGTTGTTCGAGGAAGGGTGGAAGGGACTGTTCCGCAAGCACGCCGCCTCGCACTGATGCTGCTGTCGTCGTGTCCGCGATAATCCTGTCGTAGTGTCCGCCTTGAGGCGGACCGCAAAGCGCTTCGAAGGGCAACGATCGCTTCTGGCAGGAAGACGAATGGGCGTCGGACGTCACCGCATTTGCGTGGGACCCGAACGGCCGGTGTTTGTATGTCAGCACAAGCGGGATCTACGGATCGGGCGACACCTACGCGTTGAACCTGGTCACACGACACGCCGTCATGATTCCGATTGACGCGCCCGTCACCCGCGATGCACAAGCGACGTATGGGACGTATTTACTGAGGCTAGATGCTGCCACGCGCATCCTGTCCGTTTCCGTCGAGGACCTCGATAGCAGCACCGAACCGGCGCGACGTGTGTCTGTCCCTCTGCTGGCGTGTGAGAACTGAAGCTACGCTCGGCCTGCTTGCCTGAGCGTTTCGAGCAGTTGCGCAATCGTGCGCCCGGTGACCGGATCAATCCAATCGCCTGCGATCTCGGCGAGTGGCTCGAGCACGAACAGCCGCTCGCGAAACCTCGGGTGCGGAACGACGAGCTCGGGTGGCTCGTCGACGATGGCATCGCCATACAGAATCAAATCGAGGTCAACCGTGCGTGATGCGCCCGGATACGGGCGCTCCCGTCCAAGATCACGTTCAACGGCGAGCAGTCGACGCAGCAGATCCAGCGCCGAGAGCGACGTCTCGCCGACCGCTGCGGCGTTGATCACGCGCGGCGGGTTGCCGGGCATGTCGACAGGTTCGGTTTCGTAGAAGCTGGAAGCGCGCAGTGAGGAAATGTCAGACGTCAGCGCCGCAAGCGCGCCGTGGAGGTATCGCTCGCGATCGCCCAGGTTGCTCCCAAGCGCGATCGCAACTCTAGCCATTCTATCTATGCATCAGCGATTCGAGATCCGCGCGCACCATAGAGGTCCGCGCCGCATCGGGACTACTCCATCCACCGCGTCGGAAGGACGGCACCGACGCGCGGCACGCCGCCGGTGCGGCGGCCGAGCACGTCTTCGCTTCCCGCAGCGGCCTGCTCGAACAGGCGCGCGTGCTCGAGCGACTCGCCAAGAATGACGTCGACCATGGTGCGGTGACGGGCATGTGTCATCGTACCGACGCGTTCGCGCCACTTCTGCACGAATCCGGTCAGCCCGCGCCCGTCGTCCTGCAGGATGTCGCGGAACGTGGCCGCGTCGACCTTCTTGCCAGACTTCGGCACGACGGGCTCGGCTGCGGCAGCAGCGGCTGCGGGAAGCGCCGCGCCGAACTCCGCGAGCGCACTCTGCAGCCACTGCACGTGCGTCTCCTCGCGGCTGATGACGTATTGATAGGTGTTGTTGAAGTCGTAGTGGCTCACCACGCGCGCCGCCGCCTCATGGCGTTGCAGCAGCGCCAGCCGTTCGGCCGCGATGTCGGTCAGAAGTGTTTTGAGATTCATCAGGCTTTCTGTTTTTCCTTACAGGCTATACACACACGCGTCCAGGGAATCGCGTTGAGCCGTGCCTCGGCGATCGGTTCGCCGCAGTCGCGGCAGACGCCGTAGGTGCCCTGATCTATCCGCCGAAGCGCTTCTTCAATGGCCTGCAGGATTTTCGCGTCGGTCTGTTTCAGCTTGAGCTGAATGTGGACCTCGTTGTTCCCGCTCGCCTGGTCGGCCATGTCCCCCTGCCGCCCCGAATTGTTCTCCATCGTCCATTGCAGCGGCTTCACCGCACTGCCGAGCAGCTCCGCACGCTTCTGCAACAGCGCGTCTCGCAACGTCTCGACTTCCATAACCTGCGGCTCCTGTTGCGCACCGAACAACACGCGATTGTACCACCGAGGCGACGGCGTAGACGCGGACCTTCAGGTTCGCCTTCCCGCTACTCGGCGCGGAGCGTGGCGAGTGGCTTGTGGCGAAGGACGTCCAGGCTGGCGAGCACGCCGATGGCGGCGACCAGCATCGCAGTGGCGACGACACCGGTCACGGTTATGGACGGCGCAGGCTCCCACGCCAGATCGAGCGCGTAACGCGCGACGGCCCAACTGAGCGCGATGGCACCGAGCGATCCGACGGTTCCGGCAATGGCACCCAGCACGCCGTACTCGAGCAGCAGCATCGTCGCAATCAGACGGCTGCTCGCACCCAGCGTCTTGAGGATCGCCGCCTCGTAGACACGGCGGAACTTGGTCATCGACACGGCGCCGATCAGGATGAGGACGCCGCTGAGCAGCACCAGTCCACCGACGACGCTGACACCGAGAGTGACGTTGCTGACAATGCCCTGGATGGTGTCGAGGACTTCGCGCAGATCGATCACCGACACGTTCGGAAACTGCGCAACGATCGCGGCCTGCAGTCGCGCCCGCACATCGCCGTCGCGCGGCGCTTTGAGCGAGGCGATATAGGTGTGCGGAGCGCCATCGAAGATGCCTGGACGGAACACGAACATGAAGCCGCCGGAGCGGAAGTCGCGCCAGTTGACCTCGCGCACGCTGGTGACACGGGCGCGAATCGCGCGCCCGAGGACATCGAAGGTCATCTCGTCGCCGATCTGGATCTCGAATCGCTCTCGCAGGCTCTCCTCGATCGAGACTTCGGCCGCGTCCCCGGTCGTCGGACTTGCCGGCCACCACTTCCCGTCGACAACGCGCTCGTTCGCCTGCAGATTTGGCCGGTACGTGATCGTGTATTCGCGAGACAGTGAGCCACGTCCGCGGACCTGTTCGAAGCTCTCGAGGTTCACTTCCCGCCCTTTGACGGCGGTGACGCGGGCGCGGAGGACTGGGATCAGCGACGGCGCACCCTCTCCGCCGTTCTGCTCGTCGACGAGTTGCGCCAGCCGATCGCGCTGATCCGGTTGAATGTCGATGAGGAACATGTCAGGGGCGTCGTCGCCGACCTGCACTTCGAAGTCGCGCAGCAGATTCGCCTGCAGCGTACGCACGCCGAGGATGAAGAAGCAGCCCAATCCGACGGCAAGCAGGATCACACGCGTCTGATTTCCCGGCCGCGCGACGTGCAGGACTGCCTGCCGCAGCGCAAACGATCGGGAGTAGCGCAGCGGCTGGACCGCGCGGACCAACGCGAGTCCGGCCAGATGCAGGACGAACGCGACGGCGACGAATCCAGCGGACAGCAGCAGCCCTACCCTGATCGAGCCGGCCTGCCACGACGCGACCGCGACAAGTGCCGTCGCAACGCCGGCGGTCACCAGCCATTTCAGCCAGTCGAATTGCGGGAGCGGCGGGATGTCCTGACGCAGCAGCAGCGACGGCTTCACGCGTCGCACTTCGAGCAGCGGTACGATCGAAAACAGCATCGAGACCAGTAGCCCGATCGCGAGCCCCTGAACGACCGCAGGACCAGTCAGCCCGTACTCCACGTGCAGCATCGACGCGATGTCACCGACGATGACCGGGAGTGCCGCAATGATGCCCGCCGCCAGCGCCACACCGAGGATGCTTCCCCCGACGCCGAGCAGCAGGACCTGCGTCAGGTACACGGAAATGACCTGCGCCGACGAGCTGCCGAGACATTTCAGGATCGCGATGCTGCGAATCTTCTGTTGCACGAAGACGCGCGTCACGCTCGACACGCCGATGCCGCCGAGGATGAGGACGACGAGACCGACGAGGCTCAGATAGTTCTCCGCACGGGTCAGTGACTCGGCGGTGCGATCCGCGTTCTGCCAATAGCCCACGACGCGGACGAAGTCGTTCCTGAAGGCATCGGTCAGCGCCTGCGACACCGAGAGCGTCGCCTGCGGCGGGACGCGCAGCAGCATCAAGTGCAGCGCGCGGGTGCCGAACGACAACAGTCCCGTCTCGGCGAGATCGGCGCGATCGACGATCACGCGAGGCCCGAGCGTGAACGCGCCGAGGTTGCGGCCTGGCTCCGACGCGATGACGCCCCGAATCTCGAACGATTGCGAGCCGATGAACATTCGATCCCCGACACGCAGGCCGAGCTGCGCGAGCAGCTCCGGCCGAACGATCGCGCCCCGCCCGCGCAATGTCGCGTACGAGTACGTCCCCTCGCGCAACGTCAGCATCCCGTACAGCGGATAGGACTCGTCCACGGCGCGGAGCTCCACCATCTTCGTCAGCGGACGCCCACCCTCCGGCCGCACCATCGTCGCGATCTCGACCCCGCTGGAGACGGTAGCAATCCGCCCGGCGGTGCGTTCACGCTCGATCATTTCCAGCGTGGCGGCGGTGAACGCGGTATTGCTGCGCAGCGCGATGTCGCCGCCGGTCATCTCCTGGGCCTGCGCCGTCAGACCGGCGCGAACACTCTGGATCACCGAGCGAATCGCCACGATCGAGGCCACCCCGACGGCGATGCATACAAAGAAGAACAGCAGGCGCTGCCACGATGCGCGCACTTCGCGGAGCGCCATTCTGATGACGAAGCTCATCGCACCGCCTCCGCCGGTGTCTCGACCGGCCGTCCGTCGCGCAGCACGAGGCGTACATCGGCCAATGCCGCGAGCTCGTGATCGTGCGTGACGAGCACGAGCGTCGTGCGTCGCGTCCGATGAACCTCCAGCAACAGGTCGAGCACGTGACGACCGGTGATCGAATCGAGGTTTCCCGTTGGCTCGTCTGCCAGGATGATCGGGGGATCATTGGCAAGGGCGCGAGCGATCGCGACGCGCTGCTGCTCCCCGCCGGAGAGCTGCGATGGATAGTGGTGCCCGCGCGCGGACAGGCCGACCTCGCTCAGCAGCAGACGCGCCCGATCGATCGCATCACGCCGCCGCGCAATTTCCATGGGCACGAGGATGTTCTCGAACGCCGTCAGCGAGGGGACGAGATGGAAGAACTGGAACACGAACCCGATCTTTTCGCCGCGCAATTTGGCCAGCGCGTCTTCGGTCAATCGCGTGATGTCGGTGCCGTCGACGAGAATCTGACCGGTCGTCGGCGCATCCAGACCGGCGAGCAAACCGAGCAGCGTCGACTTGCCGCTGCCCGATGGTCCGACGATCGCGACGAACTGCCCTGACGGGATCGCGAAGTCGAGCGGATGAAGAATGGTCAGCGGATGGTCGCCGCTCTGAACTGTTTTCGAGACGCCGCGCAGCTCGATCATTCGCCGGCCTTCCGCAAGACCGGCTGCAGCGCGCGCCAGATCGTCTGCTCGACGATGCGCGCTCCCTGGGGATTGGGATGGATGCCGTCGGCGATATTCAGCGACGGAATGCCGGCCACGCCTTGCAGATAGAACGGGACGAAGACGACTTTGTGCTCGCGGGCGAGATCCTGATAGGCCTTGCGGAACTCACTCGTGTAGGCCGGCCCGTAATTCGGCGGTGCTTCCATGCCGGTCAACACGACGCGGATCCCGCGCTGCTGCGCGCGCGTGATGATCTCCGCGATATTGCGTTTCATGGCCGCGACCGGCAATCCGCGCAGGCCGTCGTTCGCGCCGAGCTCGATCACGAGCACTTCCACGGGCCCATCGAGCGACCAGTTCAGGCGACTGAGCCCGCCGGCCGACGTGTCACCAGACACGCCGGCGTTGACGACGTCATACGCGTATCCTTCGCGAGCCAGACGCGACGCGATGAGCGAGGGGACCGATTGATCGCGTTCGAGGCCGTATCCAGCAGTCAGGCTGTCGCCGAGAAAGACGATGCGCGGTCGAGCCGACGCGGTCGCGGTGGATTTCGACGTGCTTCGCTGCTTCGGCGCTGCGGCCGTGGCGACACTCATCAACGCGACGAACACGATACAAACGGTTGCGCCCCTGACCATGGAATACGTCCTCATTCTAGTCCCCTGGAAACGTGATGACTTGCATAAGGCCTGGCGCGCGGCGCCCGACTGTCAAGGCGCGAAGAGCGAGCATATTCGGCAGATGTGAACGATGAGCAACGCAGCCAGGCGGGATGCCCCGCCCAGGAATTATGTGAGTCATCACGCTTCCAGAGGACTAGTGTCTAATACTCACGTGAGCGCCTTCACACTCGACCTCGGTCCCTTGACGACGTCATTCGATAAGACCTGCAATCGGCTCGACCAGATTCGCTTTGCCGACGCGTTGTGGAGTCGTCGACTGGACGTCTGGAGCAGCAACGTCGACGTTCAGCAGAAGGTCGGCAACCGCCTTGGCTGGCTGGGTGTGTCGGGATTCGTCCAGCCTCACACGCCTCGACTGCGCCAGGTCGCGGACCTCGTGTCGAGCGAGGGCGCCACCGACGTCGTCCTCCTCGGTATGGGTGGATCGAGCCTCGCGCCGGAGGTGCTGCGGCGCGTGCTCGGGGTCGCGCAGGGTCGTCCCAGGTTCCGCATGCTCGATTCTGTGGACCCTGAAGCCGTCAACGACGCAATGGCCAACGCGGCGACCTCGTGGTTCATCGTCGCGAGCAAGTCGGGGGGGACCATCGAGCCCAACGTCATGGCAGCCGAAGCACAGCGCCGATTGCGCGAAGCCGGGCAGGACTGGAGCAAGCGCTTTATCGCCATCACCGACGAAGGGACGCTCCTGCATCGCCGGGCTGTCGATGAGGGGATGCGCGAGGTCTTCATCAATCCCTCGGACATCGGCGGCCGGTATTCGGCGCTGTCCTTCTTCGGGCTGGTGCCAGCGGCCGTCATGGGCGCAGACCTCGACCGTCTGCTTGCGTCTGCTCACGAAATGGAGGACGCGTGCCGACGGCCGTCGGTTCGCGACAATCCCGGGCTGGCCCTTGGCGCGTTCATGGGGGCCGGCGCAGGTTCCGGCCGTGACAAGCTCACGCTTCTCGTTCCGCGCCGCCTGGAGTCGTTCGGCCTGTGGGTCGAGCAGCTCGTCGCCGAAAGCACGGGCAAGCACGGCACGGGCGTGGTCCCGATTACGGGTGAGACCTCCGAAGCGCGATTCGGACCCGACCGGCTCGCGGTCGTGATCCGACTCGAAGGCGAGGGGCCGGACGCGTTGCAGATCGACGCCGCGCGGTCGGCCGGGATGCCGACCCTCACCGTGGACATGCCCGACGTCGCCTCAATTGGGGGTGAGTTCCTGCGATGGGAAGTAGGGACGGCCGCGGCGGGGCTGCTGCTCGACATCAACCCGTTCGACGAGCCGAACGTGCAGCAGGCGAAGGATGCGACGCGAGCGCTTCTCGACGAGTACAAACAGCGCGGACGCCTGCCGATTCCCGAGGCTCACGCCACCATCGACGGCGTTCGCCTCACGATGAGCGAAGCTGCACAGCAGGAACTGAGCGGCGATGCGGCTGATACGTTCCTGCGGGTGCTGCATCCGTCCGACTATTTCGGACTCCTCGCCTACCTTCCGCCAGACCGATCGCCCTTTCACGAACCACTGCATTCGTACCGGATGGCGGTAGCCGCTGCGACCGGCTGTGCCACGATGTTCGGCTACGGCCCCCGCTATCTCCACTCGACCGGTCAACTGCACAAGGGAGGCCCCAACACGGGAGTGTTCGTCATCGTGACGGCGGAACCGCAACAGGATCTGCCGATTCCCGGTGAGCCGTTCTCGTTCGGTGTGCTCGAAATGGCGCAGGCGCTGGGTGATTTCCAATCGCTGGATCGAGCGAATCGACGGGCGCTCCACATCCATCTTCCCCGCCGCGACCCCTCGCTCCTGCGGCAGATTGCGGAGCGCTTGCTCAGTCGAGTCGCACGACGACCGCAGTGACGTTGTCGGTCGCGCCAAGCGCGATCGCCTGCTGCACGAGACTCTCGGCGATGGCCTGGACGCTGCGCGTTCCGGCCAGCGTCTCGCCAAGGGCGTCCGAGGAAATCACCCCGTGCAGGCCGTCGCTGCAGATCAGCAGCAGATCTCCTGTCTCCAATTCGCAATCGAAGACTTTGGGCTCGAGGTCCGGTCTCACGCCGACCACTTCGGTCAGCACGTGGCGCATCGGATGAACGTCGATCTCCGCCTGGGTCATCGTCACGCCGGTCGCCAGCGCATTCGAGATCCACGAGTCGTCCTGCGTGAGTTGCGCGAGGACGCCACTGTGCATGCGGTAGACGCGACTGTCGCCGATGTTGGAATAGACCGCGTGGTCACCCACGACACAGACGGCTGATACCGTCGTCCCCATCCCCGAGTATTCATCGCGGCGGCTGGCCGTCTCCAGAATGCGCCGATTCGCGAGCCGAATCGCGCGTTCCAGCCGCGCCGGTACCGGTTCACCATTGCCGGCGATGATGTGGCGGATGGTGTTCACCGCGAGGTCGGACGCGACTTCGCCGGCGTTGTGGCCGCCCATGCCATCAGCGACGATGAACAGGCCAAGTGCGTGGTCGACAAGGAGTGCGTCTTCGTTGGAGGAACGGCGGCCTGGATGAGTGGCGCCGTGCGCCGCGAGACTCATGCGCCAGAGAGCTTACCGTGTTTTCGTCACGGGGCGGACCGTTTGTGCACGCCGTTTTCGGCGAGACGCACGACCTTCGGTGCCAGTGGCGCGGTCGTGACGCCCCGACCAGGATCTCGTGCCACACCTCGCGCACGGCGGCCAAGTATGGTCCACGAACGACAGGCCGAAGCTCGACGCGTTTTGTATACTCCCGGCGTGACCATGAGCGGCGTGCACGGAACGCTCGTCCGCGCCACGGCAGCACTCGAACGGGGCCGCGGTGTTGACGCGGCGCAGATTCTGACGCCGCTGCTCCGCTCGGGCTCGCTGGCACGTGAGGACGAATTCACCGTCCGCGCCGCGCTCGCAGAGGCGTGGCTGCTGCAGGATGACCTGACGCAGGCGTCCTCGGCAGTTGGCCGATCGCCCGATA
>Ga0081539_10002320_pt1 | contig 27418 bp, 27 predicted proteins | sample TabmetS4T2R2_FD_71023 | JGI IMG/M metagenome (GOLD analysis project Ga0081539, IMG submission 71023) | Tabebuia heterophylla rhizosphere microbial communities from the University of Puerto Rico - S4T2R2 | ecosystem: Host-associated > Plants > Roots > Rhizosphere ...
GTTCGGGTCAGAGGGAGGGGCATCACCGGCACGCCGGTTCAACGGGCGCTCCGTGCCCCTCCCTCTGACCCGAACCGGTACGCTTCCGCGGGGTCCGGGGGGCAACGCTTGCCCCCCGGCGGGGAGGTCCAGGAGGGGCAGAGCCCCTCCTGGCCCGCACTCGGAGTGCCTTTCAGCGCGCCGCCAGTTGGACGTTGCGGGCGCTGGCGTAGGCGACGGTGGTGAAGTCGCGGAGGCGGCGTTCGACGCCGGCGAAGGCGCCGCGGCTGCCGGCGGGGCTGGTGGCCTCCGGGTTCTGCTGGCGGTAGGCGAGGTAGCGCGCGACAGTGCCGGCGCCGCAGAGATGGGTCGCCGCCACCAGCCCGCTCTCGGTGATGCGCAGCGTCGAGCCGTCCATCGCCCGCACGCTGGAGCCCGCAGCGTTGAGCAGCCCGGTGCGCTGGAGGATGGTTTCCTGGCGGGCGAGATAGGCGGTCATCGCCGCCTCTTGTGCCGCGGGGTTGGCGAGGAAGCTCGCCTCGTCGCTCACGCCGTGGTTGCGGGCGAGGGCGGTCCAGCCGCCGCCGGCGTCGCGCCAGCCGATGTCGCGCAGGGCGATGGGAATGAACTGATAGCGCCCGAGGGCGCCGGAGGCGGCGTTGCGCTGGGTGTAGCCGCCGCCCGGGTGTTCGGCGCTGCGCTCGGCCTCGGCGATGCGCTGGCGGAAGGCGGCGTTGCTCGGCGGCCGCGCGGCGCCGTTCCAGGCGGCGGGCAGGCCGGCGGCCGCCGCGACGGCGCGGCCGGCCGGTGCAGGCGGTGCGGCCAGTGTTGCCGGCGGCGGCGCCGGTCCCGGCCGTGCCGCGGGGGTGGTGCGGGCCAGCACCAGCTTGAAGTCCATGGCTTTCGGCCCGCGCGGCGCGGTCGGCAGCGGTGTCGCGCTGGCGGGGCTGATGGGCGTGCTGGCGGGGGGAGCGGGCATCGCAGCCTGCAGTCTCGCCGCGTTGCGTTAAGGCCTGGTTGAACCAGGGGCTGAGGGAGCTTCGCCCCCCCGCCCTTCTCCGTAAGACAACGGTGCAAATACTGTGCGTGCGGCAGCAACTACGCGCCAAGTATCCAAAAAAAGGAGGTGGGGGTTTGGGGGGGTCGCGGCACTGCCGCGACGTGAAGCTCCGCCCCCCAATCTTTTCTCACGCCGGCTGTCGCGCCGGCAGTGCCATCCACCCTGGGATATGCGGCGTCAGCACCGCCTCCCCGCAGGCCAGCCCCGGCTGTTCCAGTGCTTCCAGCCGCAGCAGCGCGAGCCCCAGCCCGTCGCGGCCGGAGCGCATCTCGCCGACCTCCTCCCCTCCCGCCAGCACCGGCGTCCCGCGCGGCGGCAGCGCGCCTTGCACCGTCACCGGCACCAGCCGCTTCTTGAGCAGCCCGCGATACTTGGTGCGCGCCGTGAGTTCCTGCCCCATGTAGCAGCCCTTGCTCCAGGAGACGCCGTTCAGCTCGTCGAATCCGGCCTCCAGCAGCAGCGACTTCTCCGCGTCCAGATCCTTCGACCCGTCCGGCAGCCCGAGCGCCAGCCGGTGCGAATCATACGCGGCCTCGTCTGCCGCCCCCGCCGCCACCGCCGGCAGCAGTGCCCGCCACCCGGCCTCGGCCAGCCGCGGATCCGGCGCCGCGATCCCTGCCGGCGGCGCCTCGCCCCACACCGCATGGACGAAGAGCCGCTCGCTGGCATCCGCCAGCGCCACCCTGGCGCGCAGCCGGAAGCGCGACAGACGCTGGACCAGCGCGGGGATGTGCGCCCGCTCGGCGTCCAGCAGCAGCCGCTCGCCCTCGGCGAACACGAAGAATTCCGCCAGCCACCGGCCCTGGGGCGTCAGCAGCGCGGCCCACACGGCGCGGCCCGGCGCGGCCTCGGCGACGTCGTTGGACACCAGACCCTGGAGGAAGCCCGCCCGGTCCTCGCCGGTCACTTCCACCACGCCGCGGCCGGCGAGATGCGCGATCGTCATGGCGCAGAGTTTGGGCCGCCCCGCCCGCCGCGCAACACCCCGGCGCGGCGGGCGCGCCTCCCACCCGCCGCCGTGCCATGCTAAGCGGCCGCGGTGCGCGTCCTGTTCGTCACCTCCACCCGGATCGGCGATGCCGTGCTGTCCACCGGGCTCATCGACCATCTGCTCCGCACCCGCCCCGAGGCGCGCTTCACCATCGCCTGCGGCCCGGTGGCCGAGGGCCTGTTCGCCCGCATGCCGAACCGCGAGCGCACCATCGTCCTCGCCAAGCATCCCTGGAGCCTGCACTGGCTCGATCTGTGGCGGCGCACCGCGCTCACCTGGTGGGACCTGGTGGTGGACATCCGCGGTTCCGGCCTCGCCTGGCTGCTGCCGGCGCGGCGGCGCGCGGTGATGCGCGGCGGCCGGCGCCCCGGCCACCGGCTGCGCCACCTCGCCGAGGTGCTGGACCTCCCCGAGCCGCCGCGCCCGGTCGCCTGGTTCGCCCCCAAGGATGCGGCGCGCATCGCCTCCCTGGTCCCCGGCGAGGGCCCGATCCTCGCCCTCGGCCCCACCGCGAACTGGCACCGCAAGGTCTGGCCCGCCGAGCGCTTCATCGCCTTGACCCAGGCGCTGACCGCCCCTGGCGCCCCGCTCGCCGGCGCCCGGCCGGTGATCCTCGGCGGCCCCGGCGCCGCCGAGCGCGCCATGGCCGCGCCCGTCCTCGCCGCGCTCCCCCAGGCGATCGACCTGGTCGGCGCACTCACCCTTCCCGAAGCCGCCGCCCTGCTCGCCCGCGCGTCGCTCTTCGTCGGCAATGATTCCGGCCTGATGCACCTCGCCGGCGCCGCCGGCGCCCCCACCATCGGCCTGTTCGGCCCCACCCCCGCCTCCGAATACGCCCCGGTCGGCGCCCGCGCCCTCGCGGTGCTCGCCGAGGGCCCGCCCGGCGACGCGCCCATGGACTCCCTCCCGGTCTCCCGCGTCGCCGCCGCCGCCGCGTCCCTGCTCACCCGCGCCGCGCCGGTCGCCCTGGGCGAGATCGCCGCGTGACCCCCCGCCTCGCCATCCTGATCGTCGCCCGCAACGAGGAGGCGCGGCTGCCCGACTGCCTCGCCTCCGCCGCATTCGCCGACGAGATTGTGGTTGTGCTCGATCGCACGACCGATGGTAGTGCTGTCATCGCCCGCGCCGCCGGGGCGCGGGTAATCGAGGGCGCGTGGGAATTGGAGGGCGCCCGCCGCAACGCGGGCATCGACGCATGCAGCGGCGACTGGATCCTCGAGCTCGACGCCGACGAGCGCGTCTCGCCCGCGCTTGCCGCGCAGATCCGCCGGGTGATCGCGACCTCCCCCCATGCCTGGCACCAGGTGAAGGTGGACAACTACGTCGGCGACCGCCTCGTCGCCTGGGGCTGGGCCGGCTCCTTCGGCACCACCGCGGTGCCGCGCCTGTTCCGCAAGGGCGCCAAGCGCTGGCGCGAGCAGCGCGTGCATCCCGGCCTCGACTGGCGGGGCAGCATGGGCCCGCGCCTCACCGAAGGCGCGCTGATCCACCTGGTGGACCGCGACATCTCCGACATGCTGCGCCGGCTGGACCGCTACTCCTCGGCCAAGGCCGCCGACCTGCTGGCGAGCGGCGAGATCGGCACGCTCGCCGGCAATCTCCGCCGCTTCGCGACGCGCGCCTTCAAGTCCTACGTCCAGCGCAAGGGCTATCGCGAAGGCGCCTGGGGCGTGCTGCTCGCCTTCTGCACCGGCGCCTTCCCGCTGCTCGCCTATCTCAAGGCGCGGCTCGAGCCGGAGAAGCACGGCGGCAGCCCCACGGAGACGCGCCGCGCCGCATGAACAGGCCATGAGAATCGCGCACATCATCGGCGGCGCCGCGCTCGGCGGCGCCGAGGCCTTCTACGAGCGGCTCGCCATCGCGCAGCACATGGCGGGCGACACCGTGCTGGCGGTGATCCGCCGCAATCCCGAGCGCGCGCTGCGGCTCGCCGAGGCCGGGCTGCGGCCCGTCGAGCTCGGCTTCGGCAGCCCGCTCGACCTGTTCACCGGACCGCGGCTGCGCCGCCTGCTCGGCGACTTCGCCCCCGAGGTGACGGTGGCGTGGCAGAACCGCGCGGCCTGGTTCGCGCCGCGCGGGCCCTGGGCCCTGGTGGGCCGGCTGGGCGGCTACTACAACCTCAAATACTACCGCCGCTGCGAGCACCTGGTCGGCAACACCCAGGACCTCGTGCGCTGGATCATCGCCCAGGGCTGGCCCGCCGCGCGGGTGCACCACCTGCCGAATTTCGCCCATGACCTGCAAGGCGCCGCCCCCGCCACGCTGCCCGCCCCGCCCGGCGCGCGGCGGCTGCTGGCGATGGGGCGGCTGCACGCCAACAAGGGGTTCGACCTGCTGCTGCGCGCCATGCAGCGCCTGCCGGAGGCGCATCTCTCCCTCGCCGGCGAAGGCCCCGAACGCGCCGCGCTGGAACGCCTGGCGCAGGAGCTCGGCGTCGCCGGCCGCGTCGCCTTCCTCGGCTGGCGCGAGGACGTCGGCGCGCTGCTCGCCGCCTGCGAGGTCTTCGTCTGCCCCTCCCGCCACGAGCCGCTCGGCAATGTCGTGCTGGAGGCCTGGTCGGCCGGGCGGCCGGTGGTGGCGGCCGCGGCGCAGGGCCCGAGCGAGCTGGTCCTCGACGGCGAGACCGGGCTGCTGGCTCCGCTCGAGAACGAAGCTGCGCTGGCCGAGGCGATCGGCGCGCTGCTCGCCGATGCGCGGCGCGCGGCGGCGATCGCCTCCGCCGGCCGCGCCGCCTTCCTGCGCGAGCATGCGGAAGCGCCGGTGCTCGCGCGCTGGCGCGACTTCCTCCAGGCGGTGAGCCCCGCCCGCGACCTGCGGAGCAACGCCTGATGCCCCGCCGCGCCGCCACGCCGCACGCCCCGTCACGCGGGTCTCGCGTCACGCGGAGCCGCGCCTGATGTGCGGCCTCGCCGGCCTCGCGCTGCGCCCCGGCACGACGCCCTCGGCCAGCGTGCTGGACGCGCTCACCCGCGCGCTCGCCCATCGCGGCCCGGACGGCGCCGGCCACCACGTCGCCGGGCCGGTGGCGCTCGCCCACACCCGCCTCGCCATCATCGACCTCGCCACCGGCGACCAGCCGCTCTTCGCCGGCCCCGCCGCCCTGGTCGCCAATGGCGAGGTGTACAATTACCGCGAGCTCCGCGCCGCCCACGGCCTCGCCTGCGCGACCGGCAGCGACTGCGAGCCGCCGCTGCACCTGTTCCGCCGCGACGGCGCGCGCTTCGCCGATGCGCTGCGCGGCATGTACGCGGTCGTCGTCCATGACCGCGCCGCGCGGCAGGTGGTGCTGGCGCGCGACCCCTTCGGCATCAAGCCGCTCTACCTCGCCGAGATCGCCGGCGGCATCGCCTTCGCCTCGGAGCCGCAGGCCTTGATCGCCGCTGGCCTCGTCGCGCCGCGGCTGCGCCGCCAGGCGGTCACCGAGCTGATGCAGCTCCAATTCACCACCGGCGTCGAGACCATCTTCGAAGGCATCCGCCGCGTCGCCCCCGGCGAGACGGTGGTGATCGCCGACGGCGCCGTGGTCGAGCGCCGCCGCCGCGCCGCGCTCCCCGAAGGCCCGCCCGAGACCATCGCCGAAGAGGACGCGCTGACGCGCCTCGACACGGCCCTCGCCGAAAGCGTCGATCTCCACCAGCGCAGCGACGTCCCCTACGGCATGTTCCTCTCCGGCGGCGTCGATTCCGCCGCGGTGCTCGCGATGATGGCGCGCCTCAACGAGCGCCCCGTGCTCGCCTTCACCGCCGGCTTCGACATCCCCGGCGTCGCCGACGAGCGCGCCGCCGCCGCCCACGCCGCCCGCGCCGCCGGCGCGCGCCATGTCGAGGTCGCGGTCACCGAAGCGATGGTCTGGCGCCACCTGCCGCAAATCGTCGCCGCCATGGACGACCCCGCGGCCGACTACGCCATCATCCCCACCTGGTTCCTCGCCCGCCGCGCACGCGAGGAGGTGAAGGTCGTGCTCTCCGGCGAGGGCGGCGACGAGATCTTCGGCGGCTACGGCCGCTACCGCTCCGCCATGCGGCCCTGGTGGCTGGGCGGCAAGACGCCGCGCGCCCACGGCGCCTTCGACCGGCTCGACGTGCTGCGCGAGGCGCCCACCGGCTGGCGCGACGGCATCGCCGCCGCCGAACAGGCGGCCGCCCTGCCCGGGCGCTCGCGCCTGATGGCGGCGCAAGCCCTCGACATCGCCGACTGGCTGCCCAACGACCTGCTCACCAAGCTCGACCGCTGCCTGATGGCGCACGGCGTGGAAGGCCGCACGCCGTTCCTCGACCCCGGCCTCGCCGCCGCCGCCTACCGCCTCCCCGACGCCCTCAAGGTGCGCGGCCACACCGGCAAGTGGCTGCTGCGCCAATGGCTGGACCGCACCCTGCCCGCCGCCGAGCCCTTCAAGCCCAAGCAAGGCTTCACCGTTCCCGTCGGCGCCTGGATCCAGGGCGTCGGCGACCGCCTGGGCCCGCTCGTCGCCGCCCAGCCGGGCGTCGCGGAGATCGCCAGGCCCGACCGCGTCACCGCCCTGTTCCGCGCCGCAGCGGAGAAACGCCGCGCCTTCGCCGCCTGGCACCTGCTGTTCTACGCGCTGTGGCACCGCCACCACGTGGAAGGCCAGCCATGCAGCGGGGACGTCTTCAACGCGCTGGGTGATTGAGGGCGGGACCGAGAGGGGGCTCTGCCCCCTCTCGGGCTCTCCCCCGCTGGGGGGCGACCTCGCCCCCCAGACCCCGAGGGACACTGTCCGGCCGAGTCCGGGGCAGGGTTGCCCCTGGGCGGGGAGGTCCAGGGGCAATGCCCCTCTCCTGGTCCGCTCTCACGCTCCCGGATTATTCGTTCGACGCCGTTCTGATATTGCCCGCTACCCCGTCATGCACGATGCTCGAAATGGGAAGACGCGGCGTGGGCCGCGATCAGCGAGGCAGCCATGCCGAAAGTGTTGGGTACCAGGGGTGAGGACTTCATTCACCAGGCGGGCGACGGCCTCAATCCTCCACCCGGTTACGGGGACATCATCGGGACCACCGAGTTGAAGGACCTCGTGCGCGCTGGCGGTGGCGACGATGTCGTTCACGCCGGTGGCGGCGAAGACACCGTCCGCGGCGCCGATGGCAACGACATCCTTTATGGCGACCTCGGCAATGATTTCGTTTACGCCGAAAGTGGCGACGACATCGCTCACGGGGGCAGCGGCGACGATCTTCTCTACGGCGGGGATGGCCAAGACATCCTTCACGGCGCCGGCGACGACGATGCCGTCTTCGCCGGTGATGGCCAAGACATCCTATACGGGGGTGGCGGCAACGACTGGATGTTGGGCGAAAACGGGCGCGACGAGCTGTTCGGCGGCGACGGCAACGATCGCCTCTATTCGTCCAGCTATTTCTTCCCTGCGGGTGACACGGTGGACGGCGAGGTGCTGTCGGGCGGCGAAGGCGACGACAGCCTTTCCGGCAGCGGCGGCACCGACATTCTCGATGGCGGCAATGGCACGGACGAGGTTTGGTACTACACCCTTCGCGGTGCGGGCGTGCGGGTCAATCTCTCAGCTGGGACGGCATCCGGTGGCGACGGCGGCGGCCGTGACACGCTGATCTCGGTTGAGAACGTCATCGTACTTTGGGACGGGTTCATACCTGGGGAGGGTCCTGCAGGCGGTGGGAACGACACGCTGATCGGCAATGAAGGGGCCAATTGGCTGGGAGGCGGCGGGGGGAGCGACCGGCTTTTCGGCAAGGGCGGCAACGACACGCTCGATCTTACGAGCACCGGAGACTGGCTGCACGGTGGGGACGGTCAGGACTGGCTATCTTGCTATTTCCCGGACAATGAAGGCGACTATTTCACGACGGTGGTGAACCTCGCCGCCGGCACCGCCCGGGCAGCCGCTCTGTCTCAGGATCGGCTTGCGTCGATCGAGAACGTCAGTGCGAATCTCGGCGATGACACGGTGATCGGCAGCGGCGCCGCAAACCAAATCGATGGCCTCTCTAGCGACGACCGGCTGACCGGCCGATACGGCAACGACACGCTGATCGGCGGGGGTGGAGCCGATGCCCTGTCTGGCGGCCGGGGCGCGGACGAATTGTGGGGCGACGACCCGCGGTGGGGCGGTATCTCCGCGGACCGCTTCCTCTACCGCGAGGTAACGGCGAGCGGTGTCGGCACTGGGTCCCGCGACATCATCCGCGACTTCGACCCCTCCGACGGCGACGTGATCGTGCTCAAGAGGATGGACGCGGATGTAGGCGCCGCAGGCGACCAGGCCTTCACCTTCATCGGCGCTGCCGCGTTCGGTGGCGCGGCTGGCGAGCTGCGCTATGCCGGGGGCGTCGTGGCCGGCGATGTGGATGGTGACGGCGCCGCCGATTTCGAGATCGAGCTTTCCGGCGCGCCGACTCTGACTCGCGGCGACTTCGCCCTCTGACGCGGGTTCGCAAGAGTTCGACGCTACCCCGGCGACGTCCTTCTGACTCCCCTCAGGGCCTGGGGGGCATCGCTTGCCCCCCGGCGGGGGAGAGCCCGAGAGGGGGCAGAGCCCCCTCTCGGTCCCGCACTTTCAGTCACCCAGCACCATCGAACTCCACCCGGTGGGCGCGGATGGTTGGTTGGTGGGTTTCGGCCCAGGCGGAGAGCGCGCCGAGCTGGGTGGCCAGCGAATGGCCGAGCGGGGTGAGGCTGTAGGAGACCTGGGGCGGGGTGGAGGGGATCACCGCGCGGGCCACGAAGCCGTCGCGCTCGAGCTGGCGGAGCGTCACGGTCAGCATGCGCTGGGAGATGTCGCCGATGGCGCGGCGGAGCGCGTTGAAGCGTGTCGGCTCGCGCTCGAGCGTCAGGACCACCAGCACGCTCCAGGCGTCGCCCACCCGGTCGAGGATGTCGCGGACCGGGCAGTCCTGGTTGCGCGCGCCGGGCGCGATGGTGCCGTCGGTTCCCCGCATGTGCCTAGCTCATCCGCAGGTGCCTTCTTGAGGCCCGGGATAGAATAGTTAGCTAGTGCCGGCAAGTAACCGCCTCAGGAGGCACAGCATGCGTATCGCCATCATCGGCGCGACCGGACGGGCCGGCTCGCGCATCGCCGCGGAGGCTTTGGCCCGCGGCCATCAGGTCACCGGCATCGTGCGCGACCCCGCGAGGGCGGCGGCGCCGGAGGGCGTGGCCCTGGTCGCCGGCGACGCGACCCGGCCCGACAGCATCGTGCCGGCGCTGCGTGGCCGGGATGCGGTGGTGAGCGCGGCGCGGTTCCTCGTGCTGAAGGCGGCGCCGCTGCTGGAGGCGCTGCGGAGTGCGGGGGTGAAGCGGCTTTTCGTGGTGGGCGGCGCCGGCAGCCTGGAGGTGGCGCCGGGTGCCGCGCTGGTGGATGCGCCTGGCTTCCCGGAGGCCCACAAGGCCGAGGCCCTGGCCGGGCGCGACTTCCTCGCCGATCTGCGCGGCGGCGCGGCGGATCTCGACTGGAGCTTCCTCTCGCCCGCGGCGGAATTCGCGCCGGGCGAGCGCACCGGGCGGTTCCGCCTCGGCGGCGACGCGCTGATGAAAGACGCGAACGGCCGCAGCCACGTCTCCATGGAGGACTACGCCATCGCCGTCCTCGACGAGCTCGAGAACCCGAGCCACATCCGCCAGCGCTACAGCATCGTGGCGCGCTGACGGTACTCCGAGTGCGGGACCGAGAGGGGGCTCTGCCCCCTCTCGAGCTTTCCCCCGCTGGGCGGCAGCCGTGCCCCCCAGACCCCGCGAGGAGAGGTCCGGAATTGGGAATGGGCACAACCGGCGCGCCGCTTCAGCGCTCGGGACGTGCCCCTTCCCAATTCCGGACCTGTACATCTTCCGCGGGGTCCGGGGGCATCGCTTGCCCCCCGGCGGGACTTGGGCCCCATCGAAGGCGCGAAGCGACTTCGATGGGAGCTGGGCCAGGAGGGGCGGCGCCCCTCCTGGCCCGCACCGGTCATCCGGCGCCCCCGACAACTTTCCGCGCGTCACCGTTCTGAGATTGCCCCTCCCCGTGAACCGGCGGGATCGTCGCCCGCCATGGGGCAGCGGCCCCAAGGCCGGGGAGAAACGTCACATGGCGACCGTGCACGGGACCGAAGCCGACGACTTCATCCACAGGGCGGGGGACGGCCTGGTCGTTCCCCCCGGCTACAACGAGATCGCCGAGGCCACCGCGCTCGGCGACGTCATCGACGGAGGTGACGGCGACGACATCGTGTATGGCGACGACGGCGTGGATTTCCTGGCCGGTAACGGCGGGAGCGATACGCTGTTCGGCGGCGGCGGCGACGACTACCTCTACTCTTTCAGCCATAGGTATCCCGACGCCAGCCTGGAGCGTTTCGGCGGCGAGCTGCTGTCGGGCGGCGACGGCAACGACGACCTGTTCAGCAGCGGCGGCAGCGAGACCCTCGACGGCGGCGACGGCTACGATAGGGCCGAGTACGATTCCGACGTCGGCGACGACATCAAAGTGAATCTCGAGAGCGGGAGGGCGGTGGGAGAAGTCGGCAGGGGGGGCAAGGACACCCTGATCTCGGTCGAGAGCGTCGCCGTGGCTGGCCACGGCGACGCCGTCGTGATCGGCGATGCCGGCGCGAACGCTCTATTTGGCGACTTCGGGGACGACCGGCTCCGCGGCCAGGAGGGCGACGACACGCTCGGCGGCGGGGAGGGGGCCGACCTCCTGCGCGGCGGGCCGGGCGAGGACTGGGCCTTGTTCGGCTCCTTCGGCCCCAAGGTGGTGAATCTCGCCGCCGGCATCGGTCAGGGCAGTGACGCCGAGGGAGACCGGTACGTCTCGATCGAGCATGTCTACGCGGGCTTCAGCGATGACAGGGTGATCGGCACCGGCGGCGCCAACCACATCCTCGGCCTTAACGGCGACGACCGGCTGACCGGCCGGCACGGCAACGACACGCTCGAGGGCGGCGACGGCAACGATCACCTGTGCGGTGGCGCGGGGGCGGACGAGCTGTGGGGCGACGGCCCCACCTCGAGCGGCTTCTTCGGCAGCTCCGACAGCTTCCTGTATCGCGACGTCTCGGCGAGCGGCGTCGGCGCCGGGTTCCGCGACATCATCCGGGACTTCGACCCCGCCGAGGACGACCGGATCGTGCTCACGGAGATCGACGCCGATACGGGCACCGCCGGCGACCAGGCCTTCACCTTCATCGGCGCCGCCGCGTTCAGCGGCACCGCCGGCGAGCTGCGCTACGAGGGCGGCATCGTGGGCGGCGACGTGGACGGCGACGGCGCCGCCGATTTCGAGATCGAGCTGTCCGGCGCGCCGGTCCTCACCGCCGCCGAGTTCGCGCTGTAGCGCTCTAGGCCCGGCTGCGGGCCAGGAGGGGCGCTGCCCCTCCTGGACCTCCCCGCCGGGGGGCAAGCGATGCCCCCCGGACCCCGCGGGCAAGGGTGCAGGTCCGGACATGGGAAGGGGCACGACCGGCGCGCCGCTTCAGCGCGCGGAACATGCCCCTTCCCATGTCCGGACCTCTCATCGCGGGGTCTGGGGGGCATCGCTTGCCCCCCAGCGGGGGAGAGCCCGAGAGGGGGCAGAGCCCCCTCTCGGTCCCGCACTCGAAGCATCAGCGTTCCGCCCCGTTCCCGCCAGCCAGCGCCGCCATGAAGGTCTGCGAGAAGTGCCGTGCGTCTTCCCGGAACACCGCCTCGCGCAGCAGCGCGTGCCGCCGGCGCCGTTCCCCCGCGGCCATGGTGTAGGCCTCGTTCATCGCCTCGGCGATCTGGTCGGCGTCGTGCGGGTTCACGATCAGCGCCTCGCCCAGCGCATCGGCCGCGCCCGCGAATTCCGACAGCACCAGCACGCCGGGGTCGTCCGGCTCCTGGGCGGCGATGAATTCCTTCGCCACCAGGTTCATGCCGTCGCGCAGCGGCGTCACCACCCCGACGCGCGCCATACGGAACAGCCCGGCGAGGGTCGAGCGCGGCATCGGCCGCGTGATGTAGCGCAGCGGCAGCCAGTCCACTTCCGAGAAGCGACCGTTCACCTCGCCGGCGAGCCGGTCGAGCTCGCGCCGCAAGGTCGCGTATTCCTCGACATCCTCGCGCGAGCGCGCCGCCACCTGCAGGAAGGACACCTTGCGCCGGTGCTCGGGGAAGCGCGCCAGCAGCCGCGCATAGCCTTCCACCCGGTTCGGCAGCCCCTTGGAGTAGTCGAGCCGGTCCGCGCTCACCGCCAGCGCGCGCCCGTCGAGGCTCTCGCGCATGCGGCGGAATTCCGCCGAGGCCGATGCCTTGGTCGCCAGCGTCTCGAAGGCGGCGGCATCCATGCCCGCCGGCACCGCGATGGCGTGGCTGCGGCGGCCGCCATGCTGGACATCGGCGCCCTGCACCTGCGCGCCGCAGATCCGCTGCGCGCAGTCGAGATAGTCCTGCAGATGCCCGCGCGTCTGGAATCCCGCCACGTCATAGGCGGCAAGTCCCGCGAGCAGCTCGCGCGCCACCGGCAGCGCGGCGAACACCGAAGGCGGCGTGAACGGCACGTGCAGGAAGAAGCCGATGCGGTTCTCGACGCCGAGCTTGCGCAGCTCCCGCGCCACCAGCATCAGGTGGTAGTCGTGCACCCAGATGAGATCGTCCGGCTTCAGCAGCGGCTTCAGCGCCTCGGCGAAGGCGCGGTTCACCGCCTGGTAGCCTTCCCAGTCCTCGCGGCGGAACTTCATCAGCCCGAGGCGGAAGTGCAGGATCGGCCACAGCACCGCGTTGGAGAAGCCGACATAGAAGCGCTCGTAGTCGGCGGTGCCGAGATCGAGCGTCGCGTAGCTGACGCCGCGCACGCTGGCGAGCTCGGCCTCCTTCGCGGTTTCCTCCGTGACCTGGCCGCTCCAGCCGAACCACAGATCGCCGCGGCGGATCGCGTCCTGCAGCGCCACCGCGAGCCCGCCGGCCCGCGCGCCGCGCGCGCCCGGGGAGGGCAGGCGGTTCGAGACGATCACCAGGCGCGCCACAGCCCCTCCTCCCAGCTTCGCGACAGCCGCATGGCGGAGAGGATCAGCCCCACCTGCGAGTAGGTCTGCGGATAATTGCCCCACAGCTCCCCGGTCGAGGGATGAACATCCTCGGACAGCATGCCGAGATGGTTGCGCCGCCCGAGCGTCATCTCGAAGATCTCGCGCGCCTCGTCGCGCCGCCCCACGCTCGCCAGCGCATCGAGATACCAGAAGGTGCAGACCAGGAACGCGGTCTCCGGCCGGCCGAAATCGTCGGCCTCGTCGTAGCGCATCACGAAGCCGTCGCGTACCAGCCGGTTCTCGAGCACCGCCACGGTGCGCAGGAAGCGCGGATCGGAAGGCCGCAGCAATCCGAGCTCCGGCAAAAGAAATGAGGACGCATCGGCGACCGGCGCGCCGAACACGCCGGAGAGCCAGTCCTCGCCCGGCACCGTCGCCTGCCGCAACAGCTCCTCGCGCAGCCGCGCGCCGCGCTCCGCCCAGCGCGCCGCATCCTCCTCGAGCCCGAGCCGGCGCGCGATCATGCCGAGCCGGTCCACCGCCGCCCAGCACATCGCCGCCGAATGCGTGTGCACGCGGCTGCGCTCGCGATACTCCCACAGCCCCGCATCCGGCTCGAGCGCCGCCTTCTCCGCCGCCTCGCCGATCGGCACCAGCTGGCGGTAGAGGCTGACATCCCCCGCCCGCGGCAGCCGCGCATCGAGGAACATCTGCGTCGCCGTCAGCACCAGCGAGCCATAGCCGTCATTCTGCTTCTGCCCCGCCGCGGCATTGCCGATGCGCACCGGCCCGAAGCCCTGATAGCCCGGCAGCCACGGCGCCGTGGTCTCCGCGAGGCTCACCCCCGGCGCGATCGGGTAGAGCGGCGCCACCGGCCAATTGTCATCGCGCAGCACCGCATCCACGACGAAGCGCACGAAGCCTTCCATGGTGCGCGTCGCCGACATCCGGTTGAGCGCGTTCACCGTGAAGAAGGCGTCGCGGATCCAGCAATAGCGGTAATCCCAGGTCCGCTGCGTGCCCGGCGCCTCCGGCACCGAGGTCGTCAGCGCCGCGACGATCGCGCCGGTGTCCTCGAAGGAGCACAGCTTCAGCGTGATCGCCGCGCGGATCACCGCCTCCTGCCAGTCGAACGGCACCGCCAGGCTGCGCACCCAGTCCTGCCAGTAGGCGATGGTGTCGAGCAGGAAATTCCGCGTCACCGCATCCGGATTCTCCGGCAGCGATTCGTCCTGCCCCAGCACCAGGCTGATCGGGCGGTCGAGCAGGAACTCGGTCTCGTGCAGCGCGTAGCTGATCGGCATGTCGGTGGTGAGCCGCGGCACGTCGGCGCCGCCGGTGTAGCGGATGTGATTGGAGCCGAAAATCGGCTGCGGCTGGCCCGAGCCGTAGGAATAGCCCGGGCGGACGCGCACGCGGATGCGCGGCCGCCCCGCCGCCGGCTCGATCCGCCGCATCAGCATCGGCGGGCGGTACATCCGCCCGAAGCGCTGCAGCCGCGGCGCGAAATCCATCACCCGCACCTTGCCGCCATGCCGGTCGGCGAGGATGGTCTCCACCACCGCGGTGTTCTGCACGTAGCGCTGCTCGGACCCGACATGCCCGCTCAGCACCACGTCCATGAAGCCGCTTTCGGGCTCGTTGCCGCCGAGCAGCGCGTGGAAGACGGGATCGCCGTCGAGCCGCGGGAAGCAGAACCACACATGCCGCGCATCGCGGGTGATCAGCGAGGCGATGTTGCAATTGCCGATGACGGCGAGATCCAGGCTCATTGCGGCGCCGCCGCCGCCGCGCCGCGCGCGATCCAGGCGCGCACCTCCTCGGGGCTGCCGCCGAACGCCTCCGGCACCCGCAGCCCGAAGCCGCCGAGCGCCGCGGCCGCCTCCATGCCGTCCTCGTCGGTCACGTCGTCGCCGACGAACACCGGGATGCGCCCCTGGAAGGGATGCTGACGCATCAGCAGCGTCACCGGCCGCGCCTTGGTCGCGCCGCGCGCGCGGATCTCGGCGGCCATGCGCGCCGGCAGCACCTCGTAGCGCGGATCCTCCGCGGTCAGCGAGGCGAGCAGCTTCTCCGCCGCCTCCGCATGCTCCTGCGCGAGCCGCCAGTGCAGCGCCACCGCGTGGCTCTTCTCCTCCACCAGCACGCCCGGGCGGAGGCCGGCGAATTCGTGCAGCGCGGCGAGCCAGCGCGGCGGCACCGTCGGCATGTCCGCGGCCACCACCAGCTGCCCGTCGGGCCCGCGCAGCACCGCGCCATGCTCCGCCCCCGCCGCCAGCCCGAGCGGCACCAGCGCGTCGATATCGCGCAAGGACCGCCCCGAGACGATCGCCAGCGCCCCGGACAGCCGCCGGTGCAGCGCCGCCAGCGCCTCCCTGAGGCCCGGCGCCACCACCACCGCATCCGGCGCGGGCGCGATGTCGATCAGCGTGCCGTCGAGATCGAGGAACAGCGCCCAGTCGTCGCGGATCGCCGGGGCCGGCGTCGCGGGGCGCAGCGCGCGCGTGGTGCTGTCGTCATCGATCACGAGGGAGTGAGCTTTTCCGGCCGGAGATGCGTCGCGTTCGCCGCCTTCTTTCGCATCCCCGGCCTTCGCGCAAGGCCCGGGCGCGTCAGTCGCGATAGGAGGGGTCGATACGATCGAGCTTCCGGAGCAGCGCCGGCCATTCCATCACGCCGAACGGCCGCCGCGTCTGCGGCTGGTAATTCAGCCAGGTCTTCTCGATCACGTCATCGGGCGGCGTCACCAGCTTCGCGCCGCAGGACATCGCCGCGATCTGCGTCTTGCAGGAGAGCTCGAGCCGATGCATCGCGTTGAACGCCTCCGCCACGGTGCGTGCGCAGGTCAGCAGCCCGTGGTTGCGCAGGATCAGCGCGCTGTGCTCGCCGAGGTCGCGCACCAGCCGCTCCTGCTCGGAGAGATCCAGCACCACGCCGTTGTAGTCGTGATAGCCGATCTTCGCGAAGCGCATGGCGGTCTGCGTCATCGGCAGCAGCCCGCATTCAAGCGAGGACACCGCCATCCCCGCCCAGGTATGGGTGTGGATGACGCAATCGACCTCCGGCCGCGCGCGATGGATCGCGCTGTGGATCACGAAGCCGGCGCGGTTGACGCCATAGTCCTGGCCGGGGAAATCCGGCTTGTGCAGGATGTTGCCCTCGTGATCGATCTTGACCAGGGAGGAGGCGGTGATCTCCTCGTAGAACAGCCCATAGGCGTTGATCAGGAAGGCGCCTTCCTCGCCCGGCACGCGCAGGCTGATATGGTTCGCCGCCTGGTCGGACATCGCGTAGAGCGCCATCAGCCGGTAGCAGGCGGCGAGATCGACCCGCGCCTCCCACTCGGCGGCGGGCACCACGCCCTTGAGCGAAGGAATCCCGAGACCGGCATCGTCGAGCATGCAGCACCTCCCTGGCAGGGAACAAAACGCTCGGCCCGCCACCCCAGCCTGTCAAGCGCAGCGCCGCGCCAGCGCGAGACGGCGGCGTGACGGCGCTGATCGCCTACCCGCTCGCCGCGCTGGCCGAGATCGCCGGCTGCTTCGCGCTCTGGGCGGTGCTGCGCCTCGGCTGGCCCGCCTGGTGGCTGGCCCCCGGCGCCGCCGCGCTCGCGCTCTTCGCCTGGGCGCTCACCTGGGTGGAGACGGCGGCCGCCGGCCGCGCCTTCGCCGCCTATGGCGGGATCTACATCGCCACCTCGCTGCTCTGGATGTGGGCGGTGGAGCGCAGCCGCCCGGACGGCGCCGACCTCGCCGGCGCGGCGCTCTGCCTCGCCGGCGCCGCCATCATCCTGTGGGGTCCGCGCGGCTGAGCGACGCAACCGCGGGCAGCGGCCTCGCGTTGCCTCACCGCCCCAGGAAGCGGGACCACAGCCATGCTTGCCACCGCGGACCGCATACCCGCCAACACCGCGCCCGACGTCAACGCGCGCATCGCCGCCGCGATGGACGCCGAGGTACATCGCTGCGCCCACGACCCCGAACGCATCAGCCAACGCCTGCGCGCGCTCGAGGAGGAATGGGACATCGAACGCATGCTGCAGGCCAACGCCGCCACGCTCGGCTTCGCCGGCACCGCACTCGCCGTCCTCGACAACCGCCGCTGGCTGATCCTGCCGCTGCTCGTCACCGCCTTCCTGTTCCAGCACGCGACCCAAGGCTGGTGCCCGCCACTGCCCTTCCTGCGCCGCATGGGCTACCGCACCGCGCGCGAGATCGACACCGAACGCACCGCACTCCGCGTGCTGCGCGGGGATTTCGGCTCGCTCGGACTCGGGACGCGGGATCCGGACGCCGTGGCCGCCGATGCTTTGAAGGTCGCGCGGATGTAGGCTGGGGGGCGGAGTGAACTCCGCCCCCCAGACCCCCCACCTCCTTTTTTTGGCGACTTGGGACGGGCGGCAAGCGCAGCCCTGAACCCGTGAACGGCGCGGCACCTGAGAGTGCGGGAGGGGTCAGCGCCAGCGCTGCGCTCGGCTCACCTACCCGTAACTCAGGAGAATCCTCGTGAGGGCTTCGGGGGCCAGCCGCGGAACATCGTGTGCGCAGTCGAGGCGATGGGTCGCCCATTCAGGATCCATCCGCAGGCGCTCGTAGAGCGCGATGAACGGACTTCCCTCCCAGCCTAAGGCGGCGATGAACGCCTTACGGGGCACCTTGCGCCAATCGCCGGTCAGCCTGATCGCCTGCAGGAAGGTGGCGATCGGATGCGGACGGCATCGCCCATCCAGATGGGCCGGCGGCGCGCAGGCCAGCCCATCCGCAGCCGCGCCCGCGATGAAAACTTCCCGATAGCGCGCGCTGGTGAGCGACCAGACCGATGCACCGCTCTCCGGCACATAGGCATCCGCATAGACGATCGCCGCAACGCGCGACGGCTCCTGGTCCGCCGCGCCGGTCACGACCATGCCCCCGTAGGAATGGCCGACGAGAATCGCAGGCGTATCGCGCCCCCGCACCGCCGCGACCGCCTCGCCGATATGCGTGTCCAGATTGGTGCCCTGCGACGGCTCCTCGCCCAGCCCCGAGAGCGTGAGCGCCTGCACCTCATGCCCTTCGCGCGACAGGGCCTGGCTGACGGCGTCGAAAGCCCAGCCGCCATGCCAGCCACCCGGCACCAGAACGAATCTCGCCATCCTGCCGCCCTCGCACTCTCCACCGCCGCGCCCTCGATCACGGAGGCTGCGGTCGCCACCAGCGCCAAGAAGCCAAAAAAAGGAGGGATGGGGTCTGGGGAAGGGAGTTCATCTCCCTTCCCCAGCACTTCACGCCGTCAGTGCCGCCGGCGCCGTGCGTTCCCGCTTCACCAGGAGCTTGTTCAGCGCGTGCACATAGGCGCGCGCCGAGGCGACGATGGTGTCGGAATCGGCACCCTGCCCGTCCACCAGCTTGCCCTTCTCCTCGAGCCGCACGGTGACGCGCGCCTGCGCATCCGTCCCCTCGGTCACCGACTGCACCGCATAGAGCTTCAGCACCGCGTCATGCGGAAACGCCATGCGCAGCGCGTTGAAGGTGGCGTCGATCGCGCCGTCCCCCGTCGCCACGCCCTCATGCGGCTTGCCGTCGATCTCGAGCGACAGGGTCGCGGTCGGCCGCGTGTGGAGGCCGGTCGCCACCGTGAGCGCGGTGAGCTTCACGCGGTCATGCCCGCGCACCACCTCGTCGTCCACCAGCGCGACGACGTCCTCGTCATAAACGACCTTCTTGCGGTCGGCGAGGTCCTTGAACCGCCGGAACGCGTCGTTGAGCTGGTTGTCACCCAGCTCGTAGCCCAGCGACTTCAGCTTGTCGCGGAACGCCGCGCGTCCCGAATGCTTGCCCAGCACCAGCGAGTTGGTGTGCCAGCCCACGCTCTCCGGCGTCATGATCTCGTAGGTCGAGGCGTCCTTCAGCACGCCGTCCTGATGGATCCCCGATTCATGCGCGAAGGCGTTGCGCCCGACGATCGCCTTGTTGGGCTGCACGTCGAAGCCGGTGATGGTGGCGAGCAGCCGGCTGGTGCGCAGGATGTTCGGCGTGCGGATGCCGCTCTGGAACGGCATGGCGTCGTGGCGCGTGCGCAGCGCCATCACCGCCTCCTCGAGGCTGGCATTGCCGGCGCGCTCGCCGATGCCGTTGATGGTGGCCTCGATCTGCCGCACGCCGGCGCGCACCGCCGCCAGCGTGTTCGCTACCGCGAGCCCGAGGTCGTTGTGGTTGTGCGTCGAGAACACCACGCCGTCCGCCCCCGGCACCCGCTCGCGCACCATGGTGAAGATGCGCGTCATGTCCTCCGGCAGCGCGTAGCCGACGGTGTCGGGGATGTTGATCGTGGTCGCCCCCGCCTTGATCGCCGCCTCGACGCAGCGGCAGAGGAAGTCGGGCTCGGTCCGCGTGCCGTCCTCGGCGCTCCACTCGACATCGTCGGTGTGGCCCCGCGCCAGCGAGACGCTGGAGGTCACCAGCTCCAGCACCTGCTCGGGCTCGAGCCGCAGCTTCACCCGCATATGCAGCGGGCTCGTGGAGACGAAGGTGTGGATGCGCTTCCGCGCTGCCGGCCGCACTGCCTCCGCGGCGCGCAGGATGTCCGCCGGCGCGGTGCGCGCCAGCCCGCACACCACGGGGCCGTCCTTGGCGAAGTGCCGCGCGATCGCCAGCACGCTGTCGAAATCGCCGGGCGAGGCGATCGGGAACCCGGCCTCCATCACGTCGATGCCGAGCTCGCTCAGCGCCTCGGCCATGCGCAGCTTCTCCTCGATGTTCATCGAGAAGCCTGGCGACTGCTCGCCGTCGCGCAGCGTGGTGTCGAAGATGATGATGCGGTCTTCGGCCATGGCGCCGAAGGAGGGGTGGTTGATCGGCATGGCGATCCTCGGGACGTGTTCGTTGCGGGTCCTGGCCCGCTTGTCCGAGGGGATAGCGGGCGTGCTCAGCCTCGGCTTCCCCTGAGCGATGCCGGCCGCGGACGGCCGGGCGCTACGCCCAGGGGCGGATAAGTCGAAGGAGGGCGAGGCCGATCGCCGGGCGCGCGCCGGCCGGGGCGTCGAGCCCTGCGGTCAGGCCAATGCGGCGCGCATGCGGGAGCATTCCGGACGGTATTCTACCGGTTGCGCTTGTTGCGGGCAAGATCGGGGGCGGAGTTCACGTCGCGGCACTGCCGCGACGTGAACTCCGCCCCCGGTGTCCAACCTCAGGAATGGTAAACCACACCCATGGTCCGTCTCGACATCATCACCACCCGCGGCGGCGACTCCGGCGAAACCTCGCTCGGCGACGGCACGCGCCTGCGCAAGGATGCGCTGCGCATCGAGGCGATCGGCGCGGTGGACGAGGCCAATGCCGCGCTCGGCGTCCTGCGCCTCCATGTGGACGCCGACGCCGACGCGATGCTCGCCCGCATCCAGAACGATCTCTTCGACATCGGCGCCGATCTGTCCGTCCCTGGCGAGGCCGGCGACCGCCTGCGCCTCGCCGACACGCAGTCGGCGCGCCTCGAAGCCGAGCTCAAGGCGATGAACCAGGGCCTCCCCCCGCTCAAGAGCTTCGTCCTCCCCGGCGGCACCCCCGGCGCGGCGCACGCCCATGTCGCGCGCACCGTCGTGCGCCGCGCCGAGCGCACCACGGTCGCGCTCGCCGCGGCGGAGGCCGTGAACGGCGCGGTGATCCGCTACCTCAACCGCCTCTCGGATCATCTCTTCGTGCTGTCGCGCCGGCTCAACGAGGGGCGCGACCAGCTCTGGCAGCCCGGCGCGACGCGCTGACCAGTGTCCCGATTCCGAAGGCCTTGCCCGCGCTGCGTACTCCGGAAACGGGACACGAGCGCTGGTTTCCAGTGGCCTGCCGATCCGCTGCGTTCGCTGCGAAGTGCAGGGAACGCAGCGGGCAGGACACTATTCCGGCTCTCCCTGCACCGGCATCCCGCCCACCGCGCGCATGAACACCGAAACGTCCCGTGCCGCCGCCGCCACCTCGTCGGGATCGGTGCCCTTCGCCACCACCGCGACGCCGCCGCCGCCCGGCCGGTAATAGGGGTACGACCCGATATCCAGCAGCGGGTACTGATTCTGGATACCCGCCAGCCCCTCGGCGATGCGCCCCTCCATCAGCCCGTGCGCGTGCACGGTCTGCGAGACGATCGGCGGCCCGCCGGTCAGGCTCGGCGCCAGCGCGTCGAACATCGCCTGGCACACCCGCGGCACGCCGGCGAGCACATGCACGTTGCCGATGGTGAATCCCGGCGCGATGGAGATCACGTTGTCGATCAGCGTCGCCCCGCGCGGCATGGTCGCCATGCGCTGGCGCGCCTTGTTGAAATCCCCGGGCGGCGTCTGCCGCGCGTAATGCGCCTCCATCCGCGCCCAGGCCTCGGGGTGCGCCTCCCAGGGCAGGCCAAAGGCCTCGGCGATGCATTCGCTGGTGATGTCGTCATGCGTGGGCCCGATGCCGCCCGTCGTGAACACGTGGTCGTATTGCGCCCGCACGGTGTTCACGGTGGCGACGATCACCTCGCGCTCGTCCGGGATCACCCGCACCTCGCGCAGCCGGATGCCGATCTTCCCCAGGCCCGTCGCGATGTATCTCAAATTGGCATCCTGGGTGCGGCCGGACAGCACCTCGTTGCCGATGATGAGCAGGCAGGCAGTCGGGTTGGTCACGTCGGCGGCTCCCAAAGCGGCACGGCGAGATAGCGGGCGCAGTCGCGCAGACGATCGTCGAACGTGGCGAGCAGCGCTTCCTCCCGGCGTGCCAGGGCGAGGTAGAGGCAATCGTAGAACGGATGGCGCAGCGTGCGGGAGACGGCGGCGGCGCCCTCGAGCAGGGCCTCGTCCGGCGTGAAGGCGATCGGGCTCGCGCGCAGCTCGCGCAGCGCCGCCTCGGGATAGTCCGCGGCCGTCGGCATCCCGCGGCGCTGACGCTTCAGGATCGCGCTCGCCACCTCCAGCAACAGGAACCCCGGCGCGAGCAGCGTATCGGTCCCCGACTGCAGCGGAACCGCGCGTGGCGTCGCCGGCTCCTCCACATACCAGGGCACCGCGACCGAGGCGTCCACCACCACCCGGCTCACTGCCCGCGACTCGCCGCGTCGCGCTCCCATTCCTGCTCGTCGAGCAGCCGCGCCATGCGGTCATGGTCGCGCCACTCGCGGATGATCTCGACCGAGGAGATCTCGCTCGGCTCCACCCGCGCCCGCAGCGCCGCGGCGCGATCGGCCCAGGCCTTGCGCCCGTCGTCCAGCGCCGCGGCGCTCAGCACCTCCCGCGCCACCTGCTCGAGCGAGGTGCCGCGCTCCGCCGCCCGCGCCTTCAGCCGCTCGATCACCGCATCGTCCAGGTTGCGGACCAGCATCTGGCCCATGGCGCCCTCCGCTATCACCTCATGATAGCAGCCCCCCGCCGGCCGCCCTACAGGAAATCCCGGAGCAGCGCGACCAGCGGCTTGTCCGCCGGCGGCACCGCGTAGTCCCCCAGCCGCGCCGGCCTCACCCAGGCCAGCGCCTGCCCCTCCAGCGGCCGCACCACGCCCCCCCAGCGCCGGCACAGATAGAGCGGCATCAGCAGATGAAACGTCTCATACCCATGCGAGGCGAAGGCGAAGGGCGCCAGGCACGCCTCCGCCACCTCCACCCCGAGCTCCTCCTTGAGCTCCCGGATCAGCGCCTGCTCCGGCGTCTCCCCCGCATGCACCTTGCCGCCCGGGAATTCCCACAGCCCCGCCAAGGGCTTGCCCTCCGGCCGCCGCGCCAGCAGCACGCGCCCGTCGGAATCCACCAGCCCGCAGGCCGCCACCAGCACGATCGGCTTCGCCCCGGCCGGCGCCGCCTGCTCCGTCGGCGCGGGCGACGCCGGCGCGTGACCGGACAGCTCCTCCCGCCCGACCTCGAACATCACCACCGGCATCGCCCCGCCACGCGCCAGGAAGTCGCGCCGCGCAGTCCCCGCCTCGCGGAACCCGATCCGCCGCAGCACCGCCATCGAGCGCACATTGTCGGTCAGCACCCCCGCATGCAGCCGGTCCAGCTCCAGATTGGCGAGTCCCCAGCGCGACAGCCGCCCCGCCGCCTCCGCCGCCACCCCATGCCCCCAGAATCGCCGCCCGACCCAGTACCCCAGCTCCGCCGCCCGCTCCCCGCGGTCCAGGCTCAGCCCCACGCAGCCCACCAGCACCTCGCGCTCCCCCTCGCGCCCGGTGATGGCGAGATGGAACGCCTCCCCCGCCGCCATCTGCGCCGCAGTGGAGGCGATCCACTCATCCGCCAGCTCCCGCGGATAGGGGAACGGCACCCGCGCCAGGTTCTTCGCCACCTCCCAATCGTTCACCAGCCGATGCAGCTCCGCCGCATCCGCGGGCGCGAGCGGGCGCAAGGTGAGGCGTTCCGTGGTGAGCGGCACGAAGGGGGCAGTGTCGGGCATGCGGCCCCCGACAAGCCGCGATGCCGCGTCCGCCGTCAAGGGGCCGTCCCGGCCACGCCAGCACGCGGCGCCAATCACGCACCCGGCCGGCGCGCCACCAGCAGCACGAACATCGGCGCGGCCCGCTTCGGGAACGGCACCACCCGCGCCGCCACCCGCGCCGCCGCCCAAGCCGCGCCGAGGCTCGCATACCAGGACCACCGCGCCGCGAAGAACGGCCCATCATCCGCCGTCTTCACCGGCGCCAGCCGCCCCATCCAATGGATCAGCGGCTGCCCCGGCGCCGGCGGCAGCAGCGCGATCCGCACCACCTCCAGCCCCAGCACGCCCGCCAGCGCCGCCATCGCGGATTCGCTCCACCAGCTCAGATGATGCGGCGGCGCATTCAGCGCGAAATCCGGAATCGCCGTCATCACCGAGGGCCAGATCGGCGCCCCCAGCATCAGCAAACCCCCCGGCCGCACACAACGCAGCATCGTCGCCGCGAACCCGCGCGGATCCGCGACATGCTCGATCACCTGGAACGCGCACACCGCGTCATACGCCCCGGGATTCGCCGCCGCATGCGCATCGAGCGATTCCGCCCGCACCTCCCCCGCCAGCCGCGCATAGGCCTCCGGATGCGGATCCAGCCCGAGATACCGCCCGCGCACATGCATCGCGAAGGCGGCCGGCCCGCAGCCCACATCCAGCACGCGATCCTCCGCCCCGAGATGCGCCGCCGCGGCGAGATACTCGGGCCTTCCCGGCGCCGCGCTCAGCACGCGCTCCGCCGCGTCCAGCTTGCGATACAACGCGCCATAGAACGCCGCATCGCCCTCCGCCCGCGGGTGGAAGAACGCAAGCCCGCACGGCGACCGCCACAACCCGATGCGGCCTTGCTCCGTCGCCAGCGGCGTCGGCTCCACGCCGAATGCCCGCCGCCACAAGCCGCGCAGCAACGCCGGCGAGATGGTCTGGATCAGCGTCGCAGGCACGCCGGTGATGGGGCAGGGGGGTGACATGGCCGCCCCGTGTAGACAGAAAGAGCTGGGGAAGGGAGATGAACTCCCTTCCCCAAACCCCATCCCTCCTTTTTTTGGCTTCTTGGCGCCTGTGGCTTCCGCGCGCTCAGGCGCCGAGCCGTTGTCGGGCTGAGAACGGCGCTTGCAACGCATCCCGAATGCCCAACCGCACTCTCAGGCGCCGCGACGCCGAGTCGTCGAGACCCGCCCTCGCCACCCATCCCATTAGCCAAAAAGAGGAGGTGGGGGGTCTGGGGGGCGGAGTTCATCTCCGCCCCCCAGCTAACGCATCGCACCACCCAGGATCATCGTGTCTTGACGCCTCCCGCTCGCCCCACCGACAAGCGTCGAGCCCGAGCACAAGGAAACGCCGCATGAAGATCTTCTTCTCCCCAGCCTCGCCTTACGTGCGCAAGGTCATGGTCTGCGCCGCCGAGCTCGGCCTTGCGCTCGAGAAGCTCCCGAGCGCCGCCAGCCCGGTGAACCGCGACCGCACGATCGTCGCCGAGAACCCGCTCGGCAAGGTCCCCACCTTCCTCACCGACGACGGCACCGCGCTCTACGACAGCCGCGTCATCTGCGAGTATCTCGACACCAAGGGCGGCGGGAAGCTCTTCCCCCGCGAAGGCGATGCCCGCTGGCGCGCCCTGGTCGAGCAGGCTCTCGCCGACGGCCTCCTCGATGCCGCCCTCCTCGCCCGCTACGAAGGCACCCTCCGCCCCGCCGAGCTGCGCTGGGACGCCTGGGTCGCCGGCCAGATGGACAAGATCGCCACCTCGCTCGACCGCATGGAACACAGCACCGCAGGCTTCGCCGGCCGCGTGGACATCGGCACCATCGCCACCGGCTGCGCCCTCGGCTATCTCGACTTCCGCTTCCCCGACCTCGGCTGGCGCACCCGCCACCCGAACCTCGCCGCCTGGCTCGCCGAATTTGGCCGGCGCCCCGCCATGCAGGCCACCGCGCCCACCGGCTGAGGGCACACCGCGTTGGACGACCTGCTCGCACTGGCGGCCGACCCGGCCGCCTGGGCCGCCCTCGCCACCCTCACCGCGATGGAGGTGGTGCTCGGCATCGACAACCTGATCTTCATCTCCATCCTCACCAACAAGCTGCCCGAGCACCAGCGCGCCCGCGCCCGCCAGCTCGGCATCGGCGCCGCGCTGGTGCTGCGCCTCGCCCTGCTCGGCACCGTCGCCATCATCGTCCGCCTCACCGACCCGGTGATCACCCTGCTCGGCCACGGCCTCTCCTGGCGCGACCTGATCCTGATCGCCGGCGGCCTCTTCCTGGTCTGGAAGGCGACCAAGGAAATCCACCACACCGTAGACCCCGACCCCGGCCCCGACATGTTCGCCGGCAAGGCCGGCACCGCCACCCTCGGCGCCGCGATCGGCCAGATCCTCGTCCTCGACCTGGTGTTCTCGATCGACAGCATCATCACCGCCGTCGGCATGACCCAGCACATCCCGATCATGGTGACGGCCGTGCTGCTGACGGTCGGCGTCATGCTGTTCGCCGCGACACCGCTCGCCAACTTCATCCACGCCAACCCGACCGTGGTGATGCTGGCGCTCGGCTTCCTGCTGCTGATCGGCACCACGCTGATCGCCGAAGGCTTCGGCGTGCACGTGCCGAAAGGCTACGTGTACTTCGCGATGGCCTTCTCGGCGCTGGTCGAGGGGCTGAACATGATGGCGCGGCGGCGGCGGCGGACGTGAAAAGAGCTGGGGAAGGGAGATGAACTCCCTTCCCCAGACCCCAACCCTCCTTTTTTTGGTGAATTGGCGCCGGTAGCGGCGGCACGGCGACACATCAGCGGCAGTCGTGTTGAGAGTGGGTCCACGTGCCGGCGCAACACGCGGAGGGCGCCCGGAAACCAGGATAAGCCATCCTGCAGCCATGACGGGCGACGCGGCCACACCGATGGGCAAGCGCGAATGGGCGATGCTGATCGTCCTCGCCATGCTCTGGGGCGGCTCCTTCTTCTTCACCGGCGTCGCGGTGCGCGCGCTGCCCGCCTTCACCATCGTCCTCGCGCGCGTCGCCATCGCCACGATCGCGCTGTGGGCCGCGCTCGCCATCCTGCGCATCCGCATGCCGCGCCTGCCCGGGCTGTGGGCCGCCTTCCTCGGCATGGGCCTGCTCAACAACGCGATCCCCTTCAGCCTCATCGTGCTCGGCCAGCGCCACATCGCGAGCGGCCTCGCCGCCATCCTCAACGCCACCACGCCGCTCTTCACCGTCCTCGTCGCCCACTGGCTGACCACTGACGAGCGCCTGACGCCGGGCAAGGCCGCGGGCATCCTGCTCGGCCTTGTGGGCGTGGTCGTGATGCTCGGCCCGGACCTGCTCGCCGGGCTCGGCACGGCTCTCACGGCGCAACTCGCCTGCCTCGCCGCGGCGCTCTCCTACGCCTTCGCCGGCGTGTTCGGCCGCCGCTTCCGGCGCATGGGCGTGCCGCCGCTCGCCACCGCCGCCGGCCAGGTCACCGCCTCCACCCTGCTGATGCTGCCCTTGGCCCTGGCGCTGGACCGCCCCTGGACGCTGCCGCTGCCGGGCTGGGAGAGTTGGGCCGCGCTGCTCGGCATCGGCCTGCTCTCCACCGCGCTCGCCTATCTCCTCTATTTCCGCCTTCTCGCCGCTTCCGGCGCCACGAACCTGCTCCTCGTGACCTTTCTGATCCCGGTGAGTGCGATCCTCCTCGGCGTGCTGGTGCTGAGCGAGACGCTCCTCTGGAAGCACCTGCTGGGCATGGCCCTGATCGCCGCCGGCCTCGCCTGCATCGACGGCCGCGCGCTGAGGGCAGTTTCTGGGGGCCGGAAATGAACTCCGCCCCCCGGGAAGGGTGGCGCGCTCCGTTCTCAGCCCGACAACGGCGCGGCACCTGAGAGTGCGGCAGGAGCCAGCGCCAATAGCCAAAAAAAGGAGGTGGGGGCGTGGGGGGGGGGGTTTCTCTTCCCCCCCCCTTTCTTTTCCTCCTTCCGGGTCCGGCGAAGACGCCCCACGCGACTTTGCACCCGCCGGGAGCGAGAGGGA
>Ga0081539_10002321_pt1 | contig 27418 bp, 23 predicted proteins | sample TabmetS4T2R2_FD_71023 | JGI IMG/M metagenome (GOLD analysis project Ga0081539, IMG submission 71023) | Tabebuia heterophylla rhizosphere microbial communities from the University of Puerto Rico - S4T2R2 | ecosystem: Host-associated > Plants > Roots > Rhizosphere ...
TCATCGGTCGTTCCTCGAATCAGGTTGGTGTCAGCAACCCGACCCTACCGGGGAACATCGATGACCGCCCGCGAAGCCGCTCGCTCGCTACAGCGCTATTTGAGTGCGCGCGAGCGAGCGGCTGCGCTTACGCCGAGCTACACCACGAGGGGGGACACGACCCAAGACAAAGCCCGGCGGTTTCCCGCCGGGCCTGGCCCGTCCCCCTGATCGTGTGATCAGAAAGTGAACTGGGTGCGGAGGTAGCCGCCCCATTGGTCGTCGGCCGGAGTGGCGCTGAGCGGGTCGCCGTCGCCGTGACTAAAGGCAACACCCGGTGTCACAACCAGGCCCGGAACCACCGTGAAGTTCACGTCTGCCACGATGTAGTAGTCGGAAAACTCGTTGTAGGAGAACTGGGCGTTGAGGGTGACGCGGTCGCTGATATTGACCGCACCGCCAGCCCAGAGGCCCCAGTCCCCGCCCCAGGTTGCGTACCAGTTGCCGCCGCTGTCGTCCTGGTCGTCCGTCCATGCGGCCATGATGAACAGCGAGAAGAGGTCGTTCGGGGTGACGTCGATGCGGCCCTTGACCGAATACTCGTCCTGGACCGAGTCCCAGCCTCCCACTGCCGACAGGCCGAAGAGGCCGGTCGTGTATTTCGCGCCCGCCACCACATGCGGGGAGTAGTCGGTGATGGCGCCGGCCGCGGTGTAGGCCGAGTCGTCATTGTTGCCTTCTTCCACACCCGCCATGGCGGAGAAGCCGTTGCCGGCATCGAAGGTGTAGGAGATCTGGTGCGTTTCATAAGGACCGAACGGGATCCTGGAGTCATCCATGACGACGCCCGAGGCGTAGCCGGTCCACATGACGAACTGCGAGTCCTCGACGCCCCACATCAGGCCGCCGAGTTTCACCCAGGCGCGTTCGATCCCGGAGCTGTTGCCGACGGGATGGAACTCGGCGTCTGGCGCGCCGCCATTGCTGGTCGCCCAGTTGAAGTTGGCCTGCACCTTGCCCTGCAATGTGCCGAGCTCGGTCTCGGTGCGGGCCTCGACGCGCAGGGCATAGCGGCCGCGCTTGTGGTAGCTTTCGGCATCGCTCGGATCGCCATCGGTGCTGTCGCCGAACAGGTCGCCGACGCCGATGTCGTAACGGACGTAGCCGCCGAACTTCAGGCAGATTTCGGTTCCGGGGATGTAGTAGTAGCCGGCGCCGTAAAGATCGCAAACGCGAACATATTCGACCGGCTCCGGCTCCGGAGCGACGACCGCGTCGGCGGCGCGCGCACCGGTAACTGCGAGCAGTGCCGCAGCCGACCCAAGCAAGATGCTTCTCATATTCATATCAATCTCCGAAGTAAGTCACTAGCTAGGGTCAAGCCCCTGCCAGCAAAACGGGTAACGTCGACGTCTGAGGTCGGCAAAGGACAAAACTGGGTCTATTTCGGCGCTACCCTTACTGCGGCAATTCTGCAACGCATTGAGTTGTCGAGATCGAATTGCCAGAAAAATTCACGTAGGACAAAACCAAACATGTCCTTTGACTGTAGGCTTTCTCTGGCACAAACGTATCAATGCTTGATCCGGCCCGTGTGGAAGGACTGCTTGGATCGGAAGGCAAGTGATGCGTTTTCATCTCCAGTCAACGCATAAGGGCTCTCGCTTATCCCTGAGCGGGAGCCCCGCCGTTGGGCGTCGGGTGCGCAGGCGCGGGCCCGGTGGCCTCGTAGTGGGCGCCAGGCATGTCCGCCGCCATGGCTAGCTGCATGTCGAGCTGTATCCTTGCAATGGTCGCTGCAACGACATCTTCGAATAGATCTTGAAGCGGCGGCAATATCCGGACTTGCCGGCCGCCCTTTTGCAGCAGTCGCACGAGCCCCGCGGCCTCGGCCTTGTTCATCAGCCGCCTTATGTGCGTTCGCGACAATCCAAACAGAGACCCGATCTCGTCGAAGGGAAACTCGACGATAGGATCGCCCAATTGCCAATCGGTGCCCTTCAGGGACAGCAGCTTGAGCAGCAATATCGTTCCCCCGTCCGCGGCCATGAACACTTGCGAGTGAGAGGAACTGAAAACGGACGTGTGTATGGCGATGTAGGAATAAAGCCCGACGGCAAAGCAACGTTCCTGGATGCCTTGATCCCGGTCGAACGTCGCAAGGTAATTGCTGGATGCATACAGCGTATCTGTCGCCATGAGCGAAATGCGCTGAAAGTCCCTGGCAGCTGATACCAGGTGTTCCGTAGGCTGAATGTACAGCCATCTGCGGTCGTGTGGATTTTCCACGCGCACGACCAGGCCGAGCCGTTCCAGAAGTGCGACACTCGCGGTGGTGGTGTTCTTGCTGCAGACGCCCAATGCCGTGGTCAGCGTCTGGATGGACGAGAGAAAAGCGCCGCCATTTTTATCGGCCTGCCCGAAATACGAGGACAGGATCGCCATGCAGACTATCTGGCGGGCGACGTTTGCCTTCGCCTTGTTGACGAGATAGCGGCCTTCGAACAGCTGCACCATGTTTCGCGCGAAGTCGGCCGCCGTTGCGGCGAAATCAGGATGACATCGCAAGTCGCTGATGCGTCGCCTGAACCACTGGGCGCCGGTCTCGTGGCTCGCGCAAGCGTGGGGCCGCGGAAGTGCGAGTTGGCGGAAGGCGACATTCAAGTTGGGTCCGCACGCCGCATCGACATCGGTCCCCAACGTGTGGGTAGGATGCGCGACAGCTCCGTTGGCGTTTGCCCATGTGTTCATCGGAATTCCCCCGACACAACAACCGAGAGCGTCTGGGCCGTCGAACCGGAAGTGTAGACCAACCGCTGGCCAACCCAGTCTGGCGGCTCGTCAATCCCCACAACAGCTCATTACCAAGATTGAACCTCTGCCGCTATCGTAGCGAATATCTTCGGTTTTCGGAGTCTGCAAAGGACAAAACTGGGCCTATTTCCGGATAGCCACCACCGCGACAATTCTGCAACGGGAGCGGGCTGCCGTCCGGCACCAGCGGTAGGTAGAAAAGCTCGAACAATTCGTTATGTCGCGATGAGAAACGTGCCGCTGCCTACAAGCGCTGCGCTCCAGATGTAGTCGAGGTTGATCCAGCCTCGCCGCAGAAATTCGAGTCCGGCCCACTCATAGACAATCAAGGAGACCACGGCGATGACAGCCAGCATCGCGCCGGTGTGAACTCCGAGCGCGGCGAGCGCCGTGCCCAGCGAGCCTTGGGTCATGGGATCGCCAACCGGCGCGCCGGTCAGGCAAAGCGGCACGACGACAGGCAGAAGCATAAGGCCCGCGCCATGCGCGCTCGCCATCAGCAGCGACCAGACCGCCAGTCCGGCAAAGCCGGCCTGCATGCCGATACGCACGCGGCGCTTGTGGCCATAGAGCAGATGCCACACCGCCCAGCCGATCAGCACGAGGCCGGCGAGCTTGCCGAGCATGGCATGGTCGACAAATACGCCGAAGGCGAGGGCTGCGATCAGCACCATGCCGACCGACAGCGCATGACCGAGCACGATCGGGCCGAGCGAGGTCAGCACCGCCGCCCGGCTGTTGCGGTGCATGCCCAGCGCCACGGCGAACAGCCAGCCCATCGCCGGATTGAGGCCGTGAAAGATGCCTAACCCGGCGATGGCGAGCCAGGGTGTTAGATTGCCCGCCGTCATTGACCCGTCACGGGTAACAGTAGGAATCGGACGAACAGTCGCCGCCTTCGAGCCGTACCTGATGCGGCAAGTGACCCTTCGGCCAGTCGATGAAGAACTTTTCGTCGAACGCGACGCCGCCGTCCGGCTTGGCATCGAGTTTCACCATCCAGCCGTCGAAGCCGCCCTCGTAGAACTGGCCGTCGATTGCTCCGTAGAGCGAGTTGGTGAAATAGACGCGACTGCCGTCGCGGCTGATCTCGACCATCTGCGGACCGCCGCTGAGACGGCCGTTCTTTGCCGCCGGATGACCGGCTCGCGAGACGATTCCGCCGATGCGAACCTTGCCGGTCAGCTTCGGGTTCATCGGGTCCGAGACGTCGTATTGCTGCAGGTCGCCTGTGCCCCAGCACGAGACGTAGAGGAAGCGATCGTCCATCGAGAGGTCGATGTCGGTGACGAGCGGCGGCACGGCTTTGAAGCCTTTCAGGACCGGCGGCAGATCGTCCGGCTCGGCCGGCTCGGCCGGTATCGAGATCACCTTCTTCGCCGCCCACTTGTCGCCATCGCGATACCAGGTCCAGATCGATGAGGAGAGGTCCTTGAGGCTGATCACGCAATTGACGAAGCCATAAGCCTTGGTTGGATTGTGCGCGGGCCGAAGCTCGAAGACGAGCTGGTGTTCCTCGCCGAAATCGATCTCCTGGACATGCTTGCGCTTGTTGAGGTCCCAGAAGTGCAGGCGGCGGCCATATTTGGAGCCGAGCAGGATTTCGGGGACCAGGCCGTCCTCGAATGTGTCCGGCGTGCCCCATTCGCTCGTCACCAGCGTGTCGTAGCCGAGATGCCACCAGCCGTCATAGGCGAGCTGCTGCGGACCCCGGTCGATCTCCCACCGGCCGAGCGGCTGGAAGCTCTCGTGATCCATCAGGAAGATGCCGCCCGGCGCCTTGCCTTCAGCATTGCCCAGCGCGGTCACGTAGATGCCTTCGGGGCCGCAGTGAATTGTATGCGGGCGCGTGTAGCCCGTCCGTTCGGCGATCTCTTCCGGCTCGATGACCCTCACGATCTTCGGATGTTTCGGGTCGGGACCTGTGTCGAGGATATGAATGCGCGAGGAGCGCAGGCCTGGCACCACCAGATAGCGCCGTTCGATATGCGGGTGAGGGGCGTTGGGGCACAGCGACGAAGAGCAGGCATTCCAGCCGAAATGGTGGAGCTCGTCGCCCGGGTTCGGCATCGGCACCGTGTGGATGATCTGCGAATAGGAATCGCTCGACGGGTCGACGTCGACGACGGCGATCCCGTCCGGGGTCTGCCTTCGGGGATCGAACATAGCCACGTAGGCGATCGACTCGCGCCTTGCCTTTTGCGCCATGCGCGGCGAGGGATAAAAGCTTGGATCAGGACGCCAGCTTGCCATTTCAATTCCTCCTCCACGAGAATTGCCGGCCGCCCTCGAACAGCATACGCCTGAATTCGAGAGCGGAGATGCAAATTCTGCTGTCGCCGGAACTGCAGATTTCTTTCAAGCCAAGGCGAAGCAGGATGTTCAGCCCGTAACCGTTACAGCGGGTTGGCCGCGCTCGACATGTTCGATCGCGCGTGCCGATGGATAACCGTCGGTAACAATGCTCTCGACCAGCGCCGCAGTCTTGTCAGGCTTGCAAGCAATCAGCAGGCCGCCTGATGTCTGCGGGTCTGTGAGAAAGTGCCGTCGCCATTCCGGCATGTCCGAAGGCAGATGCACCGCATCGCCGTAGCTCGCCCAGTTGCGCCGCGACGCGCCGGTGACGAAACCGCGTTCGGCGAGCGCTGCGGCTTGTGAGAGAACAGGGATATCGCGGTCTCGGATCACGAGCGTGCAGCCGTAGCCGCGCGCCATCTCGAGGGCATGTCCGAGCAGGCCGAACCCGGTCACATCGGTAATCGCATGCACGCTCGCGTCCTTGGTGAGCTCCGAACCGATCCGGTTGAGAAGCGTGGTGGAGGCGATCATGTCCTCATAGCCGCTGGGAGGAAGCGCCTCTTTCTTGATGGCTGCGGAATAGATGCCGACGCCGAGCCCCTCGGTCAGGATCAACGCATCGCCGGGCTTTGCATCGGAATTTCGCCGGACGTCTTCAGGCCGGCACGTGCCTATCACTGAGAGCCCATAGATCGGCTCTGGCGAGTCGATCGAATGGCGCCGGCGACCGGGATTCAGGCCGCGGCGCAAACGTCGCGGCCGCCTTGCAGGATCTCCCGCACCATGTGGGTTGGCAGCTTGTCGAGCGGCATTCCGAGAATCGCCAGCGCCATGATCGGCCGGCCGCCCATCGCATAGACGTCTGAGATCGCATTGGTTGCTGCGATCCGGCCGAAATCATAGGGATCATCGACCATCGGCATGAAGAAATCGGTGGTCGCGATCACGCAGGTCGTGTCATCGATCTGCCAGACGGCCGCGTCGTCGCCGGTTTCGCTACCGACAAGGAGTTGCTGGAAGGGGTTGATCTTGGCCTGGTCGGCGAGAAGCTGCTGCAGGACCGACGGTGCCAGCTTGCAGCCGCAACCGCCGCCATGGGCAAGGCTGGTCAGGCGCACGACCGGCGCTTCGGTGATATCGCCCCGCAACGCGGGAGCTGTCTCCAACACCACGCCCTACTGTAAGACGGTCTTCCGAAAAGCGTCAATCACATTCGCTGCCGCAAACTTGACTGTGCAAGTCTAGAATATCGCGAAGCCGTGAGCCCGGCGGGACAGCAGGTAACGAGCAATTTGCCGGCTCTGATCTGCGTCCTATACCTTCGTTGGTTTGACATTGAGCAAATTCGGCTCAAAATGCTTTCGTATCCCATTGTTCGGGGCGCCCTTGTGGGCATCGAATTCGGGAGGAATTCCAGATGAACATAGAACTCTCACGGCGTGCGTTCCTGCAGACGGCAGGCGCCGGCCTTGCCGGCACGACGCTCGGGGCCTTCGGCTTCGGCGATGTCGAGGCCGCACATGCGAAGGCAATACGGGCCTTCAAGCTCGTCAATTCGGCCGAGACGCGCAACACCTGCCCGTACTGCTCGGTGGCTTGCGGCGTTATCATGTATTCGAAGGGTGATCTCAAGAAAGGCGAGCAGGCCGACATCATCCATATCGAGGGTGATACCGACCATCCGACCAACCGCGGAACCCTGTGCCCGAAGGGCTCGGCCCTGCTTGGTTTCGTGAAAGCGCCGACCCGCCTGCAGCATCCGATGGTTCGCAAGCCGGGTTCGGACAAGTTCGAGCAGGTCTCCTGGGAGAACGCGCTCGACCGGATCGCTCGTCTCATGAAGGACGATCGCGACAAGAATTTCATCGCGACGAACGCCGACGGCGTGACGGTCAACCGCTGGATCACGACGGGGTTCCTGGCCGCGTCGGCGACGACGAATGAAACCGCGTTCGAGACATACAAGGTGGTCCGCAGCGCGGGCATGCTTGTGTTCGATAACCAGGCACGTGTCTGACACGGCCCGACGGTGGCGAGTCTCGCCCCAACATTCGGCCGCGGAGCAATGACGAATTCCTGGACGGACATCAAGAACACGGACCTTGTTGTGATCATGGGCGGCAATGCCGCCGAGGCGCATCCTTGTGGCTTCAAATGGGTCACGGAGGCGAAGGCGAACCGTGGCGCCAAGCTCATCGTCATCGACCCGCGCTTCACGCGTTCGGCTTCGGTATCGGACTTCTATGCGCCGATCCGCCAGGGAACCGACATCGCGTTCCTGCTCGGGCTGATCAACTACTGCATCCAGAATGACAAGGTGCAGTGGGACTATGTGAAGGCGTTCACCAATGCGAGCTACATCGTCAAGGAGGGCTTCGCCTATCAGGACGGCCTCTTCTCCGGTTATGACGAGGCCAAGCGCGACTACGACAAGTCCACCTGGGAATATGACATAGGCCCTGATGGCTATGCCGTCGTCGACGATACCTTGCAGAATCCGCGCTGCGTCTGGAACCTGCTCAAGAACCATATCGCCGTCTATACGCCGGAGATGGTCGAGCGCATCTGCGGGACGCCGAAGGAGAAGTTCCTGAAGGTGGCCGAGATGGTTGCCGAGACCTCGTCGCCGACCAAAGCGATGACCTCCATGTATGCGCTCGGCTGGACGCAGCATTCGAAAGGCTCGCAGAACATCCGCGCCATGGCGATGCTGCAGCTCGTGCTCGGCAATATCGGCATTCGCGGCGGCGGCATGAACGCGCTGCGCGGCCATTCCAACATCCAGGGGCTGACCGATGTCGGGCTCATGTCGAACCTGCTGCCCGGCTATCTGACGCTGCCCACGCAGAAGGAAACGGACCTCGCCACCTATATGTCGACGCGCGGCTTCAAGCCGCTTCGACCGAACCAGATGAGCTACTGGCAGAACTACAAGAAGTTCTTCGTCAGCTTCCAGAAGTCGATGTGGGGCGAGACGGCGACGGCGGAAAATGACTTCGCCTATGACTACCTGCCCAAGCTCGACCTGCCGGGCTACGACGTGCTGCGTGCCTTCGATCTGATGCACCAGGGCAAGCTGAACGGCTATGTCTGCCAGGGCTTCAACCCGCTGCAGGCGGCTCCGAACAAGAAGAAGGTGACCGAGGCGCTGTCCAGGCTGAAGTTCCTCGTCATCATGGACCCGCTGGACACGGAAACCGGGCGGTTCTGGGAGAACCACGGCCAATTCAACGATGTCGACCCGTCGCAGATCCAGACGGAAGTCTTCCAGCTGCCTTCCACCTGTTTTGCGGAGGACGACGGCTCGCTCACCAATTCCGGGCGCTGGCTGCAGTGGCACTGGGCCGGCGGCACGCCGCCCGGCGAGGCCAAGCGCGACAACTGGATCATGGCGCAGCTCTATCTGCGCTTGAAGGATCTCTACGCCAGGGAAGGCGGCGCGTTCCCGGATCCAATCCTGAAGCTCGTCTGGCCTTATGCGGATCCGGGCAATCCGACTGCGGAAGAAATTGCCCAGGAGATCAACGGCAGGGCATTGGCCAGAGTGACGGACACAGCCGACCCGACCAAAGTGCTGGCGGAGGCTGGGCAACTGCTGCCGGGCTTTGCCGCGCTGCGCGACGACGGCTCCACATCCAGCGGCTGCTGGATTTATTCCGGTTGCTTCACCGAGAAAGGCAACAACATGGCCAGGCGGGATACGGCTGATCCCGACGACGCCGGCTTCTATTCGAAATGGGCGTTCTCGTGGCCTGCCAACCGCCGCATCCTCTACAACAGGGCGTCGGCGGACCTGGACGGCAAGGCCTGGGATCCGAGCCGCAAGGTGATCGAGTGGGATGGCGCAAACTGGTCGGGCTACGACATCCCCGACATCGCGCCGACGGCAAAGCCGGGCGAGGTTGGCCCGTTCATCATGAACCCGGAAGGCGTCTCGCGCCTCTTCACACGGGGCATGATGCGCGACGGGCCGTTCCCGGCGCATTACGAGCCGTTCGAATCGCCGATCGCCAATCCGATCGCGCCGAACGTGCGTGGCAACCCGGTGGCGAGGGTGTTCAAGGACGATTTCGCGCAGTTTGCCGATACGGGCTCGGAGGAGTTCCCCTATGCGGCGACCTCCTACCGTCTGACCGAGCACTTCCACTACTGGACCAAGCACGTGCACGCCAATGCGGTGATACAGCCCGAGTTCTTCGTGGAAATCTCCGAGCAGCTTGCCGAGGAGAAGGGCATAACCAAAGGCGGCTGGGTACGCGTCTGGTCGAAGCGTGGCTCCGTCTTTGCGAAAGCGGTGGTGACCAAACGGATCAAGCCGCTTACCTGCGACGGCAAGACCGTCCACATCGTCGGCATACCGCTGCACTGGGGTTTCACCGGAGCGGCGAGGAAGGGCTTTGGCCCGAACATGCTGACGCCGGTGGTTGGCGACGCCAATATCGAGACGCCCGAGTACAAGGCGTTTCTGGTCAACATCGAGCCCTCGACCGGGCCAACGGCATAGGAGGAGCAAGCAATGTTTCCGCCCCTCCCAAATCCCTCGACGACGGAAATGGCGCCAAGGTTTTCCGACAAGGACCTGGTCCGCCGATCGGCATCGAGCGTCCCCGAACCCGAGCAGCGGCTGACGGAAGTCGCCAAGCTCATCGACGTCTCGAAATGCATCGGCTGCAAGGCGTGCCAGACTGCTTGCATCGAGTGGAACGACACGCATCCGGAGGTCGGCTTCAACGCCGGCATCTACGAGAACCCGCTCGACCTGACGCCCGACATGTTCACGCTGATGCGCTTCAGCGAATGGGATAACCCGGAGACGGGCAATCTCGAATGGCTGATCCGCAAGGATGGCTGCATGCATTGCGAGGATCCCGGGTGCCTCAAGGCTTGCCCGGCCCCGGGCGCGATCGTGCAATATTCGAACGGCATCGTCGATTTCGTGCACGAGAACTGCATCGGCTGCGGCTACTGCATCAAGGGCTGCCCGTTCAACATCCCGCGCATCTCGCGTGTCGATCACACCGCCTACAAATGCACGCTCTGCTCGGACCGTGTGGCGGTTGGCCAGGGACCGGCCTGCGCCAAGGCGTGCCCGACGCAGGCGATCGTGTTCGGCACCAAGGACGAAATGAAGGATTGGGCCGGCAAACGTATTGAGGATCTGAAGTCGCGCGGCTACACCAATGCCGGACTTTACGATCCGCCTGGCGTCGGCGGCACGCACGTCATGTATGTGCTGCACCACGCCGACCAGCCCGAACTCTACTCGGAGCTGCCGAAAGATCCGAGGATCAGCCCGCTGGTCGACGTGTGGAAAGGCATCACCAAATATGCCGGCCTTACGGTTCTTGGCGTGGCAGCCGGCGTCGGCTTGCTTCACCATCTCATCATGGGGCCGAACCGGGTCTCCGAAACGGATGAGGAGCGTGCCGAAGAGCTGACGGAAGGCGATCGCCATGGCCGCTTATGACGTAGAGCGTGGGGATGCGATCCATCCCGGCAAGCCGGTTACGGTCGACCGTTACACGGTCGCTGCCCGGATCAATCACTGGATTACGGCGACAAGCCTCGTGCTTCTCGCCATCTCGGGCTTGTCGATGTTCCACCCGAGCCTGTTTTTCCTCAGCGGCCTGTTCGGCGGCGGTGCATGGACACGCTTCCTGCACCCTTGGATTGGCGTCTTGCTCTTCTTTAGCTTCGCCGGATTGTTCATCCGGTTCTGGAAAGCGAACTTGTGGAAACGCGAGGACGGCACCTGGCTGGCAAGAGTCCGCGATGTGCTCGCCGCGCATGAGGAGAACCTGCCCGAGGTCGGCAAGTACAATGCCGGGCAGAAATTCGTGTTCTGGGCGATGTCGATCCTGATCGTCATCCTGATCTCGAGCGGCCTCGTGATCTGGGAGGAGTACTTCTCGGCCTATGCGACCATTGGCCAGCAACGCGCGGCGATACTGATCCATTCCATTGCCGCGGTGGCGATTATCGGCGTGTGGATCATCCACGTCTATGCGGCGATCTGGGTGCGCGGCACCATTGGCGCCATGACCCGCGGCCGGGTGACCGGCGGCTGGGCGTGGCGGCATCATCGCAAGTGGCTGCGCGAGCTCGTCGCGATGAAATCGGGCCAGGGATCGGGGTCGAAGCCCGCCGAATAGAGCGGGCACTGACGGGACGACTGTTCCGCCCTGGCTTTTGTGTTTGCGCATGATCTTTGTGCGCCGGTCAGGCAGCCACGTGGCCCGTGCGGTTCGTGAGGTTCGAATGCCAAGACAGATCATTCCGGCCGGTACCGATCTCACCGCCATCGGCGACGTCTCTGCTCCTCCGTTTGTCAGCCTCCCCGAGCCGGAGCTTCTGTTTTCACGCCGCGGGCTGCGGCTCAATGCGCTGGCGGCGGGCCATGAACTCGGTCCCTACCTGCGCTTTCTTGCAGCTCTTGCTGAGGTGCAGCACAAAAGCCAGGACGCTTTGCCGGAACCCGGGATGCCTGATGATGGGGCGCTCGAACGTTCGCGCATGTTCGGGATGCCGCCGCTCGACCGCGGCAGCCTTGCGCCGGACGTCGCCGCCGAGACGCTTGACCGGCTGATCTCTGCGGCATCGGATGTCGACAAGCCGGCCGCCGCCGCAAATGCGCTTGACCAACTGAAACAGGCGACGCCTGTGGAACGCGATGGCATGATGAGCAACGTGCTCGCCGACGCGGTCCCGATGGAGGCGCTGGCGGAACATGTCTATGTGGCAGCCGCGCTGCAGGTTCACTTCGCTCGTCTCGCGGCCCGCCTCGATGCTTCCGGGCTGGTCTCCGTGGGCGACGGAGCCTGCCCGGCCTGCGGCGCGCCGCCGGTGTCCTCTGTCATTGTTGGTTGGCAGGGCGCGCACGGCGCAAGGTTCTGCGCATGCTCGCTCTGCACCACGCTATGGAACTATGTACGCGTCAAATGCACACTATGCGGCTCGACCAAGGGCATCGGCTACCAGGAAATCGACGGCGGGGCAGGCACGGTGAAAGCCGAGACCTGCGATTCCTGCGGCTGCTACGTGAAAATCCTGCATCAGCATAAAGATCCCGCCCTCGATCCGGTCGCCGACGATGTGGCGACGCTCGGCCTTGATCTGCTCGTCCGCGAAGGCGGCTATCGTCGCGGCTCGTTCAACCCGTTTCTGATTGGCTATTGAGGGCTCCATGACCGCTTTGCCTCCCAGCCGCCTGCGCGATCTTCCATCGGTCGATCGGGTGCTGAAGACGCCGCTCGCGGCGGCTGCGGTCGAGCATTTCGGGCAGCAGGCCGCAGCGCAGGCCATCCGCGAAGCTCTGGAGGAAGCGCGGGCTGCTTGTCGAGCGGGAGCTGGAGTGCCGGAGCCCGGCGATCTTGCGGCCGATGCGCTTGCCCGACTCAAAGCCGCGGAACGCACATCGCTGCGTCCGGTCTTCAACCTGACCGGAACGGTGCTTCACACCAATCTTGGTCGCGCGCTTATTGCCGACGAGGCCGTTGAGGCGGTACGCGCTGCGATGCGCGAAGCGGTGGCGCTGGAATTCGATATAGGCACGGGCAGGCGCGGCGAGCGGGATGATCATCTGCGCGCGCTGATTTGCGAGCTGACCGGCGCCGAGGACGCGACCATCGTCAACAACAATGCGGCGGCCGTCCTTCTGGTCCTCAACACGCTGGCGCTCGGCCGCGAGGCGATCGTGTCGCGCGGCGAGCTTATCGAGATCGGCGGCTCGTTCCGAATGCCTGACATCATGGCCCGCGCCGGCGCGAAGCTCGTCGAGGTCGGCACCACCAACCGCACGCATCCCAAGGACTATCTGACGGCCATCGGCCCGGCGACAGGCCTCGTCTTGAAGGTGCATACGTCGAACTACCGCGTCGAAGGATTCACCGCGGAGGTTTCGGCGCGCGATCTTTCTTCCATCGCGAAGGAGCGCGGCGTGCCTCTCGTCCACGATCTCGGTTCGGGCACGCTCGTCGATCTCACCCAATATGGCCTCAGATATGAGCCGACCGTGCGCGAGGCGATCGCCGACGGCGCCGACCTCGTCACCTTCTCCGGCGACAAGCTGCTGGGGGGCCCGCAGGCGGGTTTCATCGTCGGCAGGAAGGACCTGCTCGCCGAGATCGGCCGCAATCCGATGAAGCGGGCGCTGCGGGTCGACAAGCTTCGGCTCGCTGCGCTTCAGGCTACGCTGAAGCTCTACCGCAACCCGGATCGCCTGGCGGAGCGGCTGCCGACGCTGCGGCTCCTGGCGCGCCCGGCCGCCGATATTGCCGCGCAGGCGCAGCGCCTCGCTCCCGTTTTGGCCAACGCTCTCGGCGACGCATTCGCAGTCGAGGTGGTGGAGTGCCTGAGCCAGGTCGGGTCGGGCGCCCTGCCGCTCGATACCTTGCCAAGCGCCGGGCTTGCCCTTGGCCCATGGTCCGGAAGCGGCCAGGCTCTGGCAGCGCTGGCTGCCGCGCTCAGGGCGCTGCCCGTCCCGGTGATCGGTCGTATCGACAAGCAGGCGCTTGTGCTCGACCTGCGCTGTCTCGAGGATGAAGCCGGCTTTGCCGCGAACCTCACGGGCCTCACGGTGGGAGGCGTCGATGCGACGGCCTGACCGTCTCGCCCGCGATACCGCCGACACCGGATGCTGTGCCACGGCGGCGCTGCCGGAGACGGCGCCATGATTATCGGCACGGCGGGACATGTCGATCATGGCAAGACAGCGCTGGTGCATGCGCTGACGGGCGTCGATACCGACCGGCTCCTTGAGGAAAAGGCCCGTGGCATGACCATCGATCTCGGCTTCGCCTATCTTCCGGCGCCGGGCGGCGAAGTCGTCGGCTTCATCGACGTGCCCGGCCATGAGCGTTTCGTGCACACCATGCTTGCCGGCGCCGGCGGCATCGATTTCGTGCTGCTGGTCGTGGCGGCCGACGACGGCGTCATGCCGCAGACGCGCGAGCATCTGGCGATCGTCGATCTCCTCGGCGTCAGGGGCGGGCTGGTCGTGCTCTCGAAGTGCGATCTGGCGGACGCCGCCCGACGCGTCGCCGTCGCCGCGGATGTCCATGCCCTGCTCGCCGGCACCGCTTTCGCGGAGGCCGAACTGATCCCTGCCTCGACCGTCACGGGCGAAGGCATCGGCGATCTCCGGCGCCGGCTCTGCGAGGAGGCGGCGCGCTTTGCCAGCCGCACCGCCTCGGGCCGCTTCAGGCTTGCGGTGGACCGCAGCTTCACGCTGCGCGGCATCGGCACGGTCGTGACGGGCACCGTTCTTTCGGGATCGGTCGGGATCGGCGACAGCGTCGTGGTGAGCCCATCGGGGCTGGCTGCACGGGTTCGCTCGATCCATGCGCAGAACAGGATCACCGAGTACGGCCGGGCAGGGGACCGCTGCGCGCTCAACCTTGCCGGCGAAGCAATCAGCAAGGACGCGATACGGCGCGGCGACATGGTCCTCGATCCCGAGCTTCACGCGCCCACTGACCGGATCGATGCCGATCTGCGCGTACGACCCGGAGAGCCGGGGCCTGTCGGCCAATGGTTTCCTGTGCGGCTCCACCATGCGGCGGCCGAGGTCGGCGCGCGGATAGTGCTTCTTGGCGACGAGCCGCTCGCGCCGGGCAGCGCGGCCAGGGTTCAACTGGTGCTGGACAGCCCCATCGCCGCCGCCGCGGGCGATGCCTATGTGGTGCGTGACACGTCTGCCCGGCGGACGGTCGGGGGCGGACGCTTCGTCGATCTCAGGGCGCCGGCCCGGAAGCGCCGCACGCCTGAGCGGTTGGCCCGGCTCGAAGCCTATGCCGTTCCCGTTGCCGGAGAGGCCGTTGCTGCGCTGCTTGAGGCTTCGCCGCATTACCTCGACTTGAGTGCTTTCGCGCGCGACAGGGCGCTCGGCGCCGGCGAGACGGAAGGCCTGATCGACGGTCTCGGCTTGGTTGCCATCGCGACAGGAAAATCGCGGCTCGCGATGTCGTCGGTCCGCTGGGCGCGGTTCAAACGCGACCTGAACGCGACCTTGGGGGCCTTCCACGCCGGGAACCCGGATTTGCCGGGCATCGGAATGGAGAGGTTGCGACTTCAACTAGACCCTTGCCTTCCCGCGCCGGCCTTTGCCGCTGCGCTGCGCGGCCTCGCTGGCGCCGGCCAGCTTGCCCTCGACGGCGCCTGGGTGCGGCTTGCCGGCCATGAGGTCCGCCTGGGGGCGAAGGAGGAGGCCTTATGGCTCGAAATCGAGCGAAAGCTCGGTGGGCCGGAGCGCTTTCACCCGCCACGGGTTCGCGACATCGCCGGCATGTTGTTGAGGCCCGAGACGGAGATCCGCCGGCTTCTGAAGCTCGTCGGCCGCATGGGGAAAGTGCATGAAGTCGCGCAGGACCATTTCTTCCTGCGGCCCGCGCTTGCCGAAATCGTCGATATCGCCTGCGGCCTGGCCGCCGAGCAGGACGGACAGTTCAGCGCCGCCCGGTTCCGCGATCGCGCGGGCAGCGGACGCAAGGTCGCAATCCAGATTCTCGAATTTCTGGACCGGCTCGGCGTCACTCTGCGGCGCGGCGACCTCAGGCGCGTCAACAGGCATCGGCTGGACTTGTTTGGGCACCCGAATGGGGCGTCAATGACGAAGGTTTCTGGAGGAGCATCGTCCCCGGCAGGGCGTTCGAGCCTCAAATCCGGGAGGGGCCGCGAGCCGGTCCTTGGTGGGTTCGACCCCCACTCTCTTCCGCCATCCTCGTAAGGACGATGATTGTGGAGGCGCCGTTTCTTCTTGAGCTGAAGAGCGCAGCCGAGGCCGCCAAGGCGGCGGAGGTCAGCTTCCGGCGGGAGGCGGCCGGGCATATCGCAACGCTGGAGCGCGAGCGCGCTTTCGCCTTCAGGCGGCTCAATCTCATGCAGGCGATTGCCGAGGCGGTCGTCTCGGCCGAGAACGAGGAGGTTGCCGTGGCGAGCGCCTTCGCCGTCCTTCGCATGCGGCTCGGCTGGACTTCGGACAGCGAGGCGCTCTCGGAGGTGATCACGCATTTCGGCCCGGTTGCGATTGCTGTGTTCCGGTCATCGGGGTCGGGCGACGAACAAGCTGCTGCTGATATTCGTGCGGCGCTTGCGGATTTCGAGCGCTGGTATGCCGAAACCCGGGGATCGCCCTTCTGGGCCTTGTTCGAGCAGCAGATGCCGGCCACGCCTCTCATCGACTTTTGAGGATGCAGCAGCTGCGCCATTGCTGGCTTGTACGTGCCGCTCACCTTGCCGCGTTTCTGTGGGAGGCGATTTCGGGAACGCCTAACTCATTGTTTCTTCTGGTCGGAGTGGCAGGATTTGAACCTGCGACCCCATCGTCCCGAACGATGTGCGCTACCAGACTGCGCTACACTCCGCGACCAGAAGGCCGGCTGTATAGCCGCCGGGACTTCATCCTGCAAGCGCCAAAGCCTGCAGCCCAAAGCCGGAATGGAATGAGATACGGCCGACGTCGCGAACGGCATATAGGGGTCAATAAGGGCTGACGACATTTCCGGTCTCCACATAAACCGACTTCACTTGGCTGTAATGTCGCAGCGCTTCCTGCGAGTTCTCGCGGCCGATGCCGGACTGCTTGGCGCCGCCGAACGGAACCTCCACGGGCGTCAGATTGTAGGCGTTGATCCAGCACGTGCCTGCCTGCAGCTCGGCAATGACGCGGTGGGCGCGCGGCAGGTCGCGCGTGAAGACGCCGGCCGCGAGGCCGAACTCCGTGTCGTTGGCGCGTGCGATCACTTCGTCCTCGCCGTCGAAGGAAAGCACGCTCATCACCGGCCCGAAAATCTCCTCGCGTGTTATGCGCATCTGGTCCGTCACGCTGGTGAAGATCGTCGGCTCGATGAAGAAGCCGCCCTCGAAACCCTGTAGCGACGGCACGCCGCCGCCATGGGCACGTGTCGCGCCCTCCGCCTTGCCGACCGCGATATAGGCGCTCACCTTGTCGTGCTGGGCCTTGCTGATCAGCGGCCCCATCTGCGTTTCCGGGTCGAGCGGATCGCCGATGCGGATTTTCTTGGTGCGCTCGATCAGCCGCTCGACGAAGCGGTCATGAATACCTTTCTGCACGAAAACGCGCGTTCCGTTCGAGCAGACTTGGCCGGTCGAATAGAAATTGCCGAGCATCGCCCCGCCGACCGCATTCTCGATGTCGGCATCGTCGAAGACGATCAGCGGCGACTTGCCGCCGAGCTCCATCGTCGCATGTTTCAGATGCGAGCCGGCCAGCGCCAGCACGCGGCTGCCGGTCGGCACGGAGCCGGTCAGCGATACCTTGGCCACTGCCGGATGGGAGACGAGCGCCGTGCCGACATCGCCGAACCCCTGCACGACATTGAAGAGCCCTGCCGGCAGGCCCGCCTCAGTGTAAATTTCGGCGAGAGCCAGCGCGGACAGCGGCGTGTTCTCTGACGGCTTGAAGACCATGGCGTTGCCCATGGCGAGCGCAGGCGCCGATTTCCAGCCGGCGATCTGGATGGGATAATTCCACGCGCCGATGCCGAGGCACACGCCCAGCGGCTCGCGGCGGGTATAGGCAAACGGCCCGCCGAGATCGACGAACTCGCCATTGAAGCTGCCGATGGCGCCGGCGAAGAATTCCAGTGCGTCGGCGGCCGAAGGCGCATCCGCCACCAGCGTCTCCTGGATCGCCTTGCCGGTGTCGAGCGTCTCCAGCCGCGCCAATTCGGCATTGCGGGCGCGCAGAATGTCGGCGGCTCTGCGCAGGATGCGCCCGCGCTCGACGGGCTTCAGCCGCGCCCAGGCCGGCTGCGCCTCCCGCGCCGCCTCGACCGCCAGCTCGATGACGTTCTGCGTCGCCGCGTGCAGCTTCGCGATGGTCTCGCCGGTCGCGGGATAAATAACATCGAGCTCAGCGCCGTGCTCGTCCTCGACGAAACCGCCATTGATGTAATGCGAGGCCTTCGGCTGGGCTTTCATCGAATATCCCTTGTTGGGGCGGACCGCTTATTTTTGCTCGACCGAAATGCCGTTCTGGTCGACCTTTATTTCGACGCCCTCCGGCTCCCGCTCTTTCTGGATCACGTAGATGCCCAGCGCGACGACCACCACGACCAGCAGGGCGATGATGGCGTAGAGACGGTTCTTATCCATTTGCATCCTCTCGACTGCTTCCCCCGTGTAGCCGTCGAGGAACGCTACGGAAAGACCTTGATGGAGCGGCCTACCGGTCGCTCTCCCGCCATCTTGGATTGATCCACGGCTCCAGGTTGGAAGGCGCGAGCGGCGCGCGGCCGAGGATATGGTCGGCCGCCTTCTCGCCGGTCATGATCGACGGGGCGTTGAGATTGCCATTGGTGACGCGCGGAAAGATCGAGGAGTCGGCCACGCGCAGGCCTTCGACGCCGATCACCCGGCATTCGGGATCGACCACGCTCATAGGATCGTCGGCGCGGCCCATGCGGCAGGTGCCGCAGGGATGGTACGCGCTCTCCACGTGATCGCGAATGAAGCCGTCGAGTTCCTCGTCGCTCTGGACATGACTGCCCGGCGCGATTTCCCGGCCGCGATAGGGATCGAATGCCGGTTGCCCGAAGATCTCGCGCGTCAGCCTTATGCAGTGTCGGAAATCCGCCCAGTCGTCCGGGTGCGACAGGTAGTTGAAGCGGATCACCGGCTTTGCCTTCGGGTCGGGCCCGCGCAGCGACACCGAGCCGCGCGATTTCGAACGCATCGGTCCGACATGCGCCTGGAAGCCGTGCGACTTCGCCGCCGCTCTGCCGTCATAGCGGATCGCGACCGGGATGAAATGATACTGGATGTCGGGATAGTCGACGCCGGGTTTCGAGCGCACGAACGCCGCCGCCTCGAAATGATTGGTCGCGCCCAGTCCCGACCTGAAGAGCAGCCACTCGGCGCCGATCACCGCCTTCGAGAGCAGGTTGAGCTTGGAATAGAGGGTGATCGGCTTCAGCGATTCCTGCTGGATATAGAGCTCCATGTGGTCCTGCAGGTTCTGGCCGACGCCAGGCCGGTCCGCGACGGCGGAAATGCCGTTCTCGGCCAGGGCTTTCGCCGGCCCTATCCCAGACAGCATCAGAAGCTTTGGCGAGTTGATCGAGGAGGCCGCGACCACCACTTCGCGTCGTGCTTTAACGACTTGAATCTGTTTGCGAACCTCGATCTCGACGCCAATCGCGCGTTGATTCTCGATGATCACCCGTCGCGCGAAACCTTTGAGCAGGCTAACATTTTTGCGTTTCAAAGCCGGCTTCATATAGGCGTTGGCGGCCGACCATCTGATGCCGTGGTGGATGGTCTGCTCCATGGCGCCAAAACCTTCCTGCTTGGCGCCGTTATAGTCGCTGGTAGTCTCGAACCCCGCCTGACGCCCGGCCTCGGTGAAGGCGTCGTAGAGCGGGTTGAAGCGGTCGCCGCGCCGCACATGCAGCGGACCGTCCGTGCCTCGCCAGCCATCCTCGCCGCCCTTGGCGTTCTCCATGCGCTTGAAATAGGGAAGCACGTCGGCGAACGACCAGCCGGCAGCACCCTGCTCGGCCCAGTGGTCGAAGTCGCGCGCGTGGCCGCGCACATAGACCATGCCGTTGATGGAGGACGAGCCGCCGATCACCTTGCCGCGCGGCGTTGCCAGCATACGGCCGCCGAGATGCGGCTCTGGTTCGGTCGAAAAGCCCCAGTCGTAGAGGCGCATGTTCATGGGGAACGACAGCGCCGCCGGCATCTGGATGAACGGCCCGAAATCGCTGCCGCCGAATTCGATGACGATGACGCTGTTTTTGCCGTCCTCGGAGAGCCGGTAGGCAAGCGCGGAGCCCGCCGAACCCGAGCCGACGACGACGAAATCCGCCTCATGCATCGGCGACGTGTCTCATGAAGTCGGCCAGCGAGACATTACCGCCTGTCGCGATCACCAGCACGGTCTTGCCGGCGACATCCACGCCGCCGTCGAGAAGTGCCGCGAGCGAGGCGGCGCCGGAAGGCTCCAGCACCAGCTTCATGCGCCCGAACGCGATTTTCATCGCCTTGCGCACGGAGGCGTCGGTGACGGCAAGGCCGCACACGCCGGCTTTGCTGACCGCCGCGAAAGGCGCCACGCCCGGCCGGCGCGCCATCAGCCCGTCGCAGATCGAGTTCGGCGCAAGCGGCATGGTCTCGATCTCGCCATGCGCCAGCGAATTGCCCATGCCGTTGAAGCCGGCCGGCTCGACCGCGATAATCTTCGTCGCCGGCGAAAGATAATGGAATGCGAGCGCCACGCCGCCGATCAGCCCGCCGCCGCCGACCGCGCAGAACAGCAGATCGGCCTTCGCGTCCCTGGCCGCAAGCTGGTCGAGCGCCTCCAGCCCGGCCCCGGCCTGCCCGGCGACGATCTCGGGATCGTCGAACGGGTGCAGCAGCACCAGGTGCTGGTCCCGGGCGATCTGCCGCGCCTTCTCGGACGCGACCTCCTCGCGCGGGCGCGCCCCATGGTCGGTCAGCACCACCGTCGCGCCATAGCCTGCCGTCGCCTCGCGTTTGGCCGCGGGCGCGTCGATCGGCATGACGATGGTGACGGGAATGCCGAGCACCTGGCCGGCCGCGGCCAGCCCCTGGGCGAAGTTGCCGGACGAGTAGGCCACCACGCCGCGCTTCGCCTCGTCGGCCGAAAGCTGCTTCAGCCGCCAGTAGGCGCCGCGCACCTTGAAGGAGCCTGCCCATTGCAGCGATTCCGGCTTCACGAAAACCCGCGCCGCGCCCGTCGCCTCGGCCAGCGCGGCCGATTCCAGCAGCGGCGTCTGCTGCGTCGCCTTCGACGTCACGCCATAGGCGCGCCTGAGATGATCGAGATCGGGGACGATCGGCCCATCCATCATTCGCCTCTGGGAAAGCGTTTCTGTTCTTCCAGCACGTTGAGGTCCATGTGGTTGCGCATATAGCGCTCGGACGCCTTCTGGAGCGGCTGGAACTCCCAGGGATAGTAGGCGCCGTTACGCAGCGCGGGGTAGACGACCCAGCGCCGGGCCTGGCTCTCACGCACCGCGGCGTCGAAGGCGGCCATGTCCCAGCGCGCGCGCACCTTCTCCATGAAACTTGCCAGCAGCGATGCATATCCCCGGTCGGCGGCGAGGTTCACCAGCTCGTGCGGATCGGCTTTGAGATCAAAGAGTTGCGGCGGATCGATCGCGCAATGTACGAACTTGTAGCGCCCCTCGCGGATCGCCACCATCGGCGCATAGCTGCCCTCGGCGGCATATTCCATGAGTACCCGCGTTTCGCGCTGAGCACCATTGATGAGTGGCAGCAGCGATTGCCCGTCCGTCCACGCCCCGATGCCGCCGAGATCGATGCCTGCGAGCTCGCAAAGCGTCGGCACTATATCGAGGTTTGATGTTGGTTCGGAAACCACCCCCGCCGCCAGGCCCGGTCCGGCGATCATCAGCGGCACCCGCGCCGAGCCTTCGTAGAAGCACATCTTGAACCAAAGGCCGCGCTCGCCCAGCATGTCGCCGTGATCCGAGCAGAACAGGACCACCGTATCGTCGAGCATCCGCGTCCGTTCCAGCGTGTCCAGCAGCTCGCCAACCTTGTCGTCGATGTAGGAAATGCTGGCGAAGTAGCCGCGCCGTGAGCGCCGCACCTGCTCGGGCGTGATGTCGAAGCTTGCGTAGTCGCTCGCCTTGTAGAGGCGCTGCGAATGCGGGTCCTGCTCCCCGAACGGGATGCAGCCGGTTTCGGGCTCGAGCGCCGGGCAATCCTCGTAGAGGTCCCAGTGTTTGCGCCGCGCCACATAGGGGTCGTGCGGATGCGTGAAGGAAACGGTGAGGCACCATGGCCGCGCGTCGCTTTCCGTCGAGCGGCGGGCGAGGTCGTAGAGCTTCTGGGTCGCATGGAAGGCGACCTCGTCGTCATATTCGAGCTGGTTGGTGATCTCGGCAACGCCCGCGCCCACCACGGATCCCAGATTGTGATACCACCAATCGATGCGCTCGCCGGGTTTGCGGTAATCCGGCGTCCAGCCGAAATCGGCCGGATAGATGTCGGTCGTCAGCCGCTCCTCAAAGCCGTGCAACTGGTCCGGCCCGACGAAATGCATCTTGCCGGACAGGCAGGTGTAATAGCCGGCTGCGCGCAGATGGTGCGCGTAGGTCGGGATGTCGGAGGTGAACTCCGCGGCGTTGTCGTAGACTCGCGTGCGCGACGGCAACTGCCCGGTCATGACGGCGGCGCGGCCAGGCGCGCAGAGCGGGGAGGCGGTATAGTGGCTGGCGAAGCGCGCCGAGCGCGCGGCGAGCGCGCGCAGGTTGGGGACATGAAGAAAGTCGGCCGGCCCGTCGGGAAAGAACGTCCCGGCGAGCTGGTCGACCATGACGATCAGGATATTGGGGCGTTTGCTCATGGGAACGATGATCTCGGACCAGCAGATCGTTCATGACCCCCACTCCGTCTCGCCCTTCGGGCTCGCCACCTCTCCCCCCCTTCGTGGGGTAGAGGAAGGGCGCCAAGCTTGCGGCCGGCGCTTCCTCTCCCCCATCGATCGGGGGAGATGTGGTCTGCGAAGCAGACCGGAGTGGGGGTCGAAAGCCTCTCGTCGACCAGAATTTGGAGCCTTGACGCACTCATTTAACCGTCAGCCCCCCGCAGCTTCGCTTCGACGAAGTCTTCGACAAGGGCCGCCGCGCTTAACGGGTTGGGCAGCCCGTCCCTCAGCGCGCGGCGGATATAAAGGCCGTCGATCATCGCCGCGATCGCCTCAGCCATGCGCTGGGCCTCTGTTCGCGACGCCAGCGGGGTCAGCCCGCTCATCAGGTTCGAGTGCAGGCGCCGTGCATAGACGCGCAGCAGGCGGCGCAGCGCTGCCGACTTCTGCGCCTCGACATAGAAGGCGAGCCAGGCATGCACGATCTCCTCCCGGAACTGGATGGGGGAGAAGTTCGCCGCGATCACCGCCGAGATGCGCTCGCGCGGCGTCCTTGCTTGCGCCAGCGCAGCAACTGAATCGCGTCCGAGATCGGCAAGCAGGCTGCGCATTGTCGCCTGCAGCAGTTCGTCCTTCGCGCCGAAATAATGATGCGCCAGCGCCGAGGACACGCCGGCGCGTCCGGCTATCTCCGACATCGTCACGTCGAGCGAGCCGCGTTCGCCGATCGCCGAGATCGTCGCGTCGATCAGAGCCTGGCGGCGCAACGGTTCCATTCCGAGCTTGGGCATGGGTGTTCAGCCGAATAAGGAATTATTCCGACCGAGCTTATTGTTTATTGACTGGTCAATCAACGAAATTCGAGTGGGTGCGAGGCCGGTGATGGCCGCTATGGAAACCGCACTTATCGAGCCTGGGTTCCTCGACCCCGCGCCCTGTCGCCGAAGCCTAAAGGGCGAAGGCGGGAGAGGGGGACGTGAATAGAATCTGGCCGCCTGGAAAGATTTTCCCGAGCGGTTCCAGTCGCTTGTCATTTTTCCACACCTCGGATTTCGATCGTTTTATCAACACCCCTCCGGCCTCCCTCATGATCCTCGTCACTGCTCTCGCGGGGACCGGGTCTAGAACCGGAGGCACGGGAGGGCGGCGGTGACGTCCCCCCATGGTGATGGTGACCATGGGCATGTGGCGGCGCCCGACTGGCCGGAGCCCTCCGGAGCCGATGCCCTGCGTGGTGAAGTTCAGTAGCCGAGCAGGGACAAACATCGACCGGAGGGTGCGGAGAAGCCGCAGGCCGAGCCCCGCGCAAATGCGGGAAGGCCGATTGCCCGGTCGAGGTGGCGACAGACACCGGACGGGCGGCCGTGAGGACGCACGTTAGTAACTTAGATGAGCGACCGAACGGCCGCCCGTCTTCCCACCCTGAGCCGCGAAGCGGCCGAAGGGCTCAATGGCCAGGCTGCGATTGCAGAGCGTGGCAACGGGGAGGCATATCTCATGGGAGGCAGAGCCCTTTACGGCAGCGGATGGCAGGTCCATCTTTACAGTCGAACAACGATTGCGGCGCGCGGCGCCGGGGAGAAGATCATGACCGCATGCATCGTCGGCTGGGCGCATTCGCATTTCGGCAAGCTCGAAGGCGAGACGCTGGAATCGCTGATCGTCCAGGTGACGAAAGATGCGCTCGACCATGCCGGCATCGGGCCGGACGACATCGACGAGATTGTGCTCGGCCATTTCAACGCAGGCTTCTCAGCACAGGATTTCACGGCGAGCCTTGTGTTGCAGGCAGACGACCGCTTCCGCTTCAAGCCGGCGACGCGGGTCGAGAATGCCTGCGCGACCGGCTCTGCCGCGGTACGCCAGGGCATCCGCGCGCTCGAGTCGCGCGCGGCCCGCATCGTGCTGGTCGTCGGCGCCGAGCAGATGACCACCACGCCCGGGCCGCAGATTGGCGAGAACCTGCTGCGCGCCTCCTATCTGGCCGAGGAGGGCGACACGCCGGCGGGCTTCGCCGGCATCTTCGGCAAGATCGCCAGCGCCTATTTCCAGCGCTATGGCGACCAGTCGGATGCGCTTGCCGCGATCGCCGCCAAGAACCACAAGAACGGCGTCGACAATCCCTACGCGCAGATGCGCAAGGACCTCGGCTTCGATTTCTGCCGGCAGGAGAGCGAGAAGAACCCGTTCGTGGCCGGCCCGCTGAAGCGCACCGACTGCTCGCTGGTCTCCGACGGCGCGGCCGCGATCGTGCTGACCGATGTCGGCACCGCGCTTTCGATGCGCCGCGCGGTCGCCTTTCGCGCCAACAGCCATGTGCAGGATTTCCTGCCAATGTCGAAGCGCGACATCCTCCTGTTCGAAGGTTGCGAGCAGGCCTGGACAAGCGCGCTCGCCGAAGCCGGCGTGACGCTCGATGATCTGTCGTTCGTAGAGACGCATGACTGCTTCACGATCGCCGAACTGATCGAATATGAGGCGATGGGGCTTGCGCCGCGTGGGGAGGGAGCGCGAATCGCGCTCGACGGCACGACGGCCAAAGGCGGACGCCTGCCTGTCAATCCCTCTGGCGGGCTGAAGGCCAAGGGCCATCCTATCGGCGCCACCGGCGTCTCCATGCATGCGCTGACGTCCATGCAGCTCACCGGCGAGGCTGGCGGCATCCAAGTGCCTGACGCGAAACTCGGCGGTATCTTCAACATGGGCGGCGCGGCTGTCGCCAATTACGTGTCTATCCTGGAACGCATCAAGTGAAGCATTCGGCGGTCGTCACGGGCGGCGCTTCGGGGATCGGCCTTTCGGTCGCGGAGCGGCTTCTCGATGACGGCTGGCCGGTGGCTATCCTCGATGCCGACGTCAATGCGCTGGAAGCGGCCGAGACCGCGTTCGCCGACGAGAATGCGGTCTTCATCGCCGTTGACCTGACCGACGAGGACGACGCCGCCGAAGCCTTCGACGAGGTCGTCGATCGCCTTGGCCTGATCGGCGGGCTCGTCAACTCGGCTGCGATTTCGAAACAGCTTCTGGCCGAGGAAACGACGGCGGAGCTGTTCCGAGAGGTTCTCGAAGTCAACCTCGTCGGCTCCTTCATCGCCAGCAAGGCTGCCCTGGAGCGCATGGGTGCGTCGCTATCGATCGTCAATCTCGGCTCGGCCTCCGGCCTGCGCGCCAACCGGGGGCATCTTGCCTATGGTGCGTCCAAGGCCGGCGTGAAGCTGATGTCGGAGGTGCTGGCGCTGGAATATGGCAATCGCAGCGTGCGGGTGAATTGCGTTGCGCCGGGCCCGATCGAGACGCCGTCGGTGGCGCGTTCGCACTCGCCCGAGGAAAGGCTGGCCTGGCTTGCCCGCGTCCCTCAGGCCCGCTACGGGCAACCGGACGAGGTGGCTGCGGCGGTGGCCTTCCTGCTTTCGCCGGAAGCGAGTTATATCAACGGCCACACGCTGGTGGTCGATGGCGGGTTCGTCCCGTCGGGGCTGATTCCTGACCGCTGAATGGGCGAGGAAGAGATGCGGAAAATTTTCGGAATGGTGCTCATGGCCGTTCTTTCGGCCGCTCAACCCGCACTGGCGGAGCCGGCGGATGACGCGGCAAAACTGGGCGACCTTTTCTGCAATCTGACGCGCGACGGGGCACAGTTCGAGCCGCAATATCTGCTCACGCGCACATTGATTGCCGACATCGACACGGCGCTGAACAAGAACGACGAGTGGGCGAAGGCAAACCCGGGCGATAAGCCGCCGCTCGGCGACGGCATTCAGTTCGCCTCGTTTCCGGACGGCGCCCCGGTCTGCCGGCCGGGCGCGCTGGCGGATGGCGAAGGCGGCACGAAGCTCCTCGACATCGAATATATCGTCGGCGCGGAGCCCGACGGCAATTGGATCGACCGGCTCGTGCTCAAGACCGAGGACAGTCTGCCGCGCATAGACGACGTGCTCTACGGGACCGAGAAATACCAGCTTGGCCTGCGCAAGTCGCTGGTCAGCGTATTCGAGAATTAGATCGTCTCCGCATGAGCAATCCGATTCTGGTCGAGGTGCTGCGCGGTGGCCTGGTCGAGAGTTCCCATACAGGCGCGGTTGCGGTCTTCGATGACAGTGGTAAGGCGCTTCTTACGCTCGGCGACATCGATCAGCCGGTCTTCCCCCGCTCGGCGGTGAAGTCCATCCAGGCGCTGCCGCTGGTCGAGAGTGGCGCGGCCGATGCTTTCGGCTTTGGCGATAAGGAATTGGCGCTCGCCTGCGCCTCGCATTCGGGCGAGCCGGAGCACGTGGCATTGGCAAGCGCCATGCTGGCGAAAGCTTCGCTCGACGGCAGCGCGTTGGAATGCGGCGCGCACTGGCCGTCGAACCACGAGGCGATGGTCGCTTTGGCCCGTTCGGGCAGGAGGCCATCGGCGCTGCACAACAATTGCTCGGGCAAGCACGCCGGCTTCCTGTGCGGCTGCCGGCATTTGAGGATCGACTATCCCGGCTATATCGGACCAGACCACCCCTACCAGAAGCTCATTGCCAGCGCGATGACCGAAGTCACCGGCGCCGAGCATGGCGGGCGCAATCGCGGCATCGACGGCTGTTCGATCCCGACCTATGCCATCCCGCTGCGAAATCTCGCGGCCGGCTTTGCTCGCATGGCGACCGGCAAGGGGCTTGCAGCTGACCGGGCCGCCGCAGCCAAACGGCTTTTCGCCGCCTGCATGGCCGAGCCTTTCTGCGTGTCGGGCGCCGGCAAAGCCGATTTGCGGCTGATGTCGGCCGCTCCCGGCCGGATCCTCGTCAAGACCGGCGCTGAAGGCGTCTATTGCGGCGCGGTGCCAGAACTCGGCCTCGGCATCGCCATCAAATGCGACGACGGGCAGGGCAGGGCGTCGGAAGTGGCGGTCGCAGCGGTTCTGTCGATGTTTTTCAAGCAGGACACTACTGCGCAGGCTGCGCTTGCCGAACTCGTCCG
>Ga0081539_10002322_pt1 | contig 27394 bp, 26 predicted proteins | sample TabmetS4T2R2_FD_71023 | JGI IMG/M metagenome (GOLD analysis project Ga0081539, IMG submission 71023) | Tabebuia heterophylla rhizosphere microbial communities from the University of Puerto Rico - S4T2R2 | ecosystem: Host-associated > Plants > Roots > Rhizosphere ...
GGACTGCAGGTACACTTGCGCTCCCACCTCGGGGCTATAGCTCAGTTGGGAGAGCGCCTGGATCGCACCCAGGAGGTCGGGGGTTCGAGTCCCCCTAGCTCCATCAGCCCGTACGCCGCATGGCGACTGGATTTGCGTCTTTGTGGAACGCCGCCCGGAGACGTGAGTTTCGTCACGTCCCTGGAATTTCCAGTCGGCGCGCGATTCGAGCCCGGTCCCGGATGGCACCGCAGATCGCCCGTCACGGCGCGGTTGACCGGTAGTCGGCTGTTCAATCGACCGGTGCCGAGAGAATCGCAGGGATTCCATGGCGAGTGATAGAACCCGGCCCGCCCCTCCTGGTTGGTTCCGCGCCTTCGCGTCTTGAACTCCGCGTTTTCGTAGCTCATACTCCGCGCCTTCGCTACGCGCAGTCCGGGTTCTTGCGCCCCCAGCCATGACCGAGTTGTTCGATCGCCGCGCCAAGCCGCTCGTCATCGAGAGCCTCGAACATGCGCGAATCGTGTTCGTGGCGGGAGCGCGGCAGGTCGGCAAGACCACGCTCGTCACCGAAATCACGCAGCCCGGCGGCGAGCGTCCGATGCGATTCGTGACCCTCGACGAGCAGGCAGCACGGCAAGCAGCGAAGGACGACCCCGCAGGGTTCATCGCGGGTCTCGGTGGGCCGGCTGTGATCGATGAGATCCAGCACGCGCCGGCGCTCCTACTCGAGCTCAAGCGCGCGGTGGACACCCACACGGTTCCCGGCCGCTTCCTGATCACGGGGTCCGCGGACGTGCTCGCGCATCGCAAGGTCATCGACGCCCTTCCCGGCCGCGTCGACCGCATCGAGCTCTGGCCGCTGGCGCGCTGCGAGATCGAGGGCGGCGAGCTCAACGTCGTCGACGAGTTGCTCGCAGGCCGGCCGCCCCAGGTCACGCGCGCGACCGCCGGACCGGACGCGTACGCGACTGCGATCAGCGAGGGCGGCTACCCCGAAGCACGCATCCGACCGGCTGGGCGGCTGCGCAATCGCTGGTTTCGCGACTACCTCGCCGGGACGCTCGGCAAGGACCTGCTGGAGCTGGCCGACCTGCGCCGCGCCGACGAGGCCGACCGCCTACTGCGGCTGATCGCAAGCCAATCCGCGAACCTGCTCTCCTATCGCAAGATCGGCCAGCAGCTCGAGCTCGACGACAAGACCGTCAAGGAACACACGGCGCTACTAGAGCAGCTCTTCCTGGTCCGTCGCCTGTCGGGGTGGCGGCCCGGACTCGGTGCACGCGAAGCCGCACGCCCGAAGGCCTACGTCTGCGACCCCGGCCTCCTCGCCCACCTGCTCGGCGCCGACGAGACCCGCATCCGCACCGACGACCAAGTCAAAGGCAAGGCATGCGAGACGCTCGTGCTCGCCGAGCTGCTCAAGCACGCAGGCTGGGCCGAGCAGACCGTCCACCTCTTTCACTACCAGCGCGACCGCGAGGACATCGACTTCATCATCGAGAACAACGCCGGCGAGATCGCCGCGATCGAGGTCAAAGCCGCAGCCACGATCGACCGCCGCGACCGACGCTCGCTCGAACGCCTCCGCGACGCGCGCTCAGACGCGTTCAGGGCCGGGATCATCGTCCACGCCGGCGCGCAGACCATCCCGCTCGGCGACCGCCTCTGGGCCGTCCCGTTCAGCGGCCTCTGGACATAACACGCAAGCCACCCCGCCCGCGGTGCCCGGCCGTGCGCGCTGTTCGAGCATGTCGAGCACCTCCGGCTGTCGTCTTCCTTGGCCGTTCAGCTGCTCACCATCGGGGCTTGTCGAATGTAGGCGTTGTCTGTGACGCAGCGCAGCATCAGGCGCGCGATGTCCCCACGCGTCACCTTGCTCCAGGGTCCGAGCTTGAGCGTGCCGATGCGCGGCGCGGCAGTCGGCTCGCCGCGTACGACGCGCGGCGAGCGAACGAACGTCCAGTTCAGGTCGCTCGCCTGCACCAGCGCGCCCATCCCCGTCGTGTCCGCGACGACGACGCGGCCGAGGCGCAGCAACGGCACGATCAGTCTCTGACCCAGGGTCCCGTCCTCGCCCGGAGAGCTGACGTGGAAGCCGAACATCACGACGATACGGGCGATGCCGCCGGCGCGCATCGCGCTGAGGATGTTCGCGGTGCCCGCGCGGCGCGTGTGCGGATCGTCGGTGTGGGTCGCGCCGAGCGTGCTGAGCACCGCGTCGCAGCCGCTGATCGCGTCGCCGACGGCGGTGGGATCGAAGACATCGCCGCGGACCACGCTGAGCCTGCGGCCATCGGTGGCGGTGAGCTTCGTCGGGTCCCGTACCAGCGCGCGGACCTCGTGGCCAGCGGCGAGCGCCTGGGAGATCAGCTCGCTGCCGACGGTGCCGGTCGCGCCAAAGATCGCGAGTCTCATCGCTTCTGTCTCCTCAGGCGAGCAGCTCACAGCCGTTCGCCTTCGCGATCGCGGCGACGCGCTCGAAGTCCGGGGCCTCGTCGAAGGGCGGCGGCAACGTCCGCGTCGGCGCCGGCTGGCTCATCTCACGGACGAGCTTCTCGAAGCCGCCTGGCGTGCAGACGAACAGCATCCGGCAGCCGTCGGGGCCGACCGTGTAGCGATGGGGCACATCCCGCGGACCGAACGCGTAGTCGCCCGCTGACGCCTCGATGACGGCCTCGCCGACGTACAGGGTCATGCTGCCCTCGAGGATCCAGAATGCCTCGTCCTCGCGGTGGTGGACGTGCAGCGGCGCCTCGGCGCCGGGCGGCTCGGTCATCTCGACGATCGTCATCGCACCCCCGGTGTCGGCGGCGGTCGCCTTGATCACGGCGAGCGCAGCGAACCACCAGCGCGCTTCGCCCTCGTGAATGCGCACCGCCACCGGCGGCAATGTCGTGACGTCAGTCATGGCTGCTCCCTTCAGTCGATTCGTTGCAGCGACCCAGGAGCGCGATGGCGTAGCGCCAGCCGTCAGATCCGCGGCGCGCGACGCTGATGGCGTGCGACCCGATCACGAGCGCGGTGTCGCCGGCCTGCAGCACCTGCCGCGGGTCGGCAACGTAGGTCTGTCCTGTGCCCCACAGGTGCGCGACCGACGCGGCGATCGCCGGCGGTCCCTGTGCGACGTGAGCGCCGGCAGCGCCGGCGAGCACCGCGCCCGCCTCGAACAGGCCGGCCACCGCTACCCGGTCGCGGATCACGAACGCGTCCTCGAACAGCGCCTCCAGCTCCTCCGGGCTTGCGGCTCCTGGTTTCACGACTGCGACGGTCGCAGCCGCCGGGCGCCGACGCCATTCCAGAATGCTGGTATTCCAGCGAGCGCAGCGCGGGGCGTACGCTTGCGCCATGACGACGCGTGCCCGGGAGCGCGCGAAGGACCGGATCGTCGAGTTGTCCGGGCGCGGGCACGACCTCGTCACGTTCTGGCGCGAGGCCACCAGCGTCCTGCGGCCCGTGATCCCGCACTACATGAGCCCGTGCTGGTTCACGCTGGACCCCGCGTCACTGCTGATCACCAGCCACTTCCAAGAAGAGATCGCCGAGTTCCCGCCCGACCTGCTCGCCGCCGAGTTCGACGACGGCGACGTCTACAACCTGTTCGACGTCGCGCGCTCCGAACGCGGCTGGAACACGCTGCACGACGCCACCGACGGCGACCCCTCCCGATCGGCGCGCTGGCAGGCGAACATGCAGATGGGTGGCGACCAGGAGTTCCTCACCAGCCTGCGCTCGAAGACCGGTGAGATCTGGGGCGTCCTCGGCCTCTACCGCGAGCCCGGCCAGCCGCGCTTTGACCGCGACGACGTCGACCTCCTGCAGGCGGTCGCTCCGGCGCTGGCCGCCGGCGCCCGCAACGGCCTCCTGATCGGCGAAGCCCAAGACCCGGAGGGACCGCGGTCCCCGGGCCTGCTCGTGCTGACAGACGACTGGAGCGTCGAGTCAGCCACTCCCGGCGTCGAGCGCTGGATCGCACAGCTGCCCGACGGCGATTGGGACGAGGGGAGGTTGCCGTCCTCCGTGATGAGCGTCGGCGCCCGCGCCATGCGCACCGCGCAGCACCCGGACGCGGCCGGCGAGGTCGCGTTCGCGCGGGTGTTGGCGCAGTCCGGGACCTGGCTCGTCCTGCACGGCGCCTCGCTTGTCGCCGACGGCCGCCGCCGCGCAGCCGTCATCGTCGAGCCGGCGCATCCAGCGCGCATCGTCCCGCTCCTCATGTCCGCCTATGGCCTGACCGACCGCGAGCAGGAAGTCACACGTCTCGTACTCGCGGGCGACTCCACCGCGCAGATCGCGGCCACCCTCGTCGTCTCCCCGCACACCATCCAAGAGCACCTCAAGAACATCTTTGAGAAGACCGGGGTCCGCAGCCGGCGCGACCTCGTCAGCAAGGTCTTCTTCAGCTGGTACGAACCCCGCATCCGCGACAACGAATCGCGTGTCCCCGCAGAGCTGCCGCTGCGGGGCGGGCCGCTTGCGACTCATAGGACAGAGCCAGGCGTCGGATCAGCAGGGTGAGTCTCACGGGCGTTCGCGATCCCGGCACGGCGCTACGGGTGCGTGCTCCCCGAGTTTCATCACTTGGAGCCGCTCGCGTGATGGAAGTCCTGAGAACTCTCGCACAATGCGAACAAAGCCTGGACTGCCTTCGGCCCGCCACACGGCCGGAAATCCCTGCAAACAGGCCGAACTCAGATCGCGCAAAGGCCTGGATCGCACCCAGGAGGTCGGGGGTTCGAGTCCCCTAGCTCCATCAGCCCGTGAACGGTTTCTACAGAGCCGGAGGCGGGCTTTCGCGTTGTAGCCGGCGTCCCCGCTCGCGGTCTTACGGGATACACCAGGGACGCGAGCCCTGGCGAGCCGCGCTGCTGCAATCGTCTGACAGCCGCAGCGCCCGCACGGCGCGAGACGGCAGCACCGACGCGGCCGCGGATCAGGACGAGAACCGGGCTGCGGAGCGGGCCACACCACCGCGCTCACGTAGCGGTCGGCTGCGCGGGGACTCGGTGCGGCTCGCCCATGGGAGTCCCTAGCGGTCGTGGCGCGTCAGCCAGTCGACGTAGTCGGGCACGGCGCGTTCCACGTCGTACTCGGGCTGAAACCCGGTGTCCGCCCGCAGCCGGGTGGTGTCGAGGTAGTAGTCCGGAGGCCGGTCGGGATCGCGACCCGCCGGGAGGGTGATGTTCGCTCCCGGAACAACGGCGTTGATCGCGGCGACGACCTCGTCATAGCGCACCAGCCGTCCGCTCGAGACGTTGTAGATGCGGTGGTTCAGCCGCTCCGCGAGCATGAGCAGCGCGATGGCCCGGCCGCAGTCCTTCACGTAGCAGAGGTCGCCGGCGTCCTCGGCGTAGGCCGCCGGGCGGGGCGGCGTGAGGTCCGGATCCTCCCCCCAGACCGCCGCGCTGAGCAGGCGGGGAAGCGCGAAGAACGGCGAGTCGGGCAGGCCCAGGGGCCCCCAGATGGTGCCGATCCGCAGGCTCACCGCGTCGAAGCCGGCGCTGTCGCCGGTCAGCGTGGCGAACAGCTCCGCAGTCTTCTTGAACGCATGGATCTGGTGCGGCGCGACCACGGGCAGCGGGGCGTCTTCGCGCAGCGCGACCTCCTCGACCCCCGCGTACACGCCGATGGAGCTGGCGACGGAGAACCGCCGCACGCCCCACGCCGTGGCCGCCTTGAGCGCGTTGAGCATGCCGAGGGTGTCGGCGCGGAGGTACTCGACCGGATCGGGGAGGTCATAGCGGGCCGCCGCGAGGTGCACGATGCCGATGATTTCGTGCCGCCTCCCGATGTCGAGGAAGCCCGCCTCGTCTGTGGTGTCCAGAGGCTCGACGACGACCCGGCCTCCGGGCTCGCCGGCGAGGTACTCGGGCAGCTGGGTGGAGCGGTGCGCGGTGAGGACGACGGATTCGCCCAGGTTGAGCAGCGCCCGTGCGGTGTGGGACCCGATGGAGCCCAGGCCGCCCGTGATGAGGATCAATCGCACGCCTCCGCGTCGCTCCGGCCTCTGTCGTCGGTCATCTGACCCACGCTACGTGCCTGGCGCGGCGGCCTCTTGAACGGACCGGCCGTCTTCGCGCGGCCGCTCAGGTCGCCGGGATTCTGCGGCCGCTTGCGCCTGCGTGCCGGTCTTGACAGGTCATTGCGATAGTGCGGCGCGAGCGGGTTGACGCTGCATGCGGGCGCGGCCGCGCTCGGCGTCTCGGCGCTGCTCGCCACGTCGGCCGCCGCCTACAGCGCGCTGAAGCTCGTCGGCGTCGCCTACCTCCTGTACCTGGGCGCGCGGATGCTGCTCGCCGCGCAGCGCCCGACCGGCGACGAGAGGCGAGCACCGGGCAAGCGGGCGTTCGCGCAGGGCTTCGTGTCGAACGCCCTCAACCCGAAGGTGGCGCTGTTCTTCCTGACGTTCGTTCCGCAGTTCCTGCCCGACCAGGGCGCGACCCTGCCGACCGCGCTGGCGCTGTCGGCCACGTTCGCCGCGATCTACGTGGCGTGGTTCGGCGGGCTCGTGACGCTCGTCGAGATCGTCGGCACCGCGCTGCGCCGGCCCAGCGTCCAGGCCTGGATGGAGCGGGTCACCGGTGGCGCTCTGGTGGGCTTCGGACTACGCCTCGCGGCCGCCGGCAAGCCCTGAGAGCGGCACATCGAGCGCCATGCTGCGCAGGGCATCGACCAGCTCGTCTCGGAACGCCCCGATGGCCGCGCCCATGAGCTCCGCGGCGCGTTCCCCCTCGCCGGCGCCGAGCGCGGCGAGCACAGCTCGCAGCTCGTCGCGCGCCCGCACGCCGCGGCTTGCGGCGCCGCCCCGCAGCGCGAGGAGCCGGGCGCGCTCGCTGTCGTCGAGCAGCCGCTCGACGATCTGCGTGGCGCGGCGATTGCCGGCAGCGGCGACGATGGCGAGGTGGATCGTGCGGTTGGCGGACAGGAACCGCGCGACCGATCGCGCGTCGTCGACGTCCACCTCCGGATCGGCGAGCGCGCTCAGTCGCGCGAGCTCGTCGCGCTCGATCCGACCCGCGGCTGCCGCCGCGGCGGGCGGCTCGAGCTGCAGCCGCAGGTCGTAGATCTCGAGCACGTCGCGCATCGTCAGCCGCGCGATGACGTGGCCGCGGCGTGGCTCGGCGACCACGAGGGACTCGGCCCGCAGGCGGGCGAGCGCGGCCCGGACGGCGGCCTTCGAGAACCCGAACTCCGCCACGAGCTGCGCCTCCGAGACGGCCGCGCCCGGTTCCAGCTCGAGCCCAACGATCGCTCGCCGCAACCGCTCGTAGGCGGCCGCTCCGGAGGTCGCGGCTTCCATGACGAGAGCCTACAGGGCTGACATGCCAGATGGACCGCCCTGACAGCTCATACGCCGAGGACGCCGTCGATCGCCAGCAGGACCCCCGCGGCGACGAGCCCGGCGGCCAGCAGGCGGGCGGCCCACCGGAGCGCCCGGCCGGCTGGTACCTCCACCGGGCAGCGGTCTGCGAGCCCCATCATCACCGCGATCCCGACCACCACGGCCGCGACCGTGACGAGCACGCTGCGGTCGGCGCCTGCACCTAGGGCCATGACGAGCAGCGCCGGTCGGGCGACGAGCGGGACCGCGACCGGCACGAGCGCGGCGCGCCGCCCCGGCAGCGCGGGTTCGGGCGAGGGCGGCCGGCAGACCATGTCGGCGGCGCCCGCGAGGATCGCGACCGTCCCCGTCGCCGCGCGGAAGGCGGGATCGCTCACGTCGAGCGCGTCGAGGAGCGCGTCCGCGACGCCCGCGACGGCGCACACCGCGAGCCCGCCGATGGCCCCGCCCACCACGACCGCGAACGCGACGTCGCGCCGGGAGCGTCCACCGCGGGGCACGCCGAGCGCCGCCCGCGGCGGGTTCAGCGCGAGCAGCAGCGCGGCAGCCCACAGCCAGGCCGACGGCGCGTCGCCGCCCGAGCCGGAGCCGCCGCGAGCGCCTTGCGCCTCGACGATCGGGATCGTCCGCAGGAGCCCCGCGAGCGCGTGCTGCTGATCGTCCATCCGGGTCTCGCCGTCGCGGAACCAGGCGCCCTCGACCCGCTCGGGGCGACGAGCGCGAGCGGCCTCGACGGCGTCGGACTGCGCGGCAACCGCCAGCCCGGCGACGCAGGCCGCGCGCCGCGCGATCGGCCCCTGGATGTCCGCTAGCCGCGGGTCCGCCTGGGCGGCGTGCCAGAGCCCCGTGAACCCCTCGTCGATGACGCCGTACCCACCCCCTCGCGACACGGGGCTGCCTCGCGCCACCACGCCCCACGGCCCTGCCCGATGCTGCACCCAGCGGGCCTGGGCGCCGAAGAGGCCGGCCTGCTCGCGCGCGTAGTCCACCTCGGCGTCCGTCAGCGGCGCGCGCCCCCGCTCGGGGAAGGCCACCGTCTCGGCCAAGCCGTAGCCGACCCAGTGGTCGGCGACCGGCGGCCAGTGGTCCTCGGCGTCGTCCCTCGACGTCGCGAGATAGGCGCCGATCCGGTCGGCGACCTTGCCCCACCCCTCGCTCGGGAAGGACCGGTGCAGGCGCGCCAGCGCCCAGTACGCCTCGCCCGTGTAGTACTTGGAGTACTCGCCCGGCACCGGCATGCCGCGCGCCGGGTCGTAGGCGGCGAGCACCGCGCCGGACCGCTCGGTCTGCGCCACGAGGAAGCGCCCCAAGCGGCGCAGCGCGTCGTCGTATCGGCGGTCGCCCGTCGCCGCGCGGCGAATGTCCAGCCCGGCGGCGAGCAGCGCCGTCGCGCCGGTGCCGACCCAGCCGTCGGACTCGATCGCCTCCCAGCCGTCGCGCTCCAGCAGCCTGTCCAGCGCCCACGCGGTCCCGCGATCGGCGGACCGCTGCGCTCCGGGCAGCCTCGCCGCCGCGGCCTGATAGAGGCCCATCGTCACCCCGGCGTGCCGCACGACGTTGTACTCGTCCGGCGCCGTGTCCGTCCGCGCGTCGTAGAGGTACAGCCACGTGCCGTCCGCCCGCTGGTTGCGGACGAACCAGTCGACGGCTGACTGCGCCGAGCGCCGCAGCTGCGCGGCGCTGACCGACGGACAGCGCTCGGGCGGCGCGGCGATCCCGAAGGACAGGAGCAGGAGTAGGACCAGCGCCAGGCCGGCCCGCGCGATGCGCCCCGTCATCCGCCCTCGACGACCACCACATCGGTGGCGACCGCGCGGCGCGCCCGCCGGACCGCGGGGTGCAGCAGCGCCGGCAGCGCGAACCATGCCGTCAACGGCAGGCGGCTCAGTGCGAAGGCAACGGCCGGCCACTCGCGCACCAGGGTGCCGTCGCGGTCTGCGACCTCCAACCGCGGGCCCGGCTCCACGCGAAAGCGTGCGAGCCAGTCGAGCGCTCGCACGGACGCCGCGAGCCTGCGCTGGAGATCGTCGGCGGGATCGAAGCGCAGTACGCGGTCCCTCGTGGACGGCACGGCCCAGACGAGGAGCACCGCGACCCCGAGCACCGAGAAGACCTGCACGGACGCCGATGCCTCGATCGTCACGTGGAACACGACAGCGATCCACACCGCCGCGTAGCGGGTGCCCCGCCACCACAGGCCCGACGCGATGAACAGCTCCGTGAGCACGATGACCTTCGCGGCGCCCGTGTGGAAGTCGCGATCGGTCAGCAGCGACACCATCCAGTCCGGGAGGACGCCGAGCTCGTCGCGGGCACGCACGACGCGCTGCCACGTGACCGTCCCGCCGAACCAGTCGGGATCGAGGAGCTTGCTCGTGCCGGACGCGGCGTAGATCGCCGCGCACTCCAACCGCAGGAGCCACAGCGGCCACGCCGGCGCGCGGGGGTCGAGCGCCAGCTTGCCGCGACGGCGGCGCAGCCAGGCGTCCACTGAGAGCTCGCGTCCGCAGGGCGCCACGGCCAGCACGCCGAGCACGATCACGAGGTACGCGCGGTTGTTGTGGAAGTGGGTCGTTGAGAGGAAGAGGTTGTACGCGACGATCGCGAACGTCGCCGACGTGGCCAGGCGCGTGAGGAGGCCCAACGCCATGGCGACCGCCGCGGCCGCTCCGAGCCACAGCAGCGCCACGTAGAGGTCACGGGGCAGCTCCGGATACCAGGCCGCGTACGGCTCGTAGAACGCATCGCTGTAGATCCGCCCGTGGGAGGCGTCCGACAGGAACGGCCGCAGGTGCAGCAGCACCACAGCGCCGGCGAACACGCGCAGCAGCGCCAGGGCGCGCAGGCTGACGGGACGGCCGAGGAGCTCGTCGATGGCCGCGAGGCTCACCAGGCGACCTCGCGGACGTGGCTGCGGAACACGCGGATCCGGGGCCGGTCCGCGTTGTGCCAGGACGTCACCCGCGCCTCCAGGTACCGGGTCTCCCGGTCGCGCGGGGTGTTGTCGGCCACCCAGTCGAGCGCGGAGCGCAGGAACGCGAGCTGGTTGTCGAGCCCCGCGTCCGCGTGGTGACGCACCGAGGGACGCGGAAGCCCGCGATCCGGCGCGAGCTCGTCCCAGCGGTAGCCCGCCCACGGCTGCTCGATCGGAACGCGCCGCCCGTCGGACGTCACCCGGACCACGTCGGCGCGCCACGTGCTCGACTCGGGGAACATCTGGAACGCGAACGGCTTGTGGTCGGTGAAGTAGCCGCGGACGATGAACGCGAGCTGCGCGACCACGACCGTCAGGACCGCCGCTCTCCTCCCGATCACCTTGAGCCGAGACATCAGGCCGTCACGGCGGCGCGCGCGGCCCGCCGGCGCCAGAGCTCCCACCCGACCAGCACGAGCGCCGGGGCGGTCGTGTTGGGCAGCGAGTCCACGACGAGGAAGAGCTGGTTCCACGCCTCGGCGACTACGAGCATCGCGACGGCCGCCGCGAGTTGCGGACCCCGCTGCGCGGCCAGGATGGCTCCGACGAGGCCCGCGAGGAAGTAGTCGCCGTAGTCGGTCGCGACGGGACCGATCCTGGCGAGCTGCAGCTGCGGCAGGCCGGCGCCGGGGGTCGCCGCGTCGAAGCCGGCGAACTGCTCGTCGAACTGATCGCCCATGACGAGGACGGCATCGATCACGGCCATCAGGACGACGCCGACCTTGAGCAGCGCAAGGGGTGCGGCGGCGGCCAGCAGCCGGCCGGCGGTCGCGGTGGAGCCCACGATGAGGACGATGCGCGCGACGCGACCGAGCGTCCCCTCGGGGGCGTCGAGTGCGATCAGGAGCAACGGGACGGCGAGGACGCCGAGCCATGGTTTCGCTCCGTGCATGGCCCACCCCAGGCCCAGCGCGCAGCCGGGCGGCACCAGGATCAGGGCGATCCAGGTCAGCACGTCCGCGCTGCCGGGCGCCAGGCTGATGGCGATCAGCGTCCCGAGGAGAGACGCGGGCGCGAGCAGCGCCCAGCCTCGCCCCGTCAACCGCAGCAACCAGGCGGGCACGCCCGCCGCCGGCAGCGCGATGCACAGCGCCTGCGCGGCGTCGAGGAGCACGGTGTCGAGGTCGAAGTACACCCGCCGACAGCGTTTCAGGTGCGGCGCGTGACGCGGCATGCACCCCGACTTTCGCGCCCGCGCCGCATCGGTGGTTCAATCAAGGGCTCCCCGTGCCTGACCCGGCGCCGCGAGCCGATCCTTCCGAGCACGGCCTGGCCGCGCTGATCGACGGCGCGCCGGATGCGGTCATCGTCATCGGCGCGGATGGTCGCGTCATGCGCTGGAACGCTCGGGCGGAGGCCATGCTCGGGTGGCGCGCCGACGAGGCGGTCGGCGAGCTCCTGGCCGAGCTGATCGTCCCTCCGCCGATGCGCGACGCGCACGAGGCCGGGCTCGAGCGCGTCGTGCGCACCGGCGAGAGCCGTCTGATCGGACGCGCCGTGGAGCTCGAGGCCCTGCGCAGCGACGGCGCGCTGGTGCCGGTCGAGCTGACCCTGGCTCGCCTGGACAACGGCAGCGACCCGGCGTTCGTGGGCTTCGTTCGCGACCTCAGCGAGCGCACACGGGCGAGGACCGCGCTGCGGGGCGCCGAGGAGGTGTTCGAGCTCGCCTTCGCCAACGCGCCGATCGGGATGGCACTCGTGTCCCCGGACGGCCGGTGGCTGCAGGTCAACGACGCGGTCTGCGAGATGACCGGCTACCCGCGCGAGGTGCTGCTGACGAAGTCCTTCCAGGACATCACGCATCCCGACGACCTCGACGCCGACCTCGACCAGGTGCGGCGCATGCTGGCCGGCGAGATCAGCACCTACGACATGGAGAAGCGCTACATCCGCGCCGACGGCTCGCTCATCCGGGTGCTGCTGAGCGTGTCGCTCGTCTGGGACGAGGTCGGCGCCCCGCGCTACTTCATCTCGCAGATCCTCGACATCACGGAGCGCTGGCGGATCGAGGAGGAGCTGCGCCGCTCCAACGCCGAGCTGCAGCAGTTCGCCTATGTCGCCTCCCATGACCTGACCGAGCCGCTGCGGACGATCAGGGGGTTCGCCGACCTGCTGACCAGGCGCCACGCGACGTCGTTGCCCCCGGACGCTCAGACGTTCCTGAACTACATCTCCGACGGCGCCTCGCGTATGCACGAACTGCTCCAAGCCCTGCTGCGCTACGCCCAGCTGGGCGAGGGCACGATCGAGCGCGTGCCCGTGAGCCTCCGCGAGGTCGTGCGCGAGGTGCTCGACGACCTCCAGGCCACGATCCGCGACCGCGATGCGTCGGTGCGCGTCGAGGATCTCCCGACCGTGCGCGGGGACCGCGCGCAGCTGCGCCAGGTGCTGCATAACCTGCTTGTGAACGCGCTGAAGTTCACGCCCAGTGACCGCGTCCCCGAGGTCGAGGTGTCCGCCAGCCGTGACCGCGACGGCTGGCGCGTCGACGTCGCCGACCACGGGATCGGCATCCCGCCCGAGCGGGCCAAGCGCGCGTTCGAGCTCTTCGCCCGGGTCCACACGGACGGCGAGTATCCGGGGACCGGCGTGGGCCTGACGTTGTGCGCGAAGATCGTCGAGCGCCACGCGGGGCGCATCTGGGTCTCGCCGACGCCCGGCGGCGGCGCGACCGTCTCTTTCACGCTGCCGGACCGGGCCTGATCGCCGGCGCGGACCCCTCCTCCGTGCTGGCCGCGGGCGGGGAGGCGCTCGCCGCGTCGGACTGGGCGACGGCGCGCGACTGCTTCGAGCGGGCGCTCGAGCTCGCCGAGAGCGGGGACGCGCTCGACGGACTCGCCCAGGCGCACCAATGGCTCGGCGAGTACGACGCCGCGATTGCGACGCGGGAGCGCGCGTTGGCCGCGTACCGGCGGGAGGACGAGCCGCTGCGTGCCTCCGATCAGGCCCGCGCGCTCGCCTTCCTACACGGCGCGGTCCACGGCAACGAGGTCGCAACGAGCGGTTGGTTCGCACGCGCCGAGAGCCTGCTCGAAGGGGTCGCGGATGCGCCGCAGCACGGATGGCTCGCGCTCGACCGTGCGCCGCTGACGCGCGATCCGGCCGCGCGTGAGCGACTGGCGCGCGCCGCCCTGGAAGCCGGCCGGCGGTTCCGGGACGCGGATCTCGAGTTCGGCGCCCTGGCGCTGCTCGGCGAGTCCTTTGTCCTCTCGGCGCGTACCACCGAGGGCATGGCGCTCATCGACGAGGCGATGGCGGCCGTTTCCGGCGGCGAAGTTCGGGGCGTCGTGGCCGTCGGCGACATCTACTGCCGGCTGCTGAGCGCGTGCGAGCGCACCGCCGACGTCAGGCGGGCGGAGCAGTGGATGTCGGCGATCGACCGGTTCGTGCTGCGCAGCGGGTACGTGCTCGTGTCCACGACCTGCCGGATGCACTACGGCGGCATCCTGGCCGAGATCGGCCGCTGGCCGGAGGCGGAGGAGCAGCTGCTGGGCGCGCTGCGGCTGTCGGAGCGCAGCTACAGGGCGATGCGGCCGTACCCCCTGGTCCGCCTGGCCGAGCTGCGCGTGCGCCAGGGACGTCTCGAGAAGGCCGAGCGCCTCCTCGAGGGCGCCGACTGGCATCCGCTCGCGCGCCGCACGCTGGCTGCCGTGGCGCTCGCGCGGGGCAACACCGGGCTCGCGCGCGACCTCGTCGGCCTCTGCCTGCAGAGCGAGGATCGCGACGACCCCGCCTGCGCGCCGGTCCTCGATCTGCTCGTCGACGTCCAGCTCGCAGCCGGGGAGACGGCCGCGGCCGAGCGCACCGTCGAGCTGCTCCAGCGGCTGGCGGCCGCATCGGGCAACGACCGGGCGGCGGCATTCGCCACGTTCGCCAGCGGCCGGACCCGAGGCGCCGCCGGCGAGCTGCAGGCGGCGCTGGAGCGGTTCGCGCAGCTCGACCTCCCGTTCGAGGCCGCGCGAGCTCGCCTGCACCTCGACGGCGCCATCGCGGCCGATGCGCCGGACGCCGCGGCCGCCGAGGCGCGCGTCGCGCTGCGCGAGCTCGAGCGGCTCGGCGCCGCCCGGCACGCGGACGCCGCCGGAGCGCTGCTGCGGGAGCTCGGCGCGACGGGTCGACCGTGGCCGAGAGGCAGCGGGACGCTCACCAAGCGCGAGACCGAAGTGCTCGCGCTGCTCGCCGACGGGCTGTCGAACGCCGACATCGCCGAGCGGCTCGTGATCAGCCCCCGGACCGCCGAGCACCACGTGGCCAGCATCCTCTCCAAGCTGGGCTTGCGCAGCCGGACCGAGGCGGCCGTCTACGCGGTCCGGCGGGACACGTAGGCGGATAGGCAGTCCCACCGATGCTCGCTGCCGCGTCGCCCGAGATCCTCCGGGCGACCCCAACCGAACCGAGGTGCGACGTGACCAGCAGCGAGCAGAACACGGCGATCGTGAACCGGTGCTTCGAGTATGCGCCGCGAGGCGATCGCGCCGGGCTGGAGAGCATCCTGAGCCCCGACTTCGTCATCCACGCCGGGGAGGACCATCATGGCGTCGACGGTCTCCTGGAGATGGTCGCGCCCTTCCTCGCCGCGCTTCCCGACATGACGGTCAGCATCGACCAGCAGGTCGCGAACGGCGACTACGTCACGTCGCGCTTCAGGCTGCACGGGACGCATCAGGGCGCCGTCTTCGGTATCGCGCCGACCGGCCGCAGGGTCGAGGTCGCAGCGATGACGTTGAGCCGCTGCGAGAACGGCCGGCTCGCTGAGGAGTGGGAGCTCGTGGACGTGGCGGGCCTGCTCGGGCAGATCGGAGCGCTGCCCGAGCCGGCCGCGCCCTCCTCCTGACGCGCTGCAGCGCGCCGGCAAGGGCCCGGCGACGGCCCGGCGGCCGCACTGCCCGCCGGGCCGCAGGTCGGCCGCGATCAGAGGTCCGTCAGCGGTGCCGTGGTCGTCGGCTCCGGTGCCGGTGCCGTGGTCGTCGGCGCCGGCACCTCGGTCGGCGGCGCCGGCTTGTCGCCCGGCTCGCCGGGAGGCGGTGCACCTTCCCCGCCCTTGCACACGATGCCCGGCTTGTCGCCCGGCACCCCGACGTGGCACGCCTTCAGCGCGTCGCGGACCTCGGGGTCGTCCGCGTGCTCGCCGATCCACCGCTTGAGCGCGGCGGGACCGTCACCGTCGATCTGTGCCCCGTGCTCGACGAGGCATGCCCGCAGCTCGCGGAGCTCCGGCGGCGGCGGGCCGCCGATGCCGATCGGCGCGCATCCGTCCATCGCCCGGATGGCGTCGCGGTCCCGGCGGTCCAGACGCTCACCCAGCCATCGCTTGAGTGCGGTGGCCTCGCTCGGCGCGCCTGGGAGGCCGTGCTCGCGCAGGCACGCGGCGAAGTCGTCGGCGTCGGGTGGACCGCCGTCGTCGCCGAAGGCCGGGACGGCGACCGTGACCGCGAGGGCGGCCAGAGCCGCCGCCGCGGACGAGGCGAGCATCGTTGATGGTCGTCGCACTGCCGTGCTCCTCTCGTCGGTGGATCGGTGACGAGAGATGGCACCGGCCGCGGGCGAGCGGATGGTTCACGGCGTCCGAAGAGTTTGCGAAACCGCGCTGCAGCCGCAGCGCCGTGCGCGACACTGCGCCGGATGGGATCGACGGTCCTGGTGGTCGAGGACGAGCCGGACATCGTGGCGCTGCTGCGCGACTTCCTCGTGGACGCAGGCTTCCAGGCCCTCGCCGCCGGCGACGCGCAGGGCGCCCTGCGGGCGCTCGAGTCGACGCGCGTGGACTGCGTACTCCTCGACGTCATGCTGCCGGGCGACGACGGCTTTGAGCTGTGCCGCAGGATCCGCGCCGACTCCGACGTGCCGCTGCTGTTCCTCTCGGCGCGCGGCGACGACAGCGACAAGCTCCGCGGCCTGGGACTCGGCGCCGACGACTACATCGTGAAGTCCGCGACGCCCGCGGAGGTCGTCGCGCGCGTGAAGGCGGTGCTGCGGCGCGCCCCCGGCAACGGCGACGGCGGCGACGTCCTGCGCTTCGGCGACCTGCTGATCGACCTCGCCGCGCACGAGGTCGCGGTCGGCGACCGGCCGGTTCGGCTCACTGCGCGCGAGTTCGCGCTGCTGCGGGTGTTCGCCGACCACCCGCGCCAGGTGCTGGGACGCGACCAGCTCTTCGAGCTGCTGTGGGGGTCGTGGGGCGACCGCAGCGCCGTGTCGGTGTACGTCCGCAAGCTGCGCGAGAAGCTCGAGGCCGACCCCGCGGCCCCGCGGATCCTCGTCACCGTCTGGGGCGTCGGCTACCGGTTCGATCCGCCGGCGACGCCGTGACGCGTTCCCGCAACCTTCCCCTGGGCGTCTCCCTCGCGCTCGCGTTCGCCATCGCGGTCACGGTCCCGAGCCTGGTGGCGGGAGCGACCTGGTTGGCGGTCGGGGCGCGCCAGCAGGCAGGCATCGACGGCCGCATACGGCAGGCCACCGCGCTGCTCACGGAGAGCGCTGGCCGCATGGGCGACCCGTTCGTCCGCGAGCGCGTGCTCGACCGTCTCGCGTCGCTGGAGGTCGAGGCGGACCTGCTGAACGCGGCGCCGTCGCTCGGGCCGGGAGTCGAGGGCAAGCCGGACGTGCCGATCGAGGTCGTCAAGCGCGGGGGCGCCCCCGTGATGACCAAGCAACTCGCGGCGACGCTCTCCGTGCCGGACGGCAAGGAGCGCCTCAGCGCCCGCTACCAGCAGCACGCGATCGCCGCGGGGCCGGTGGCGGGGACGCTCTTCGTCGACGCTCCGAGCACGGCGATGCGCGTCGCGGCCACCACCGGCGCGGGGCTGCTCGCCCTGGCGCTCGCGCTCGTCACGGGCGTCGTGCTGTTGCGCCGCTGGGTCGTCCGGCCGCTCGCGCAGCTCGCCGCGGATGCGGAGCGGATCGCGGGGGGAGACCTCGACGTCGCGCCTGTCCGCACGCGCGCGCGGGAGGTGGCGGAGGTCGGCGCGGCGCTGCGCGGCATGGCCAGAGGGCTCCGCGGCGCGCTCACCGAGCGCGACGCCGCCGAGCAGCAGCGACGCTTCCTGATCAGCTCGGTCGCGCACGACCTGCGCACCCCGCTCTTCACCTTGCGCGGCTCGCTGGAGGCCATCGAGCACGGGATCGGCAACGGAGACCAGCTGCGGCGCGCCCAGGACAAGGCAACGCTGCTCGACCGCCTCGTGGGCGACCTGTTCGCCTTCAGCAGGCTCGAGTACGCCGAGCCCCGCCTCCAGCTCGAGATGCTCGACGCCGGCGAGCTCGCGCGCGACGCGGCGGACACGGTGGACCCGCGGATCCTCGTCGAGGTCCTGTCCGTTTCGCCGGCGGTGCTCGGCGACCGGGCGGCGCTGCTGCGCGTCCTCGTGAACCTGCTGGACAACGCGATGCGCCACGCGAGGAGCACGACGCGGCTGCGGGTCGCCACTGAGGGCGACGACGTCGTCTTCGCGGTGGAGGACGACGGCCCCGGGATCGCGGAGGCCGATCTGCGCCAGGTGTTCGACCCGCTCTTCCGTGGTGACCGGACGCGCAACAGCGCGACGGGGGGAACGGGGCTGGGGCTCGCCATCGTCGAGCGGCTGACGCACGCGCACGGCGGCAGCGTCACGGCCGAGAACCGGACCGAGGGCGGCGCGTGCTTCGTCGTGCGGATCCCGGCGAGCGCCACGAACCGCCCTCTGCATCCGGAGCTGCGCTGAAGCTCCTTTCGGGGTCAGATCACCCCGTCGCCGCGCAGAATCGCGACGGCCCGAACCGTCGCGTAGCCGCGCCATTCGAGCGAGGCCTGCGGCGAGTGGCTCGCGAAGTCGACGGTCCAGCCGCCGTCGTCCTCCTGCGCCGCCGCCAGGCGCTCGAGCTCGGCGTCGATGACGTCGCGCGCGAACAGGTCGCGGACCGGTCCCGGTCGCGGCGCCATGTCGAGCGGGCGCATGACCTCGTCCTCGAGGCCGCCGGCGACGTGCACGATGCCGTCGGCGGGCACGTAGCGGGCGAGCCGCTCGACGAGAGCAGGCGCCTCCGGCCGCGCCGCATGGACGGCATCGAGCAGGCGCAAAGCGAACGCGAGCGCGAGCGCGAAGGGCTCCTGGTCGATCGCCTCGATCTCCGCGAAGCAGAAGTCCGTCGCCCTGGCGAGCCATGGGTGGTGCGCGATCGCGGGGTCGTGCCGGGCCGCGTCGTACGCCGTCGCGGCCACGATCGCCGTGATCTGCAACGAGGACGTCGTCGGGTCGGCGTTCGCCCAGAACGGCGCGCACGCTGCCGGGTCGGGCACCGCGAGCCCGAACGGGATCCCGCCGTCCGGCAGGGTCACCGAGTCCAGCCAGTCGCAGAGCGCCGCGCCGTGCGGCGTCGTCTCGGGCCCGGCCTCGGCCATGGCCTCGAGCGCGTGCAGTGCACCGCCCGGCTGGCTGGTCGTAGAGCGCAGGTCCGGTTCCAGGCCCCAGCCGTAGCCGCCGTCGGGATTGCGGTAGGCCGCCAGCGCGTCGAGCACGGCCACGGGCTCTCCCCCTCCGAGCGCCCGCGCGAAGCGGCGCCGATCGAGGAGACGTGCATGTCCGGCCATGAAGTCGGTGGCAGCGGTGATGTCAACGGGCATGTGGCCAGCCTGGCGCAAGCCGGGGACCGCGTCTTGGCGATTTCAGACAGGCTCGCCCTAGATGGTTGATTCCGCGGGTCGTGGAATCAACCATCTAGGGTCCGGGGATGCACGCGATCGGCGTCGACGTCGGCTCCAGGGTCCTGCACGCGGTCGCCATCGACGAGGGCCTCGCCGTCCTCGACGCGCGCGCCTTCGGCTCCTCCGACCTCGGCGGGCTGGTGGCTTGGGCGTCGGGTGCGGCGATGGCGGCGATCGACGCGCCCGACGGGCCCAGCGCCGGCGCGCACGCCTCCGACGAGGACATCGCGCCGAAGTTCCGCGCCGGCCGCTGCGGCGAGGTGGCGCTCGGTCGTCAGCGCGGCTACTGGGTCTCGTGGGTGACGCCGGCCGAGCCGCCGCCCGAGTCGTGGATGGACGTCGGGATCCGCGCGCACGCGGCGCTTCGCGCGGCCGGCGTGGGCACCATCGAGGTGTTCCCGCATGCCGGCTTCCGCGAGCTCGCCGGCGGTGCGCGACTGCCGCGCAAGACGACCGCCGCAGGCGTCGGCGACCGGGCTGCGCTGCTGCGAGCGAGCGGCCTGCGCGAGGCCGAGCTCGCGGCGTGGTCGCACGACGCGCTGGACGCGGCGCTCGCCGCGCTCGTCGCGCTGGACGCCAAGCAGGGGCGCGCACAACGCGTGGGATGCCCGGCGGACGCAGGCTGCGGACGGGACGGCTCCGCCATCTGGCTGCCCGCAGATCGCACTTGACAGCGCCTCCGGATCCATGGTTAAGATGCGCCCCGTCAGGTCCGAAAACGTTTTTGGCAATCGTGGCGTCTGAGCGCACAACCATCAGGGAGCTGGCCCGCCTCAGCGGGGTGTCGATCGGCACCGTCTCCCGCGCTCTGAACGGCTACGTCGACGTCCGGCCGGAGACCCGCGAGCGCATCATGCGCCTCGCGGAGGAGCTCGACTACACGCCGTCGGCATCGGCGCGCACGCTCGTCACCCAGCGCTCCCACGTCCTCGGCGTGTTCCTGGAGACGGGCGAGGGACACCCCGACCTCCAGCACCCGTTCTTTCACGACGTGCTCGTCGGCGTTCAGGAGACTGCGGGCAAGGAGGGCTTCGACCTGCTGCTCTTCGCGACCGCGCAGCCGGGGGACGGTTACGGCCACCACACCTACGTGAAGCGCTGTCGCCACCACAACGTGGGCGGCGTCGTGCTCATGGGGATCGAGCACGACGAGGAGGAGGTGCGCCGGCTGTGCGCTTCGTCCATCGCGTGCGTCGGCGTCGACGTCGAAGTCCGCGGCCGGTCCACCGGCTACGTCACGTCCGACAACGTCGTCGGCGGCGAACTGGCGGTCAGCCACCTCGCGCAGCTTGGCCATCGCCGGATCGCGACGATCCACGGCCCCGTCCACACGCGCCCGGGCGTCGACCGCCTCCGCGGTTACCGGCAGGGCCTGCAGGCGGCGGGGCTCGCCTTCCGCGACGAGTACGTCACGCTTGGCGACTGGTACGTCGACTCGGGCGAGCGGATGGCCAGTCGCCTGCTCGCGCTGGCCGAGCCGCCGACCGCGATCGTCGCGGCGTCCGATCTCATGGCCGTCGGCGCCCTGCGCGCGGCCGCCGCGAGCGGCCTCCGGGTTCCCGACGACCTGTCCGTCGTCGGGTTCGACGACATCATGCTCGCCGCGCACCTGCAGCCGGGGCTGACCACGCTTCGCCAGAACAAGGCCGGCCTTGGCGCGGCAGCCGCCCGCGCGCTCCTGGACCGCATCGCGCTGCGGGCCGACCCGCCGCCCGTGGTGACCTTGCCGGTCGAGCTGGTCGTGCGGGGCAGCACCGCGCCGCCACGCGCGACCGGGGATTGAGGGGTGTTGCCGCACGCCGGGAGAGCACAAGGAAGTCGCAAAAGAGACCGCCGTAAAGGTTTTTGGAGCACATCCGCTGAGTTCCGAGGGGAGCAGGAGGGAGTGGGACATGCGCTGGAGTCGCGCGAGCGTCCTCGTGGCGATCGCAATCATGGTGTTGTCGCTGTTCGCCGCCGCATGTGGAGGTGATGACGACGACGCAGGGGGCGGCGCGGAGGCGACCGATCCGGCGTCGCTGAAGGGCCAGACCGTTCGGCTGTGGATCATGAACAACGGTCCGCACCCGGTGGAGGACACGGAGAAGATCGTCGCCCCGTTCGAGCAGCAGTCGGGCATCGACGTGAAGGTCGAGCTCGTGGGCTGGGACGTGCAGTTCGACCGCATCCGCAACGCCGCGGTCTCGGGCGAAGGGCCCGACGTGACGCAGGCGGGCACCACGCAGGTGCCGTTCTTCGCCGCCCTCGGCGGCTTCGAGGACCTCGCCGGCCGCGTTTCGCAGATCGGCGGCAAGTCCGCCTACGCGCCCGGGATCTGGGAGACGACCCAGGTCGTCGGCCGGGACGGCACGTGGGCCGTGCCCTGGTTCACCGAGGCGCGAACCGTCCTGTACCGCAAGGATGCGCTGGAGAAGGCGGGCGTGGACCCGTCCACCGCCTTCACGGACATGGACTCGTTCAAGGCGACGCTGCAGAAGCTGAGGTCGGTCAAGGAGCTCGGGGGTAAGCCCATCGCGCCCTTCGGCGGTCCGGGCAAGAAGGCCTTCGACCTCGTCCACAACCTGATGCCGTGGGTGTGGGACAACGGCGGCGCGGAGCTCAGCGAGGACAACAAGAGCTCCACGATCGCGAGCCCGGAGGCGACGAAGGGCGTGAAGTTCGCCTCGGACCTCGTGTCCTCGGGCCTGTGGGACCGCAGCATGCTCGAGCGCGACGGCCAGCAGGTGGAGGACCAGTTCAAGGGCGGCCGCCTCGCCGTGTTCATCGGCGGTCCGTGGGTCCTCGCCGCGTCCAAGCGCAGCGACGACGACACCTGGTCCTCCGCGGCGCGCAAGAACCTGGCGGTGGCGCCGATGCCGAACGGACCGTCCGGCAAGGGCTACACGTTCATCGGCGGCTCGAACCTCATGATGTTCAAGTCCTCCAAGGTCAAGGACGCGGCGTGGGAGCTCATCAAGTACCTGAGCTCGGACGCGGTCCAGACGAAGTACGCGGACCTCATGGGCATGTTCCCCGCGCGCCTGAGCCCGCAGAAGCAGCAGGGCACGCTCGATGCTGAGCACGAGGCGTTCTACCAGGCGATCAGCACCCAGGGGCGCTCCTACGCCCCGATCCCGCAGTGGGCGCAGGTCGAGAACGCCTACAAGGGCCAGTTCGGCCGGATCCTCGACACCGGCGCGCGCGGCGAGCTGAGCGACGCCGAGGTCCAGTCGATGCTCGACAAGGCGGCGAAGGAGGCCGACGGCCTGCTGGCGCAGTCGACGGGATGAGCACGCACCTCCCGACCGCACCGATCGCACCTCCGGCGCCGTCCGCGGCGCCGGAGGAGGCGGCCCCCGAGCCGCAGCGCAGGCTCACCTCGAGCCGCAGCGGCCGCCGGCTGGCCTACTGGCTGATCGCGCCGGCGGTCGTGTTCATGGTGCTCGTGCACCTCGCGCCGACCATCGGCGGCGTGGTGCTGTCGTTCAAGAACCTCAACACGTTCACGTTCTCCCAGCTGTTCGCCGCGCCCTGGAACGGGCTGGCGAACTACCGGTCGATCCTCTTCGACTCCGCGAACCCGCTGCACTCCGGCTTCCTGGGCGCGGCCCGCAACACGGCCATCTACACGGCGGCGAGCGTCGGGGGGACGCTCGCCGGCGGGCTCGGGCTCGCGCTGCTGCTCAACCGCGAGTTCCCGGGCCGGCGGGCCGTGCGGACGCTCATGCTCGCGCCGTACGTCGTCCCGAGCTTCGTCGTGGGCGTGCTCTGGGGCTTCATGTTCCAGAGCGACAGCGGCGTGATCAACCGGATCCTGGTCGACGGGACGGGCATCCTGTCCCATCGGCCCGCGTGGCTGCTCGACCACTCGCTCCTGGCGATCGTCATCCCGACGATCTGGCGCGGCGTGCCGCTCGCGATGCTGATCTTCCTGGCCGGCCTGCAGTCGCTGCCGCGCGAGCTCTACGAGGCCGCGGCGATCGACGGCGCCGGCCCCTGGCAGCGCTTCCGGTACATCACGGTGCCGCTGCTGCGCCCGCTCATCGCGATTCAGCTGCTCTTCGGGGTCATCTACAGCGCATACCAGTACGCGATCCCCGTCGTGATGCTCGGCGGCAACCCCGGGCCGGACGCCGACCTGATGATGACGCTCATCGTCCGGCAGTCGTTCTCCAACAACCTGTTCGGGTTCGGCGCCGCCGCCTCGACGCTGCTCACGCTGGCGATGCTCCTGTGGGTGGCCGTGTGGTTCCGCGCCTTCCGACGCGACCTGGACTCAGCCGCATGACCGCGTTCACGCTCAGCCCCAGGCGGCGGCGCCGCCTGACGGGGATCGCCCTGACCGTCCTGACGTACGTCCTGCTCGTGCTCATGCTCGCGCCGATCGTCTGGCTCGTGTTGTCCTCGCTGCAGACGCGCGGACACCTCGCGGACGGCGTCTACGACTTCCTGCACCCCACGTTCGCCGCGTTCGGCGAGATGTGGCGGTCTGTGGACTTCGGACGCTACTTCGCCAACAGCCTCGTCATCTGCACGGCGGCGGCAGGCATCGCCACGGCGTTCGCCAGCTTCGCCGGCTACGCGCTCGCCCGCCTGTCCTTCCGTGGCTCGCGGACCTTCGGGGTCTCCGTCGTCGCGACGCAGCTCATCCCGGGCTCGATGTTCCTGCTGCCGCTCTTCCTCGGCTTCATCTGGCTGAAGCAGAACACGCCGATCCGCCTCTTCGACACCCACATCGGGATGATCCTCGTGTACACCGCGTTCTTCACGCCGGTGGCGATCTGGTTCATGCGCTACTTCTTCCAGCAGATCCCGCGGGAGCTGGAGGAGGCCGCGATGGTCGACGGCTGCACGCGCTTCGTAGCGCTCATCCGCGTGGTCCTGCCCAACGCGGCGCCGGGCGTGACCGCCACGTTCGTCTACGCGTTCCTCATGGCGTGGGACGAGCTGCTCTTCGTGACGGCGCTGACCGAGCACACGGCCGAGACGATCCCCATCGGCATCCGCAACTTCATGGGCAACTACGCGGAGGAGTACGCCCAGCTCATGGCCGCCGGCGTTGTCTCCACGATCCCGGTGATGATCGCGTTCTTCGCGACGCAGCGCTGGCTCGTGAAGGGGCTGACGGCCGGGGCGGTGAAGGGATGAGCGCGAGCGAGGCCCGGCCTGTCGTCGAGCCGGCCGGCGAGTGGCCCGGACCGCAGCGTTTTCTCTTCGGCGCGGCGACCGCCTCCTACCAGGTGGAGGGCGCGACGCGCGAGGGCGGGCGCGGCGAGTCGATCTGGGACCGCTTCGCCCATACCCCCGGCGCGATCGCCAACGGCGACACCGGCGACGTCGCCTGCGACCACTACCACCGCTTCGAGGAGGACCTGGACCTCATGGCGGCGCTGCACGTGGAGAGCTACCGCTTCTCGATCGCGTGGCCTCGCATCCAGCCGACCGGCTCGGGCCAGGTGAACGAGGAGGGCCTGGCCTTCTACCGCCGCCTGGTCGAGGGCCTCCTCGAGCGCGGCATCGAGCCCGTCGTCACGCTGTACCACTGGGACCTCCCGCAGGCGCTGCAGGACCGGGGTGGATGGGCGCGGCGCGACACGACCGAGCGCTTCGCCGAGTACGCGCACGTCGTCGGGGAGCGACTCGGCGACGTCGTCGAGCGCTTCATCACGCAGAACGAGCCGTGGGTCACCGCGTTCCTTGGCCACGCCTTCGGCACCAAGGCGCCCGGCCTGCGCGACTGGGCCACCGCGCTGCGCGTGTCGCACCACCTGCTGCTCTCCCACGGGCTCGCGACCTCCGCGCTGCGTGCCGCGCTGCCGGCCACGTCGGAGATCGGCCTCGCGCTGAACCAGTTCCCCGTGCGGCCGGCGTCCGGCGACGAGGAGCACGAGCGAGCGGCGCGGCGCCGCGACGGGCACGTGAACCGCTGGTTCCTGGATCCGGTGTTCCGCGGGACCTACCCGAGCGACATGGTCGAGCTCTACGAGCGCGAGGTCGGCCCGCTCGTCGCCGTGCGCGACGGGGACCTGGCCGTAATCGGCGCGCCGATCGACTTCCTCGGCGTCAACTACTACAACCCGATGCGCGTCCGCCCCGCCCCCGACGGCCCGCTCTACGTCGCCGACGCGCTGCCCCGCCTCCCGGTCACCGGGATGGGCTGGGAGATCGAGCCCGACGGGCTGCGCCGCGTCCTCGCACGCGTCCGCGAGGAGTACGCGCCGATCCCGCTCCACATCACCGAGAACGGCGCGGCGTTCGACGACGGGCCGGTGCGCAACGGTCACATCGAGGACCCCGAGCGTCGCGCATACCTCTCCGGCCACCTCGACGCGCTCGCGACCGCCATGCGCGAGGGCGCCGACGTGCGCCGGTACTACGTCTGGTCGCTGCTGGACAACTTCGAGTGGGAGGAGGGCTACGGCAAGCGCTTCGGGATCGTCCACGTCGATTTCGCGACGCAGCGCCGAACGCCAAAGGCGAGCGGCCGCTTCTACCGCGAGTTCATCGACCGGGCGCGCCGGCGCCAGTAGGCGTAGGTGACCGCCGCGAGCAGCGCTCACCCTGTGCCGGTTCGCGGCGTCGCTCCTTCCCTTGTCTCTTGCAGTTCGCGGTTGAGACGGCGGCGCGCGCGCAGGAGGCGGGCGTCGACCGCCTTCACCGTCACGCCGAGCGCGCTCGCCACGGCCGGTCCATCCTGGTTCTCGAGCCAGTGCCGGATGGCGACCTCACGCTGCGTGGGTGGCAGCCGGCGGATCGCCTCGCTGGCCGTCAGCGCATCCTCGAGCTCGTTCAGCAAGGGCCTCAGCGGCGGCTGCAGGTGACGTCCGCGCCTCTCTCGGGCCGTCTCCGCGAGTTCGCGCGTCCACCCGCTGATCCACGCGCGAGTCGCCTCGTCGTCTCGAAGTTCGTCGAATCTGACCCACGCTCGCGCGAACACGTCTTGGAAGACCTGCTCCGCCTCCGCCGGCGGAAGGCGATACGCGTGAACGGCGACCGCGTGGACGTACGGGGCGAAGCAGCGCACCAGCTCGCGCCACTCCGCGGTGCTGTCGCGCTCCCTGCCCGCAAGCGCGACGCTTCCCATCATCACCCTCTCCCTGCCCGTTTCCACGACCGTCCTCCTCGGCGGTGGGTGTGCTCGTGGCGACCGTCCCCCGACTTTGCTCGTCCCGGTTTCGTTGCCGAGGGTGATGACGCTTGCGTGCCCTTGCGCCATGGTCCTCAGGACGCCGCGTATCTCGGCGTCGTTCGCTCCCAGCTGATCCAGCGCCGCCACCACGACGATCGACGCTTCTCCGTCGATGACGCACCGGAGCACGCGGCGTAGACCTGGTCGGTCACGTGCCTCGACGCCAGTGTCCGGCGGATCGCCCAACACCTGCAGCAGCTCCAGATCGCGGCGTTCGCAGTCGGCGACGATCTCCTCCGCCTGGCGCTGAAAACCGATCTTCTCGCCGACCGCGTAGCCGATCGCTCGGTCGCGCGGGACGTTGTCCAGCGCACCGGCGGGCGCGAGCACGTGGCGCCTTCGATGCCGTGGACCCAGCATCGCGGCCAGGACGATCACCGCGGGAAGCGCCATGAATCCCAACGCGATGATGAGCCCCTTCGTGTCGAGCCCGGCGTCGCCGCCGGCGTTGTTCGGCTCGGGGCGCGCCGCAGTCGGCGACGGCTCCGACGGCTCGTCAGCCCGCGACGGCGGTGCGGCGGCCGGTTGCGGTGCATCGGCTCTGGCCGGCTCCGGGTGCGCGAGCGAGCCCGATCGCGCGGGGGCGCCGGCGGGCTGGTCGCCCGTACGCGAACGAAGGGTTCGCAGCGTGACTGCTCCGACGATGCCCGTCTGTCGGAGGTCGTGCTTGCGCTGGAACGCGATGACCGCTGCTTGCGTGCGGGGTCCGAACAGCCCGTCGATGCTCCCGGGCCGATAGCCGAGCTTCACGAGCCTGCGCTGCAGGGCTCGCACGCGGTCTGATCCGCCTGCTCGGGCGACGCCGGTGCCCACGCGCAGCCCTGGAGCAGTGACCGCATCCGCACCCTGAGCGACGCGCCGCACGCGCCAAGGCCGCTGGATCGGCCGGCCATGCCAGCTCGCGTCGGCGAGCAGGCTGGGGCTGAGTCCGGACGCGGCGGGGGCGGCGGCGGTCGTCTGTGCGGACGCGCCACTCGGAAGTGCGAGCAGCGCGACGAGCGCGACGAGCCGGCAGATCACGGCCCCGGCGCTACGCACATTTGACTGGTCCTGCATGTCCTTCTCCTCGTTCGAGCGGATCGTTGTTGCGCCGGACGACTGGGGGCCACGGCGCACGGCCCTGACTGCGCCGCTGGGCGCTAGCCAGGCCGCTCGACGACGAGAACGAGGAAGACGGAGCGTGCGAAGGAAGGAGCGCGCACGATCGTGCGCGCAAGCTGCGCCATCGCGGCGAGAGCGGCGCAGAGGACC
>Ga0081539_10002323_pt1 | contig 27394 bp, 26 predicted proteins | sample TabmetS4T2R2_FD_71023 | JGI IMG/M metagenome (GOLD analysis project Ga0081539, IMG submission 71023) | Tabebuia heterophylla rhizosphere microbial communities from the University of Puerto Rico - S4T2R2 | ecosystem: Host-associated > Plants > Roots > Rhizosphere ...
CGTCGCTGCACAGGTAGACGGCGGCCTCGGTCACGTCCGCGGGGTCCAGGAACCCGCCGGCCAGGGGCTGGCGGCGGCCGGCGAAGGCGACGCTGTCGGCGTCGGCGGCCGCGCGGGCGCTCATCGGGGTGCGGACCAGGGCCGGGGCGAGGGCGTTGACCCGGACCCCATGGGCGGCGTAGGTGGCGGCCATGGCCCGGACCAGCCCGACCACCGCCGCCTTGGCGGCGGCGTAGGCGTGGGTGGTGAACAGCACCGGTGGCGGGTCGGCGGCGAGCACGCTGGCCATCAGGACCAGCGAGCCGCGGCTGCCCGCGGGGCCCGGCGGCTGGTGCAGCATGGCCCGCAGCGCCTCCCGGGCGGCCAGGAACGCCGGGGTCGCGTTCAGGGCCAGGGTGCCCTCCCAGGCGGCCAGGGTCAGCTCGTGGACCGGCCCGTCGCCGAGCCGCCGGCCGCTCGCCCCGGCCACCGCGTACAGGGCGTCGATCCGGGACACGGCCGCCCGTACGGTGGCGAAGGCGGCCTCGGTGGCGGCCTCGTCGCCCAGGTCGGCCAGGGCGTAGGGGAGGCCGAGGGCCTCGCACTGGTCGCGTACGCGGGCCACCACCCACACCTGCGCGCCCTCGGCGGCGAACCGGCGGGCGGCGTCGGCGGCCATCCCGCTCGACCCGGTGACCACGCACACCTTCCCGGCGAGGCGGGTCACCGGCGCCGCTCCGTCGCCAGCGGCGCTCCAACGGCGCCCGCCGCGCCCGGCCGCAGCGCCAGGGCGGCGGCCGGGTTGGCAACCCAGATGCGGTCCATGACCGCCCGGCCGAGCTCGGCCGTCAGGCGGCGGCCGAGGCCGGTGGCCAGGGCGGCCAGGCCGGGGGCGCCGCCCAGGGTGGCCCACAGCGACCGCCGGGCCCCGTCGGTGCCGAGCAGCAGCTGCCCCTGGTGGCCGTCGGCGACCATCTCCCGGACCAGCCGGGCGGTCGCCTCGGGGGTCCGCAGCCCCTGGTCGTAGACAAGGTAGGCGCCGGCGGCGAGCAGGTCGCGGTGGTAGCCGGGGTCGGCCACCTTGTCGGTGTGGGACAGCACCACCCGCTCCAGCGGCACCCCCAGGTCGTCCAGCAACCGCAGCTGGGCCGGCCCGCCGGTGCCGGCCTCGCAGTGGGTGAGCACGGCCACCCCGGTGCGGGCGGCGGCCAGGGCGGCCGCCTCGAACACCCGCCGGTCGCGGTCGCTCGGGCCGCCCAGGCTGCCGGCGACCTTGACGACCCCGGCCCGGTGGGGGGTGCGGGCGACCACCGGCCCGTTGCAGTCGTGGGCGTCGATGCCCTCGGTGATGTCGGCGGCGAACAGCTCGGCCAGCCGCTCCGGCGGCAGCAGCTCGCCCCAGTGGCGCTCCCCGTAGTAGCGGGCGTGGTGCAGCCCGGTGGCCGCGACCACGTGGACCCCGGCCCGGCGGCTGACCTCGGCCAGCTTGGCCACGTTGCGGCCGGCGTCGGCCGGCATGGCGTCGACCACCGCCCGCACCCCGGCGGCCACGCAGGGGCCCAGCTCGGCCACCGCGTCCTCGACCCGGGGCAGGGAGATCTCGGGGTTGACCAGCCCGGGCACCCCGCCGTCGATGATCAGGTGCTCGTGGGCGTAGCAGATCCCGAGCTCGCCGGCGGGGACGTCGCCGAGGACGGTCCGGACCTGGCGCTCGGCATCGCTCATGAGGCGGCGGCGGCCAGGTCGGGGTCGAGGACGGCCCCGTCAGCCCGCAGGGCCGCGGCCAGCCGGTCGAAGCCGACCTCGCGGACGTCGACCAGGGCCCGGGCGGCCAGGGCGGCGGCCGTGCCCGCGGCCTGGCCCATGGCCATGCACTGGCCCATGGACCGCACGGCGGCATGGGCGTCGTGGGTGGCCGAGAAGCAGCGGCCGGCCACCAGCACGTTGGCGGCGTCGCGGGCGACCAGGGTCCCGAAGGGGATGCCGACGACCGCGCCGTCGGGCAGGTACCGCCAGGTGGTGCCCTCGCCGGCGTGGTGGTCCTCGATCGGCGCCCCGCACAGCCCGATCTGGTCGTCGAACTGGCGCGCCGCCAGCACGTCGGCGGCGGTCAGGCGGGCGTCGCCGTACACCCGCCGGGTCTCGCGGACCCCGACCTGGGTGCTGAGGGCGGCCAGCCGGGCCCGCTCGTAGCCGGGGACCTGGTCGACCAGGAACCGCACGTACTCGAGCGCCTGGCGCCGCCCGGCCAGCTCGGCCTCGGTCAGCAGGGCCGGGTCGGTGGCGTTGACCACCCGCCCGCCCCGGCGGCGGGCCGACGGCAGCCGGGTCATGACGGTGGCCGTCATCCCCTCGACCGGGGTGCGGTGGTCCGAGCCGTCGTGGCGGGGCAGGTCGTAGGCGCCGCTGCGGGCCGCCTCGGCCATCAGCCGGTGCAGCTCCTCCTTGGCCAGCCCCCGGCGGCGGTCGAGGTCGACGTTGACCAGCCGGAAGGTGGTGGTCAGGGTCTGGGCCGGCTCGTCCTCGCCGGCGAGCTCGTAGCCGAGCCCGGCGAAGTGGCAGAGGTCGGCGTCGCCGCTGGCGTCGACCACCACCGCCGCCCGCACCCGGGCCAGCCCGGCCTTGGTGGCCACGGTGAGGGCCCGCACCCGCCCGCCGGCGACCTCGGCGTCCTGCACGAACCCGTGCAGCAGGACCGACACCCCGGCCCCGGTGACCAGCGACTCCCACACCACCTTGAGGTGCTCGGCCAGGTAGGTGATGCCGGTGCCGGCCCCGTAGGTGTTGGGCCGCTCGACCATCGGCCCCAGCCGCCGGAGCGCGGCCACGACCTCGTCGGCCAGCCCGCCAACGACCTTCCTGGCCCGGCTGCCCGGGGTGTAGACGCCGTAGAAGGTGTCGAGCACGGCCGTGGACACCCCGCCCAGGAACGGCAGCTTCTCCACCAGCAGGGTCCGGGCCCCGTGGCGCGCGGCGGCGATCGCCGCCGTGCTGCCGGCGCTGCCCGAGCCGACCACGACCACGTCCCAGGCGCCAAGCTCCCCAAGTTGTCTAGACATGTTGCCTAGGTGTAGCACATCCCAGGGGCGGGCGGGAAGGACCCCGGCCACCGACCAACCGGTCGGCGGGCGGTGCGGGTCGACGGCGGCCGAGCGGACAGGCCGGGGCCATCCCAGCCGGGGAACCGAGTGCCGTCCGCCTGCCAGACGGCCCGGCAGTCGGGGTACGCGCTACAGCCGAGAAACGGTGTCCGGGCCGGGTTCCGGCGGTGGCGGACCTGGACCAGCCCGCGCCGGCAGGCGGGGCAGAGTCGCCGACGCCGACCGCCATCAACGCCCCGGGCCGGTTCGGCGGGATCCGCCGCGTGCCACATGCCCGTCAGGGGAGGCCGCCGCTTGGACATGGTCTCGACATGCCCCTGGGTCACCCCTGACCGCGGCCGGGGCGCCGACGCCTGGCAGCGGCGGTCTCGCCGCGGATCGGCAGCCAGTAGTAGGGGATGAATGCCGCGATCACGGCCATGCCGAGCACGGGGACCAGGGCGCCCAGCAGGGTCCCGGTGGCGATCCAGCCGAGGGCGAGCCGGAAGCGCCGGCCGATGGCGCTGGCCCCTGCCGGATCGATGGTGGTGCCGAGCAGGCGGCGCTGATGGCGCACGTAGCCCCAGATCACGTTGAACAGGATCGCGGCAGCAGGAACGTCGTGCCGTGGAAGACGACGGCGGTGCGCTGCCCTGTCCGGTGCGGAAGGCGGCGGCCAGCACCGAGGCGGCGAACGGCAGGAACGCGATGTCCATCAGCAGCAGGGTGTTGCGGAACAGCACCGCCCGGTCGGCGACGCGGATGTGGCCGAACATGACGTGATGGTTGGCCACACCTGCCCGATGAGCAGGAAGGTGATGGCATAGGACAGGTAGGACGGCCACAGCTCGGCCAGGCCCTATCGCTGAAGAAGACGAGCCGCTCGGGGTCGCGTCCGGAGCCGAACCCTTCGCCGGGTCCGGCGGTGCTGTCGGGCGGCGAGGCCCTCGCCGTGGAACGGAACCAGCGGATCACGAGGGCGACCTCAGGGCCCGGCCGCGGATCAGGGGCAGGTAGACCTCGTCGACGATCTCGACTAGGACGCCGTCGGGGACGGTCGGGGTGCCGCGGGTGATGTAGTCGTTGCGCAGGAGGACCACCGCGACGGTTGCGACCCGGGGATGGAGGGCCTCGGGCGGGGCCTCGCTGCGGGCCACGGCGCGGCCCAGGACCGTCAGCCAGGTGCCGGAACCGGCATCGGTGGTCTGTGCCCGGAGCTGCTCCAGGAGCTGGGGGTCGCCGCCGGCGCTGGCCAGCAGGCTGCGGAGGATGTCGCCGGCCGGTGAGGACCAGTGGCGGTTCGCGCCCCGCAGCAGCTCGAGCACGTCACCGCGCAGCCCACCGGTGTCGGGAGGCTCCTGGTCGGCCACGACGAGCTGCCGGTAGGCGGCGAGGCCGAGCGCGGCGCGGTTGGGCCAGCGGCGGTAGATCGCGTTCTTGTTGGTGCCGGCACGCCTCGCCACCCGGTCCATCGTCAGCCCGGCGTAGCCGGCCTCGGCCAGCTCGTCGAGCGCCGCCCGGAGGATCGCCTGCTCCAGCTCGGCCCCGCGGCGCCTGGCCGGACCGGGACGGGGACGCCCGGTCGGCTCAGCGGCGGCCTTGTCTCCGCGCACGGTACGCATCGTACCCCAGCCACACTGGTGAGCGGCGTGCTCCACCTGCTGTAAGGTACATTGAGTACCGTATATCGCGGATGAGGGAGGGTGGGGGAGTGCGCGGGCGCGGCATCAGCTACGACACCGGCTTCGTCGTCAACGGGCGGAGCAGCATCGAGCCCTTCGACCCCGAGGTCGTCCGGCGGGAGCTGCGCATCATCGGCGACGACCTGCACTGCAACGCGGTCCGCATGATCGGCGGTGACCCGGAGCGGCTGGAGCTCGCGGCCATGGCCGCCGCCGAGCTCGGCCTGGAGGTCTGGTTCTCACCGTACCCGCTGGAGCTGACCACCGAGGAGCTGCTGTCGCTGTTCGCGGACTGCGCCGAGCGCGCGGAGCGGCTCCGGCGGCGAGGGGCCGAGGTCGTGTTCGTCGCCGGCGCCGAGCTGAGCCTGATGAACAAGGGGTTCCTGGCCGGCGGCACCTTCGTCGAGCGGCTCGAGCGGCTCCTGGGCGGACCGCACCGCCTGCCCGAGCTGATCCCCGAGCTCGCCGCCCGCGTCAACGGATTCCTGGCCGAGGCGGCGGCGCTGGTCCGCGAGCGCTTCGGCGGCAGGGTCACCTACGCGGCCATCCACCTCGAGCGCGTCGACTGGACCCGCTTCGACATCGTGTCCATGGATCTCTACCGGTCGGCCGAGGTCGCCGACCGGTTCGCCGACGGCGTGCGTGCCCTCACCGCCCTCGGCAAGCCGGTCGCGATCACCGAGTTCGGCGCCGCCACCTACCGCGGGGCGGGGGACAAGGGCGCTCGCGGCCTGGAGATCGTCGAGTACGACAAGGACACCGGCGCGCCGGTCCGGCTGGACGGCGAGTACGCCCGGGACGAGGACGGCCAGGCCACCTACCTGCGCGAGCTGCTCGAGGTCTTCGAGGCGGAAGGGGTCGACAGCGCCTTCGTGTTCACCTTCGCGCTCCACGACTACCCGCACCGTCCCGACGCCGACCCCCGCGACGACCTGGACCTGGCCAGCTACGGCATCGTCAAGGTCCTCGAAGACGGCCACGGCGAGACCTACCCCGACATGGGCTGGGAGCCCAAGGCCGCCTTCCGGATGCTCGCCGCCGCGAGTCGATGAGGTGGGTTGGGCGGCTGGAGGGCGTTCAGCGGGCGAGGGCCGCCAGCACCCGGTCGATGTCGTCCGGGGTGTTGTGGACGTGCGGTGCGAGGCGGAGCCTGCCCGCCCGCTGGTCGGCGTCGATCCCGGCGGCATCCAGGCGGGCCAGGGCCCGCTCGACGGTGTCGGGTGGGTCGGGCGCGAGGAAGACCAGCGTCGAGCGTTGCCGCCCGGCAGGTGGGCTGCACAGCTCCCAGCCGTCGGGCAGGCCGTCGATGAGCTGGTCGATCAGCGACTGGTCGTAGCGCTCGACCGTTTCCAGGCCGTGGTCGACGAGCAGCGAGACGGCGAGCTGCCAGGCCGGGAAGGTGGAGAGGTTGGCGGTGCAGAAGACGTCGTAGGCGGCGGCTCCGAGGTCCCGGCGAAGCTCGTAGTGGCCGGGCGGGTTGGCGATCTCGTCGACCTGGGCCAGCCAGTAGCCCTGCTCGTACCGCAGGCGCCGCATGAGCTCGGGGCGCAGCCAGGCAAAGCCGGTGGCATAGGGGCCGCACAGCCACTTGAAGCCGCAGCTGACCAGCGCGTCGACGCCGAGCTGGTGAACGTCGGTGGGGCGGGCCCCGACCGCCTGGGAGCCATTGAGCACGAAGGTGACCCCTTCCTGCTGGCGGCACACCTCGACCAGGGCAGGGACGTCGGCGGCTCGGCCGGTGAACGAGAACACCCAGCTCGTGCAGACCACGCGGGTCCTGTCGCTCAGCGACGCGTGCAGGTCCTCGGGCTCGAGCGCTCCCGAGGGTGCGGGCACCATCCGCAGGCGAACGCCGTGGCGCTGCAACGGCAGCCACGGATAGATCGAGGCCGGGAAGTCGCCGTCGACCAGCAGCACCTCGTCGCCGGCCTGCAGCGGCAGACCGTGCGCGAGGAGATCCAGACCGTAGCTGGTGCTGTTGGCCAGCGCGATCTCCGCCGGGTCGGCGCCGATCAGCCGCCCCAGGGTGGTGCGCAGCCGATCCGGGACCTCGAAGAACGCCTCCTCGGTCATGCGCCGCGGGTCGAGCGTGTCCTCGATCGCGACACGCGCCGCCGCGGCCGCCACCCTCGGTAGCGGCCCCTGATGGGCGGTGTTCAACCACGCCCGCTCGAAGGGGCCGAACGCATCCTGCAACGACGTCATCCTTGCTGCCTACCCGGCCCCAGGGGGAATCGAACCGCGGCGTCGGGCCTACCGGAGGAGGGCGAAGCAGGCGCGGACCTCGGCGGCGAACAGCGCCGGCTGCTCGAGCGCGGCGAAATGGCCGCCGCGGTCGGGCTCGCTCCAGTAGCGGATGGCCGTGAACCGCCGCGCCGCCTGCGCCCGCGACGGGCGCTGCAGCTCATAGGGGAAGACCGTGCCGCCGGTCGGGGTGTGCACGAGGTCGCGCGGCTCGAGCGGGCCGCCGAGCCACCGTGTCACGTCGTCGAGGCTCTCCCAGTACAGCCGCGCCGACGACGCACCGGTGCGCGGCAGCCAGTAGAGCATCAGGTTGTCGAGGACCCGGTCGCGGCTGACCACGCTGCGCGGGTCCATCCAGGCGAGGAGCTTCTCGGTGATCCAGGCGGCAAGGCCGGCAGGGGAGTCCACGAGCGGGTAGCCGACCGTCTGCGGCCGCGTCCGCTGCTGGGTCGAGTACCCGGCGTCATCGTCTGGCTGCCCGGTGGCCGGGCCCGTCGGCGCGAGCGGCGGCATGAGGTGGATCCCGGCGACGTGCGCCGGATCCTGTTGGCCGAGGGCGGCGCTGACGCTCGTGCCCCAGTCGCTGCCCTGGGCGCCGTAGCGGTCGTAGCCGAGCCGGGCCATCAGCGCCGCCCAGGCCCGGGCGATGCGCACCACGCCCCACCCGCGCTCGGCCGGCTTGTCGCTCCAGCCGTAGCCGGGCAGCGACGGGACGACGCAGTCGAAGCCGGCCGCGGTGAGCGGCTCGAGCGCGTCGAGGAACTCGATCACCGAGCCCGGCCAGCCGTGGGTGAGGACGAGCGGGAAGGCGTCGGGCGCGCCGGAGCGGACGTGCAGGAAGTGGATCCGCAAACCGTCGAGCTCGGTGCGGAACTGCGGCGCGGCGTTCAGCCGCGCCTCGGTGGCCCGCCAGTCGTAGCCGTCGGCCCAGTACGCGCACAGCTCCTGCAGGTCGGCGAGCGCGACGCCCTGCGCCGGGTCGGTCGCCGGCTCCGGCCAGCGGGTCGCGCGGAGCCGCGCCCGCAGGTCGTCCAGCTCGGCCTCGGGGACGGCCAGCGTGAACCGCTCAACCACCTCCATGCTCCATCCTTACATGCGTGACCCCTCGACCCCGCAAGCAGGGCAACCGCCTTGACACCCTTTGGCGATCTGCATACATCGCTGCCGGACCCTGGGGCAACCTGGGCTCCCGTGCTGGTCGGAGGTCCAGGTTGGCAGATTTCCATGCCAGGTCGGACGCGCAGCCAGTGCCGGCTGCGGGCGAGGCCGTCAGCAACCTGGATACACCTTCTATCCTCTGCGACCTCGATCGGCTGGAGCGCAACATCGCCGACTGGCAGGCGCTCATGGACCGCAACGAGGTCAGGTTCCGGCCCCACATCAAGACCCACAAGAACCCCGGCATCGCCCGCATGCAGGTCGAAGCGGGCGCGAAGGGCATCATCTGCGCCACGCCGAGCGAGGCGGAGCCGTTCGTCGCCGCCGGCATCGATGACGTCTGCATCGCCTACCCCGTGCTCGGCCCGCAGAAGTGGCGCCGCGTCGCGGCCATGGCCGCCGGCGGCGTGAGGATGACCGTCAACTGCGACAACACGACCGCCGTCAGGCAGGCGTCCGAGGCGGCCACCGCCGCCGACGTCACGGTCAACCTGCAGATCGACGTGGACTCCGGGATGCACCGAGGCGGCATCCCGATGACCGAGATCGCCGAGATCGAGCAGCTCGCCCGGACCATCGTCGGCCTGCCTGGCGTCGAGTTCGACGGCCCATCTGGTCGTAGTGCATCGCCTCGACTTCGACCCGCACCTCGGGGTGCTCGACGGGAACGCCGGCAGCATGGCGGCGACCACGCCCCTTGATCTTGTAGATGCGGCCGTCCACGACCAGCTGGCCGAGGGCCTCGCGGACGACCGTGCGCGTTCCCCGGCACGGGGTCTGCAGGCTGTTCGCCGTGGTTGACGCATTCGAACGTTAGTTCGATAATGGCTGCGGCCCCAGGAGGTGCGGCGTGACGGATCGGACGGCTCGTTGGCAGCGCGAGCTCGACTACCTCGCCAAGGTGGCGCAGGACGACTACCGGCCATCGATTCGAGAGATCGCCGCCGCGGTCGGCGCAGCAAACCAGACGGTCATGAGCGACCTCGCCGAGTTCGTCAGGAGCGGGCTTGTTGCCGACTGCGACGTCCCAGCTGGACGAGAACAGCGAGGGAAGCGAGCAGCTCGCGCCTTTGTGATCACCGATCTTGGCCTTGCCCAGGTCCAAGGCGAGGTGCCGCAGCCCCAGCCGGTCGCGGCAGGTCCTCCCAGCGATCAGCCGCCGATGACCGGATTCGATGTGGAGGTCGACACTGGCGGCGCCTTCACCATCCCACCCGGACACCTCGCCGTTCGGGCCCGCGGCGACTCGATGATCGACGCCGGCATCGAGCCCCATGACGTGGTCGTTCTGCGTCAAGCGGAGGATGCCGAGAGCGGCCAGATCGTCCTGGCCGAGGTTGACGGGACCGCCGACGACGCCGCCTTGACCCTCAAGCGGATCTACTGGGAGGACGAGCAGGTCCGACTCCAGCCGGCCAACTCGCGCTACGAGCCGATGTACCGCTCAAGCGATGGCGTCCGCATCCGCGGTGTCGCGGTGGAAGTCATCCATCGTCACCGGCTCTAGCGTCAGGCGTCGGTTGTCAGCGAAGGCCTCGGCGCGCCGCTGCCCCGGCGCGCGCGCCGGGGCAGCGATCTATCGAGCCGCTCAGCGGTCGCGGTCGCGCTCGTGGCCCTGGTATTTGAACTGGTAGCTGCGCTCGGCCTTCTTTGGCGTTCACCGCGGTCGCCTCCGACGGGAAGGCGTCCTTGACGCGCGCGAAGTACCAGGCGGCGTGCATGCCCCCCGCGGGAATGCCGCGGTTGATGAAGCCGACGTAGTCCGAGCGGCCGTCGAACGGGATCGGTTCGCTGACCATCCCGCGCTGGGACCAGTAGTCGGTGAGCACCCGCTCGATCGTGCCGGAGCCCCCGGGCCCGGCAAGCTCAGACCCAAACGTCGAGCCGTCGCCGTCGTAAACGAGTCGCGCGAAGTTGGGCGAGGCAATCATGTCGGTGTCGAGCATCATGTCGGTTCGCGCGACCACGGTGTCGGACAGGTGGGCGGCATAGTACTGCGAGCCGACGAGGCCGTCCTCCTCGCCGCCGAACCACAGGAAGCGGATCTTGTTACGCGGCGGCGAGCCCGCCTTGGCGAGCTGCTCGGCCAGTTCGAGCTGGAACGACATGCCCGACCCGTCGTCGTTCACACCTGGACCCGCCGGCACGGAATCGAGGTGCGCACCGAGCAGCACCATGTGGTTCGGGTCACCGCGCGGTGTCTCGGCAACCACGTTCGGATAGAGCTTCTCCACCTCGACGGCGTTCTGCAGTTTCTGCACGAACGCGCACGTGCCGCGCTGGATCAGCGAGACGGCGCCGATGGTGGTCGCGGGGAAGTCCGACATCTCGCAGCCCGAGGTGGTCCCACCGGGACTCGGGATCACGATGCCGGGGGGGTCTGACGCTGGCCCTCCTGTGGCCTTAGCGTCGTGAGAAGCGCACGGCGGCGACGACCCCGAACACGACCACGATCGCCGCGGCCCAGACAAGGGAGAGCCCGACGTAATAGGCGGTAGTGTGGGCAAGCAGCGCCTCCACCTGGGGCCCGCCGGCCAGCCCGCGGACCGCGTTGACCATCGGGGTGACCGGCTGGTGCTCGGCGACGGGCTGCAGCCAGCCCGGCATGCTGCTGACCGGCACGTAGGCGCTGGACACAAACACCAACAGGGTCAGCAGCACCGACATCCCCTGGGCGGCCTGCGCGGTGCCCGCGACCAGCCCGATGGTGATGAAGACCCACTCGAACGCGAAGCTGAACAGCACGCACAGCCCGAAGGCGGCCAGGCCGGCGGCCACCGACCCATGCAGGCGGAACCCGACGGCAAACCCCAGGGCCGTGCCCACGGCCAGGCTCCAGGTCACAAGGGCGGTGTCGGCCAGGCCCCGGCCGGCCAACACCGCCGCACGCGGGATCGGCAGGGACCGCAGCCGGTCGTACAGGCCCTGCTGGAGGTCCTCGGCCACTCCCGCGGCCGCGCCCATGCCCGCGAACAGAATCCCGGTGGTGACGAACCCGGGCACCAGAAAGTCGACGTAGGGCAGCCCGCCGGCGTCGATCGCACCGCCGAAGATGTAGCGGAAGATGACCAGGAAGATCGCGCTCTGGACGGTGGCCAGGCCGATGAGCTGCGGGGTGCGGACGAACTTGCGGACCGTCCGCTGTGCCACCGCGACGGCGCTGGGCCAGAACCTGGCCCCCGAGTTGACCCGGCCCGGCGTCGAGTGCAGGGGCGAACCAGTGATCACCGATGCGTCAGTCATGGCGATTCCTTTCGTTCAGGCGGCCTCGGGGCCGCTCGACGAGCCGGTGATGGCGGTCGACGTGCCGGTGAGGGTGAGGAAGACCTCATCCAGGGTGGGGCGCCGCAGCGAGAGGTCCTCGATGGCGATACCGCCGTGGTCTAGGGCCCGCACGGCCTCCAGCAGCCGGCGCGTCCCGTCGTCGACCGCGACCGACACCCGGCGGGTGGCCGGGTCGACCCGGGGGTCACGGCCAACCGTCGCCAGCACCGCCGCCACGCCCGACAGCGCCGCGGCATCGCGGAGGTGCACCTCCAGCACGTCATCGCCGGCCAGGGTCTTCAACTCCGCCGGCGTGCCGGCGGCGATGACCTTGCCGTGGTCGATGATGATGATGTCGGCGGCGAGTCGATCGGCCTCGTCGAGGTACTGGGTGCTCAACAGCACGTCGGTCCCGGCGGCGACGAGCCGGCGGATCGCGTCCCACAGCTGGACGCGGCTGCCGGGGTCAAGGCCGGTGGTTGGCTCGTCCAGCAGCAGCAGGCGCGGCGCCCCGACCAGGCTGGCGCCCAAGTCCAGGCGGCGGCGCAGGCCGCCGGAGTAGGTCCGGACCAGCCGGTCGGCGTCCTCGGTGAGCTGCAGCTGGTCCAGGACCACGGTGGCGGCCGCCCGCGCCCGCCGGTGGGTGAGGCCGAAGAGGCGGCCGACCATTTCCAGGTTCTCGCGCCCGGTCATGGCCGCCTCCACCGCCGCGAACTGGCCGGCCAGCCCGATCATCCGCCGCACCTGCGCCGGGTGGCGCAGCGCGTCGATCCCGGCCACCGACAGGGTCCCGGTGTCGGGGTGCAGCAGGGTGGCCACGGTCCGGATGAAGGTGGTCTTGCCGGCGCCGTTGGGGCCCAGCAGGGCGACCACCCGGCCGGGCTGGGCCACCAGGTCCAGCCCGGCCAGGGCCTGGGTCCGGCCGTAGCGCTTGGTGAGGCCGCGGGCCTCAAGGATTGGGGTCACCGGGTGTCCTTTCCTGGAGGATCCAACATCGGCAGCAGGCCGAAGGTTGCCTTACGGCTGCCCCAGCGACCCGGGGTCAGCCCGGACGCGACGACGGGCGGGGCGGTCACCGCGCTGCCGCGTCGGCGGCCCAAGCGGACGCCACGATGGGTCAGTGAGGATGTCCGTGCTGCTCCCCGCGCCGGACACGTGGTGGGCTTGGCCGACCCGGCGACATGCTGGGCCGCCGCCCCGGCCGGCAGGCCCGTCATACCCGTGCTGCGGCCGTGGGCGTCCAGAGCAACTTGTTCGTCTCCGAGACCGAACCCGACGCTGCTCCCTGGCGTCATCGCGTGCTCCCCACATTCGGCGTGTTACCTCGGCTGGGTTTGGTTCGACACTGTGATGTCGGAACGCGACCAAGGAAGGTAACGGTGGACGAGCGCGACTGGTTGGCGGAGCGGTTCCAGGCCCACCGCCCCCACCTCACAGCGGTGGCCTACCGGATGCTCGGCTCCTTCACCGAGGCCGAGGACGCCGTCCAGGGAGCCTGGCTGCGGCTCAGCCGCAGCCGCACCGACACCAGCGAGGTCCACAACCTGGGCGGCTGGCTGACCACGCTGGTCGCGCGCGAGTGCCTGGACCTGCTGCGCGGGCGCAGCTCACGGCGCGAGGAACCGCTGGGCGTGCACCTGCCCGAGCCGGTCGTCAGCGGCCAGGGCGGGGTCGACCCCGAGCAGCAGGCGCTGCTGGCCGAGGGGGTCGGGCTGGCGCTGCTGGTGGTGCTGGACACGCTGGCGCCCGCCGAGCGGCTGGCGTTCGTGCTGCACGACATGTTCGCGGTGCCCTTTGAGGACATCGCCCCGATCGTGGGGCGGTCGCCTGCGGCGGCCAAGATGCTGGCCAGCCGCGCCCGCCGCCGGGTGCAGGGCGCGGCCCCGCTGCCCGACGCCGACCTGGCCCGCCAGCGGGAAGTCGTGGACGCGTTCCTCGCCGCCGCGCGCGAGGGGAACTTCGCCGCGTTGGTCGCGGTGCTCGACCCCGACGTGGTGGTCCGCGCCGACAGCGCCGCCCCGGCGGGCATCTCGGTGGTGCGCGGCGCGGCGGCCGTGGCCGAGCAGGCGCTCGCTGGCGGCTTCTCGCGGCTTGCCCGCATGGCGCGACCGGCGCTGGTGAACGGCGCCGCGGGCGTCGTCTTCGCCGCAGGGGGACGACCGTTTGCGGTCGTGGGCTTCACGGTCAGACACGGGAGGATCGTCGAGATCGATATCCTCGCCGACCCCGAGCGGCTGCGCCGAGTCGACCTGGCGGCCCTGGACGGCTGACGAGCCAACCGGCGGCGAGGCCGGGGTCAGCTTCGAGAGTCCGGACGATCAACTGCTGTGCGTTCGGCCTGGCCCGGATGTCAACCCCCTGGTCAGCGCACAAACCTCAGCAGCGTAGGTGGTGGTGCCGGCGATCGCCGGCGTCGTCTTCACCAGAGGCGGGCACATGTACACGATCGAGAACCTGTTCCACGGTGGACGCCATCGGCGTCCCGGTGTTGGCCGCCGTGGCGACACCCTCGCCAACGGTCACCCCTCGGCGCTAGCGTCGCCCTCCGGTGGTGACGCGAAAGAGCTCCCATTCTCCGGGGACACCTCGTAGGTTGACCGATCCGAGGGATGCGAACATGAGGTCGGTGCCTGTGGCGAGGTCACGCACCGTGCGGGTGACCACAACCTGACCCGCGCTGGCCTCGCCCATCACACGAGACGCGATATGTACGCCGATCCCGCCCACGTCGGGACCAAGGAGCTGGATCTCGCCCGTGTGAATGCCCGCCCGTATCCGGATCTCCGACTCGGCTAGCCCGTCGACGATCTCGACGGCGCACTGGATTGCCCGTGTCGGAGTGTCGAAGGTCGCGAGGATGCCGTCGCCCGTGCTCTTGATGAGCCGCCCGCGGAAGCGGTCGACCTCCGCGTGCGAGATGCGATCGTGGCGATCGAGCAGCTGACGCCAACTGCGATCTCCCAGAGCGGCTGCACGGCCTGTCGAATCGACGATGTCGGTGAAAAGGACCGAGGCGAGGACGCGGTCCGCATTCTCCGCGGCCTGCAGCGACTTGATCTGCTGATCCGACCACAGGTAGGCCTCCGAGTGCTCGCTCGACGGCGCATCACTCGACGGCTGATAGCGAAGCAGCACAACGCCCGAATCGAACGCCCGTGTTCCGACGAGCCGGAAGTGGGCGGTGTCCAGCTGATCTCGGAACAGGTGTTTTCCGCTCCCGAGGGCCACCGGATACAGCATGTACCTGAGCTCGTCGATCAGGTCGTGCTTCAGCAGGAGATCGAAGAGGTCAGCGCTTCCCGACACGAGGATGTCCCCGCCCGGGCTCTGCTTGAGCTTCGCGATCTCCGCCGGGACGTCGCCCGAGATGAGTGTCGAGTTGCTCCATGACAGGTCGGTCAGGGTGTTCGACACGACGTACTTGGGAAGGGCGTTGATCTGTTCACCGAGGAAGACGTCGGTCGCGAATGGCCAGAACGCGGCCCAGAGTTGATAGGTGACCCGTCCCAACAGGAGCGCATCGACCTCGAGGAGCTGTTGGGCGGCATGGGCCAGCATGTCCTCGCTGGTGAGGCTCAGGGCCCAGGCGTTGCGTCCATCTCGGTGCTCTTCGTACCCCGGCGCCTCGATGACGCCGTCGAGGGTCACGAACTCCGAGACCAAGATCCTTCTCATCGGCATCCTCCGGGGAGATCGTTCTGACTCGATGGAGCGCCGGGCGAGGACTCGCAGAGTGTCTCATCCAGGAACTGCAGGAGCTGGTCGTGACGCATCGAGGCCTCTGTCCGGATCGTTGCGGACGACCCTGCGGCCCGAGAACACGCATTGAGACAGGACAAGAGTCAAGGCGGGAGCAGGGAAGTTAACATAACGTCCACTATGAGGATTCCGCGAGAGGGTCCCACGCCTTGAGAACGCGGGCGGCGCCTTTTGGGCGCGCGGGCGTTCTCGGAACGCCCGCTGGTTCGCTGCGATCCCGTAGATTGTCCTGGGCCTTGGCTATGCGCCCGTACGGCATCCTGTGAACCGCCAGCTCGCGATGCGTTGGCTCCAGGCCGCTGCGATCGCTCATGAATCATGGCTCGGGTGCGACACTTCTGGTGCCGTATCAACAGGGGGTGGCAAGTGAGTATATTGTCCGATTAAAGGTATTTCGCTGCCGGTGCTCGCGGGACGAGACGGTGATCGCCTGGCTGCTCGGACCTGTGCACACGCGTCGTCACACGGCCGCGGCTGACCCTTCCTCCCAGGGTCCAGCCTGGGCGCCCTCTGGCTTGTCGGCGACGGCTGGCGGGGCGAGGATGATCCCGAGGAGTGGCTTGTGACGCTGACCATCCGCCTGCTCGGGCCGCCGGCCATCGAGCGCGACGGCTCGGCGGCCCCGCCGCCGCGGGGTCGCAAGGCCTGGGCGCTGCTGGCCTACCTGCTGCTGGCCGACCGGCGCCCCGGGCGCCGGCAGCTGGCCGAGCTGCTGTTCGGGGACGCCGACGACCCGCTCGGGGCGCTGCGCTGGACCCTGGCCGAGCTGCGTCGGGCCCTTGGTCAGCCCGGGCTGTTCGGCGGCGACCCGGTGGCCACCGACGTCGGCCCCGACGTCGAGGTCGACCTCGGTGTCGTGGCCGCCGAGCCGGCCGACCCGGCCGCCCTGCTCGAGCTCGGCGGCGAGCTGCTGGGGGGCATGAGCGTCGCCTCCAGCCCTGCCTTCGAGTCCTGGCTGGTGGTCGAGCGCCACCGGGTGTCGGCGGTGGTCGAGGCCCGGCTGCGGCAGGCGGCCATGACCCTGCTGGCCTCCGGCCGCGCCGAGGCCGCGGTCGTCTACGCCGCCAAGACGGTGGCCCGCAACCCGCTCGACGAGGGCAACCACGAGCTCCTGGTCCGCAGCCTGGCCACGGCCGGCGACCGGGCCGCGGCCGAGCGGCAGGTCGCGGTGGCCGAGGACACCCTGCGTCGCGAGCTCGGCATCGAGCCGTCCCCGGCCCTGCGGGACGCGGCCGGCATCCCGGCCGCCGGCTCGGCCACCGGCCCGCCGGTCAGCGGGCGGGCCGCGGTGGCCAGCCAGCTCGACGCCGGCCAGGCGGCCATCGCCGCCGGCGCCGTCCAGGCCGGCCTGGACAGCCTCCGCCGGGCCGTCGCCGACGCCGCGACCTGCGGCGACCGCGCCCTGCAGGGCCAGGCCCTGGCCGCCCTCGGCGGCGCCCTGGTCCACGCCGTCCGGGGCCGCGACGAGGAGGGTGCGGTCGCCCTGCACGAGGCCATCGCCCTGGCTACCGAGGCCGGCGACCAGGCGACGGCGGCCACCGCCCACCGGGAGCTGGGGTTCGTCGAGGTCCAGGCCGGCCGCCGCCGGACCGCCGACAGCTGGCTGGCCAGGGCCGAGGCCCTGGCCACGACCGACCAGGAGCTGGCCGCCATCGGCGGCGTCAGGGCCATGAACGCCTCCGACATGGGCGACTACCCCGCCGCCCTCCGGCACGTGGAGGCGTCGATCGAGCAGGCCCGCCGCTGCGCCGCCCGGCGCCAGCAGGCCTGGTCGCTGTCGATCCTGGCCCGGGCCCACCTGCTGCGCGACGAGCGCAGCCAGGCCGCGGCCGCGGTCGCCGCCTCCCTGGCGCTGGTCCACGAGCAGCGCTGGATGGCCTTCCTGCCCTGGCCCGAGTCGCTCCAGGGCGAGCTCGAGCTGCGGGCCGGCCACCTGGAGACCGCCGGCCAGCAGTTCGAGCATGCATGGTCGCTGGGCTGCCAGATCGGCGACCCCTGCTGGGAGAGCATGGCCGCCCGCGGGCTCGGCCTGATCAACGTCACCCGCGGCGACCCGGCGACCGCCTCGGCCTGGCTGGCCCAGGCCCACGCCGCCAGCAACCGGGTGGTCGACCGCTACCAGTGGGTCCGGGCGTACGTGCTCGACACCATGGCCGGCTTCGCCCTCGACCGTGGCGAGGAGGCCCAGGCCCGCCGCCTGGTCGACACCCTGGCCGCCCTCGCGGCCCGCAGCGACATGCGTGAGCTGGTCGTCCGGGCCCAGCTGCACCGCGGCCGCCTCGGCGACCCGACCGCCCTGGCCTCGGCCCGGATGCTGGCCGCCGGGATCGACAACCCGGCCCTCACTCCCCTGCTCGACGGCGCCGGCGTGCGCGCTTGAGCCTCAGCCGGCCAGCCAGCCGTAGCCGATGTGGACGTGGTCTCGGTGGCCTTCGTTGGTGAAGTACGGGCGGCGGCCGAAGGCGAACGGCGAACCGACCTCCGACGGCCGCAGCGGCCCTTCCAGCCCGTCTAGCCACAGGGCGAGGGCGCGGCTGGGCCGGCTTCGGCGGCTCACCGGGCGGCCGTCGACCATGTCGATGTCCACCGCCCGCCAGACGGTGTGGTTGGAGACCCGGGTGGTGCCCTTGACGAAGCGCGAATGGCCGGTGTGCAGGCAGCTCAGCCGGATCGTGTGGCGCTCGGCCAGGACGGCCAGCAGCGACTGGACCCGCAGGTCGAGCCGGCCCGAGGCCAGGTCGGCGGCCGGGTCGCAGCCGTGGCTGGTGGTGGTCGTGATCTGCGGGTTGGCGACCAGGGCGCGCACGAACGGGTCGCGGGAGGGGACCTCGGCCGGGGCGGCCCTGGTGTAGCGGCCGGCCAGGGTGACGACCTCGTGCGCGTACCAGCAGGCGTTGTTGTAGCGGCGCAGGACGGTGTGGAGGGCGGCCGAGCCGAGGACCTGGGGGCAGGGGTCGCGGCCGACGGCGTCGGGGCGGGCCAGGCCGTCGCCGCACAGCTTGCGGGCGGCCGCCGGGACGGCGTGGACCGGGCTGTAGACGTCGGCCCGCACCCCCGTCCCCCAGCTGTCCCAGGTGCTCGGGGGGCCGTTGGTCAGGTTGAACTGCATCGGGCCGGCGCAGCAGCCGGCGTGGTTGATGCCGGTGCGGACCCCGGGGGCCGAGGAGCGGCCGTGGTCGGACTCGATCTTGCCGATGGCCGCCAGCACCTGCCAGGTCAGGGCCGGGCAGGTCCCGGCCGCGGTCACGTACCGGGCCAGGTAGTCGGCCGGGATGTCGGCCAGGGCGGCGTCGCTGGCCCCGATCGAGGGGCCGGTCTCCCCCGCCCTGGCCGACGGGGCCGCGGTCGCCGGGGCCGGGCCGCCGCCGAGTGCCCCGGCGACCGCCCGGCCCACCGCCGCCGGTCCCCGCAGCGCGAACCCGGGCGAGGCCGTGCCGGCCAGCAGGCCAAGCAGCAGCAGCGCCACCACCACGCCCCCGCCGCCCAGGCGGGCCCGGGCGCTCACCGGACCCTCCAGCCGTCCGGGCCGAGCCGCACCCGGACCAGGGCCGTCCGCAGCCGCCCGCGGCCGTGGTCGGCCAGGACCAGCACCCGCACCTCCCGGGCCGACAGCCGGTCCTGCTGCAGCGCCTTCACCCGGGCCCGGGCCACCCCGTGGCGGGCGGCGTACCAGTCGGCGGCGACGGCGGCGGGCCGCTCCCCCACCGCCACGGCGCGGTCGCGGCCGCGGAGCCCACCGGGCTGCCCGGGGTCCTTCCGGCGGGGCGTCTGGGGCCCCGGCGCGGCGGCGGGCGCGCCCACCGCCGGCCCGGCCGCCGCCCGCGGCGCCTCCCCGTGGTCGTACAGCGCGGTCACGAGCACGGCCAGCACCACCGTCAGGGCGACGGCCCGGGCCACGCGCCGGCCCGTCTCCCCGGTGGTGGCGGCCACCAGCCGCCGCGCGGCGGCCCGGAGCCACCAAGTCCAGTTCGTCCGGATTGCGACATGGGGGGTGGGACCGGTCGAGGGCCGGGAGGGGGCCGGGCGTCGGGGGGTCGGCGTGGCGGCGGCGGGCCCCGGCGGCTTCGGCGAGCGATCAGCGGGTCGGGGGGTCGTCGGCTGGCGCCGCCCGGACCCGCGGGTGGACGGGGGGCGCGGGGGCTTGCCCTGCTGGGGGTTGGGCTGGGCGGCCATCAGGCGGCACCTCCCCGGGCGGCGACCGGGCGGGGGCGCGCGGGAGCGGTCGGGCGGGCGGGCAGGGCCCGGGGGCGCGACGGGCGGTGCCGGCGTCGGGGCCAGAACCGGCGGAGGGCGAGGGCGGCGGCGACCACCGGGGCGGTGGAGCCGGCCAGGAGCATGCCGAGGTAGGCGTCGGCGGCGTGGGTGAGCTCGGCGACCCGGATGACGGCCAGGGCGGCCAGGGTGGTGGCGGCCAGGAGGGCCAGGGCGGCGGCCAGGGGGACCAGCCACCAGCGGAGGACGGCGCGGCGGCGGGCCGGGTCGACGGCCAGGGGGGCGATCAGGGGGCCGGCCAGGGCGAGCAGCCACACCAGCGCCTGGGCGCAGCTGGCCAGCATGGCCAGGACGACCAGGGCCAGGGCGAAGGGGACGGCGTAGGCCAGGGCGAGGGTGGCGATCACCGCCCGCTCGGGACCGTGGCGGCCGACGGCCCAGTCCCCCACCGCGGTGACCCGGGCCCGCAGCGACCCGAGGACTCCCGGCTTGGCGGCCGGCGGGGCGGTGGCCAGCACGGTGGTGCCGGTCTGGAGCCGCGACAGCGGCTCGCCCACGAACGCCGTCCAGTAGCGGCTGGCGACGGTCCGCTGCACCGCCTCGGCCCCGCCGGCGGTGGCGGCGGCCGACACGCCGGGGTCGGCGGTGGCGGCGGCCCGCAGGAGCTGGTTGGGGACGGCCGTTCCGGCCCGGCCGGCCAGGGCGGTGGCGGCCTGGGGGCGGGTCACCAGGACGGTGGCGCCGACCACCATCAGCAGGGCGACCAGCCACAGGCGGCCGGGACGCCGCCGCAGGGTCCCCCAGGCGGCCAGGGCGGCCACGGCGGCGAGGGTGGCGCCCTCCAGGGGCAGCCGGTGGTGCTCGCGCCAGGCGGCCAGCGCGGCCGCGCCGTCCGCACCGGCGAGGTAGTCGAGCGGGCTGAGCCGGTGGACGTCGCGCTGGCGCTCGATCGACCCCCGGGCCAGCCAGGCGGTGGTGCGGACGGCCCAGCGGGCGTAGGCGTTGAGGGCCCCGCCGCCCTCCAGGGCGACGGTCTCGCGCTGGTAGTCCCAGGCCGGCGCGGCCGGGGCCGGGCCCTGGGCGGGGCGCAGGGCGAACACCACGGCGAGCAGGAGGAAGGCGGCGGCCAGGTAGGCGGCCAGCACCCTGGCCGTGCCCGAGGTCGTGCGGCGGGCGCTGGGCCGGCCCGGCGGGGTCCCCCGGCGGCGCGGGGGGCGGGTCCGGTGGATGGTCATGCTCATGGAAGCCCCCTTTCGAGGCATGGGTGCGGTCGGATGTCGTCGGGCAGGCCGGGCCGGGACCGGCCCGGGCAGGCCGGGGCGCGGTCGGTCCGGTGGGGGCCGGTAACGGGAGGAGTCGCGGAGGCGTTGCCAGGGAGGGAGGGGTGCTGCGGCTCCCATGGTCGGCCGCGCCGGGAAGGAGATCAAGGCTTGACTTCACCGGGCCCGGCGAGGTGCCCTGGTCGCCGCCGCCGGCGTCCGCCGGGGGTACGGCGAGGGGACCACGAGGGGACAGGGGTTGGACGAGCGGCCCTGGTACGACGGCTTCTTCGGCGCCGACTACCTGCGGATCTTCTCCCCGGTGCTGCCCGACGAGCGGACCGCGGCCGAGGTCAACGCGGTGGTCGAGCGCCTCGGCCTGCCCCCGGGGGCCCGGCTGCTCGACCTGTGCTGCGGCCAGGGCCGCCACGCCGTCCCCCTGGCCCGGCTCGGCTACCGGGTCACCGGCCTGGACCTGAGCCGGCGGCTGCTGGAGCGGGCGGCCGGGCTGGCCGCCGGCCAGGGCCAGCGGGTCGGTCTGGTCCGGGCGGACATGCGGCGGCTGCCGTTCGCCGACGCCAGCTTCGACGCCGTCCTCAACCTGTTCAACGCCTTCGGCTACCTGGAGGACGACGCCGAGGACGAGCTGGTCCTGGGCGAGGTGGCCCGGGTCCTCGCCCCCGGCGGCCGCTTCCTCCAGGAGCTGGCCAACCGCGAGGCCCTGGTCCGGGGCTGGCACGACAGCGAGGTCGTCCGCACCGACGGTGGCCTGGTCGTCCTCCAGGAGCGCTCCCTGGACCTGCGCACCAGCCGCGAGCTGACCAGCTACACCCTGCTGCATCCGGACGGCCGCCGGACCACCCTGGAGCACGCCATCCGGCTCTACACCCTGACCGAGCTGGCGGCCATGCTGGAGCGGGCCGGCCTGGAGCTGCTGGAGGTCTCCGGCGACCTGGACGGCGGCCCCCTGGAGCTCGACTCGGCCTTCCTGGTGACCATGAGCGGGCGGGCAGACGGGAGATTCAGCTAAACTCTGCTAACCACTCATTCGTCGCTCACCGTGGGTCGCGGCCGGCCAGGGACATGCCCGCCGGCGGGTGAGAGGGAAGGGGGGCGGATTGGACCTCGGCCTCGGCTTCGACCAGGCGGCCATCGGGATGGCCCTGGTCGGCCTGGACGGCCGCTTCCTGCGGGTCAACCGCACCCTGTGCGACCTCCTCGGCCGCTCCGAGGCCGAGCTGCTGGACAGCACCATCGCCGATCTGGCCGAGCCCGGCGGCGACCCGGTCCTGGCCAACCTGGGCCGGGCCGCCGCCGCCGAGGGCGCCCAGGCCAGCTTCCAGGTCGAGCGGAGCTGCCTGCGGGCCGACGGGGCCCGCCTGGACCTGCTCATCAGCGCCGCCCTGCTGCATGACGCCGACGGTCGGCACCTCGGCTTCTTCGGCCAGGTCCAGGACCTCACCGAGCGGAACCGGGCCGCCCGCCAGCTGCGCACCAGCGAGGCCCGGCTCCGCTCGGTGATCGCCAGCGCCCCGATCGTGCTGTCGGCCTACGACACCGACGGCATCTGCCGCTTCTCCGAGGGTCGGGCCTTCGAGCGGCTCGGCATCACCCCCTCGGAGCGGGTCGGGCGGTCGTTCGTGGAGCTGCGCGGCGACCAGCCGGAGGCCGCGGCCGACTTCGAGCGGCTGCTGGCCGGCGAGGAGCTGTGGGCCAAGCGGCCGGTGGGCGACGTCATCTTCGACGTCCACTACCGGCCCCTGCTCGACCCCGACGGCAAGGTCGCGGGTGTGGTCAGCGTGGCCGTGGACGTGACCGACCTGGAGCGGGTGGAGCGCGAGCGCCGCCACCTGCTCGGCCAGCTGATCACCGCCCAGGAGGAGGAGCGGCGCCGCCTGGCCGGGGACCTCCACGACGACGCCGTCCAGTCGCTGACCGCGGCCCGCATGCACCTGTCCATCCTCGACCAGGTGGTGGCCCGGCTCGGCGACGAGGTCGCCGGGGCCGTCGGGCCGGCCCTGGACCAGGTGCACGAGAACCTGGAGCAGGGGCTGGCCGCGGCCCGGACGTTCCTGTTCAACCTGCGCCCGCCGCTGCTGGACAGCGCCGGGCTGGAGCCGGCCCTGCGCCAGCAGCTGGCCAAGCTGGCCGAGCGGACCGGCGTCAAGATCGAGGTCACCTGGATGCTGGAGGACCGGCTGGACCGAGATTATGAAACGGTCGCCTTCCGGGTCGTCCAGGAGGCCCTGGCCAATGTGGCCAAGCACGCCGAGGCGAGCACGGTGCGGCTGTGGGGCGAGCGCGAGGGGTCGATGGTGGTGATCGCCGTGGCCGACGACGGGGTCGGCTTCGACCCGCGGGCGGCCAGCGAGCGGGCCGCGGCCACCGGGCACCTGGGGTTGCGCTCGATGGCCGAGCGGATCCAGACCGCCGGCGGCCGCCTGGAGATCAGCTCCCGCCCCTACCAGGGCACCCAGGTCGTGCTGCGCCTGCCCGGGTAGCTAGCGCTCGGCCGGGCGGCGGGGCGGGCGCAGGCGGCGGCCGAGGACGGCGCCGGCGCTGCCCAGCAGCTCCCGGGAGAAGCGGTCGGCGGCCGATGTCAGCTGGGCCAGCTCGTCGGGGGCCAGCCGCAGGTCGGCGGCGGCGGCGTTGGCCTCCACCTGCGCGACCGACTTGGCCCCGGGGATGGCGATCACGTTCGGGTGCGACACCACCCAGGCCAGGGCGACCTGGGCCGGGGTGACCCGGTGGGCGCCGGCCAGCTCCCGCAGGGCGTCCAGGACCGGCCCGGCCCGGCGCAGGTTCTCGGCCGAGAAGAGGAGGTTGCTGGCCCGGACCCCGCCGGGGGCGGTGTCGGCGGTGTACTTGGCCGCCAGCACCCCCTGGGCGAGGGGGCTGTAGGCGATCACCACCCGGCCGCTGGCGGCCGCATACGGCAGCAGGTCGCGTTCGGGCTTGCGGGTGAGCAGGCTGTAGCGGACCTGGTTGGACACGACCGGGCCGCCGAGGGCGGCCTCGGCGGCCCGCCAGCGGCCCAGGCCGTAGTTGCTCACCCCGACCTGGCCGATCAGCCCGCCGCTCTGGAGGGTCCGCATGCCGGCCATGGTCGACCGCTGGGGGACCAGCGGGTTGGGCCAGTGGACCTGGTACAGGTCGATCCGGTCGGTGCCGAGGCGGGCCAGGCTGCCCCGGCAGCGCGCCGCCACCCGCTCCCGGGTCGGCCAGGTCGGGGTCACCTTGGACGCCAGCACCACCGGCAGCCGGGCCGCCGGGTCGGCCAGGGCCCGCCCCAGCAGCCGCTCCGACTCGCCCTGCCCGTACAGCTCGGCGGTGTCGATCAGGGTGATCCCGAGCGCCCGGGCCCGCTCGACCACGGCCAGGGCCTCGGCCGGCCCGAACTGGCTGCCCCATCCCCATTCCGGCGACCCGAACTGCCAGGCGCCCAGCCCGATGACCGACATCCGCAGGCCACAGGCCTCGACATAGCGCACGCTGGCGTCCTCCACCGGCTCGGCGGGGTGCTCGAGCCCAGGCAGCATTCCGCAGCCGCGGCCCCGGCAAACCCGGGGGCGGGAACCGTCAGGCGGTGCGGCGGCCCGCGAACGCGCGCAGGTCCAGGACCGGGGCCATGGGGGCCGACGCCGGAACCGGGGCGGCGGCGGCGCGGGGGCGGGGTGGGGGGAGGAAGCCGATCGCCGGGACCGGGACGGCCTCGGTGGCGGCGAGCGTCTCGGCGACCTCGAAGAAGAGGTCGGCCAGGGCGAGCTGGAGCGCCGCGCAGACGGCCTCCAGGACCTCGGAGGAGGCCTCCTTGCGGCCCCGTTCGACCTCGGAGAGGTAGGTCAGCGAGACCCCGGCGGCGTCGGCGACCTCGCGGAGGGTGCGGCCCTGGGCCAGGCGGCGGCGCCGCAGCGCGTCCCCGACCGCCTCCCGGAGCTTCATGGGCCCAGGACCTCGTCGACCAGGCCGTAGGCCTTGGCCTCGGTGGCCGAGAACCAGGTGTCGCGCTCGGTGTCGCGGTGGATGCGGTCGACCGGCTGGCCGGTGGCGTCGGCCAGGAGCTGGTCGATGCGGGCCCGCTGGCGCAGGATCTCCTCGGCGGCGCGCTCCAGGTCGGTGGCCTGGCCCTGGAACTGGCCGGCCCAGGGCTGGTGGATCAGCACCCGGGCGTTGGCGGTGGCCCGCCGGCGGCCCTTGGTGCCCGAGGCGAGCAGGACCGAGGCCATCGAGGCGGCCATGCCGGCGCAGGTGGTGGCGACCGGGCAGGCCAGCTGGGCGATGGTGTCGACGATGGCCAGGCCGCTCAGGACCTCCCCGCCGGGGGAGTTGATGCGCAGCTCGACCGGGGCCTCGTCGTCCTCGCCCTCCAGGTACAGCAGCCGGGCCATGACGTCGTTGGCGCGGTCGGCGTCGATCGGCCCCGACAGCAGGATCACCCGGCGCCGCAGCAGCCGGTCGACCGGGTCGATGGGCCGGTCGAAGGACTCGGTGAAGGTGCCGATGCTCATGGATGCACGGTACCGGACACGGCCGCCGGCGACGACCCGTTCCGCCGAGGGCGAACCTTCCTGGACCGGGTTAGGATCGGCCCCGCTGCACCAAGGAGCGCCTCACCCCGGTCGACCGGGGGGCTGGCCTTGCGCCCCCGGACCCTCTGCGAAAGGCGACCATGGCCAGGTTCCACGAGCTCGAGGGCTTCGTGATCGTGGCCGGCTGGGGCGTGCTGTTCCTGTTCGGGGTCGGCCTGTGGCTGACCAGGCGCGACGCCAACCGGGTCTACTGGGGCCTGCTGACCGTGCTCCAGGTGCTGCTCGGGATCCAGCTGCTCGCCGGGCTGATCCTGTTCGTCTCCGGCGGCCGCCCGCCGCTGCTGCACTACCTGTACGGGGCGGTGTTCCCGGCCCTGGTCCTCGGGGTCTGCCACGTGCTCACCCGTGGCCTCGAGAAGCCCCCCTACCACACCTTCTTCAGCATCGGGTCGTTCTTCGTGTTCGGGCTCACGGCCCGGGCCCTGATGACCGGCCTCGGGATCGGCTGACCCGGTGCCCCCCGACCGGCTACTCTATCGTTCAACCTTCCGGCCCGTCCGATTTGCAAGCATCCGGCTCCGGGCACTACATAGAGGCAGCGTCCGCCCCGACCCGAGGATGGCCATGCAGCCACGTCGTCGCGCTCCCGCCGCCCGCTGGCTCGCCGTGGCGGCCGCCGCCCTCCTCGCCAGCGGCTGCGTCCCCCAGAGCGTCACCGAGGAGGGACAGGCCGTCCACAACCTCTACAACCTGTTCCTGTACATCGCCGCGGTCGTCTTCGTGGTGGTGTCGGGGCTGGTCATCTGGTCGGTGATCCGCTACCGGCGCCGCGACGACGAGCTGCCCACCCAGACCCACGGCAACAACCGCCTGGAGCTCGCCTGGACCCTGATCCCCACGGTGATCGTGCTGGTGCTGTTCGTGTTCACCCTCCAGGCCCAGGACAAGGTGCTCGACCAGTCGGGCCAGGCCGACGTCAAGGTGACCGTGACCGCCTTCCAGTGGAGCTGGCGCTTCACCTACGAGGGCACCGGGGCCGAGGTCCTGGGCACGCCCGGGAACATCCCCGAGATGGTCGTGCCGGTCGGCCAGACGATCCGGGTCAAGCTCGTCTCGGCTGACGTGGTCCACACCTTCTACGTGCCCCAGACGCTGTTCAAGCGCCAGGCCATCCCGGGCACCGACAACACCTTCGACCTCACCTTCGAGAAGGTCGGGCTGTACCACGGCCAGTGCACCCAGTTCTGCGGCCTCCAGCACCCGGACATGGTGTTCCGGGTCCGGGTGGTCGAGGAGGGCGCCTACCAGAGCTGGCTGGCCGCCGCGACCAGGCGCGGCTCGGCCGGGCAACCGGGAACCTAAGGAGCACACCGAGATCATGGCCACCACCGAGCTTCCCCTCCCGGCACTCCCCGAGGCCCACCACGAGGAGCGGGGCGGCATCGTCGACTACCTGACCACGGTCGACCACAAGAAGATCGGGGTCCTGTACATCTTCACCTCGTTCGCGATCTTCCTGGCCGGCGGGGTGCTGGCCCTGCTGGTCCGCATGGAGCTGGCCCAGCCGGGGCTGCAGGTGATGGGCGAGAACACCTACAACCAGGTGTTCACCATGCACGGGACCCTGATGATCTTCCTGTTCGCCGCCCAGGTGAGCACCGGGCTCGGTAACTTCCTGGTCCCGCTCCAGATCGGCGCCGCCGACGTGGCCTTCCCCCGGGCCAACGCGATGTCCTACTGGCTGTACCTGTTCGGGTCGCTGATCGTGCTCTCCAGCTTCTTCGTGGCCGGGGGCCCGGCCGCCGTGGCCTGGACCGCCTATGCCCCCCTGTCGACCCGTGAGTACTTCCAGGGCACCGGCATGGACCTGTGGATCATCGGGCTGGCGGTGGTCGGCATCGCCGGCATCCTGGGCGCGGTCAACCTGGTCACGACCATCTTCCGGATGCGGATGCCGGGCATGACCATGTTCCGCACCCCGCTGTTCACCTGGGGGGTGCTGGTCAACCAGCTGCTGATCCTGTTCGCCTTCCCGCCGCTGACGGTGGTGTTCGCCCTGCTGTTCCTGGAGCGCAACTTCGGGGCCCAGTTCTTCGACCCGACCGCCGGGGGCAGCCCCGTCCTGTACCAGCACATCTTCTGGTTCTTCGGCCACCCCGAGGTCTACATCATCATCCTGCCCATCTTCGGGATCATCAGCGAGGTCGTCCCCGTCTTCTCCCGCAAGC
>Ga0081539_10002324_pt1 | contig 27388 bp, 16 predicted proteins | sample TabmetS4T2R2_FD_71023 | JGI IMG/M metagenome (GOLD analysis project Ga0081539, IMG submission 71023) | Tabebuia heterophylla rhizosphere microbial communities from the University of Puerto Rico - S4T2R2 | ecosystem: Host-associated > Plants > Roots > Rhizosphere ...
ACGCGCCGCCGATGTTCGTCGACGTCAACAAGGATGGTCAGCGGATCCCGGCGATCGTGCAAGGGACCAAGACCGGCCTGCTGTTCTTCCTCAATCGCGTCACCGGCGAGCCGATCTTCGGCGTGGAGGAGCGCCCGGTGCCGCCGACCGACGCGCTCGGCGATGCCGCCTGGTTCACGCAGCCGTTTCCGATCAAACCCGAGCCGATCACGCGCCTCTCGATGACCCGCGCCGAGGTGTCGAAGATCTCGCCCGACGCGGAAAAGTACTGCACCGAGATCTACGACCAGGCCGTGCAGATGGGACCGTATACGCCGTACGGCATGGTCCCGAGCATTTCGTTTCCTGGATCGACCGGCGGCGGCAGCAACAACGGTGAGGCGTTCGATCCGGGTCGCGGGATGGTGTTCGCCACCGCGCGCAACGTCGCCACCATCGGCCAGCTCTCGGCGATGCTCTCCTCCGACGTCCTGCCATCGTTCGGGAAGACGAAGATGCCGTTCGAGTATTACCTCGATCGCAACGGCTACCCGTGCAACGCGCCTCCCTGGGCGGAGCTGTTCGGCATCAACGCCAACACCGGCGACATCGTCTGGCGCGTCCCGCTGGGTGAATACAAGGATCTGACCGCGAAGGGAATCCCGAAGACGGGAACGGCGACCAACTCGGGCGCGCCGCTGGCGACGGGCGGTGGGGTCGTATTCATCGGCGGCACGTCCGATGGACAGTTCCGCGGCTTCGACGCGATGACAGGCAAGGAGTTGTGGTCGGCGAGTCCGGGCTTCGACGTCGGAGGCTACGCGATCAGTTATCGCGGTTCCAACGGGAAGCAATACGTCGTCATCTCAGGGCCGCGCATCGTCGCGTACGCGTTGCCCTGAAGCAGGCTCTCTGCATCAGAAGCGGATTTTCACGTCGAGGGCCGGAGGTCACGGAGAATGATTCGGAAAACTCTCACCATCATTGCGCTCGGTCTGCTGGTCGTTTCGACCGTCCACACCCAGGGCGGCCCGCAGGAAGGGGGCGCGCCACCGGCCGGACAGCGCGGAGCTCGTGGAGGCGGCGGGCGAGGCGGTGGGGGTGGCAACAGTCACTATCCGACGACGGAGCAATGGGCGGCGATGCCCGATCGCGCGAAGGCGTACGTCGAGAAGGCGAAGATGCTCGCCGGCAACGATCCCGACCTGCAGTTCGACTTCGGCGTGTTCTGCGCAGCGGGAGGCGGCGCCTCGAACCCTGAGCGCGCGTCGATCGGCGTGCCGAACAGCGAGCCGCGGCTGCAGCCGTTCCCGGCGCCCAACCCGCCGGTCGTGCTCGGCGGGCAGCGGCTGTTCGACAACTTCTACTGGATCGGCAACACGGGCATCGGCGCGTGGCTCATCACGTCGAACGACGGCTACATCCTGTTCGACACCATGAACAATGAGGACGATGCGAAGAACGTCATCGTGCCGGCGATCCAGAAGCTGAATCTCGACCCGATGAAGATCAAGTACCTGGTCTTCGGGCACCATCACTTCGACCACACCGGCGGCGGCGAATACATTCAGCGGCTGACCGGCGCGAAGGCGGTGATGGGACGCGACGACTGGGACATCTACCTGCGGGCGCCGGCTCGCGGCGGCGGTCCGCCGGCGCCGAAGATGAAACGCGACATCGACGCGACCGACGGCATGACGCTCACCGTCGGATCGGGATCGAGCCGTGTCACGGCGACGATCTTCCAGATGACCGGTCACACGCCAGGCTCGATCGGCATGGTGGTTCCGGTCCGTTATCAGGGTGCCAATCATCCGATTCTTCTGATCACCGCCGGATCGGACGTCCCCAACCGCGAGTCGTTCATCGGCGGCTACGAGCACATCTGGGACGAAGGGATCAGGATGAAGGTGGAGTCGGTGATGCAGTCGCACCCGAACACCAACATGAACCTGCTGGCGCGAACCAAGTACGTGCACGAGAACTATCCGCCGCCGAAGAACCCGCTGCTCTATGGCGCGGAGCGGACCGCGCGCTATCTGAACATCGTGAGGGCGTGCACGCAGGCGCGGCTAGAAATCCTCGGCTGGTGATTCATCCGCCGTAGCAGTTGCGGACTGTCGAGCGTCCTGTAGAGTCGAGAGGCTGCAGGAGTTTGTTGACTCGTCGCACCAACCGTTCGGTCAAACCGGGACTCCTCCCAGAGCGACGCGGCACGGAGTTCTGCGCGAGGCTTCAGGATGGAGATCCACGCGCACGACGATCGGCGAGCTCTATCAGGATTTCCTCGCGTGGCGGTTGTCCACGGCACGGCTGACACACGCCCTTCCCGAACATCGGCCGGCTAACGCTCGCGAATGAGCCGCGCGTTGGCGCTCATGAGCGCGTCGGCTCCATTCGCTTGTCAGCCCGCCGCTCGTTGTCGGAAAGAGCCCACGCCTGCGCTCGCGTCGCAAGCTCCACGCTGACGTCCGGCCAATCGTGCAGCGTCGCGGGATCGAAGTCCGCGTCGTTCGGCCAGACAAGGGTGCCAACTTCAGTGTCGAGCCTGACCCGATTGAAGGTGGCGAGGTCCTGCAGAGGCCCGAACAACGAGCCGTGCAACACCGGCCTGAAGTCAATGCGCTGCTCGGTACCATCCGCGAACGCCACCAAGAGCGTGTACGGGCCGACGATGCTGAACCGTGTCACGCGGTGAAGGGGATGAGTCATCGGTCTACCTGAGTGGGTCGATCTTGACGGGCGGCTGGCCGGATTGCAAGAGCGCCCAATCGTGCTGCAACTCGTCACGATGAATCTCGGCCCAAGCTTCGACCAGGCGTTGCTGCGGCTTCGGGAGGCTGCCGGTCAAGCATTCAATCGTGTCGATCGCAAAGACGGCCGCGTGCTCCTGATAGAACGCGTGAAAGTGTGCCGCAGCGGCGCGGCGAGAATGACACCCGTCTGTAACGGTAGCGGTACCGTAAAACGACCGCCGCGACACGTCTGCGGCTTGCCGTCGAGCGCACGCCGGCAGACACTTACCCGGTGCGTGCGCTGACCAAAACGGCTCCCGGCGTCGGCAATCTGCAGATCCTCGACGCCGAGATGCCGCAGCCAGGTCCAGGCGAAGCCCTCGTACGAGTCGGGTCATCGGGCCTGTGCGGAACGGACCTGCTGCTGTACGACGGCGTGTATCGTGGCAGGAACCGTCCGGTGCCGGCGCCGCTGGTCGTCGGACACGAAGCGTCTGGTCAAGTCGTCGCGCTCGGGCCGGGATCGCGTGGACCTGCGCCGGGGACTCGCGTGGGCCTCGAAGCGGTGACCGGTTGCGACGTTTGTCATCATTGCCTTCGCGGCAACTACAACCTCTGTCAGGACTGGCATCACATCGGCCTGACTCGCGCCGGCGCGCTCGCGGAATTCATCGTCGTGCCGACGACATCGTTACTGCCGCTTCCCGATGAAGTCACGCTGGAGAGCGCAGCGTTCCTCGAACCCCTCGCGACCGCCGTTCACACGCTCGAGCGGGTGAAGCCGGCACCTGGAACGTCAGCGGCCATCGTCGGCCCGGGTCCGCTCGGGTTTCTGCACCTGCAGGTGCTTCAGGCGGCTGGAGTCGGGCCGATCGTGATGTACGGTCAGCCGGGAGACGAGGCTCGACTCGAACTGGCCGTTACTCTCGGCGCCGACATCTTTCTCGGTGATCGCGCCGCCATTGCCGCTCACGCCGCCGAAGCCACCAACGGGCTCGGCTTCGGCATTTCGATCGAATCCGGCGGGACCCCGGACGCGATTCAAAGCGCGCTCGATATCGTGGCGGGCAACGGAACGCTGGTCAGCCTCGGCATCATCCGTGACACACCGCTCGACGTGTTGCAGGTAATGCGCAAGAACCTGACGTGGATCGGCGTGGTCGCCAGCGTCCGGCGGCATTTCGCCGATGCGATCGAGTTGATTCGTGCGGGTAAGGTCAGGCCGGAAGAGCTGATCACGCATCGCTTGCCGTTGTGCGATGCGTTGGCTGGTTTCGATGCGCTACGCCGGCGCGTGGCGGTCAAGGTAATGTTCGACCTCAACGCTCGGCCATCGTCCACATGAACACCCGGCTCGCCCCGATTTCGACCGTCTTCTGCGGCGGCCATTCGGGCCCCATGTTGAACACGTGCGAGACGACACGGGTGCCGGGCTTCAGTTCGCGAACCAGCCTCGGTCGGAGGCGCTCGTTGATGCTCTGCAACAGGTACAGCGTGACGACGCTCGCTTCGTGAATATCCGCGGTGAAGAGGTTCTCGTTGACGAAGCGGACGCGATCCGCGACTCCAGCCGCGGCAGCGTTTTCGTTCGCCTTCTTGACCAGTTCAGGGTCGATCTCGATGCCGACGCCGCGTGCGCCGTACCTCTTCGCCGCCGTGATGACGACGCGGCCATCGCCGGAGCCGAGGTCGTAGACGACGTCCGCGGTCGTGACATCGGCGAGTTGCAGCATCGCGTCGACGACGGCTTGTGGTGTTGGAACGTATACGACGTCCGGTTTCGCTGCAGACGTCTGACCTGTGACATCGGCAGCGACGGTGAGGACGGCGGCGATGCTCAGCGGAAGCAGGAAGGATCGTGAGGCGCGTCGCATCACCAGGTGATTCTAACCGTTGGTAATCTTCTCTTCGTGAGCTTCGTGAATGCCCTCAGGCGTTCGCGGCTGGTGTTGGCGCTGATCGTGACGCTGATCTGCATCACACCAGCCGGTGCCGATGGCGATGACGACGTGGAGCGCGCGCTCGCGGCGGTCAAGCGCCGCGCGGCCGCCGGTGACGTCGTCGCGCAGTTCTCGCTCGGCTCGATGTTGTATTACGGCGACGACGACACGGCTCAGGCGATCGACTGGTTCCGAAAGGCCGCCGCGCAGGGATACGCGCCCGCGGAATTTCAGCTCGGGCAGCTGTACGACTTCGGGTTTGGCGTGGCCGCGGACGCCGAGCAGGCGTTGGTCTGGTATCGCCAGGCCGCGGAGCATGGCAACGCCGCCGCGCAGCGAGCCGTGGGAGACGCCTATCGACGAGGACGCGGCGTCGTGGCTGAAATCGTTCAGGCCGTGCGGTGGTATCAGCGTGCAGCGGATGGTGACGACCTTCGCGCGCAGTATCAGCTCGGACAGATGTACTTCGACGGAACCGCCGTGATGCGCGACTACGTCTCCGCCTACGTCTGGTTCGACATCGCCGCCGGTCAGACGCCGCTCGTCGACAATCAGAAAGCGATCCTCGAGCTCCGCAACATTGCGGCGGCGCGGATGACGCCGGAACAGGTGACTGAGGCCGAGCGGCGGACGAAAGCGTGGAGGCGTTGATTGGATATCCCAATGAACAAGAGACTCTTGACGGCGCTCGCAACAGTGGCATGGGTTACCGCGATCTCGGCGCAGACCGACTGGCGCACCTACGGCAACGATCCCGGTCACCAGCGATTCTCGACGCTGACGCAAATCACGCCGGACAACGTCGGCCAACTGGCCAGGGCGTGGGAGTTCGACACGAACGTCCGCGGACGCAAGTGGGAGAACACCCCTGTGGTGATCGACGGAACGATGTACGTCACACTCCAGGAAGGTGGCGTCGTGGCGCTGGAGCCCGAGACGGGCCGGGAGCTGTGGCGATTCGAAGCCAAGGTCAATGGACGGTCGGCGCGCGCCGTGGCTTACTGGCCGGGCGATCGCGAGACCGGCCCGCGGCTGATTTATGGCGCCAACGATCAGCTGATTGCCATCGATCCAAAGACCGGCAGACGCATCGCGAGCTTCGGGAACAACGGCGCTGCCGACGTTCATCCCGGCAGGCGAACGGCCGGTCGTGCGGATTTCGGCGGCGGCTTCTCGATCTCGTCTCCGCCGGCGATCTACAAGAACCTCGCGATCGTCGGCGGCTCGCAGGGCGAGGGCGCGGTCGTCGGGCCACCGGGCGACCCGCAAGCGTTCGACCTCAAAACCGGAAAGCTGGTCTGGCGATTCCACGCGGTGCCGCAACCCGGCGAGCGCAACGGCGGCACGTGGGGCGACGGCTGGAAGAATCGCGGCGGCCCTGCAATCTGGGGCTTCATGACCGTCGATGTGGAACGCGGCCTCGTCTTCATTCCGACGGGCAATCCCGGAGGAAGCTTCTATGGCGGAGATCGTCCGGGCGACAACCTCTACTCCGTCTCCGTCGTCGCGCTCGATGCGAACACCGGCGCCTACAAGTGGCACTTCCAGACGACCCACCACGACATCATCGATTCCGATCTGGCGGCGGCACCCGCGCTGATCGAGGCCGTGCGCAACGGGACGCGCGTTCCAGCCGTCGCCCAGGTCACCAAGTACGGCGGCATGGTGTTCATCCTCGACCGCGTCACCGGGAAACCAATCTTCGGAGTCGAAGAGCGCCCGGTTCCGCCGAGCCGCGTGCCGGGCGAGAAGGCGGCTGCGACGCAGCCCTTTCCAATCAAGCCGGCGCCCTGGGCACGGCTCGGGATGACCAAGGCCGATCTGACGACGGTCACGCCGGAATCGAATGCGTTCTGCACGGCGTGGTGGGAACGCGAGCGGATGTACAACGACGGGCCGTACACGCCGTATGCGATCACCGGCATGGCGGTCGCGTTCAGCGGGACGGTTGGCGGCGGCAACTGGGGCGGCGTCGCGTTCAATCCGCCGCTCGGCCTCATCTTCGTGAACACCAGCAACCTGGCGACGCTCGGTCGCATGGTGCCCGACCCGGGCGGCGAAGGTTATCGCAACGATTTCGCCTACACGCGCTTCTGGGACAACAACAGATATCCCTGCCAGCAGCCGCCGTGGGGCGAGCTCGTGGCGATCAACGCGAACACCGGCGACATTGCGTGGAAGATTCCGTTCGGCATCGTTCCCGAGCTCGCGGCGAAGGGCATTCCGCCAACCGGCACTCCCAATCTCGGCGGTCCGATCACGACCGCGAGCGGGTTGGTGTTCATCGGCGCGACGAAGGACATGCGCTTCCGTGCCTACGACGCGAAGACGGGAAAAGAGCTCTGGTACGCGCAGCTCGAGGCGGCGGGCGGAGCGACGCCGATGACATTCCAGGGTCGCAACGGCAAGCAGTACGTGGTGATCGCTGCCGGCGGTCCCGGTGACAGCGATCGTGGCGGCACGGATCTCTTCCCACAAAAGCTCGTCGCGTTTGCGCTGCCGGATCGCGGCACATCGGCATCGCCACCACCGGCCGCAGTCGCCGGCAATCGTCAGCCGGCTGCAACCGCACAGGCGCCGGTCGTCTCGCGCGCCGATGAAGGAAAGACGTTGACGCAGATGCTCTGCACGTCGTGCCACGGGATTGGCACCGTGACCGCGACGGGCCGGAACCGCGACGCATGGACGTTCGTCGTCAACGAGATGATCGGGCTTGGTGCCCCGGTGTCGGACGATCAGGCCAAAGCGATCGTCGATTACCTGAGTCGCGATTACCCACCGAAGAACTAATCCTCCGATGAGAGCCCAAAGCCCAAAGCCCCAAAGCCTAAAGCCGACACAGTTCCGTTAACCGTATCGACACCGTAACACGCTTGGAAGCGCACGCGGTTGTTGTTAGCTTCCGACGCGCCGCGATCTGTGCGAAAGACAGGCGTGGTGTGCCCACGGAGGAGGAACTCATGTTGGTTATTCGCCGCGTGCCTGGGTGCACGGCTGTCGCGACCGCGCTCATGCTCACCGTTGCCGCGATCGCAGCGGCGCAGGGCGTTACCGGGACGATCACGGGCACCGTGAAGGACGCGCAGGGTGGCGTCATTCCCGGCGCCACCGTCACGCTGATCAGCGACACGCGCGGTACGACATCCGCTCCGGTGATCTCCAGCACGACCGGCGACTTCGTCTTTCCGAACGTCACTGCGGATACCTACACCATCCAGGTCGAGATGCCGTCGTTTCGCACCTTGCGTCGATCCGGCGTCTCGGTCAGTCCCGGATCGATCGTGGCGCTCGGCGGCTTGACGATCGAAGTTGGCGGCACCGCCGAGGTGCTCACCGTCCGCGCCGAAGTGCCGCTGGTGCAGACGGCGAGCGGCGAGCGATCGTTCACGGTCTCGACCGAATCGGTGAGCAACCTGCCGCTGGCCAATCGCACGTTCGACTCGCTGCTGTCGCTGGCGCCTGGTGTCGTGGTCACTCCGGGCGCACTGGATCCCGCGGCACGGATCGGCGGCGGCGGCGGCTCCAATTACATGCTCGATGGTGCGACGGCGATGGACCCCGGGATCAACCGTCCTGCCACTCGCATCAGCGTCGAGTCGCTCGCCGAAGTCAAAGTGGTGACCTCCAGCTATCAGGCCGAATACGCACGCTCGGCCGGTCTGCAGATCAACGCCGTCACCAAGAGTGGAACCAATCAGTTTCGCGGATCGGTCTACGAGGTCTTCCGCAACTCCGATTGGAATGCGACGCGCAAGACCAACATTCTGAATGGCGATCCGAAGCCGACCCTCGATCAGAAGGACTACGGCTTTGCGCTCGGCGGACCGGTGGGCCGCCCGGGTGGCGAGAACAAGCTGTTCTTCTACTTCAATCTCGAGTTCAACCCGCGCACCTTCGGCGGCGACGTGAACCGGTATCGCGTGCCGACGCTGCTCGAACGCCAGGGTGATTTCTCTCAATCGCGCGACAACAACGGCAACCTGTATCCGTTCATCAAGGATCCGCTGATCGCCGGAACGTGCTCGGCCGCCGATACGCGAGCGTGCTTCCAGGATGGAGGCGTGCTCGGCCGCATTCCGGCGACTCGGCTGTATCAAACCGGATTGAACATCCTGAAGTGGTGGCCGGCTCCCAACATCGCGCAGCCGGCGGGGCAGGCGTACAACTTCGAGAGCGTCGATCCGACGGTCCACCTGCTCGGCTATCAGCCGGTCCTTCGTCTCGATTACCAGCCGACCCCCAAGGTCCGTGGGAGCTTCAAGTTCATCGAGTACCAACAGCCCAGCAAAGTCATCCCCGGAACGATCCCGGGCTTCAACGATACGCAGGAGCACGATTACGGGATCTGGCTGCCGTCGGGCACGTTCAACTGGACGCTGACGCCGACGACGTTCGTCGAAGCGAACTTCGGCGCGAACTTTCACCATCAGGAGGGCTGCTCGGTCACCGGTGGCGAGCCGAACTACTGTCGCACCGGGTTGAGCGTGACGTCCGCCGGCAACCGCAACCTGTCAGGCTTCGGCGACATCCCGTTCCTGTTCCCGAACGCGACCGTCCTCGATCCCGACACGTTCACCTACTGGGTCCTCAACAAAGTGGACACGACGATGTGGGATGGCACGCGCATCATGGCTCCGCCGCAATTCAGTTGGGGCACACGCGTCGCCGCGGCCAACGCGCCGCACCCGAACGTCGGGCCATTCGGTGCGAATCCTGGTGTGACCGGTGGAACCAACTTCATCCTCGATACACGCAACCGGACGTGGAATGCCAGCGTGACCAAGGTGACGGGGCAGCACACGTTCAAAGCAGGCTATTACTACTTCCGCAGCCTGCAGCGCCGCGGGGCCGGCAACGTCACCGGCAACATCAGCTTTGCCAACGATACGAACAACCCGCTCGACACGTCGTTCGGGTTCTCCAACGCCGCGATCGGCGTGTTCAGCACGTACGCGCAAACGTCGCGTTGGGCCGAGGGCGCGTTTCTCGCGGTCAACAACGAGGGCTTCGTTCAGGACAACTGGCGGCTGACGAATCGGCTGACGCTGGACTACGGTGTCAGACTCGTGCACATGCGCCCGCAGTACGACGCATACGGGTTCAGCTCGAACTTCCTGCCGGACCAGTGGCAGCGCTCGCAGGCGCCCAGGCTGTATGTCGCGGGATGCGTGAACAACGTCTACCCATGCGCGGCGGCGAACCGGCGCGCGCTGGATCCGCTCACAGGTCAGATGCTGGGACCGAACTCGGCGCTCGCGGTCGGCACGCTCGTGCCGAACAGCGGCTCGGTGACCAATGGCGTGTTCGCCTCGGGCCAGGGACCGGTGGCCGAAACGATGTACGAGTACCCGGCGCTTGGCTGGACGCCGCGTTTCGGCGCCGCGTGGGATGTCAACGGCAACCAGAAATTCGTCGTGCGCGGTGGCGCGGGACTCTTCTACGATCGGTCGCCTGCCAACACCGTCTACGGAACGGTCAACAATCCGCCGTTCACCCGCAGCGTCACCGTGCGATACGGCGAGCTGCAGAACCTGAGCGCGACGGGTCTGGCCACCGAAGCCGCACCGGCGTTGACGGTCTGGCAGTACGACAACAAGTATTCGGCCTCGACGCAGTGGAACGTTGGCATCCAGATGGAGCTGCCCTTCGCGTCCGCGCTCGACGTGGCCTACGCCGGCCAGCACGCCTTCAACACGAACACGACGGTCAACCTGAATAGCATCGATCTCGCCGCCGCCTTCCTGCCCGCGAATCAGAATCCGGCGCTCGCCACATCCGCCGCGTCGACCGATCCGACGACGTCCTACGCGTCGACCAACCCCGATCTCGTCCGCTTCTATCGGGGCTTCGCCAACATCAACCAGCAGCAGCCGATCGGCTGGCGAACGTACCACTCGATTCAGCTGTCCCTGAACCGCCGTTTCCGCGATGGATTGCTGTTCGGGTTCAACGACACGATCAGCCTGTCCGACAAGCAGAACGCCGCGATTCGGCTGCAGCACAACGCGGATGGAACCATAACGGTCCGCTCCGATCAGGCGACGGCCGACGAGCTGCTCGGTGACAACCATCCGGCGACGCACATCATGCGCGCGCAGTTCGTGTGGAATCTGCCGCGGCTGTCGCGGGCCACGTCGGCCGGACGCGTGCTCGGCGCCGTCGTCAACGACTGGAGCCTGTCCGGCATCTGGTCGGGCGCGACCACGTGCACATCGACCACCAACGCGTGTGTGGGTGGTGCGTATAACGTGACCGCCGCGTATCAGAACGGCGGTGGCAACGTGAACCTGACGGGCTCGCCCGACTTCACGCCGCGCGTCCGTGTCGTCGGCGACACGGGAAGCGGCTGCAGTAACGACCCCCTCCGGCAGTTCAACACCGGCGCCTTCCTGGGACCGGTCGCCGGCAGCGACGGTCTCGAGTCGGGCAACGGCTATCTCAAGGGCTGCTTCGTCAGCAGCACGGATCTCGCGATCGCGCGGACGATCAAGCTTGGCGGCAGCCGGTCGGTGCAGCTCCGCGCCGACGTGTTCAACGTCTTCAACCAGGCAGGTATCATCGCGCGGCAAACGACGATGAACCTCGCCAGCCCGAGCGATCCGTCGACGATCACCAACCTCCCCGTTGATGCGGCAGGCAACGTGATCGCCGCACGTGCCAAGCCGAATGGCGCGGGGTTTGGTGTCGCCACCGACTATCAACCGGCGCGTAGCGTGCAGCTGCAGGCGCGGTTTGCGTTTTGATCGTCGATTTGGAGCCTCGGAGGTTTTCGGAGACGCGGTTCAAACACGGAGTCGCGGAGGGCCACGGAGACGCACGGAGGCACCGGTGTGCCTCCGTGCGTCTTCGTGGCCTCCGTGGCTCCGTGTTGATCTCTTGTTCTTCGTGAGAGTGACATTGATGAAAACGCTTCTGGCGATCGCGGCGGGCGCGGCGCTGCTCACGGCGGCGACCGTGGCGCAGACTGCGCGTTCTACGGCTGGTACCAACTGGACGTACAACCTCGGCGATCAGGCGGGCACGCGGTTCTCGACGCTCACGCAAATCACGACCGCGAACGTCACGCGGTTGAAGCGCGCCTGGACGTTCCATACCGGCTCGGGGCGCTTCGCCGGATCACCCATGGTGATCGACGGCGTCATGTATTTCAGTGCCCCGAACGGTGTGTTCGCGATTGACGCCGTCACCGGTCAACAGATCTGGAAGTACGTCCCGGAGATCGAGGGCGGCGGTGGAGCCGCTCGTGGGGGAGGCGGGGGTGGACTGGGGCGCGGGACGGTGAACAGCGCCGGCACCGCGCTTCGCGGTCCGCTCTATTGGCCGGGCAACGGAAACGTCGGCCCCCGCATCTATTCGACAACGACGCCGGGACTGGCGGCGATCGATGCGAAGACCGGGGCGCTCGCCAAGAGCTTCGGCGACGAGGGCATCCTCTACGGGATCCGGCCGGAATCGCCGGCCGTCTTCTACAGGAACGTGCTGATCGGCATGGGCGGCGTCGAGCAGGGCAAAGGCGAAACAGTCAAGGGGTGGGACGTCGTCACCGGAAAGCCGATCTGGACCTTCTATCTCAAGGCGCAGCCCGGCGATCCGAATCGTGCGACCTGGCTGAATGGCAGTGCGGAATCGGATGCGACACCTGGCATCTGGGGTGTGTTCACGCTGGACGAAGAGCGCGGCACCGTGTTCTTCCCGGTCGAAAAGGTCGGCAACGACTACTGGGGCGGCAGCAATCACGGTAACAACCTCTATAGCGACTCGATCGTGGCCCTCGACGCGTTGACCGGAAAGATGAAGTGGTTCCGGCAGCTCGTGCACCACGACATCTGGGACTACGACATTGCGGCACCGCCGGCGCTGATCGACGTACGGCGCAACGGTCGCGTCGTTCCGGCCGTGGCCCAGCAGACCAAGATGGCTCTGCTCTTCATCTTCAATCGCGAGACGGGCGAGCCCATCTTCGGGATCGAAGAGCGTCCCGTGCCGCAGACGACGGCGCCTGGTGAATGGACGTCGCCGACGCAGCCCTTTCCGGTGAAGCCGCCACCATTGGCGCGCAACACGCTGACGCGCGCGCAGCTGTCGAAGGTCACTCCGGAGCACCAGGCGTTCTGCGAAGGGCTGTGGGACAAGTACAAGCTGTCGGATGCCGTGCCCTATCAGGCGTGGAAGGTCACGGATGATGTGCTCGTCTTTCCCGGAGCACAGGGTGGGGGCAACTGGCACGGCGTCGCGTTCAACCCTCCGCTCGGTCTCATCATCACGCCGGTCATGGATGCGGGCCAGTGGGGGCACCTGGAGCCTGCCGGCGCAGGTGGCGGCCGAAGCGGTGGTCGCGGCGGCAATACGGAAACGAATCGAAACGCTCCGCCGGCGATGAACAAGCGGACGCCCGAAGGACAACGGTTCTGGGATCCGGCAAAGCGGTGGAGTTGCAGCGCACCGCCGTGGGCCGAGCTCGTCGCCGTAGATGCGAATACCGGCGACATCAAATGGCACGTACCGCTTGGCGCGTTTCCGGAACTGGAAGCCAAGGGCATCAAGAGCGGCACGCCGGTCTCCGGAGGCGCGATCACCACCGCCGGCAACCTCGTGTTCATCGCCGCCACGATTGACGGCATGTTCAGGGCCTTCGATGCGCGGGATGGCAAGGAGCTGTGGTCCGACAAGCTGCCGGTGCCGGGCCACGGGACGCCGACGACCTACATGGGTCGTGATGGCAAGCAGTACGTGGTGATCGGTGCCAATGGCGGCAGCTTCTTCGGCAGTCCCGCGTCTGACGAGGTCATCGCATATACGCTTCAATAGAGTGGTAAAGACACGGTCGCTCCTCATTGCTGCGGCCGTCTCCGTTGCGGCATGCAGCCGTGCCAATCCGCCTACCGAAGCGATCACGTTCAGCAAGGACGTCGCACCGATCCTCTACAACCGCTGTGCGCCCTGCCATCGCCCCGGGCAGGTCGCGCCGTTTTCGCTTCTCGGCTACGAGGATGCGAAGCCGCGCGCCGAGGCGATCGCGAAGGCGACAGCGGCCGGACGGATGCCGCCGTGGCTTCCCGATCGCAGCGCTCCTCCGTTCATCGGCGAACGTCGTCTGTCGATGAAGGAGATCGACGTCCTGCAGCGGTGGGCGGCAGCTGGCGCGCCTGAAGGCGATCACGCGCAGGCACAGGCCGCGCCGTCGTTTCCGTCGGGTTGGACGTACGGCAATCCTGATCTCGTGGTCGAGATGCCGACCGCCTATGTCCTGCAACCGGGCGGGCATGACGTGTATCGCAACGTCATCGTACCGGTGAGTGTTCCAGCCAACCGGTACGTGCGCGCCGTGGAGCTCAATCCGGGAACACGAGTGGTGCACCATGCGGTGATCCGCATCGATCGCACCGGCGTGTCTCGTCAGCGTGACGCTGAAGATCCCGAGCCTGGGTTCGAAGGGATGGTTGCCACCGACGTGCAGGATCCCGATGGTCACTTCATCGGCTGGGCGCCGGGCCGCGGACCGATCGTCGCGCCCGAAGGGATGCCATGGCGTCTCGATCGCGGCAGCGATCTCGTGATCGAACTGCATCTGATGCCGGGGAAAGAGCCGGCGTCCGTCAAACCGACCGTCGCACTGTATTTCACCGACACGCCACCGGTCGCCAGCCCGGTGATGCTCGTGATGGGATCGAAGGCGATCGACATCCCGTCCGGCGAGGCGAACTACGTGATCGAGGATCGCTATCGGCTTCCGGTTGCCGTCGATCTTCTGAGCCTCTATCCGCACGCCCATTTTCTTGGACGCGAGATGACGGTGACCGCGCTGCAACCGGATGGACGCAGCAGGCCACTCCTCCACATACCGCAATGGAACTTCCAGTGGCAGCAGGATTACCGATACACGGCTCCGATCCCGCTGCCGCAGGGCACGACGATCGTGATGCGGTACAGCTACGACAACTCGGAACGGAACACCGCGAACCCGCATCGACCTGTGCATCGCGTCACGTGGGGACCGCAGTCGAGCGACGAGATGGGGAACCTGGGCGTGCAGGTCCTGCCACGATCGACGGCCGATGCGGCGGCGCTGGTCGCGTCGTTCGCGGAGCACGCCGCCCGCATCGACGTCGACGGCGCCGAGATCCTGCTGAAGAAGGATCCCGACAACGCAGGCAACGAGACGCTGGTCGGCTCGAGCTATCTGCGGGTTGGACGCGCGGCCGAAGCCGTGCCGCATCTCCAGCGCGCGGTTCGTCTCGACTCACGGTCGTCGAACGCCGAGAACTTTCTCGCTGGAGCGCTGTTGACGCTCGGGCGCACCGAGGAGGCGATCGCCCATTTCCGCCGCGCCGTATCGCTTTCGCCGCGCGACGAACATCTTCGTTTCAATCTGGCGCGAGCGCTCGACGTCGCCGGAGACGCGGCCGCCGCGATGCGGTCCTTGCGCGAGGCGCTGACCCTCAATCCGAACCTGGCCGAAGCACACGAGCAACTTGGTGTCCTGCTGTTCGAGCAGCGCCAGCTGTCCGAGGCGATCGCTCACCTGACGGACGCAACGCGGCTGGCGCCGCGATCCGCCACGGCGCACGCGGCGCTCGGCGGCGCGCTCGGGCAGGCCGGGCGGTTTCCCGAAGCGATCGCGCAGCTCGAGGAGGCGCTCGCGATCGATCCCGCGAACAGCGCCGCCCGCCAGAACCTGGCCAGGATCCGGCGTGTAACGGTACCGCCACCGTAACACTGGCGGATCGCGTTGGGCCTGGTGATAAGGTGCCGGGGCCGATGAAAGCCAAAGTACAGATTGCGCTCGGTCCAGTCGCGTTCATCGCGCTGTTCGTGACGATCGTTGGCTCGGCGGCCAAGGCGCAGGCCCCGGGCGCGACCGGCGACACGCTGCCTCCAAGCTGGTTCGGCGTGTGGACGAATGCGGCGCCCCCTCCAGGATTTCCCCCGGTCGAGAATTCCAAATCGGTACAGGAGTCGGGCTACATCCATTCCCACCTGCAGCCCTGGGCGCAGCAGCGCTACGAGACTACCGAATGGGCGTATGACGACACCGGTGCACGGTGTCAGCTGGTTGGCATCTTCCGGCAGGGCACGGGCAACAACAGCACGTTCCGCTGGATGGAAGCCACGCCTGGCAAGATCTACAAGACCTCCGGCACGTACGAACAGACGGGACTGCATCCGATCTATTTCAATTCGCCGCACCCGGCGAACCTGCGCCCGCTGTGGAACGGCGACGCACGAGCGCACTGGGACGGCGAGACGCTGGTCGTCGACATCATTGGATTCAACGACCAGAGCTGGTTGAACACGGATCGCTGGCCGCACACCGAGGCGCTGCACGTCGTCGAGCGGTACCGGCTGGTCGGTGATGGCAGCTATCTCGAGCTGCGGGTGTTTCTCGACGACTACCGCGCGTTCACGTCGCCGATGACATACACGCGGTATTACCGCAAAGCACCCGAACCGGTGCGGAGCACCGAGAACATCTGCAACCCACAGGAGGAGGGTGAGAACCTCTGGTGGGAACGGTATCGTCTGGCGCGCGAGGATCAGAAGGCCGCGCTCGATGATTTCATGAAGAAGACGCTCGCGGAGGCGCCCGCGGCGCCGGCGTACAGCGGCGCGGCCCGCGTTGGGGCTGCCGGTGGTAGCCGCGGTGGCCGCGGCTTGCCCGCCGTAGCCCGAAGGGCGGAGGCGGGCGCTGGTGGTCGCGGCGAGGTCGCCGCTGCTGTCGCAGTGGCGCCGATGACCGCTGCTGACACCGCACGCCTTCGCCGGCTCGGTGGTGCCTGGCGTCTTGCACCGTCCGACGCGGCGTTGACTGGTGGCGTCAAGCATGCGGGCACGCTTGCTGATCTGCCGTTGACTCCGGCGGGTGTCGCGGCGGCCAAAACACACGACGTCGCCAACGATCCCGCGAAATTCTGCCAATCGATTGGCGCGTTCCGGATGCTCGCGCGCAGCGGCAACGCGTTCGAGCTGCTCCCGACCGCCCAGGGCGCTGTGATGGTGTTCGAGAGCGTCGCGCTCGGCAACAAGCGCGACATCGTCTTCGGCCGCGATCATCCCGACAGCGTCGAGCCCAACTGGCATGGCGACTCGATTGGCCGGTTCGACGGCGACACGCTCGTCGTCGACACCGTGGGATTCAACAACCGTACGTGGCTGAACGATGCCGCGGCACAGCACGGACCGAAGCTGCACATGGTCGAACGATACCGTCCGCTGCCGGCGACCGGCCTGCTCGAAGTACAGGTGACGATCGACGACACCGACGTGCTGCAGCGGCCGTACACCTATACGCGCTTCTATCAGCGCGGCGCGGAGATTGGCGAGGACTTCTGCGTCGCGGAGACCGTGAAGTAGACGCGAGGAGAATGCATGGATCTACAGGTCGCTCGACGGCTGATGTTCGCCGCCGTCATGGCCGTTGCCGTCGGAGCGTCGGTTGGAAACGCATCGGCGCACCACTCGCAATCCGCCTATGACGCGACCAGGACCGTCACGATCGACGGCACGCTCAAGGCAGTCAGCTGGGCAAATCCGCACTCGCTGTTCTTCGTCGAGGCGCGACTGTCCGATTCGAGCGGCGACGCGCTCCAGCGCTGGAATGTCGAAGGTCCAAGTCCCCGGCAGCTCGAGTCGGCGGGGTGGACGCGTGCGGATGCGAAGGTCGGTGAACATGTCACCATCGCTGGACGGCCGCGACGCGATGGCAAACCCGATTTGCTCTTGCTCAGCCTGGTGACTGCCGATGGCAGGAACATCAACTTCAGGCCCGACGCAATCCAATAGCGATTCGCGCTTTGCGATTTGTGATTGCGATTTGGCGATCTGCGATTTTCGATGTCGTTCCCATCAATCAGGGATCCGGAGAACACGATGCGTCGCACATTGACGATTGCGGCATTGGCTCTTGGAGCACTGGCGAGCGCCGGCGTGGCGCTATTGGCACAGTCGACTGCCCGCGCCACCGAGTGGCCCGTGTGGGGCGGCGATCCCGCCCAGACGCATTTCTCGCCACTGGCGCAGATCACGCCCGCGAACGTCGCGCAGCTGAAGCCGGTGTGGATCTACAACCCGGGGACGACCGGCCGCGGGTGGGAGAACACGCCGCTCCTCATCGACGGAACGTTGTACGTGTCGGACCCGACCGGCGACATCGTCGCGCTCGATCCGACCAACGGTGATCCCGTCTGGAGGTGGAAGTCGCCGCAGCGTGTTCCGCGCGTGCGCGGTCTTGCGTACTGGGCGGGCGACGGCCGCATGCCGGCACGTTTGCTGGCGACGCGGAGCGGACGTGTGCTCGGCTTCGACCTGAAGACCGGCGTTCCGGTGACCGACTGGCCGAGCGGTGGATTCAATCTCGGGTTCCCGGCAGCCGATGGCAGCATCTCCGCTGGCGGCACCAATTCCTCGCCGCCGCTCATCTACAAGAACATGATCGTGACGGCGACCGGCTCATTCCTTCCCGGATCCGGTGGGGGCGTCCGCGCATTCGATCTGCGCACGGGAAAGCTTCTGTGGCACACGCGTCTCGTCCCTTCCGCTGGCGAAGCTGGCGCTGACAGCTGGGGCCGCGACGTCAATCAGATCGCGGGCGGCGGCTCGTGGGGCATCCTCTCGGTTGACGAGCGCACGGGCACGATCTTCGTTCCGACCGACTCTCCGGGACCCGACTACGTCGGCATCTGGCGCCCCGGCGACAACAAATGGGCCGATTCCACCGTCGCACTCGATGCCGAGACCGGAAAGATCAAGTGGGCGTTCCAGACGCATCACCACGACATCTTCGACTGGGACAGCATGGCGGCGCCGACGGTCACCGAGATCACGCGCAACGGGCAACGCACGCCGGTGGTCGTGCAGACGACGAAGCTCGGGATGATGTGGATCTTCGACGCGCGCACCGGTCAGCCGGTTCACGGCTTCGAGGAGCGGGCAGTGGCGCGCACCCAGGTGCCGAACGAGAAGTCCTCACCGACGCAGCCGTTTACGATCGCGCCGCCACCACTCGGTCGCATGAGCATCACGCGCGACACGCTGTCGAAGCTGTCGCCGGAGGCGAACGCCACGTGTCTGGAACAGTGGGATCGCTTGCAGATGCAGAATGCCGGTCCGTTCACGCCGGCCTTTCCAAACGGCACGACGGTGTTCCTGCCCGGCAGCTCGGGCGCGGTCAACTGGGGTGGCGTCTCGATCAATCCGGATCTCGGCTACGCGTTCACGAACGTCACCAACATTCCGGTCTACAGCACGCTGGTCCAGGGCGGAGCACCCGATGCCGGACGCGCCGGTCGTGGAGGTCGCGCTGCTGGTCCCTCGACTCAGCTCGGGGCAGGCCCCTCGACTCCGCTCGCGGCACGCGGTGGTGGACGAGGAGCGGGAGGCGACGGCGGTGACGCCGAAGAGGGCGGAGGCCCCGCGACTCCGCCCGGGGCAGGCCGTGGAGCGAACGTCGACAACGAAGGCTGGCGTACGGTCGGCAACTTTACGCGCTTTGCCGACAAGTTCGGCCGCCCGTGCATCGACGGCCGTCATGGTGAACTGGTCGCGGTCGAACTGTCGACGGGGAAGATCGCGTGGCGCGTGCCGCTCGGCACACTGGAAGATGAGTACGGCGCTGCGGGTAGAGAAAGCGGTGCGACGAATATCGGTCCCTCGCTCGCCACGCGCAGCGGACTGATCTTCATCGGCGCCACGGCGGACGAGCGCTTCCGCGCGTTCGATGCCAGGACCGGCAAGATGCTGTGGGAAACACGAATGAGCGCGTCAGGCGTCGCCGGACCGATGACATATGTCGGTCGCGATGGCCGGCAATATGTCGTGATCGCCGCCGGCGGGCCCGGGACCGCCGCGTATCTCACCAATCCGCAATGGGGATACCGTCAGCTGCTGATCGCGTTCGCGATCCCGCGACCCGGCGAACGGACGCTCGACATCGTCACACCGTATCCGAAGCGGATGCCGGTCGGTCCGCAAGAGGTGTGGACGCCGCAATAGCTCCCTTCGCTCCCTCGGCTTGTCCGCCGTAGCCGCGCCGCGGCGAAGGCGGATGCAATGTAACCGTAGCGGCACCGTAACACTATTGGCCCGATCGGGGGCGGATGTTAGCGTGCGTCCGCCCCGCTCCGGGGCAGCGCGCGGTCTCCAACTCCGGAGGATGTGCATGCTGGGTTTTCGCCGGGTGCTGCGAGTTGCGGCCATGTTCGCCGCGGCTCTGGCCGTCCCCGTTCTGGTGTGTGCGCAGAGCATCACTGGAACGATTGCGGGTACGGTGAAGGACGCACAGGGTGGTGTGATTCCCGGTGCGACGATCACCCTCACCAGCGACTCGCGCGGCACGGTGTCCGCGCCCGTCGTCACCAATGAGTCGGGTGACTTCGTCTTCCCGAACGTCGTGGCCGATACCTACACCGTTCAGGTCGAAATGGAGGCCTTCAAGACCCTGAAGCGCCCAGGCGTCGACGTCAGTCCTGGATCGCGCATCGCGCTTGGGACGTTGACGATCGAAGTCGGCGGTGCGAGCGAGGTGTTGACGGTCACCGCGCAGGTACCGCTGGTGCAGACGGCGAGCGGAGAGCGGTCGTTTACGGTCAATACCAACCAGGTGGCAAACCTGCCGCTGGCCAACCGCAGCTACGATGCGCTGCTGGCGCTGGCGCCAGGTGTCAACAGCACGCCCGGCGCGCTGACCCCGGCGACGCGTCTGGGCGACCCGGGCGGCGGCAACTTCATGCTCGACGGCGCCACCGCAATGGACCCCGGCGTGAATCGTCCGGCGTCCCGCGTCAGCGTCGAAGCGATCGCCGAGGTGAAGGTCGTCACCTCGGGCTACCAGGCGGAATTCGGCCGCTCGAGCGGGCTGCAGATCAATGCCGTGACCAAGAGCGGCACCAATCAGTTCCGCGGCTCGCTGTACGACGTGGAGCGCAAGTCGAAGTGGAACGCGAACAGCCAGACCAACATTCTCAACGGCGATCCGAAGCCGTTCCAGGACGAGCGCGATTGGGGGTTCGCCGTCGGTGGACCGGTGGGCAAGCCTGGTGGCAGCAACAAGCTGTTCTTCTATTTCAACCTCGAGATGAATCCGCGGAACTTCGGCAATACGGTGACGCGCTACCGGATGCCGACCGCGCTCGAGCGCAACGGCGACTTCTCACAGACCCGCGACAACCTCGGAAATCTGTTTCCGTTCATCAAGGACCCGCTGTCACCGAATCCGTGCTCCGCGACGAATACGACGGGCTGCTTCCAGGATGGTGGCGTGCTTGGACGTATTCCGGCGAACCGCCTGTATCAGCCCGGCCTCGCGATCCTGAAATGGTGGCCGCTGCCGAATCTGCCTGACGTCCCCGGGCAGGCGTACAACTACGAGGCGACGGCCCCGTCGATCCACCTGCTCGGCTATCAGCCGCTGGTGCGGATCGACTACCAGCCGACGCCGAAACTGCGTGGCAACTTCAAGTTCGTCGAGTATCAGCAGCCGAACGATCCGATCCCGGGCATCCTGGCCGGCTTCAACGACACCAAGGAAGACGACTACGGGATCTGGATTCCGGCGGCATCCGCCAACTGGACGGTCGGGAAGAACACGTACACCGAGGTGAACTGGGGCGCGAACTTCCACCACCAGGAAGGATGCTCGATCACCGGCGGATCGCCGAACTTCTGCCGCAACGGCATTCCGGTCAACGCGAGTGCGAACCGGAACAACGCCGGCTTCGGCGCCATCCCGTTCCTCTTCCCGAATGCCAACATCCTCGACCCGAGCACATTCAGCTACGAGGTCATCTCGCGCAACGAATCGCCGATTTGGGACGGCACGCGCGTGCTCGCCGCGCCGTCGTTCACGTGGGGCAACCGCATCACGAACGCCCCGCCGACGTTTCAGGGGCCGTTCAACAACTTCATTCTCGACACGCGCGTCCAGACCATCAACGGCAGCGTCACGCAGGTGGCGGGCTCGCATACGTTCAAGACGGGGTACTACTACTTCCGCAGCCTGCAGCGTCGCGGTCAGGGCAACATGCTCGGCGACCTGAACTTCCAGAACGACACGAACAATCCGCTCGACGCCGGGTTCGGCTTTGCCAACGCCGCCCTTGGCGTCTTCAGCCAGTACAACCAGCAATCGCGGTGGGGGGAAGGGGCGTACTTGGCGATCAATCACGAAGCGTTCGTGCAGGACAACTGGAAGGTGCGGTCCAACGTGTCGCTCGATTACGGCGTCCGGTTCGTGCACCAGCGCCCGCAGAACGACGATTACCTCAAGAGCTCGAACTTCCTGCCGGACCAATGGTCCGCGGCCAACGCTCCGCTGCTGTACGTCGCCGGCTGTGCGAACGGCGTGTACCCGTGCACGGGAGTCAATCGGCAGGCGATGAATCCGTTGACGGGTCAATTCCTGGGTCCGAACTCGGCACTGGCAATAGGAACGCTCGTCCCGGGGACCGGGAACCCGTTGAATGGGGTGCGGACGCCTGGCGATGGCATCCCGGAGACGCTCTATTCGCATCCCGCGCTCAAGGCCGCACCGCGCGCCGGCGCCGCGTGGGACGTGGGCGGGAACCAGCAGTTCGTCGTCCGCGGCAGCGTCGGGCTCTTCTTCGATCGGCCGCCGGCCAACACCGTCTACAACACGGTCAACAACCCGCCGTTCACGCGCAACGTCACCGTCCGCTACGGCCAGCTGCAGAACCTGAGCTCCACCGGGCTGACGACGGAAGCACCACCGTCGATGCTGGTGTGGCAGGTCGATCAGCCGCTGCCGTCTTCCACGCAGTGGAATAGCGGGGTGCAGCTGGCGCTGCCGTTCAACGCCGCGCTGGACGTCGCATACACGGGGCAGCACAGCTGGGGTTTCGTGCAGCAGATCAACATCAATGCGATCGACTTCGGGACGGCGTTCCTGCCGCAGTACCAGGATCCGACGCAGACCAGCGCCGTTCCCGGCGCGGCGTCGACCGCTGCGTTGAGCCCCGACCTGGCGCGCGCCTTCCGCGGTTTTGGCGCGATCAACATGCAGCAGCCGACGATCACCCGTACCTACCACTCGCTGCAGATCGGCCTGAATCGCCGGTTCGCCAATGGGATCGCGTTCGGCTTCACCGACACGGTCGGCCTGTACGATCGGCAGACCACGGCGCTGCGTCTGCAGCACAACGCGAACGGATCGATCAGCATCCGCGACGATCAGGAGCTGGCGGACGAACTGCTCGGCAACAACGCTCCGCAGCGCCACATCATGCGGGCCAACTTCATCTACCAGATTCCCGGCGTCGGCAAGGGGGTGCTGTCGCACCTGTCGCGCGATTGGAGCATTTCGGGGATCTGGTCGGGCGCAACGGGACCACGCTATACGGTCAGCAATGCCGGCCACATCATCACGCCGCAGTACCAGTCGAATGGCGCCAGCGTCAACCTGACCGGCTCGCCCGATTACGTGGCGCGGGTACGACTCGTCGGCGACCCCGGCTCCGGGTGCAGTTCCGATCCGTTGCGTCAGTTCAACGCGGCGGCGTTTGCCGGACCACAGGTTGGCAGCGTCGGGCTCGAATCCGGCACGGATTACCTCCGCGGGTGCTTCATCAGCCAGATGGACCTCGCCATCGCGCGGAACGTCCGGATTGGCGGCAGCCGATCGCTGCAGTTCCGGTTCGACATCTTCAACGCCTTCAACCAGGCCGGAATCACCAATCGAAACACGACGATGCAGATGCCGAGCCCGGCGCAGCCAACGACGATCCAGAACCTGCCGTTCGATGCCGCGGGCAACGTGGTCGACTCCCGATCGCGTCCGCGCGGCGCCGGATTCGGTGTGGCGACTGCGTATCAGGATCCGCGCACGATGCAGTTGCAGCTGCGGGTGTCGTTCTGAAGAGAGTCTCTGGTCTGTGGTCTCTGGCCTCTGGGCACAGCACTGGTTCTGGGAGGGCATGTGAGCAAGGTGAAAGTTTCTTTCGCGCTCGGAATGACGGTGATCGCCACGACCGTTCTGCTGTCCGCACCGCAGCGTGGAGAAGGGCGCAACCGCCAGGGTGGGTTCACGTCCGCGCCCGAGCATCCGGCGGTGATGCTGTTCCGCGAGACGTGGGCCACCGAAGCGGCGCAGCCGATGGTGCAGGCGAGCATCAGCAACAAGGCGCTGGCGCTGCACATCTACGGCGATGCCAGCGAGATTCGCAAATCGACGCATGCCGGCGACGACGAGCACTACACCTACACCGGCGAGACGACGACCAACTGGGCGATCACGTTGAGCGATCCGAAGAACTACTGGGACCTCACGGGTGACGGACGCTTTCGCATGCAGACGCGCAACAGCGGTCTCCGTACCACGCACATCGTGATCAAGACCGCCGACGGCAAGTACTTCGCGAGCGAGGAAGGGAATCCCGAGTCGACCGCATGGATCGCCCGCGACTACATCTTCCGCGATATCACGTGGCGGGCGCTGCTGATGACCGACACACCGTCCAACGCGTCGAATCGGCGGCAGCCGAATCCGAGGCGCGTGCCGATCATTCCGATGCAGCGTGCGACACCGGATCTCACGAAGGTCGAAGAGGTGGGCTTCAGCGACCTGATGGAAGGCGGCTGGATCCCGTCGACGTCCCGCATCAGATCGTGGGAGGTCTGGGGCAAGGCTGTTCCTCGATAAGGGTCGTGATGCAGCGAGCGCTGTGGCTGTCGGTATTCCTCGCCATCTTCGTGTCCGTTTCGATGCTGGCGCAGCAGGCGCAACCGCCTGCCGTCACGTCGTCGGGCAATCTCGGGACGACGAACACCTTGTTCACCATGCCGGAGGCGGGCCAGGGCAGCGCCGCCAATGATCCCACGGCGGAGCAGCTGGCGGCGTCCCCGGAAGCGCAAGCGATCATCGCCAACGCCCGCCGCATCGCCGGTACGGATCTCAAGGACGAAGTCGATCGGTTCTGCACGTGGAATGCGGCGGCCAACGTTCCCCCCGCCAACAGCAGGGAGGTCGTGCAGGTGTTCGACAACGCCTATTACGCGACGACCGGCGCCGTCGGCGCGTGGATCATCAAGACGAGCGCCGGAATCATTCTGTGGGACACGCTGAACAGCGAGGACGAGGCGAAGACCATCATCGAAGCGGGCATGCGCAGGTTCGGCATGAGTCCGAATGACATCAAGGTCATCGTCATCGGCCATCACCATCGCGACCACACCGGCGGCCTCGAGTACTTCCAGCGGACGTACAACCCGACGATCTACATGGGCAAGCTCGATTGGGATGTCCTGGTCAGCGGTCCCGACGTGCGGCTGCGGCGCGGCGAGGACGTGCGCGACGGCCAGAAGGTTACACTCGGCGACACGACGATCACGCTGTTCCTGCTGCCCGGTCACACACCCGGATCCGTATCCGGCATCTTCGCCGGTCGATACCGGGGCAGGCAGGTGAACGTCCTGAACCTGACTGCGTCGCGCTTCTCGACCTATGCCAGCCTGGCGCCGTTCCAGCGCATCTTCGACGAAGCCAAACGGGCCAGAGTGGAATCAGTCGTTCAAGTGCATCCCGAGATCAACATGCTGAAGACGGCAACGATCTCCGCGCTGCGCACCTATCCGCCGGCAGGTCCTCACCCGATGCTGTTCACGCCCGACAAAGCCGCGCGATACATGGATGTCGAGCTGGAATGCGGCAAGGCCCGGATCGCCGCGAACAAGACCGCGCTCGACAAGGTACGCGGTCCCGACTACTACCGAACGCCCGATCCGCCGGCGTCCGCAACGCCGACGACGCCTGGAGGCGCCAGGAGAGGTCGCGGTCGCGCCACGCAATGAGCGAGAAGGAGGGACGCGTGAGATCCGCACGAAGACGCTTCGCAATCCTCTGCATGACGGCCACATTGACCACAGTGCTCGCGGCGCAGGATGCATCGCCGCCGGCCGGGCGCGGCGAGCGCAACGCGGGTCGTGGCCGCGGCGCCGGTAATGGACCGCCGCGCGGCGTGAACGGGGCTCCGGCATTCGGCACCGACGAGAGCGCGCAGTTGATCTTCGAGGAGCACTGGACCAACGCTCCGCTCACGCAGCCGATGAAACAGGAGAATCTCGGGAACCAGAACCTGCAGTTGCACCTCTATGGCGATCTCGCAGGGATCCGCAAGACGCAGCACCCGACCGAGGACTACACCTACACGGGTGAAACGCGGAACACCTGGATGATCACGGTCAGCGATCCGAAGAACTACTTCGACCTCAGGCTGCCGGGCAAGATGTCGTTGCGAACACGCAATACCGGCTATCGTCAGACCCACATCGCCATCCGGACGGCCGACGGCAGGTACTTCGTCACCGAAGAGGGATCCGGCGAATCGAGCGCGTGGATGAATCGCGACTACATCCTCTCCGACATGCACTGGCGCAGTCTGACCATGCAGGACACGCCGACGTCCGTCGCGCGCAAGCCCGAGCCCGATCGTGCGGTGATTGTCGCTGCCGGAGTCGCCACGCCGGACCTGAGCAAGGTCGATGAGATCGGCTTCACCGATCTGCTGCCCGGCGGATTCATCCCCTCGACGACGCGAGTGAACTCGTGGGCGGTGTACGGCAAGAAAGTGCCGCGTTAGTTCGACCGCGGCGTCATGATCCGCGCACTGACGCTCGCAGTGCGCGGTGCGTGACCGTATGTCGCTCCGGAAAACCGATCTTGATTCGGGCACCTCAGCATCCGCCGGCGCTCAACAGCGTGTGACCAAACACTTGCCTACGGTTTTCCTCCGGACATACGGTCCCACACCGCGCCTCCCGCGCGGTGACGCGCTCGGACGCCTGCGGACCTGCTTACCTCCTGCGCCGTCGTGTGGCTCACAAGCCCCCGCCGCGGGCGTGAGCACCAACGCGGACGAGCCGTTTTTCCGCGGTGCGAACCGGAGCGCCGCCGAGCGACACCGCCGTCGCGCGACGTCTCATGTCGGCTGTGCGCGCGGGGCGGCGGGGCGGCGACTATGAGCGGCGCGATCAGCGGGAGAGGATAAATCGGCGCCGCAGACGCGCCCAGCGCGTCGCCGGTGTATCGCCACTGGCGCACGACGTAGCTGGTTATCGAACCGATTGTTGGCTGTCGAGCGAATCACCATAGGCGACGCGTGACCGTCAGCTCGGGGTCGGAGGCGTCGATTTTCCGCGCCGCGAATCGGAGCCGCCGCGCCGACTCGCGCACACAGCCGACCTCACGCGTCGCAGGGACCGACGTGGAACAGGTGCCCGCGAAAGGCGCCTCCCAATCAGACAGGCACGAATCACACAATACGAATCGCTACGGCAGCGCGTACGCGAAGAGCGAGTCGCTCAGCGCCGGGTCCTGCAGCACGACGTCTCATGTCGGCTGTGCGCGCGGGTCGGCGGGGCGGCGACTATGAGCGGCGCGATCAGCGGGAGGGGATAAATCGGCGCCGCAGACGCGCCCAGCGCGTTGCCGGTGTATCGCCACTGGCGCACGACACAGCTGGTTATCGAACCGATTGTTGGCTGTCGAGCCGAATCACCACAGGCGACGCGTGACCGCCAGCTCGGGGTCGGAGGCGTCGATTTTCCGCGCCGCGAATCGGAGCCGCCGCGCCGACCCGCGGGCACAGCCGACGTCACGCGTCGCAGGCGCCGACGTGGAACAGCCCGCGAAAGGCGCCTCCTGATCAGACAGGACGAATCACCCAATACGAATCGCTACGGCAGCGCGTACGCGAAGAGCGAATCGCTCAGCGCCGGATCCTGGAGCAG
>Ga0081539_10002325_pt1 | contig 27370 bp, 29 predicted proteins | sample TabmetS4T2R2_FD_71023 | JGI IMG/M metagenome (GOLD analysis project Ga0081539, IMG submission 71023) | Tabebuia heterophylla rhizosphere microbial communities from the University of Puerto Rico - S4T2R2 | ecosystem: Host-associated > Plants > Roots > Rhizosphere ...
CTCGTTGCGGATGAGGTCGAAGCAGTCCGGCGGACAGGCCGAGCGTTGCTGATGAGCGAGGCGGACATCGCCGAGCTGGACAAGCGCTACGAGGCCGCCATCCACGCTCTCGGGCTGTCACCCACGGCAAGCTGAACCTCGCGGGATCGGAGCCGCCGAAAACCCGCCCGACGCCTTGCGACGTACCTTGGAGGCAGCGAGATCGAGACCCGCAGGTGTGCCTCGAGTTAGCGGAAGGAGAGACCGATGCGCCGTCTGTTCCTCACGACCGTCGCGGCCCTCGCCCTAGTGCTGGGCTCAGTGGTGCCAGCTCTTGCGGCTGGCCACAATCCCGTGTGCACGATCGCCGCAGCGAACGTGGCAGGCACCGCCGGTGCTCCCGGCGTCGCCAACGGATGCAGCCACGCGCCGTAATTCGCGGCAAACGCAGATCCGAGTGAGGGTTGCCCGACGGCCGGAATTGAACGACGTTGAGCAACCCGCGCTCCGGACGGCTAACGAGCTGGCGCGACGCCTACCGCCCGAGATATGCGGTTATCCGCGACGTGCGGAAGCTCAGCCCGAGCGAATCGACATCTCCTGGTCGCGCTCGGGCTCGCCTTGGAGCAAACGCTTCGCGACGGACCGGAGCGCGTCGATCAGGCCCGGGTCGTCATTGAGCGACGCGACGCGGTTGAAGGAAAGGCCTACCCGCTCGGCTTGCTCACGGGCACCCACGTCGATGTCGTACAAGACCTCGAGGTGGTCCCCGAGGAACTGAACCGGTGCCACCAGGACGGCCCGATACCCCGCGTCCGCGAGCTGCGGCATTAGGTCGGCGAAGTCAGGCGTCATCCATTCGCCGGGCTCATGCCCCGCGCTCTGCCAACAGAACCACCAGCGATCGACTGTCAGCCCAGCGGAGGTCGCGACCGACTGCGCGGTCTCCTGAAGCTGCTTCAGGTACCCGGGCTCCTGGTCCGCCACGCGACGCGGGAGCGAGTGGGCGGTGAGGAGGACCGGAACCCGCCCATTGGCCGCGTGGTCCGCGAGCTCTCGTCTGATCCGGCCAGCCAGCGCCTCAACGAATGCGGGCTCGTGATGCCATGCTCCAGCCACCACGACCGCAAGCCCAGTGGCACCGATCGCGTCACGCGCCTCCTCGATGGCGCGTTCGTAGCCGCCCATCAGCAGCGGCGAGAACTGCGGCGACATGATGATTGCGACGACCCGCTGGACGCCGCGATGCGACAGCGCCCGGAGCCCATCCTCGATCGACGGCGCGGAGAAACGCATCCCGACCTCGACCGGCAAGCCGAGCCGATCCTCGAGTGCCGCCGCCTGGCGCCGCGTGATCTCGATGAGGGGCGAGCCGCCGACGACCCGATAGCGGCGAGTGAACTCGTCGACCAGCGCACGATCGGGCTCGCGACCGCCGCGCACACGCGCGAGATACTCGCGCACGGCCTCGCGCTCGAGTGACGCCGGCGAGCCGTACGTCATGAGCAGGACCCCGGCGCTGAGGGACGTGCTCACGCCCGCGCCTGGGCGGCTTCGGGTAGGCGGCTCGTCTCGATGTGCACGAGTTCGACGAGTCGCCTGAGCAGCGCCGGGTCCGTCGCGGGCAGGACGCCGTGTCCGAGGTTGAAGATGTGCCCCGTTCTCCCGGACGCCTCGGCAAGCACGGTCCGTGCACCCTCCTCGGTCGCCTCCCAGCCGGCAAGCAGGCGCGCCGCGTCAAGGTTGCCCTGGACGCCGCGCTCCGGTCCGACGCGCCGCCACGCCTCGCCGAGTGCCATGCGATGGTCGATGCCGATGACGTTGCCGCCGGCCTCGGCCATGAGCTCAAGCAGCGCCGTCGTCCCCGTCCCGAAGTGGATCGCCGGGGTATCGCCGAGCTCATCGAAGATGCTGCGCACGTGAGGTTGAACGAACTCGATGTAGTCGGTCGGACCCAGCCCGCCGATCCACGAGTCGAACACCTGCACCACCTGTGCCCCCGCATCGATCTGGGCCCGCAGGTAGGTCGACACCATCGCCGACAACCGATCCATCAGCCGGTGCCAGGCCTCGGGCTCGCGATACATGAACGCCTTCGCTTGGGCATAGTCGCGCGAGGGCCGGCCCTCGATGAGGTAGCAGGCCATGGTGAACGGAGCGCCGGCGAAGCCAATCACCCCGGCTTGGCCCTCGAGCTCCCGGCGCACGATTCGGATTGCTTCGAGCGTGAACGAGATGCCCGCGGGATCGAACTCGCCCAGAGCGTCCACGTCCGCGGGCGAGCGAATCGGGCGTTCGATGATCGGCCCGACTTCGGGCTCGATCCGCAGCCCGACGCCCATCGGCTCGAGCGGCAGCATGATGTCCGCGAACATGACCGCAGCATCGACGCCGAGCTCGCGGACCGGCATGAGCGTGACCTCGGCGCACAGCTCGGGCGTCTTCGCGAGCTCGAGAATCCCGTACCGCTCGCGCAGCGCTCGGTAGGCCGCGAACGAGCGGCCGGCCTGACGCATGAACCAAACCGGCGTGGCATCGACAGGCTCCAGCCGGCATGCGCGAAGGAAGCGGTCGTTCATCGGCGCAGCGCCGACGTTGCGGCGTCGATCATCGTCTCGATCTCGGCAGCGCCGCGCGCGAGAGACAGGAACCAGGCGTCGCCATCACGCTGCCCCCAGGAGGGAGAGGATCTCCTCGATCGAACGGTGGACCCCGAGCAGGATCGGCGTGTCAGAGACCGTCGAGCGCCGACTCTCGGTCCCGCGCAGCTCTCGCACGAGGTCTCCGAAGGCCACGAGGTCGTCGGTTTCGTACGCGACGACGAAGTCCTGCGAATCGAGCCCGAACGAGTACGCGAGCGCCTGGCGCACGGTCGGGAATTGGTGCCCGACCCGCATGTGTTCATTCATCACGCCCTGGCGGGCCTCCTTCGAAAGCAGATACCACTCCGTGCTCTTCGTAAACGGGTAGACGATCAGGTAACGCGAGCGTTCGCCGCCGAAGACTGACTGCTCCTGCTCGGTTGGCTTGCGCACGTACTGCGACGTCCCGATCCGGCCGACGAGGGAGTGCTCGACCGACAGCCAACGGCCGAGACCGGCGCGCAATAGGGCCGCCGCCGTCGACTCGAGCACATCGATCGACGGCGTCATCCGCCACAGGAGGATGTCGACGCCGGGCTCGAGTCCCACGGACGAGTAGCTGATCGTCCGCACGTCTTCGAGCCGGCTCGCCTCGAGGGCCTCGGCAAACCGGCAGCCGTCGTCGCGGCGTTCTGCGTCAGGCCGCCGCCGCCACGCGGGGTCAAGGCCGAATGCCAATGCCTGAACGTAGGTCTGCGAGTCGCTCATGACTCGTCTCCGAGCCAAGTCGCGATCTCGGCCGCGGCGTACGTGATGACGATCCCGGCGCCCGCCCGGACGATCGCGGTCACGGCCTCCAGCGTCGCGCGGCGGCCGTCGACCCAGCCCCGCTCCGCGGCGGCCGCGAGCATCGCGTACTCGCCCGAGACCTGATAGGCCGCGATGGGCACGTCGAACCGCTCCCGGGCCGCGGCGATCAGATCGAGCCCCGGCAGGGCGGGCTTGACGAGGAGGATGTCGGCGCCTTCGCCGACGTCGAGCGCCATCTCGCGCAGCGCCTCGCGGCCGTTCGCCGGGTCCATCTGGTAGCCGCGGCGATCGCCGAACGCCGGCGCGCTGTCCGCGGCCTCCCGAAACGGGCCGTAGAACGCCGAGGCGTGCTTGGACGCGTAGGCCATGATCGCGGTCTGCTCGAAGCCCTCGGCGTCCAGCGCCCCACGGATGGCCGCGACCTGGCCATCCATCATGGCGCTTGGGGCAACGATGTCGGCCCCGGCACGGGCCTGGCTCACGGCCGTCTCGACCAGGCGCACGAGCGCCGCGTCGTTGTCCACCGAGCCGTCGGCGGCGAGCGGCCCACAGTGCCCGTGGTCGGTGTATTCGCACAGGCACGTGTCCGCGATCGCGACGATCGGCAGGCCGGCATCTGTGATCCGGCGGAACGCGTCCTGGACGATCCCGTCGTCTGCAGATGCCTCTGAGCCGGTCCGATCCTTTTGCTCGGGGAGGCCGAACAAGATGACGCCACCGATGCCCAGCGCCGCGAGGCGGGCTGTCTCCTCGGCGGCCACGTCCGGCGAAACCCGGGCCACTCCCGGCATCGACCCGATCGGCTCGCGCGCCCCGACGCCGGGCCGGACGAACAGCGGGGCGACCAACATCTGCGGATGGAGTCGCGTTTCCCGAACCAGTGCCCTGAGCGCCGGCGAACGACGCAGCCGGCGCGGTCGTAGCGGACGCCTGGTGGGCAGCCCGGGGAGCGTGGGTGGGGCGGCAAGGTCGATCGTCATCGGGTCTCCATGGGCTGGGCGAGCGCCGCCGCCGCCGTCGCCGCAATCGACGTCGCGCCAGGATCGGGCGATGTGGCGAGCACACGGAAGCCGAGGCGTAGTGCCTCTCGTTGGGTTTCGGGGCCGATGCAGATGGCCGGGATCGATCTCACGTCGAGCCCTTCGAGCTCCGCTAACGCGACAAGGCCACGTGCAGCGGAGCCGCTCGCAAAGAGGACGGCGTCAGGGCGACCTCCCGCGAACACGTCACGGAAGACTTGCCTCGAAGACGCTGGTCCCTCGATCGTCCGGTACGTAACGACGTCGGTCACGATCGCGCCCCGCTGACGGAGGCGCTTCGGCAGTTCGTCGCCGGCGAGATCGCCACGGAGGAGCACGATCTCCTGACCCGGGGCGATCGGAATCTCCTCAGCGAGCGCGTGTGCGTCTGCTCGACTCGGCCGGAAGTCCACCTCGATGCCCTCGCGCTCGAGGACCGTTGCGGTCGCATCGCCGATCGCGGCCCAGAACGGCGTGCCGAGCTCGGTCAAGACCCGCTGCGCGGCGCTGAGGATCGCCCTAGCCCCGTTCGGGCTCGTGACGACCGCCCAGGCGAACCAGTGCAGGTTCGCTGCCGCATCGTCCAGCTGCCCGCCGGGTGGGTCGGTCTCGACGGCGATCGCGGGGACGTCAACCGGCTCGAGGCCTGCGTCGCGGAGGGCCACGTGGAGCGAGCCGGCCTGAGCGGAGGCTCGTGTGACCAGGATGCGGGTGGTCACGAGGCCGCCTCGATCGCCCGCTCCCCGGCCCAAAGATCCCGGTGTAGGCGAACCGCGACTTCCCTTGCCTCATCCACCGGGCCCGAGTCTTGACCAATCCGAAGGCCAGTCCCGTCCATCGCGGCATGGCCCGCGATGAGCGTGAGCTGCCCACCGACGATCGTGCCGTACGCGCCCATGGGGGCCCGGCAGCCGCCGCCGGCCGCCCGGAGCAACTCCCGCTCCGCCTCGACGGCGACACGCGTCCGGCGGTCGTCGATCGACGCGGTCAGGGCAAGCGTCCGTGCGTCGTCCCGGCGGATCTGAAGGGCCAACGCTCCCTGGCCGGGCGCCGGAGGCATCCGCAAAGGGTCGATCCGATCTGCGATGCGATCTGCGCGCCCCAGACGGTCGAGCCCGGCACATGCGAGCACAAGCACGTCCGCCTCGCCGTCGTCAAGGCGTCTCAGCCGCGTGTCGACGTTGCCATGGAGAGGCCGGACGCGCAGGTCCGGTCGTCGCGCCAACAAGAACGCAGTGCGCCGCGGACTGTCGGTCCCGACCCTCGCGCCCAGTGGCAGCTCGTCGAGGGATCGAGCGGTCCCGTCCCGGACGACGAGCGCGTCCCGTGCGTCAGCCCGCGGGAGGTAGGCACCGATCGAGAGTCGTGGGTCCTCGTCGGTCGGGAGATCCTTGGCGCTGTGGACGGCGACGTCCACACGCCCGTCGAGCAGCGCCCGCTCGATCGCCTTGACGAAGGCGCCTTCGCCCCACGCGATGTCTGCTCCGCGTCGGTCTCCGTCCGTCTCGACCGTGACGAATCGGGTCGCCCGCCCTTCACGGGCGAGCGCCTCCCCTGCCAGCTGCGCCTGTCTCATGGCGAGGGAGCTGCCGCGCGTGCCGATCCGGATGGGCGCCAGCCTCACAGTGCCCACAACTCCCTCACGGCTCGCTCGTGTCGAGCGTCGGCGACGTTGCCCGGGCGTCGGCTCCGAATCGCTGCCGTTCCCTAGCCGGCACGTCCCGGGCGTGTGCGACGACCGCGACGATCTCGTCGGCCGGTGCGCTCACGATCCGCGATCCGATGTTGCCGTCCCCGGACCTTTGCGCGCGCTCACGGGCGGTGGTGGCCGTTCATCGTCGCAACGAGCAACCGGTCCATGGCCCGCTCCGCCGTCTCGAGCAGCTCAGTGGTCTCGGCCGCATCGAATCCCCGACGGCGTGCCGCAACGGCGAGCTCGTGATGGAACGGAGCCCGGAAGCGGAGAAATCCTTCGACGGTCTGACTGAGCGACAGCCCGAGCTCCGCGGCGACCGTTCCGTACTCGGCGGCTGATATCGTCGCCTCGTGAAGATGATGCGCGGCCGCATCTGGCTGCGAGGCGTCGAGGTGCTGCAGCAGGCTGGTCGCGAGCACATGGCCCCGCTCGCGGAAGAGGAGCCGCTGCTCCTCGGTCAGGGCGAGCACCCACGGTAGCTCCGGGGCGATCGCCCGACTCGCGCGCCGGTACGATCGAGCCAGGCGGCTCGGGCTCACATCCCCGGCGCCGATCGATGGCCGCCGCGACCGATCCGCGGGAAGCATGCGCTGCAGGGCCGCGCGCGAGAAGCGGCGGTGGCCGCCCGGCGTCGTGAAGACACGGAGCCGGCCGGCATCGCTCCACCGGCGCAGCGTCGCCGGCGACACGCCGAGCACGCGGCTCGCCTCCGAGAGGCTGATCCAGTCGGGGTTACGGGATGCGGCTCTGGGCACGAAATCTACGCAAATCTACCAGAACTTATGCGACTCGCTCACTCTATCACGTCGGTCTGCAGGTTGAACGGACCGCGGGCCGGTCCCGCGGTTGAGCCGAGACGGTCGATTCAATCGAGTGCTGGGGCCGCGCAGTCACGGACGGCCGTGCCGGCACTTACCAGCTTGAAGTTGCCGTGAGTGAGCAGCACCTATAATCGGGCTCGGGCCGACATAGCTCAGCGGTAGAGCAGCTGTTTCGTAAACAGCAGGTCCTCGGTTCAAATCCGAGTGTCGGCTCCATTCCCCGTTTCGTGCTCAGGAAGAGCAGCTGTCTGGAGGCAGCACGGTCCTCGCGACCGCATCGGGTCGCTCGAAGGCCTGCGAACAGCCTGCGGGCGCCACAGGGCCGGCTCGCGGGGCGATCAGCGGGTGGAACCCGAGCCCGGGGCGGTCGACGGCGGTGGTGCCGGCCGGCCGAGGTGGAATCCTTGCCCGAGTCTCACGCCGAGCTCCAGGAGCACGGACCGCTCGTCGTCCGATTCGATCCCCTCCGCAATGAGCTCGGCGCCGGTCTCGTTCGCGAAGTGGGCAAGGCCTGAGACGAGCGAGCGACGGACAGGATCGTCCTGGAGTCCCCTGACCCATTCGATATCAAGCTTCACGTAGCTCGGTTGCAAGGCGAGGATGTGCTTCAGGCTGGCGTAGCCCGACCCCGCGTCGTCGACGGCCAGCCGAACGTTCGGCCCGAGCCGTTCGAGGCTGGCGCGTACAGCAGCGTAATCATCGATCCGCTCGTGCTCGGTCAGCTCGACAACGACGGGCCGCTGTGCCTGCCGGAGCAACTCGGGCAGAGACCGCTCATGACCCAGGACGTCAGGCGAAACATTCACGCTCAGGGCCACCTCGGGCGGCTCGCCCGCGATCGCCACGATCGCGGCCCTGATCGCGGCGCGCTCAAGCGCGCGACCGAGCCCGAGCCGACTTGCCTCGGCAAACCGGATGTCCGGCCGAGTGCCATCGTTGAACCTCGTCAACGCCTCGTAGCCGAAGATCTCGCCGCCGTCGAGCCGAACGATTGGCTGCAGATGGACGGCGAAATCCCGGGTCACGATGACCTTCCTCAGGGCGAGGAGTGCCGCATTGGTCGTTTCGGCATATTCGAGAACGGGCCGCAATGCGGTGACCGCGAACTCGGTCGCATCCATGAGATGCGTGATCCGGTCATCGAGGGCGACCGCCTCGGGGTCCGCCCTGGCGTAGACGAAGTGGCCGATCGCCTCTGCCCTTTCGGCAAGGCTGAACGGAACGAACGCCAACTCGATCGCTGTGCCGCCCTCCGATCCTTCGCGCAGGATGTCGAACCACGGCCCGGCATCCGGCCGCCTGATGATGCCGGCGGCGACCTCCTGGGGGACTGCCCGGCCGGGGGGAAATCGTCTACTCAGAGCGCCGCTCGCCGCGACACACCGCACCGATCTCCGCTCAATCGCCATGATTGCCGTCCCATCGACGCCGAGCGCTGTCGGCAATTGGTCGGCAAGCGCAGTCGCGAGCTCTACCAAGTCCGATTGTCGCGGCAGGTCGGCGAGGAGGCGGGTCATGCGGCGCCGCTGGTCGCGTCCCGCTCGTAACTCGTCGGCGACGGCAGCGCGCCCGCGGATCTGGACGCGGACGCGAGCGACGAGCTCAGTGATCGAGACAGGCTTGACGAGAACATCGTCGGCTCCCTGCTCGAGCCCGATGACTCGATCGGCTTCATCCGGTGACCCGGTGACGAGGATGACCGAGACCTTGCGAAGCGCAGAATCCGCGCGAAGCTCGTGGAGCGTGTCCAGGCCGCTCTGGCCGGGCATCCTGAGATCGAGGAGAAGGACGTCGACGGACGTGCTCCGTAGCAGTTCGAGCGCGCGTTGTCCGTCGCTTGCCGGTAGAACGTAGAAGCCAGCGCGTTCGAGTGCCCGCTGAAAGACGGTTCGGACGGCGATGTCGTCGTCCGCGATGACCACCACGGGACGTTCTGGGTCAGTCACATCGCCCAGAGCCGGGATCCGGGCCACGACCTTACGCCGCCTCTCAACAGGCCACACTCCGCCACTTCGACTTGCCGCGTCATGACCGACGGACAGGCACGGGGCAAGGCTGCACGCGCGGTCGCTCGCCGGGGAAGGAGATATTTCCGGAGACCGTACGAGGGGCGCCGAAGCGGCCCAAAGGCATCGCGCGGCGCTAGTACTCGGGGCGACCGACATCCAATTGATCTGGCCGGAGGATTTCCAGCCCTGCGCGGCCGACCCGCCGCAACGTGCCTTCCCGCTCGAGCTGACGGAGGACGTGTCCGGTCATCTCGCGACTCGTTCCCACAAGGCCCGGGAGATGCCCTCGACTCAGGACGGCCGCCTCCCCGAAGAACAGGTCACGATGCTGTGCGAGGACGCGCAGCACTCGCAGCCGGGCATCCTGGTGGAGGAAGCCCTCGATCCTCTCCATTGTCTGGTGCAGTGACCACGCCATCGAATCGATGGCCGCCATGGCGAGCCCAGGATCGGCAGCGGCGAGGGATCTGACGTCCGATCCCGTCCACTGGGCAACCTCCACGTCGGTCAGCGCGGCGAGCTCGATGCTCGACGCGACCGACGCGAGGCCCGACCAGCCGAACAGGACGCCGGCGGGGGCGATCCCACTGACGAGCTGCTTGCCACCCGACGTGGTCCGACGGGCAGCACCGTACCCGTTGAGGATGAGGGTCAGCGGTACCGGATCGCCCTGCCGGTAGATGAACTCTCCGGGTCTCACCGTCCGTAATCGCACGGTTTCCATCAGGCGGTCAACGGTCTCCGGGCGACTCGCGGGCAGCGATCGATCCAGGAATTCCCGGAGCCTCGCCCGCGCCGGCAGCGCGCCGTCGCCGGGCGGCGTGCGCTCAGCCACGTCCATTGGTTTCAGGCGCTGCCGGCGATGTCACGCCAAGGAGCGGGATCGCGACCATCATCGGGCGCGCCATCGGACACGCCCTCGTGTTCCCCGAGTCACGCGAGCGCCGAGAGTGCCTTGCTGATGGCGTAGCCGACAACGGCGGCGCCAAGCCCGATCAGGAGCATCTGCGCCCCGCTCCTGCGCCAACTGCCGACGAGCGTGAGCGCCGAGTACGCCCCGACGCCGAACAGGACGAGGCCGCTGAGAACGAACGCGGTGACGAGCGCCGGTGTCCGCTCCAGGACCGCGAACGGGACGAGTGGGATCACGTGGCCAATCAGCGTCGCGATCGTTACGACGACCGCGGTTCGAACGGCGTCGACCGTCCGGACGGGCTGGAGGTGAAGCTCCTCGTCCATCATCGTCTGCAGCCAACGCTCCCGGTTCGCGGTGATCGTGTCGACGACCCGGTCGAGGAGCTCGCCGGCAAACCCCTTGGCCGCGTAGATGTCGTGGATTTCCTGGCGCTCCACATCGGGCTCTGCGGCGATCTCCTCGAGCTCGGCCCGCCGCTGGGACTCGTAGTAGTCGCGCTCAGCGACTGATGACGTGTACCCGACGGCGCCCATGGAGATCGACTCGGTGATCGCGGCGGCCACGCCGGTCACAAGCAGCACCGTCGTCGAGCCGCCGGCGGCGACGACACCCAGGATGATGCCGAGAATGTTGACCAGTCCGTCCTGCCCACCGAGGATCACGTCGCGCAGCCAGTTCGTCTTGCGATGCCGATCGCGGTGCGACGGGACGCCCATCGCGTCTGTCCGGGCGCGGATTTCGCGTCCGAGCATCGTCTTCGAAGCGGTCATGGCGTCACACCCGTGTCGACGCCGGACCGGGTGGCCGCCGGATCGGAACCCGGCAGGCCCGGCCGGTACAGCTGGGCGACGGCGCTGATGTCCAGGTCCGGCGTAGCCGTAGAGGCTGCATCGACCTGATCGCGCGACCACCGCGTCATCGGTGTCTTCGCCGCCGAACGACCAAAGAGCACCGTCGCCAAGTCGACGTCCTTGCGCAGGTCGCGGAGCGCGAACAACGTCGGCGTGGCGTGACCCTCGAGACCGGCCTGCCGCGGCGCGAGCGAAGGCGCAACGCGGTTGAGGACGAAGAAGACGTCCTCTGGATCGAGGCCGGCAGCCTCGCCCGCGAACTGGAGCTCGGCGGCCGCCAGGATCACGTCGGCGAGCATGCTGTTCGCCACCAGCTTGAGGCGCGCGCCACTGCCAAGCGGCCCGACGTGGCGAACGGTCCCGAGCGCCGTCAGCACCGGCCGCACGTCGGCCACGTCGGCCGCGACGCCGCCCACGATGACCGCAGCGTCGCCCGCGCGGACGATCGGCGGAGCGCCGAGGATCGGCGCATCGACGAGGGTGCCGCCCGCAGCGGCAGCCAGCGGCCCGAGCTTCGCGACAAGGTCCGGTCCCGCCGTGCTCATGTCGACGAAGTGCTTGCCCGCCCCGGCGGCGAGTGCACCATCGGGCCCGAGGTACGATTCCAGCACGGCGTCCGGGCCGGTCAGGCTGCTGACGACGATGTCGGCCTCCGACACGGCGGCCACAGGCGTGGCGGCAACAGTGCCCACGCCGACGGCCTCGGCTCGTGATCGAGTCCGGTTCCAGAGGACGAGCTCGAATCCCGCCTCGTCGAGTCGCGCCGCGATCGCAGCGCCCATCTTGCCGGTGCCAAGGATGGCAACACGGCGCGGTGCGGCGGCGCGGCCCCCGATGTTGAGGTGGATATGACTGGGGACGCGGCGTGGGCCCCGAGCGGACACCTGGTTGTTCATCTCTCAGCTCCTCGGCATCGCTTCGGGGGCTGGGCCGCCGACGGCAACCTCGCCACGCAGCATCAGCTCGACCTGCGCCAGGTCCTCGCCACTGAGCCGGAGATCCGCTCCGGGTGTCGTCTGCCGGATCTGCTCCGCGCTGCGCGCGCCGACGATCGCGACGTCGACCGCGGGGTTGGCAAGCGTCCAGGCGATCGCCAGCTGGGCGACCGTCGCGCCGCGACGGGCGGCGAACGCAGAGAGATCACGGACGACGGCGAGGTTGCGGCGGAACGATTCACCCGTGAACAGGTCGCTCGACGAGCGCCAGTCGTCGGGCGCGAAGACGGTGTCCGGGGTCATCCGTCCGCTCAGCAACCCGTGCGCCATGGGGCCGTAGATCAGGGTGCCGATCCCGTGCTCCCGGGCAAACGGGAGGATGGTGTTCTCGATGTCCCGCCGAAACATGTGGTACGGCGGCTGGAGCGTGTCGATGGGACGGACCTGCTGGAACGTCGTCATCTGCGCCGGGTCGTAGTTCGACACGCCGACGAAGCGGACGAGCCCTTCCCGGACGAAGCCGTCGAGCGTCTCGGCGGTGGTCGTGATGGGCGTCGCGGGATCCGGCCAGTGGACCTGGTAGATGTCGACGTAGTCGGTCCCAAGGAAACCGAGGCTTGCCTCGAGGTCGCGGCGGAGCGCGTCCGGGCTGCTGTCCCGAAGGGTCGCGCCGCCGCCCTTGCGGAGACCACCCTTGGTGGCGATGACGATGGACTCGCGGGCCGACTGGATCTCGGGTCGGAGGGCCTCGCCCAGGAGCTGCTCTGCGGCCCCGAACCCATAGGCGCGGGCCGTATCGAACAGGTTGATCCCGAGGCTGAGCGCTTCCCGCATCGCGGCGATCGCGGCGTCCCGATCCACGGTGCCCCAGTCCCCGCCGGCCGACCAGTTGCCGAAGGCGATCCGAGACACACGAGGGCCACGTTCGCCGAGCTGTGTGTAGTGCATGACAGGTCTCCTACGCCGCCTTCGCGGCAGGCTTGTCCCGGCCCAGGCCGGGCTCCATGGTGTCGGGCTCGGGGATGTCGAGCTCCGTGACGTCGGCATCGATCCAGAGCTGGCCGTGCTCCTTCGCCAGCGCGACGCGGTTGTGGCCGTCGACGACCCAGTACTCCCCGCCAACTCGAACCAGCTCGACGGGCGGCAGGATGACCTGATCGCGGACGGCCGCTTCGAGGCGCGACCAGCGCGTCGGCCAGTCGGCCGGCTCGCTGCCGGCCCGCGGCCGGAAGTCGATCCCGCGGGAGGCAGGGATCGAGAGCGAGGTCGTGCCACGGATGCATTCGGTCGGTACGGCTGCGAGACCGATCCATCGGCCACCGAGGGGCATCCCCGGGTGGACGGTCGCGAGGCTCGGCAGCGCCCCCCGGCGACGGCGATGTACGGCGGCGCCGAGCCAACCGATGACCGTTGCCAGTGGGGTCGGGCTTTCGCCTTCCGGTTCTGTCTGACTTCGCACTTCGCATCCTCCCGACCATGTTCCTTGCCGGCAAGATACTTGCCAGAATGTCTTTCTGTCAAGCCTCTTGCTAGAAAGGAACTGGAGTGCAACAATTGGGACATGCAAGAAGACGAGATCGACCGGATCGTTGGGCAGTGGAACGAGGCACGTCCCGACCTGGACGTCACCGCTACGCATGTGCTCCAACGGATCACCCGCCTGAGCCTGCTGCAGCAGGAGAGCTTCGCGCGTGTCTTCGCGGGTCATGGGCTCACGTGGGGCGAGTACCTCGTGCTCGCCGCGCTGCGGCGGGCCGGCCCGCCCTATCGCATGAACCCGACCGCCCTGTACGGGTCGGTGATGCTCTCGTCGGGCGGCATGACCAAGCGTCTCGACCGCCTGGAGCAGGCTGGCCTCGTCGAACGGCTTCCCGACCCAGCGGACCGGCGCGGTCGGCTCGTGGCCCTCACCGATCGCGGGCGCGAACTCGTCGATGCCGCGGTCGTCGACCACCTGGCGAACGAAGAGCGACTGCTCGGCGCCCTCTCGGCCTCCGAACGACGCGTCGTGGGCGACCTCTTGCGCAAGCTTCTCGTGTCGGAGCCGTTCCGGTCGCTCGATCCCGTCGGGCGACGATCGGAGCTCGGTGGATCTTGAGCGACGGGTCGCCGGCAAGGACTAGATCCTCTCGCTTCGCGCTCGCGCTGCCGAGTTCGCGAGACCGCCGTGACCGAGATCACCTCGCCTGCGCGCACGTCGCACGGGCGTCACCGACCCACTGACGAGCCGACCGAAGCCCTGCTAACTGAGCGGCCTACCCTCGTCCTGTCACGCTTGTGCCACAACGCACAGGCCGATCTAGTTCGTAGACAGCAGGTCCTCGGTTCAAATCCGAGTGTCGGCTCACTCCCCCGTCAACCGATCCACGCACCGGGGCCAGGTCGCGGCCGTCGCGCAGGAGCCAGGGAACGAGGTCCACGTCCGACGGTGTACGAGTCCCGTGACGCAGCCGACCATCGTGGGCGCCCGCTGGACGCTGGTTGGTTGCGCGCGCGTCTTGGTGGGCTCGGTAATGCTCGTCACGGCCGCGTGCGGGCCTGCCCTCACGCCGTCCGCGGCGCCACCGTCGCTCTCGCCCGGCGCGACGGCCGCGGCCTCGACCCCGAGCCGCTCGATCCGGCACGAAGGCCGCGGAGACGTGCCGTACACGACCGGAACCCCGATCGGGCTCGACAACCTGACGGGCACGATCCTGTTCGACGACTTCGAGAACCTCTACTCGATGGCCGCGGACGGCTCGGATGTGCGCGGCCTGACGCGCGGCGACGGGCCCGAGTTCGACGGAGCCTGGTCACCCGACGGTCAGTCGATCGCCTACCGCGATTCGCGGCGTGGCATGAATGTCGACGACGAGATCTACGTCGCCGCAGCCGACGGATCGAACGCCCGGAACCTGACGGATGATCCGGCAAACGATTGGGGACCCGACTGGTCTCCGGATGGCCAGTGGGTCGTCTTCAACTCCGACCGCGACGGCGGAGTCCTTGCGGCGTTCGTCGTCCGCCCGGACGGCTCGGGCCTGCGGAAGCTGCCGATCGATGGCTGGGTCGAGTACCCGTCCTTTTCGCCAGATGGGACTCGCATCGCGTACATGGGCCATGCAGAGGCGGACTACGACATCTTCGTCGCCGAGATCGCGACCGGCCGAAGCGTCCGCCTCACGACCGCGCCGGGGTCGGATGGCTGGCCGGTCTGGTCGCCCGACGGGTCGCTGATCGCCTTCTCGAGCGAGCGCGACGACTGCAGCCGGGCAGCCGCCGACCAGGACTGCTGGCGGACGGGCGAGCCCGGTGATCACCGCGACCCGTGGGTCATGAGCTCGGACGGCTCGAACCAGCGCCGCATCACCCCCGAGCACGGACAGTTCCTTGCCTGGTCACCCGACGGCCGCTACCTCCTCGCCTCGGGGCAGGGCCTCTATGCCGTCCGCCTCGATGGCACCGGCCGGACCGCGATCCGGCCGGACAACGGGGTGTTCGGGGGCGGCATCCCGGACTGGATCGAGCGGAAATGAGGTACGCCCGCGGCGAGGGATAAGGCTTCGCCCGATGGCAACGGCGCGCCGCGCTTCTAGCTTCTGGGCACATCGCGATCACGCGAACCGGAAGCCGGGAGAACCACGATGCATCCCTTCGGCCTGTACCTCGTCGTCACCGACATTCAGCGGGAACAAGGCTGGGCTGGCGCCGACGATCGACGCCCTGCCTTCGCCCGAGTCGACGCCCTGCCGATCACCGAGCCGGAACGGATCTCCCGGATGGCACGCCTGGCAGCGCTGATCCGCCGCCGCATCATCCGTACGGCGGGCGCCTGAGCTCCCTCGGGCGAGGGCCGTCGGGCGGCGCCGACCAAGGCCGACACTGGCGATCGCGAGCGCACGTGCGCAGCGCGGCTGGGGCGCTCCTGCGTCGGCGTACGATGCGCCAAGCATGAGCGAAGGGATCGACCCATCATCGGCGGCGGGCATTCGGTACCTGTTGCTGGCGGACATCTCCGGCTACACGGCGTTCATGTCGAGTGTCGAGGAGGCGCACGGCGCCGATTTCAGCGGCGGCCTTCCGGTCGGCTTCGAGGTGCTCGGCGCCCTGCTCGATACCGTCATCGAGGGCGTTCAGCCCGACTTCGCTGTCGCGAAGCTGGAGGGCGACGCGGTGTTCGCCGTGGCGCCGGCGGCGACGCTCGACGGGCGGGGCGAGGACGTCCTCGGTCGACTCCAGGCGGTGTACGGCGCGTTCCACGAGCGACGCGAGGAGCGGGCACGGTCCGCGCGTGACCATGTCTGTACGGCCTGCCCGGTCGTCGGGACGCTCGACCTGAAGATGGTCCTCCACCGCGGCCAGGCCGTCCGCCAGTCGGTCGGTTCGGGGACGGAGATCCTCGGGCCTGCGGTCAACGTGGCGCACCGGCTCCTGAAGAACACCATCCAGGCGCAGATCGGGCGTCAGCCCTACTTGTTCCTGACCGATGCCGCGGCGAGCGGGCTGGATCTCGCCGAGCGGGGTGTCGAGCATCGCGAGGAGTACGCGGACGTCGGACCGGTGCACGGTCGCGTCGTGACGCTCGACGTGGGACTGCCGGGGAGCGCGGCGGCCGTCGGCTAGCCTCGAGTCCAACGCGCCGAGGCCTCCCTCGTCCGGTCACATCGCGACCGTCCACGGAGTACTGGATATGGACCGATCGCCGGCGACCGTTGGCGTGCCGTCGTTCGTCCTCGTACCGGATAGAGCACATGGGACAGACCGATTCGGACGGGAACCGTTCCACTCGGCCGCCGCTCGCCACGAGCGAAGCGGGACCGGCGTCGACGATCCTGTATCGGTTGATCCGCTCCAGCAGCCGGCTCTGGCGGCCCCTGGCCGGTCGGCGCTTCTTCCCGTTGTGGGCGGTCCTGTATCACCGCGGGCGCGTCTCTGGGCGCGGGTACGCCGTGCCCGTCGGCCTCCGCGCCACGGGTGACGCCTACTTCATCGCGCTCGTCTTCGGAGCGCGGACGCAGTGGGTCCAGAACGTGATCGCCGTGGGCGGTTGCACGGTCCGCTGGCGCGGCACAGACATCGCCCTGACGGAGCCGACGATCATCCGAGCCGATGATGCGGCGTTCGCCTTTCCTGCCGTCCTGCGCTGGATGATGCGCGCCGTGGGCGCAGGCCAGGTCATCAGGCTCCGCCCGGTCGACACCCGGCCACGGCTCGAGGCGACATGACGGCGAGTGCGGGCGGAGCCCCGAGGGCCGCGAGGATCGGACGTAGGCTTCTGCGATGACCGATGCCCCGAGGGCGACGCGCCTCCAGTGGATCCGGCCATTCACCACCCGGGTGTTCAACCGGTTCACCCGACGGTTCGTTCACCACCTGCCCGGGTTCGCCCTGATCGGGTACCGCGGTCGCAAGAGCGGCAAGCTGTACCAGACGCCGATGAACGTCTTCGAGCGCGACGGCGCCTACGTCTTCGCGCTCACGTACGGCCCCGACGTCCAATGGGTGCAGAACGTCCTGGCTGCCGGCGAGGCCGAGCTTCGGACCCGAGGACGGACCGTCCATCTCCGCAACCCAGAGCTGTTCGCCGACCCGACCCGGCATCTCATGCCATTGCCCGTCCGGCTGTTCCTGGGCGTGATGCGCGTCGACTATTTCCTGCGGATGACTCCGGATGCCTGCGGCGTGGGATCCGCTACCGAGGTCGGCGCTCGCTGAGCCGCGTCACTGGACCCTCAGCCCTCCCATCGAACGCGGATCGGCCCGTCGAGCCCTGGCAGCGGGAGGCTCATCGCCTCCGCCTCGACCGCGGCGCGCCGGTCCTTCCGGAGCGACGTCCACGGCTCGACCGTGAGCACGGGTCCCGCGCGGCGCCATGTCCCGGCGACCTCCCCATCGACCAGGACGGCGCCCGGCCAGACGCGCGACGTCCACAGCTGCGCGCGTCGATCGCGGTCAGGCACGAGCAGCTCCCGGTCGATGCCCTGGAGGAGGTAGAGCGTGTCGCCGCTCGGCAGCAACCGGGCGGGGGCGGCCGGGGCCGCGGCGGCACCGAACGCCGCCTCGTCCTCGGCGAGGATCCACCCCTCGCCGATCGGCGTCCGGACTCGGACCAGCGACGCCTCGAGGGCGTCGACGGCGGCCTTGGCCGGCGCCGGCTTGAGCCCCGCCCAGCCGGCGAACGACTCGGCCGTCCCCGGCCCGAACACGCGGAAGTAGCGACGGGCGAGCTCGAGCCGGGCCGCGAACGGATCGATCGCCGGTGGCGGCACCATCCGGATCGTCGGCTGCCGGGCGCCCTCCCAGCGGATGAGGATCCGGCCGGTCGTGGTGCCGTAGCGGAGCGAGTTCGGGTTCCTACCCAGGGCTCGGCCGGCTTCGCCGTAGGTCAGCGTCCGGCCCGCGAGGAGTGCCTCGAGGCGGTCCGCGGTCTCCTGGGCGAACCGCCGGCGGGCCGGATCGTCCGGCAACCGGCCGAGCGTGAACGGGGCAACGTCGCCGGCCGCGACGACGTAGGCGCTGAAGCGCGGGCCCCAGATCTGGACGAGCGCCGGGTCGTCGAGGATGTCCGGCCCGGTCCCCTCGACCCGCGCGTGGATCGACAGCAGGGCTGCCCGCGGCATGCTGTCCTGGAGCCCCGCCCAGGCCGCCCGGCGGAGCGAGGCGGGCCCGGCCGGCAGCCGCTGGTCGAGCGCGGAGACCGCGCGACGATGCGCCAGGATCTGGTCGCGCGTGAGCTCGAGCGGTGCGCGTGCGGCTGCCATCACCCGCGACGATAGCGGGCGACGCGCCCGAACCTGACAGGGATCGCCCGAACGGATCGAAGGTCTCCGGTCGCTCGACGAGTCGAGCGCGGGAACGCCCGATGGATCCCTTGGGCTATGGCCGGTGGCCGGTTCGTCCCAGTCGGGCGGCGTGAGGGGGTGTTCGGGGCCATCGAGGATGGCTCGAAGGTACTGGACAGGCGTCGCCCACTGGGTCGGTGTGGAGCGCCGACCGCCCAACGACGATCGCGTTCCGATCGGTGGTCTGCGCGTTCCGTCACATCTCTCGCGGGCCGGATCGGGGAAGGGACTCATGAGCTCCACCACGCCCAGTCGTCGCCGCAAGGTGACGGTCTTGATGGCCGCGCTCGGCCTGACGATCGCGGTGTCCGGTGTCGCCGACGCCGGGTACACGTACTCCAACTCCACGCGGATCTATGGCTGCGTCAACAAGAAGACGAAGCTCGTGCGGATCGTCGTCCCGAAGGACGGCTACCGCCAGTGCTTCACCTGGGAGGTCCCGGTCTCGTGGGCCAAGGCCGGCACTCCGGGTCCGACCGGGCCTGCCGGCCCGCAGGGCCCCGCTGGTCCCGCCGGTGCCGATGGCGTCGACGGCGCGCAGGGTCCCGCCGGCCCGGCAGGCGCCGATGGCGCCCCCGGCGCCGATGGCGCACAGGGTCCCGCCGGTGCGGACGGTGCCAATGGCGCGGATGGCGCTCAGGGTCCCGCCGGCGCCGATGGCGCTCAGGGTCCGCAGGGTGACGTCGGGCCGATGGGCCCGGCCGGCGCCGATGGCGCCACCGGTCCGCAAGGCCCGCAGGGCGACGTCGGGCCGATGGGGCCGCAGGGTGACGTCGGGCCGATGGGGCCGCAGGGTGACGTCGGGCCGATGGGGCCCGCCGGCGCCGATGGTGCTGACGGTGCCGATGGCGCCGACGGCGCTCAGGGGCCGCAGGGCGATCCCGGGCCGATGGGCCCGCAGGGTGACGTCGGGCCGATGGGCCCGCAGGGTGACACCGGCCCGGCCGGTCCCCAGGGACCCCAGGGCGAGACCGGCGCACCCGGCCCGGCCTTCGGCGGCAACGAGATCATCACCGGATCGATCGTGACGAACACGGGCGCCGTGGCGACCGCGTCGGCGACGGCGAGCTGTGGCGCGAGCCAGGTGATGCTCGGCGGCGGCGGCGTCCTCACGACGAACGACTCGCTGACGAAGGTTGCCCTCGTCGCCTCGTATCCGAGCGCGTCGGGCACGTGGACCGTCACCGGCGCGTCCACGGTCCCGAATAACAAGAGCTGGTCGATCCAGGCGTACGTGGTCTGCTCCGCGTAGGTCGGCTGATCGGATCGACCGATCAAGAGACGCCCCGTCAACCTCGGTTGGCGGGGCGTCGCCATGTCTAGGCGTCCGGACGAAGCTCGATGGCCGGTTCGGGCCCGGCACCCAGGCGTGTTTCGAGCCGGTCGGCGGCCGGCAGCACGTACCGGCTCGCGATCAACGCCGAGAACGAGACGCTCACCGTGACGAGGGCGACGATCGCGATCGTGCTGAGCACCAGGAAGACGGCGAGCCCGAGGGCAAGCGCGCCGATCCGGATCGGATGGGCCAGGGCAAGCAGCACGGCGAGGCGGAGCCGGGCCCGGAGCGGAGTGCCGCGACGCCCGGGGTCCTCCAGGATCGGCCAGGCCGTCCATGCAACCGCCCAGAGCGCCGCGAGGCCCCACGCGGCCATCGTCGCGAGCCCCCACCCGATCGGAGAGTCGCTGGACAGCCCGAGGACAGCGTTCGTCCCGAGGACGAGACTCAGGAGCACCGCTCCGGCGCCCACGACGAGCGTCGCCAGGAGATCCGAGCGCCAGGCGTCGACCGCGTCCCAGAAGCTGACTGCGACGCCGCGTACGATCCGGGTGGTCACCCGGAAGACGCCGGCAGTCGGCAGCGCGAGAAGCGGCAGGAGGAGGATTCCGAGGGGGATGGCGAGCGCCGCGACGGCAAGCCCGATGGCGGCCACGGCCCACAGGACGTTCGCTGGGACGAGCCGCCACGAGTGGTAGTAGCCGTCGGACAGGGCGGCGCGGACCGCACCGAAGAACGTCGGACTGGTCGCCGGCCGCGGAACGGCTTCGGAAGCGCCGGTCGCGATCGCTTCAGCCCTTGACGCCACTTGCGGCGATCCCCTCGACGAAATAGCGCTGGAAGAAGATGTAGATCACGAGGATCGGCAGGGTGGCGAGGACGACGACGGCCATGAGCGGCGGGTAGTTCGTCGACTGGCCGCCGGCGAAGCGGAAGAAGTTCAACGAGATCGGGATCGTGAAATATGCCTGCTCGCGGAGGAGAATGAGCGGCCAGAAGAACGCGTTCCAGGCGCCCTGGAACTGGAGGATCGCCACCGCGGACAACGCGGGCGTCGCGAGCGGGAGCATCACCCGCCAGAACGTCGAGAAGAAGCCCGACCCATCGATCCGCGCCGCCTCCTCGATGTCCCGTGGGATCGAGAGGAAGTACTGGCGCATCAGGAAGATGTTTGCGCCCATCGCCGCCATGACGATCACGACCGCCAGGTACTCGCCCGGACCCCGGGTCAGCCCGATCGCGTTGAACATCAGGTAGACGGGAACGAGCCGGAGCTGGTCCGGCATCATCAGCGTCGCGAGGACGACGAGGAACAGGATCTCTCGGCCAGGGAATCGGAGGCGGGCGAAGGCGTAGCCGGCGAGGCTGGCGAGGATGAGGTTCGACAGGGTGATGGCGAGGGCGATCCCGGCACTGTTCGCGAACAGCCGGAAGATCGACGGATTGAGGGTCTCGAAGACGTAGCGCCAGGCGTCGAGCGTGACCGGCTGCGGGATGAACGTCAGCTGGGTGGAATCCGGCAGCGTCTTGAACGACGTGATGACCGACCACGTGAACGGGATGAACATCAGGATGGCGTAGCCGATGAGAAAGACGTAGGCGAGCCTCCGTCGGAGACTCGCGGTGCGGTCGCCGGCATGGCCTGCAGCGGCCTGGGTCGCGGGCGCGGTCACGACCGGCGCAACCCCGCCACCGCGAGCCATGGAGGGGGCGGCCGGGGCGCCGGGCTCGCCAAGCTGGCCTGTCATCGCCCGCTCCTCACCATGCCGGCGCCGACCCGAACAGCCGCCGCTGGATCACGGTCACGACGAAGATCAACGTGAAGAGCACGAGCCCGACCGCGGCCGCCCGGTCGAAATCGGACTTGAAGAACGCCAGGTTGTAGAGGTAGAGCACCGGGGTCATCAGGGCGTTCTGGGGATCGCCATTGGAGCCTCCGGCGAGCGCCGCCTGATCGAACAGCTGGAGCGCTCCGATGACCGCGACCGTCGCCACGAAGTAGTGACCCGGCTTGAGCAGCGGGAAGGTGATCTTCCAGAACATCTGCCAGGACCCCGCGCCGTCGATCGCCGCCGCCTCGTAGACCTCGCCGCTGATCGTCTGGAGGGAGGCGAGGTAGAACAGCATGAACGTCCCCGAGGTCGTCCAGGCATTCAGGAGGATCACCGAGTTCAGCGCGGTGTTCGCGTTGCCCATCCAGTTCTGGTTCGGCGCGAAGCCGAGAGCGCTGAAGATCGGGTTCAAGCCGAGCGCGGCGCGGGCCTCGTTGAAGAACCCGTCCGGCGCCGCGAGAAAGATCCACAGGATCGTGATCGCCGCGGACGACGCGATCGAGGGGAAGTAGAACGCGGCCCGGAAGAACGTCCGGCCCCGGATCTTCTGGTTGACGAGGACCGCCAGACACAGACCGATCGCCATCGTCAGCGGGACCCAGACCGCGGCGTAATAGAGGATGTTCGTGATCGAGCGGAGGAAGATCGGGTCCTTGAGGATCACCTCGTAGTTCGCCGACCCGATGAACTTGCCGGCGCCCGTCCGGATGTTCCATTGGAAGACGCTGACGAACAGCGCGTAGAGGACCGACCCGATGTTCAACACGAAGTAGAGGGCCATCGGGATCGCGACGAACGCGTAGCCCGCGAGCCACTCCGCTCGCTGGCCACTCCCGCTCGAAGCGCGTGGGTCCCGTGCGCTGGCGATCGTCATCCGCGTGCCTCCTGGGCGGCGCGTGATCGGGGAGGAGGGCCGCCGGCGTTCCGTCGGCGGCCCTCCGGAACGACTAGCCGGCGAGTGCCGCGTCGACCGCCGTCTTCGTGGCGGCGATGACCGCGTCGGCCGAGAAGGTCTTGTTCTGGATCTCCTTGGTGAAGGCGTCCTGGAACGCCTTCTGGACGTCGCCGTAGTTCTTCATGAACCCGGAGCCCGGCTTCGCGAACTCGGCCTGTCCGGCGAGGATCTCCTTGCCCGCCGGGGTCGGGACGTCGGAGCGGGACGGCAGCGCGACGCCGCCCTCCGTCCACTTCGTCATCCCGTCCTTGCCGGTGAGGTACTGGAGGAGGACCCACGCCTGATCCTTGTTCTTGGAGTCGGCGCCGATCGCATAGGCCGCGGTGTACGAGATCGTCACCGGGCTGCCGGATGTGCCGGTCGGCATCGCGGCCCAAGCGTACTTGACGTCGGGGAAGCCGGAGGTCATCGCCGGGTCGAGCCAGCCGCCTTCGAACGCGATCGCGGCATGCTTCTTGCCGAGCGCGTCGCCGCACCACCCGTCGCCCATGTCGCTCGCAGTCATGCCCAGCCCGTCCTTGAACAGGTCGAGATAGGCCTGGACGGCCGCCTTCGTCTCGGCTGTGTCGACCATGTTGGTCGTCCCGTCGTCACCGACGATCGAGCCGCCATTCGCGTAGACGAAGGCGAGACCGCGGTCGAGACCCGGGTTCAGGCACATCGGCGCCTTCAGGCCTTCCTTGCCTTTGAGGGCGGCGGCGGCCGTCTTCAGCTCGTCCATCGTCGCGGGAGCCGTCGTCACCAAGGCGGTGTTGTAGGCCATCCCGATCGTGTTGCCGTCCTTCGCGAGGCCGTAGGTTTTGCCGTCGGCACCCTTGAAGACGGACTGGTAGCCCGGGAAGAACGTGCTCGTATCGAAGCCGGACTTGGCGATGTAGTCGTCGAGCGGCTCGAGGAAGGTCTGCTCCGACCACGGCTGCGCGTAGCTCGCGTCGACATAGAAGAGGTCAGGGACGTTCTTCGAGGCGAAGTTCGTCGCCATGACGACCGGGTAGTCGCCCGCGATGACCTTGTAGTCGACCTTGACGTTCGGATAGGCCGCCTGGAACGCGGCGACGGTATCCGCGAGCGCCTTGTTCTCGGCGTCGGACGACTGCCAGCCCGAGAGGACGGCGGTGCCGGAGACGCTCTGCGGGTCGAACCCACCGCCGCTCGGGGCGGTGCTCCCACCGCCGCTGCTGCCGGCGGGTGCGGCGCTGCCGCCCGCGCCGGCGCTGCCGGCCGGTGGCGCGCTGGACCCAGATCCCGAACATGCCCCCACGATCAGGACGATCGCGGCAACGGCCGCGGTCAAACGGCGCATGCGTACCTCCTCCATGCGCCGGTCCGCCAGGTGAGAGCGGCCGGCGCTTCACCGAGGCAGGGCGAGGCGGCTCGCTCCTGGATCTCCCACGGCGAAACTCTGCGTAGGCGCCGAGCGTGCTCCAGCGACCACCTGCGGTGAGCGGGGCATGTCCGTCGCCGGCTCACATCGGCGTTGCAAGATTCCGGGATTTCCGCGTCAGACGATCGCGCGCGTGACCTCCGCGAGGCGGCGCTCGAGGAACGCCCGCTCCGGACCGTTCGCGGTGAGCTCGAGGGCGCGCCGGTAGGCCGCGACCGCCTCGCTGCGACGGTCGAGCCGGCGCAGTAGGTCGGCCCGTGCCGCGTGGAGGTAGGGATAACCGTCCAGGTGGCCGTCGGCGACGAGGCGATCGATGATCGCGAGGCCCGCGGCCGGTCCGTCGGCCATCGCGATCGCCACGGCCCGGTTCAGCTCGACGATCGGCGAGGGAGCCATGCCGCCGAGCACCCGGTAGAGCGCCGCGATCTGCAGCCAGTCCGTCTCCTCGGCCGTGGCCGCTTCATCGTGGAGTGCCGCGATCGCCGCCTGGAGCTGGTACGGCCCGACCCGCCGCATCCGCATCGCACGGTCGAGGAGCGCCTGGCCTTCGTCGATGCGGGCACGGTCCCAGCGCGAGCGATCCTGGTCCTCCAGGAGCACCAGCTCGCCATGCGCGCCGGTGCGCGCCTCTCGCCGCGCGTCGTGGAGCAGCATCAGGGCTACGAGCCCCAGGACCTCGGGTTCGTCGGGCATGAGCGAAGCCAGGACGCGTCCCAGCCGGATCGCCTCGGACGCGAGCTCGCCCCGGATGAGCCGATCCCCGGCCGAGGCGTCGTAGCCCTCGTTGAACACGAGGTAGAGGACCCGCAGCACGCCGTCGAGGCGCTCTGGGAGTGCATGGTCGTCCGGCACCCGGTACGGGATCCCGGCAGCGCGGATCTTCCGCTTCGCGCGGACCAGTCGCTGGGCGAGCGTCGCCTCGGGGACGAGGAACGCCCGGGCGATCTCGGGGGTCGAGAGACCGCCGAGCGTGCGCAGCGTCAAGGCGACCCGGGCGTCCAGCGCCAGGGCCGGATGGCAGCACGTGAAGATCAGCCGCAGTCGGTCGTCCACGATCGGGCTCGTCGTCTCGGGGCCATCGATGGCCGCCTCCGGATCGATCGCCGCGAGCTCCTCCTCGATCGCCGCATGGCGTTCGAGGATCGCCTGCTTCTCCGCCAGGACCCGCCGCCGGCGGAGCCGGTCGATCGCCCGGTTCCGGGCAGTCGTCGTGATCCACGCGCCGGGATTGGTCGGGATCCCCCGGTCCGGCCAGGTCTCGAGCGCCGTGATGAACGCGTCCTGGACCGCCTCCTCGGCAAGATCGAAGTCGCCCAGGACGCGGATCAGCGTCGCGACGGCGCGACCCTGCTCCTCGCGGAAGAGCCGCTCGACGACGGCGCTCGCGCGCTCCTGGCTCAAGCTCGCGTCGACGATCCGAGGGTCAGCCGGCGGCCGCCGACGCCTCTGCCTCGGCCATCTGGTACTCGGGCGGCAGCTCCCAGATGGGACGGACCTCGATCGAGCCGTACGCGGCGGCCGGGATCTTCGCCGCGGTCTCGATCGCCTCGTCGAGGTCGCGGGCGTCGACGAGGTAGAACCCGCCGAGCGCCTCCTTCGTCTCGGCGAACGGCCCGTCGGTGGTGATCGTCTCGCCATCGACGACCCGGACCGTCGTCGCGGTCGAGGTCGGATTCAGCGCCTCGCCGGCCTCGAACAGGCCGCGGCGCTTGATGTCGGCCGTGAACTGGGCGTACTTCGCGTGCTCCGTCGCCTGGACTTCGGGCGGCGGCAGCTCATCGGTTTCCTGGGCGTAGATCAGGAGCAGGTAGCGCATCCGCTGATCTCCTCGCGCTGCACGGCACGCTCGTGCGTGCATCTGACCCCACGACGAACGGCGACAGGGCCGATCGACAGCCAGCGCATCCTGGTCCGGCCCGGATCCTAGAGCGCTCCGCCCAGGATCGGCTCGCGGACGTTGCGTCCGAGGGCGGCTGGGACCTCCGGTTCCGGCGCCGCGGCCGCGGCTGCGGCGCGCGCCTCGGCCGCAGCACCTTCGATCAGCGGCTTCAAGGCGGCCAGCCCGCTGCTGATGCTCTCATCGAGGCCCGGCAGGAGCTGCTCGGCGATCGCCCGGTCCTTCGCCGCCTTGGGTCGAGCGAACCGCAGCTCGACCTGCGTGCGCTCATCGCCGAGGTCGGTCAGGACGTAGCTGTTGACGAGCTTCGGAACGCCGGGCTGGGGGAGCTGCGAGCGGACGGTAACGTAGTCGACGGGGCGCCAGTCGAGCACCTCCTCGACGATCGTGTCCTTTCCGTGGATGCAGTGGTTGACCGTGCCCACCCCGCGCCGGCCGGCCGTCCCCTCGACCATGGCGATCCCGGTGGCGCCGTGCTGCCACTGGATCCGGCGCGCCGGCGAGGTGAGCCAGTCCCAGACGATCGCCTGGGGCGCATCGAACACGACGTCGTAGTTGCGGACGGCGTCCTTCGGGTCCACGACGACTCGCGCCCGCTCGATCTCGGCCTGCCACGCGGCCTCGAGGTCGCGCACCCAGCCCGTCACCTCGCCGACGCCCTCGTAGGTCTCGCGGTGCGGGCGCAGCCCAGCCGACGCCGGGTCGTCGAGGCCCATGGCCGCCACGCAGCCCTCGCTGTACATCGCATAGGCCCGGAGGCCGGTGGCCTCGGCGACACGGTTCTTGAGGAGCCGGTGGACGAGGACCACGTCGCTCCCGACGAGCTCCTCCCAGCTGGCGATCCGCTGCCGGATGATCTGGCCGTGGTGGGCGACGACCTTGAGGTCGAGGTTCGGGACGAGGATGCAGGCGTTGCACTCGCAGGTGGAGGCCTGCTGGACGTCACGCAGCCGCCGCCGGAACGCGAAATAGCAGCGCTCGACGGTGTCCTGGAGCTGGGCGGGATCGATCGTCGGCGTGCGGACGTAGACGAAGGCCGCATCGCCCTCGAGCTTCGCGAGCTTGAACGTGGGCCGAAAGGCGCCGACCACGGTCGACATCAGGTCGGCGAGGATGTCCTGGGCGTGGTCCAGCTCGGCCCCGGCCAGGAATCCGGTGTAGCCCGAGATGTCGGCGATGACGAGGCAGGCAGGTTCTGGCTGGCTGAGCATGAGCTCCGTGACGTCCCGTGCGGGCCTCCATGATCGGCCCTCCGCCGATGCATGTCACGGCTCGCCGGTGTGGTTCGCGTCTCGGACGGCCGCGGATGAGGTTTGGAGGCCGCTCGCGGGCGGCCGCGGCCCGCGGGCGGCGCGAGCCCATGGACTCATCTAGCGGCCTTAGCGAGCGTGGATCGATCTACGGAGCGCTTGGCGGCCGCAGACCCGTGCACGCTGACCCGCCGCGTTGACTCCACCAGACTCAGTGCCCCTTTGTCGCCCCGACATGCCGCTCGAGCATGGATCTCCGACGAATGAGCGTGCCGGGACGACGAAACCGTCCGCGAACGGCACGTCCTGTCGAGGCGCCAGATCGTTCGTCCCGCGT